>Ga0099364_10003145_pt1 | contig 25852 bp, 21 predicted proteins | sample TergutTh196P3_FD_73070 | JGI IMG/M metagenome (GOLD analysis project Ga0099364, IMG submission 73070) | Microcerotermes parvus P3 segment gut microbial communities from Pointe-Noire, Republic of the Congo - Th196 P3 | ecosystem: Host-associated > Arthropoda: Insects > Digestive system > Gut ...
AGTGACGGGGATAAACAGAGCGCAGCCGGGAGAAGAAGCCAAAGCGCATCTTGCGATGGTTAAAGCGTGGGAATATTCCGTAAATTGGAGCGTTCTTATTCATCACGGCATATTCGGAAAATGGCAGACCTCTATGGGTCATGCCGTGTATGCCCACGAAGGGACGGATTGGAATGATAATATTTTCTGCCCGTTCGAAGATGAAGAAGATGTTTTTAACTTTGACTTTTACGAAAAACTCGGAGTGCTTGATATCAATAAGCAAGCGCAGGATTTCAGCAAGCATTACGCGGATAATCAAGCGTTTAACCCGGATATTGTAAACATGACGGGTATATACCCGACGTGCATATCCGGGCTTATTGCGCTGCTTGGCTGGGATTTGCTTCTTCGCTGCGCGGGGAGTGATGCAAAACGCTTCGGCGGGTTTACCGAGCGCTACTGCGGCTGGATAAATCAATATTTTACGGCTTTGGCGCAGTCCGGCGCGCCTGTTGTTATGATACATGATGATATGGTATGGACAGAGGGCGCATTTATTCACCCCGACTGGTACAGAAAATATGTTTTCCCCAATTATAAAAAGATGTTTGCGCCGATAAAAGAAAGCGGTAAAAAAATAATGTTCACTTGCGACGGGGATTTTACCGAATTTATTGATGATTTGGTTGACTGCGGGGTGGATTGTTTTGTTATGGAGCCTATGACCGATATGGGTTATATAGCTGAAAAGTTTGGCAGAACGCACTCTTTTATCGGCAATGCCGACACGCGGATTCTGCTGTCCGGCACGAGGGAAGATATATATAACGAAGTAAAAAGATGTATGGATATCGGTAAAAAATGCCCGGGATTTATCATGGCTGTGGGCAATCATATACCCGCAAACACACCGGTCGATAATTGCCTGTATTATAATGATTTTTATATGCAGCTGAGAAAAAGATAAAAATTTCAACCGATTAAATCTTAAGGATACTGATTTTTATGTCATATGAAATTGATTATACAGTGCTTTGCGAAAAAGGGAAAGTCCGGGGGAAAAATCAAGATAATTTCTGGTGTGCCGGAAAATTTTTGGACAGCGATAACGATGGGCTGAATGAACTTGTCAGCGGTAAAGAGTGTAAAAGCTGTTCTGTTTTTGCCGTATTTGACGGTATGGGCGGAGAAAACCACGGTGAGATTGCGGCGTATATCGCCGCGAAAACTTTTGATTCTATTTGCGGTGCGCATAAAAATATACATAATAATACAGGGTATTTTCTGCTTGAATCATGTTATAAACTGAATGAGGAAATTTGTTTGTATTCAAAAATTAACCGCAGCGGAAACATGGGAACCACAGCCGCTGTTATTGCATTCGGCAGAAAGGAAGTTTATATATGCAATATAGGCGACAGCAAAATTTACAGATACAGCGAGGGAACATTGACGCAGCTGACAGTTGACCACATAATGTCATATAACAGAAAAAAAAAACCGGCGCTGACACAGCATCTGGGAATACCGCGTACAGAGTTTGTTATAGAGCCGCATATCAGCAGCCATAAATATAATAAAAAGGACAGATATTTAATATGTTCCGACGGGCTGACCGATATGGTAACGCCGGAAGAAATAAAAAATATAATCGCGTCGTATGAGAATATTCCGGAATGTGCAAATAAACTTATGAGCACTGCACTCACTAACGGCGGGATTGATAACATAACTGTTATATTATGCGAAATCAAAAGAAAAAAAGGATTTTGCCGTAAATGAAAAGGAGAGCGGAAAAATGAGCATAGAACGGTTGAGGGAGATATGGCCGGAATGGAAGCATGAAGAAAAACCTCTGGGAGAAGGTTCTTTCGGTAAAGTGTATAAAGCGGTGCGCGAAGAACACGGCTTGCAGACTTACTGTGCAATAAAAGTATTGAAAATACCGCAGAGCGAATCGGAGTTAAATTCACTCCGCTCGGAAGGCTGGAGCACGGAAGCAACACGCAGTTATTTTGAAGGAATAGTAGATGATTTTATCAAAGAGATAAAATTAATGGAAGCGATGAAAGGTAACACGAACATAGTGAGTGTGGAGGACTACAGAGTTTTAGAAAAAGCGGATGGTATGGGTTGGGATATATTCATCAGAATGGAGCTTTTGACAAGTTTTAACGCTCACGCGGACGGGAAACAATTCACGGAGGGTGAAGTAATAAAACTTGGCGAAGATATATTAACCGCGCTGGAATTATGTGCGAGCAGGAATATAATACACCGCGACATCAAACCTGAAAATATATTTGTATCAAACTTCGGGCATTATAAACTCGGAGATTTCGGAATAGCGCGCGAAATGGAGAAAACAGCGGGCAGTATGTCGCAAAAAGGCACATATAATTATATGGCGCCGGAGGTTGAAAAAGGTGCAGAGTATGATGCGAGCGTAGATATATACTCGCTGGGGCTGGTGCTTTACCGTTTGCTGAACAATAACAAACTGCCGTTCATAAATCCGCAGGCAGAAGAAGTGCAGTATCGTGAAAGAGAGCAAGCGGTGAAACGCCGCATGAGCGGCGAATCGCTGCCGCCGCCGATTAACGCGAGCGAGGCGATGAGCCGAGCGGTATTAAAAGCGTGTGCGTTTGAACCGGGTGATCGTTACAGCAGCGTCAAAGAGTTCAAAGATGAGCTGAACGCAGTAAAAACAAGCGCGGCGGCGGCGCCGGACAAACCGAAATCCGAAATAAACGGTACTGTTATTATCAAGCGCGGTCTTGATGACACGAATATTGAAACGGAAACCGAAACCAACGGTAATAAAAGCAGTAACAACGATAACGGCAATAATAGCAATAACAGCAATAACGGCATAAAAAAGAAAAAGAAAAAATCAGCGGCTAAAGCGTTTGGCATTATCGGCATTATTGTTTTATTGATCTGTATATTGGGCGGCGGCGTATATTTTGCCGTAAATTATTTTTTTGGGGCAAATGATATTACCGGCGAGATTATCGATGCGCTGCGGAACCGGGAATTTAAGGAAGCGCAAAGATTATATGATAATGTTATCTACAGCGATGATTTATCAAAACTGGAAAACCGATTGAATGACCGTTTGGATGATTTAAAATCAGAATTTGAAACGGGAGAAACAAATTACGAAACCGCCGTCTCTGAAATAAGCACAATCAGGGGTTTTCGTATCAGACCGTTAAACGGCAAGATTGACAGCATTGAAGAAGAAATAGAAAATTTAAACGCTGAGCAAATTGAACTGAAATCGGCGGAAGAAGCTGAAAGCAGCGATGAAAACAACGAAGAAGAAATTGAGTTTGAAGCTGAAAATAAAACCGCGGAGGATTTAAGCGAAACGGTAAATATAAATATGCCGGATTCGCCGCAGGAGAAATATGATGAAGATGAGGAGGAGGAGTATCACACGGAAACGGAGCCTGAACTGCCCGAAGTTGAAACTGCCCGGGAAGAACTGCCGGTTTTCAGAGCCGTAACGAGTATAACCGGCGTGCCTGCATCAACAGCGGCGGGTTCGGTATTAACGCTGACAGGGACAGTAAACCCGTCCGATGCTGTAAATAAAAGAATCACATGGAGCGTCGCAAACGCAGGTACAACAGGCGCAGTCATCAATGGAAACAATTTAAACACATCATCAACCGGAACAGCAACCATAAGAGCTATTATAGATAACGGCGAAGCTGAAGGACGGCATTATATTCAGGATTTTAATATAACGGTAACAGCTCCGGTAACTTACAGGGTTTCGGCAGATACAAATGATCCTACACTCGGACGCGGCGCTGTCTGGACAGGCACGGGCGGCGACAAAGAGTCGGACTGGGTTAGTTCCCGTAATTTTACACAAGGTTCAAACGTTCATTTAAGGGCTTTTCCCAAACAGGGCTACGCGTTTTACCGATGGGAAGTTGCCGCGGGCAGCGCTGTTATAACCGATGCATCCTCAGTTTCCGCTTCTTTCAGAATGCCTTCGGGTGACGTGACTGTCAGGGCTGTGTTTAAACCGCATGATTTTTATGTGGTGAACGCAGGCCGTTCTGTTTTGAATGTCAGGGCAGCCCCTGATGTGGACAGTGAAGTGATAGACAGGCTGAACAGCGGGGATATTGTTCAGGTTACACAGATTGTTCCGGCTACCGATAATGTGAACGGGGATTGGGCTTGGATCGGATACGGCTGGAGCAATATGGATTATCTGCTGCCATGGCCGTAAAATACGGATTATATAAAAAATAATTAAAAAATATAAAATGTAAAAGAGGATATTTATGGAAAGAGAAACCAGAACGCCGTCAGACAGACCGGCTAACAGCACGAAAAAAAGGAAAAGCAAACTGCCGCAAATCCTGCTGATTCTTTCTGTTGTGACAGTGGCGCAGCTTGCTTCGATTATACTGCTTATAATTATTTCAAACAATAAAATTGATAAAACAGTACGCGGCGCGCTTGACACATATTTTGCGGAACAGGAGGACAAACGGCAGGATTATGATGATGCGCAAATCCTTGAAAGCCTGACTGAGCCGGATTTAAATACAAAAGAAACCGCTGAATCAAATGACGAACCTGCGGCTGCGGCTGATGAAACAAGTGATGAACCGATGAATGAAGCTGAACCGCAAACAGATGATACAGAAGATATAGATTTACCGGACGAATCTGTTTTATCAACGCCGCAAGCTGATATGCCGCCGCTTTTTAACAGAAATAACCCAATCCCCGACGATTATCTGCTGGAATTGGTGAGTATCGGAGGCGGATTTCAACTGCAGGCGAAAGCTGCGCAGCCGTTTTTTGATATGAGACAAGCGGCGGAAAACGACGGTATATATTTAAGCATCTTATCGGCGTACCGAAGCAACGAGCGTCAGACTATTAATTTTAACAACAGCGTAAATCAACGTATGGCAAACGGCATGGTTTATGAAGCGGCCTTTGCGGATACGGCGCGTTATATAGCCGTCCCGGGTACGAGCGAGCATGAGGCGGGGCTGGCTTTGGATTTGAACATGATAGATGAAAGATTCGACCAGACACTTGAATACAAATGGCTGGTTGAAAACAGCACAGATTACGGTTTTATCCTGCGGTATGAAAAAGAAACCGAACATATAACAGGCATAGCCTACGAGCCGTGGCATTACAGATATGTAGGCACGGAACACGCGAAAATAATAGCGGAGCGAGGTATTACGCTGGACGAATACGTGAGCAATTAAAAAAACAGCAGATATACAAATAAAATAATCGGAAGACGGCCGGTAAATTATATAATTGTATCAGCTTCTTTCAAATGCCGCTTTTACCAAAATCGGGGCTGTCAGCGTGGTTAAAATAACGACGATGATAACGCTTGAGAACAGCTGCTGTTACAACAGGTCTACAATTATACCTTTTGTCGCGATAATTATGGCGACCTCACCGCGTGAGATCATACCCGCGCCGACCTGGACAGCTTCGTTTCTTGAGAATTTACACAACGCGGCGCCGAACCCGCAGCCCAGCAGTTTTGAAACGATCGCCGCAATCAGCAGCAGCACGGCAAACAATACCGTCCTGCCGTTAAGCCCTTCAAACGAAGTCATAAGCCCTACGCTTACAAAAAATATCGGGGAAAAGAACATATATGAAAGCACATCGCTTTTTTCCTCGATATATTTTTCCGATCTGCTGTTACAGAACACCAGCCCCGCGATATATGCCCCGGTGATATCGGCGACGCCGAATTGTTCTGCCAAAAACGCCATAAGAAAGCATATCCCAAGCCCAAAAATCGGCAGCCGCCGTGTGTTCCCGAATTTAACGCTTAAAATTTCAAACAGTTTAAACACGCCGAATCCGCAGACCGCGGCACAAACAAAAAATCCGCAAATCTTAAGCAGCATAACCCCTATGCCGAGCAAAGTTATTCCTCCCCCGTTGATCCCGATAAAAACCGAGAGCAGAACAACCCCGAATATATCGTCAAAAACAGCCGCGCCGAGTATCGCTGTTCCCGCCTTGGTTTTGAGTTTACCCATTTCATTGAGGGTTTCTACAGTAATGCTTATCGAGGTCGCGGTCAGGATCAACCCGATAAAAAAACTTTTAAGAATATCCTGCCCGAACAAAAACGCGATCAAAAACCCGAGCGCAAGCGGCACAGCAACGCCGATAACCGCTATAACCGCGGAGGATTTAAGCGAACTGCGCAGCCGTTTAAAGTCGGTTTCAAGACCCGCCGAAAACATGAGCAGCAAAACGCCTATTTCAGCAAGCGTGGTTATAAACTCGGTTTGCCGGATTATACCGAAAGCAGCGGGTCCCAAAATAACTCCCGCAAGAAGCGCTCCCACTACCTGGGGCATATGCATTCTGCGCGTGAATAAACCGAATATTTTCGCCGCGAACAGTATGATTGCTATGTCGAGTAAAAATTTGTATTCCATAATTTATATCCTTTTTTTATATCCTTTTTTATATTTTTTTACCTTTCGGCACTTAACACCGCAGATGCGGTTATTTTTTCTCCGAAAGAGCTGTTTAAAGTTAAAACAGGCTCATAATATTTCACCCCGTCAATCTCCCAGTGATCAAATCTGTATCCGGGATCGGGAACGCATACCAATTCAACTTCATGTTCAACAAAATATGTGCTGTATAAAGAAGGTTTTTCGTTGTTTTTTGAAACCAAGGTATTGAGTCTGATTTCGGCGTTTTCGCTGCCGTGCACATTGACGCTGTATGTGCTGCCCGAAAGATTGAAAAATTCAATCATTTCATCGATCACATACCATACGCGCACACCGGCAAATTCAAGTATCGACTCACGGGCGGCAGCGAGGGCTCTGCGTGTTGTTTCAACCGCTCCTTCATTTATCGCCACACCGATTTCAACGTCAAACTCTTCGATTAAACCGTGCATTGTCCGCTCTATGTTTTCATATAAGAAAACCGTGTGCATCAGATCAAACAATTGGCTGCAGAATTTTTCGATCATGTCCTCTCTGCGCATAAGAGCGGCAAACGAAGCGCTGTGCCGATCGTTCGTTATATCCGCGATTCTGTGAAGTATTTGCTTTTCGGGGGTTGAGATATTCAACCCGAAGGAATGTTCCGCATCATAAAAAAGCATACGGTATTTACCATCATAATAAGGGCTGAAATATTCGCCGCTCAATTCGAGGTAACGCCAAATTTTTTTATTGTTGTCCGGCCAGTCATAGTTCCCGATATATACTTGGAAAGCGTAGTACAGCATATAATTGTCGAGATCAACAATTTGGGCATATCTTTTAAAATTATTATCATTATTCGGACTTCTGAGCACCGGCATATCAGACCATTCTTTTATCTCGATCAATTCCCGGTTTCCTCCCCCTGTCTTTTCGGCGATATATTTATCATGGAACCGTTCCTGAAGCCACATAAACGTATAGTATTCGCCGTTGATAAACACCGCCGCCGCTCTGTTGTTTTTGGCGAACAGTATACCCGCCTGCTGCGCCAGCCGCTGACAGAACTCTTCGCGCATATATGAGTCAAGCCGGTCGTTTGAGCCTCCGCGCAGCACCAAATTATGATATTCGGTTATTATGCTGTTCTCAGCGTCAACCCGTGTGTCGCCGGGGAAAAACTCATATGCAAGCGTCCCCCGGCCGGGTGAATACTCCGATCTCGGAATCAGCCTTATCGATTTTTTAGCGTGTATGCGCGACCAGCCGCCGTTTACTCTTATGCCGATCGGTTGATTTAATACACGCTCACCTTCCTGTGTGAATACTTCAAGATACGCGGGGCGCTCGCTCCCGCGGCCGCGCAGGTTATAATTTGCGGGGTCGCTGAAAATCACAAATTCATCAGGGGTAATCTCGCGCCAGTCCGCACGCAGTCTGCCCGAAACAAATATACCATAATCAAAATCGTACAGATTATACGGGTCGGTGGTTATATTGAACACAAGCGTTGTGAACCGGCTGTTTATATCTGGATGCACAAAATAGGTATGGGTAAAAACATCGGATTCATCATTTTCGGTATATGCGATTATCCGCAGGGTGAAACCCTGATTGTACAGGTCTGCGGGGATATGGACAGGTTTGGTGTATATTGTGCCGTGATCGGGCGTCGGAAGCGTACCATCGGAGGTATAGCGTATTTCAGCATCTTCGGCAGCTGAGTTTATTTCTACATTTATGGTTTCGGTATAAAAATGACCGGTATGTGAAATTGTGATTTTAAATCTGTCATTCACAATAAAACCGCCGCTTGAAGTTTCGGCTTCAATGGTTGCAGGGATATTAAAATACAGCAGTATAACGGGGATAACAAACAAAACCGATAAAACAATTATCGGATTTTTGAAATCTTTCCAGCTTGCTTTCATCAGTTTTTAATCTCCGTTTATTCATTCGGTCAGCGCGTCTATAACCGCTGTAACATTTTCAAGAGGCGTTTCCGGCTGAAACGGTTTTGCGGGAGCTAAAATATATCCGCCGTTTTTTCCCAGCTCTTTTTTTAGTTTTCGTATATGCTCTTTTATTTCGTCCGGTTTAAAGAACGGTATAACGCTCTGGCTTCCCAATGTACCCCAAAATCCCAGCTTGTCCCCGAATTCAAGTTTTAATTTGAAAGGGTCCATACCGTATGCTTCGGGCTGTACGCTTTCGAGCATATCGAGCCCGATCTCTATTGCGTCCGGCAGTATATCATATACGCTGCCGCAGCTGTGCGAAATCACCTTTTTGCCCTGTTTATGAACTTCGTCATATACGCGTTTCCAAGCGGGTTTAATAAATTTGCGCCATTTAGGCGGTCCGATGATTATACCGTTCTGCGAACCCCAGTCGTCCCCGAACAAAAACGCGTCAGCTTCAACATCCGCGCAGTATTTGACCATTCCGACGTATAAATCTGTGATTTTACCGACAAGCTCGGCATAAAACTGTTCTTCAGCCGCAACATTGCACATCGTTTCCTCAAACCCGCATATCCGCCAGGTCTGCTCGAATATCCCCCACCCCATGTTGATAATTCTGTAGAGCTGCGGATTTTTTTCGTTTTCTTGTTTTGCGTGCTGTTTGAGCTTGATTTTTTCAAGCGGAGCGGTAAAATCGTCGAGTGTGGGAAATGTATATCCGGCAAACGACGCTTGCGGCAGCACCGGTTCCTCAAGATGCCAAGGCAGCTGATCCATACGCCAGATCGATCCGAATATATCGCGCGCGTATTTCGCTCTGCCGGGTATCGGTTCTTCGCGGGTTGTGTTTACATAGAATGGGGAATGTATAAACCTGCGCGTTTTTTCCCACCAGTTCATTTTGTAATATTGGTTTGTTTTTTCCTGCAGCACAGGGCAGTCAAACCCCAGCGTATAAGGCACGACGCCTTCGCTGTTTTCTTTGTGATTCAGCGTATTTAACATTATTTCGCGTTCATTCATAAAAATAATCCGCCTTTCGTTTATAATTTATTATTGATAAAATCATAAATTGCCCCTGATTTACAGTCCGCCGTTATAACATGCGCGGCAGTTTTGACCTGCTCCGGAGCGTTTTCCGGTGCGGCGGCGATGTCTGCCATTTTCAGCATGGTTATATCATTTTCATAATCACCGGCAGCGGCAAGACGGCGGTTATTCCCGGTGTGTTTTTTTAAAAACAGCGCCGCGTGTCCTTTTGTGCCGTGTTTATCCACCGCTTCAAGCCCGGTCAAATAGGATTTGGAAAAAAACAATTCATTGTTTTTATCGTATTCTTTACAGATTTGCCGTATTTCTTCAAGAGTTTCGGGGCTGTTTACAATCACGCATTTGTATATTTTGATTTCAGAGATTATAAGCTCATCAAGGTTTATCTCCATAACCCGCAGTTTTTCAAGGGAAATATCTTTAAGGTCATGTTTCAGCATTTTATTGAATTTAGGGATGGCCAAATTGTTTTCACAGCTAAATCTGATGCCTGTTTCCGGGTATAATTTATATATTTGCCCGGCAATCTCAGCGAGCAGAGCCTTGTTTTTTACCGGGCAGTCATAGATATACTCTCCAATATCAAAATCATATACCCGCGCGCCGTTTGAGGTGATCATAGGCGCATTGACTATTTGTGCCGCGTTAGGGATCACTTCCGAAAGCGAGTTTAAATCCCTGCCTGTGGCGAATGTGAACAGTCCGCCCATTTTTTTGAATTGTCCGATGGCGTCCAAATTTTTGTTCAACCCCTCCGCTTCCCCGCTCAAAAATGTGCCGTCAACATCCGAAACCAACAGAATATCGCTGAAATTTTTCATTTGTTTACCTCTATTTCCCAAGCGGAGAGATGTCAATCTCCGCGAGATACCGCGCAAGCCGTATAAGGTCGGCGATGTTCACTCTGCCGTCTCCGGTAACGTCCGCCGCTTCAAGAAGCGCCGGAGCATTTATAACATCAATATCTGCTATGTGCCGCGCAAGCGCCACAAGGTCGCCCATGTCAACATAGCCGTCACCGTTTATGTTGCCGTACAATATTGTTATTACGGTTATGCTGCCGTCAACCGAATGAGGACTGAACGGCGTGTTGTCCGTGTTTTTTATGTCCCCGCCCGGCGGTTCGTAAAAATAACTGAGCGTAAGCGCCGATTCACCGGCAGCCGCGCCGTTTTTAACTTTGAATCTCAACGTAAACAGCAGCCCGTCTGTATACACATCCGCGGTATCGTAAGCTGTGACTATTATTCTGCCTTCGCTTGGATTTATTTGATTTACCGGCAGTATGCCGCCCGCTCCGACTGCCGCGGTATCGGTTCCCCCGATATATTCCAATACATTTGCATTATAATCAATAACGAGCTTATATGTCGATATACCGGGATTATCGGTTAATGTTACTTCAACCGGTATTTCCCCGCCAATCCAGCTTGTACCACCGGATACCGTTATTGTTCCTTCGCTTGCAGCCGCATACACGATAACAAGCCCGTTCCAAACCGTACCCTCCGCCGGCCATGTGCCGTCAGGAGGCACGATTGCCCGCGCGCCGGGGGCGATGTTTTGGAAAGCGTCTGTTTCTACAACAGGCGGTGTTTCTAAACCGAAGTAAACATCATATAGGCTCGTGCAATTTCGAAACGCCATACTTCCAATGTTTGTCACTTTCGGCATATTTACGCTTGTGAGGTTCATGCAGATGTTAAACGCCATACTTCCAATGTTTGTCACACTTGGCATATATATACTTGTGAGGTTGGTGCAGCCGTTAAACGCTACCTGTTCAATTCTTGTCACGCCCGGCATTTCTACGCTCGTTATATTGTAGCAGTCAATAAACGCCCATTCTCCAACAGAAGTGATATTTTCTGATATAACAACAGTTTCTATATCACGTTGGTAATTATACCACGGCGTATTTATATCATTCCAATTACTCATATCCCCTGTTCCGCTGATTATAAGCTCTCCGGTATCATACAGCACCCAACTCGCATCAGGTCCGGCATCATCACCGCTTGCGATAACATCTGCGCTGCTGTATGTATAAGAATTATCGCTCACATCCGAAACCGTCAAAACCGGCTCCGTTTCGGCGGCAGCCGTTATTGAAAACATCGGCAAAACTCCCGCAATCATCACAAACGCGAGGAAAAACGCTGTTATCCTTTTAAAAATTTTTCCGTTTTTCATATGACCCTCCTGTAGATTTATTTTTTAGCTGTAAACCGGCGTAAAAACCGCGTGACGGGTGTTTGCCAATCACCCCTTTAAAATTTCCAGCAGTTTTTTAAAATATTCGGGCAGCGGGCTTTCCGCGCGAATTTTTTCACCGCTTACAGGGTGGATGAACCCGATGGTCTTGGAGTGCAGGCATTGCCCGTTTAAAAAACTGAAGTTTTTATTTATGTTCTCCTGTCCATACACCGTATCGCCAACAACAGCCCGCCCCAAATGCGCGAGATGAACACGCAGCTGGTGTGTTCTCCCCGTTTCCGGTCTGAGCTCAAGAAGTTCGTAATTGCTGTTTTTATAGACATACCGCTCAAGCACTTTATAATGCGTCACCGCTTCGCGTATTTTATTTTCCGGGTCGGCTTTTTTATACACCGCAATTTTTTTATAATCTCTCCCGCTGCGCCCCAGCGGCAGATCAATCGTGCCGGAATCCTCTTTCATATTCCCGTATATCACCGCATTATATATTTTCAGCATACGGCGTTCTTTTAACTGTTTTGCAAGCCCCTGATGCGCCGTGTCATTCTTTGCCGCCGCTATGGTGCCCGATGTATATCTGTCAAGCCGGTGGACTATCCCCGGCCGCAGTTCCCCGTTGATCCCCGAAAGCGAACCTTTACAGTGATATAAAAGCGCATTTACCAAAGTATTTTCATAATTGCTATGTGCCGGATGCGTCAGCATACCTTGAGGTTTGTTTATAATTATCAGATGCTCGTCTTCATATAAAATTTCAAGTTTCAAATCCTGTTCCGTCAAGCTCGTTTCGCGCGGAGGGGGCGGTGTAAAATTTATTAAGTCCCCTGCTTTTATTTTATAGTTTTTTTCTGTTTTAACCGTGCCGTTTATTTTAAGTCCGCCGTTTTCGATTATTTTTTGTACGCCGGAGCGGGTTAAATCAAATTTTTCCGTGATATATATATCCGCGCGCATACCCGCAGCTTCGCGTTGCGCGGTGAAACTGTCTTCATTCATAGATTTTTTTCTCCGGTATCTTCCAAAAACTCTTTTATTATTTCGTTTGTTTCATCTATTTCATTTATTTCACTTGCTTCGTTAATTTCGTTTGCTTTTTTTGTTCCGCCCGTCATTTTATATTTCCCCAAAGATATGCTTATACATAACAAAACAGAACCTATTGTTATAAACGTATCAGCCACATTAAAAACATACGGAAACAACTCGTTAAAATAAAACTCAAAGAAATCCACCACCACTTTTACCCCTTCGTGAATTTCGCTCTCGTTAAAAATCCTGTCCGTCATATTCCCAAGCCCGCCGCCGAGCATAAAGGATAATGCAATACTGGGCAGCCTGTTATATTTCTTTATTTCTTTTTTATTGAAATAAAGAACCATGCCGAACATAAAAACAAGCGCGGCGCATGAAAAGACCATCAGCGGCAGTCTGAATCTTTGATCTGACAGCATACCGAAACTCGCGCCGGGATTCTCTATATATTTTATATTCAAAACATATTTTACAAGATTAAACGATTCCCCGATCTGCATATTGGTCTTGATTATATATTTGGTAAACTGGTCAGCGGCTATAACAAGCGCCGTTATAATAAATGATAAAATCAATGTTTTTCTCCAAACAATTCTTTATAATTTTTTTAGTATCCCCGCGCATCTCGGGCACACACCGTCGCTGCACTCATTCGAAAATTTCCAGCATCTCTCACATTTTTCACCGTTTGCCTGGGTAATATCCAGCTTAAAACCCGAACCCGCGGCAAGTTCGATCTCTGAAACTATAAACACAGCGCAGAGTTCCTCCCGCATAAGTTTAAGGTGTTCAAAATCTTCGCCCTCGCCCGAAATTGTAATTTTGGCGTCAAGCGGTTTACCGATCAGTTTTTTTGCTCTCGCTTCTTCAAGCGCTTTCATAACCTCGTCGCGTATTAAAAATAATTTATCCCATTTTTCCGCGATCTCTTTGTTTTCAAGCGCGGGCTCAAAGGCAGGCATCTCGTTAAAGTTTACATTGGTTCTGTCGTCTCCTTCAAGCGGCTTCATGCACTGCCAGATTTCATCGCTTGTAAAGTTGAGTATCGGAGCGATCAGCCTTGTTAAGGAATGTAAAACCTTATACATGACGCTCTGCGCGCTTCTGCGGGTTTTGGAATCCGCTTTTTCCACATACAGCCTGTCTTTTGTTATATCTATATACAGTTTAGACATATCAATAGCGCAGAAATTATGAATATCGTGGTATATCAAATGAAACTGATATTTTTCATAAGCGTTCCGAACCCTGGAAACAAGCGCGTTTAACCTGTACAGCGCCCATTTGTCCAGTTCTTCAAGCTCATCATAAGCCAATGTATCCGCCGCCGGATCAAAATCGTTTAAATTCCCCAGCAGTATCCTCGCGGTGTTCCTGATTTTCCTGTATATTTCAGCCAGCTGTTTGAACATCTCTTTTGACACCCTCACATCCGAAGTATAATCCGAAGAAGAAACCCATAATCTTAGCACATCCGAGCCGTATTCTTTTATCATATCAAGCGGAGCAACCACATTTCCGAGCGATTTGCTCATCTTTTTGCCTTCCCCGTCAACAACCCACGCATTGGTTATAACCATTTTATACGGGGCGGCGCCGCGCGATGCCACCGAAGTGAGCAGAGAGGACTGGAACCAGCCCCGGAACTGGTCATTGCCTTCGAGATACAGATCAGCGGGGAATCCTTGATTCGGGTTATCGCTTAAAACAGAGGCGTATGATGTGCCGGAATCAAACCAGCCGTCCATCGTGTCGGTCTCTTTTTTCCATTCGGTGCAGCCGCACACAGGGCAGACCATACTTTCTTCCCCCGTTATTTCTTCAGGCGTATGGATATACCAGGCGTCGCTGCCCTCGCGTCCGAACAGTTCGGCAATTTTTTTTATATATTTGCTGCCTTTTTCATAATACCGGCACTTTCCGCAGTAGAACACCGGTATGGGCAGCCCCCATATTCTCTGACGGGAAATACACCAGTCGGCGCGGTCTTTGATCATATTCTCCATCCTGACCTCACCCCAGGCTGGATACCATTTTACTGACTTGATCGCCTCAAGCGCTTCTTTTTTCAAATTGTCAACAGAGCAGAACCACTGCTCCGTCGCTCTGAACAGTATCGGGGTTTTACAGCGCCAGCAGTGCGGGTATTGGTGATCTGTTTTTTCTGAAAGCAGCATAAATCCGCCCGCTTTCAAATCGGCAATAATCGCATCGTTCGCTTTTGTTGTCTTAAGCCCTTCGTATTTGCCCGCTTCACTTGTCATATAACCCCTGTAATCTACCGGCACATAAACCGGCAAGTCATAGTCTTTACACACGTTAAAATCGTCAACCCCGTGACCCGGTGCGGTATGCACACAGCCCGTACCCGACTCAAGCGTAACGTGGTCTCCGAGAATCACCAGCGAATCCCTGTTATATAACGGATGTTTTACCGTCGTTTTTTCAAGAGCGGAACCTTTGATTTTTGTGAGTATTTTATAATCTTTTATCCCCATTTTTCCCATCACGGCCTCAACCAGTTCAGCCGCAACTATATAATGCTCCACTCCCGCCGAGACGACCGCGTATAAAAAATCCGAACCGAGACAAACCGCAATATTTCCGGGCAGTGTCCAGGGTGTGGTGGTCCAGATAACAATATAGACATTTTCAAGGGTTTTTGTGTGCGGCGTTATTAAATTTTTATCATCAGCAAACGGGAATTTAACATACACAGAATCGCTGTTCAAGTTCTCATATTCGATTTCGGCTTCGGCGAGAGCCGTTTCATCGTGGGGACACCAATACACGGGCTTTAGTCCTTTGTATATACAGCCCCTTTCGAGCATCTGCCCGAAAATTTTTATCTGTTCCTCTTCAAAACGCGGCCGCATGGTGAGATATGAATTTTCCCAATCCCCCCAAACGCCGAAACGCTGCGCCTGTTTTTTTTGGATCTCCACAAAATTTTCCGCAAAATCCGCGCAGTATTTTCTGTATTCCAAATCCCCGGTCTCACGCCGGTTTATTTTTTGTTTTTTTGCCACCGCCGTCTCGATCGGCAGCCCATGGTTATCCCAGCCGTGGATATAGTGCGTCAAAAACCCGCTCATGTTTTTATATCTCACGATAAAATCCTTTAAGATTTTATTCAAAGCATGCCCCATATGCAGATCCCCGTTTGAGAACGGAGGACCGTCATGGAACACAAACAGCGGTTTGTCTTTGTTTTTTTCCGTTAATTTAAGATACTGCCCTTCCGCAAGCCATTTTTCAAACATCTCCTCTTCCCTTTTGGGCAGATTGGCTCTCATTTCAAAATCTGTCACAGGCAGATTCAATGTTTCCGAATAATTTTTTGACATAATATATATTTTCACTCCGTTTTGTTTTTTTATATTTAATTTATTTTTTAATCATCATCATCTTCTTCATCAAAACCATCAAAAATACTCATAACTTCATCGTCATCATCAGAATCGTCCGGTTCATCATAGTTTTCGTCCGGATCATCAAGGTTTTCATCCCATTCGGCTCTGCTTTTCTTTTTCTTCCCGAAACCTTTAAAAAAACCGAAAAGCCCGCTTGTGTCTTCTTCCCCGTTTTCATCGTCTTCATCATTTTCATCGTCATTTTCGTGATTTTCGTGATTTTCGTGGTCATCATCGTCGTCATAACCGGTCTTATAGCCGCCGGTTTCTTCTTTAGTCATATAATCATCGCTGTCATATGTCGATATAGGTTTCTCTTCAAAAGCAGTTTCAGCTTCATATTCACTCTCGCCGGCGTCAACCGCCTGTTCATTCAGCGTTTCACTGCCTGAAAAAACTTTGACATCATCATCTTCATATTCCGCCGTATCGCTTTCTGCGCTGTTCTCTGAATATTCGTAATGTTCTTCGTTCAGGTCATATTTTCCGCTTGATTTTGTTTCGGATTCTTTTTTATATTCTTTTAAACTTTCTTCCGCAAAATCAAAATCTTTTAAAATCAAGAGTTCTTTTTCAAATTCATATTCGACTTCCCTGTTCTTCGATTCAATTTCCAGCATATCCTCTTTTATTTCTTCCATTATCATGTTAAAAAGCCGCGCTTCAGTCAATTTGTCAAAATCTATGGGCGGCGCGTAAACAGTCGCGCTTTTTATCGCTTCAAATTGATTTCTGTAAGCTTCGCTCAATTCCACATTAAAATTATCCGCCGCTTCTTTAAGCTCGGTCATCCGCTCTTTTTGACTTACAATTTCTTTTTTTAAGTCCCCGAGCAGTTTAGCGCATCTTGTTTTTGCCGCAAGATAAAGGCTTTCTGATTTTTCACGGGCGGATTCAATCTGCATTTCTGTTTTTTTTGTAACCGCTTCAAAAGCCGTTTGAGCGCGGAAACGCGCGTCTTCAAGAATTTTCCCCGCCGCTTCTTCCGCTCTTAATACAATATTTTCCGCTTCATTCTGCGCTTCTTTTATTCTTTTGTCATGAATCATCTGTGAAGACATCATGGTTTTGCTTATCGTTTCTTCTTTGTCCTGTATATCGTTTTCCCGTTCCTGAAGTTCCGAAATTTTTTCCAGTACACGTTTGAGTTTTTCATCATATATTTCACACTGTTTGTATATTTTTGTATATTCTCTGCTTAAATTTTCCAAACATTCGTCAACTTCCGACGGTTCGTATCCTCTTACTGTACGGGTAAAAGTTATTTTTCCAAATTCCTGCGGAGAAATCATTTTTTCACCTAACCTATTCTTTTTTTATTCATAAGTTTTGTTTATACTAAAGTGCTGTTTAACAGAGTTGTGCATAATATCAATATCAGCATAGCGGCAAGAAACGAAATATCGATCGGCATATTGCTGAACAATTCAAATTTATTCAGCAATTTACGTATCGGGTAAACAAACGGCTCTGTCGCCGCGAACAAAAACCGCGTGAGCCTATTGTCTTCATCCTGTGAGAACCAAGAGGTCAACGCTCTGCCGAACATCAATATATGCATGGCGTAAAGCAGCGTAATTACAAGCCTGCTCAAAATAGCGTATGCGGTATATATCAAAATATCACCTCTTTGTTTAAATTCATCAATATATAGGCGAATCCCTGTTAATATCGTCTCTTTCGGCGTTCCTCAACTGCTCCGCCGAAACCGTCGCGTTCGGCGGGGTCGCTATAAATGTCCTGTCGGAAATCTGCTTGAGATCGCCTTTTATTGTATAAACGGTTCCCGCCATAAAATCCAGAAGTTTTCTTATAATCTCTTTATTGGTTTCATCAAAATTAACTATAACCGTTTTGCGCGCCATAAGCAGATCGGCAATTCTTTTTCCGTCGATATATCTTTCGGGTTTAATCACTTTCACTTCAAAGGATGCGTGAGCATCACCGCCCGGAACCGATGTGACAAATGTGCTGCTCGGCGGGGGCGGCTGCTGACTGTTTCCCGCGGCAGGCGGCTGATAATTATTGCCGTAATTTTGAGAGGGTTGATTATATACCGGGTTTTGCTGGCCGAAACCGCTGTTAACAGGCATTTCATTCATACCGGAGTCATATCCTCCCAGCGAATAATCTTCTTCAAACTCGTCTTCATCATAAGTATTGTCGTCATCTTCTCCCGGATTTATAGAATCTCTCAGTTTTTTAAACCAACTCATTTTTTTTACTCCTCCAAATTAATTTTTTGTTTTTTCTATTTTCTTTCCCCGAAAATACGGGTTCCGATTCTGACAATATCAGACCCGCATCCGATCGCTTCTTCAAAATCTTCGCTCATTCCCATTGAAAGTATATCCATATTTATCTGCTCTGCGGATAAATCATACAGTTCGCGCATTTTATTGAAATATTTTTTTATCTCAGCTTTATCTAAACTCGCCTCAAAAGGCGGTATTGTCATAAGTCCGCGCAGTTTTATGTGTTTAAAATCTTTTACTTTATCAATAACCTCGCGGCAGCCGTCCGGACTGAGCCCGATTTTGCTCTCTTCGCCGCCTATGTTTATTTCAAGCAGGATATCCATTGTTTTATTTTTCAAATGCGCCCGCTTGTTTATTTCTTCCGCTAATTTAACCGAATTTACCGATTGGATCAAATCAACTTTGTCTATTATATATTTAACTTTATTGGTTTGCAGATTACCGATGAAATGTATTTCAATATTATCTTTTTCCAGTTTGTCATATTTTTCCAGCAGTTCATTCACCTTGTTCTCCCCAATCAGGTCAACTCCGCATTGAACCGCAAAGTTTATTTTTTCAGCCGGCACGGTTTTAGTGACCGCCATAAGCCGTACTTCTCTGTTGTATTTATTTATTCTTTTTTGTTCTGCTTCGCTTATTTTTTTGCGGATTTCAATCAGATTTTTTTCTATATAATCAAAATTATCCGGCATTTTCCCTCCATTTGTTTCAATTTACGACTTTACCGGTATATAAGTTTTTCCCCTCAACCAATACATCTTCAAAAGGCTGCAGAGTTGTTTTGCTGCCTTCCGCGCGAGCCTGCGGTTCGGCATAAAGCGTGTAATTATCAAACTGCACCAGCTTATCCCTGTCATCAAGGATTCTGAATATCACTTCGCTGCCTTTTAAGATATATACGCCTTTTACCGTCTCGCCCAGAACTATTTCGCTTCCGCTGATTTCCGGTTCTTCTATTATCCGCGTTATTTCCCGCGGAATACCGTCTTCGTCTTCTTCAAATTCGGTGATCAGTTCCCTTACGACCACCGCTCTGTCAGGCACTTTTATACCGCGTATTTCACGTGAAATAATCTGAATCGTCTGTCTGCGTAAAAAATTAAAATCATCCGGCGAGATATTTGCTTCAAAAATGAACAGCAGCGTTTCCGAATCCGGATCATCTATGCATTTCTGTAAAACAAACGGAATCACTGCATTTGATGAATACGGGCATATAATGTCATAGCTCTGTCCTTCTTTTAAAGTCGTGCCGGCAAGCTCTGTTTCGGTTGTTCCGCATACAAAAAACCAATTATAATTATACGCCAGTTTACCCACGGCCCTGTTTATAATATCGTTTTCCGGTTCTTTTTTTATGAGTTCTTCAAATTTTTCCGGATCCAGCGTTTTTACCGCTTCACCCGTAAAATAATGTTCATAACCGTCCGGTCTCCTGTAAAAAACCCCTGACCTTGCAGAATATATCTCTGTGCTGTTTCCCGCTGCTGTATTTGTGCTGGCAGAGAGCTCAAGTTCTGTTTTTTTTTCTGTGTACGTATCAATAATACCGTTAAAACTCTCCGCATCTCCCGATATAAGCTGCCTTTTATTCATCAAAATCAATTTTTCATCCCTAATCCTGCCCGCGTCTTTGATGTTGTTGGAGTTTATGTTTTTAAGCGTTTCAACATATAAATCGTTTAAATCCTTATTTATTTTTTCTATATTCATAACCGTATACTCAAGATTAATATTGCTTTTTTTCAATAGATCGATTTTATTCTCCAAAACACCGATTTCTGTTTTAAGTAAATCCGCCGAAGACGCTTGCATAACCGAATTTATCTGCGCTACCGCTTGGTTTTTTGCAACTTTTTCACCGTTTTCAACCAAATACACCGCCCCTGTTCCGCCCGAAATATTATATATCGGTTCTTCGTCCCGGAAGATATACGCTGTAAAATTTATTATGTCCCGGCGCACTTCGATGTCCGCGCGCTCTGTTTCAATATGCTCTGAGCCTATAATCATGAAAATTACATATACAGACAAACCTATGAACAATATATTCGCGCATACGATAAATATTTTATTTTTATCTTTTTTGGTAATACCGTATCCCATTTTTCACACCTTGAATTTTATATCTTATTATTATATCATAAAAAATTTTCAATTTGGTGCTGTTAAAGTTAATATAATTTAAATATTTTTCAAACAAATTTCTGTAATTTCATTCAAATTTTGTTCGTCCGCAGTTACCCTGTATGTATTTTTATCCCGTTTGAACCAGGTTATCTGGCGTTTTGCATAATTTCTCGTGTTCTGTTTTATCAGCTGCGCAGCTTGTTCAAACGTGTAAACACCGTCGAAATAATCAAAAAGTTCAACATACCCGATCGCACCGATTTTTTTTATATTATCTTTATATTCGAGCAGATTTTTTACTTCTTCCAAAAGTCCGCTTTCGAACATATCATCCACGCGTTTGTTTATTTTGCTGTAAAGCGTATCCCTTTCGCGGTAAAATAATTCAAATTTTACAATATCATACTCCGTTCCCGCGAGTCTTGACTGTTCGTCCTGTTCCGATTTTGTTTTCCCCGTTATTTTATATATCTCAAGCGCGCGTATAAGCCTTTTTTTATTGTTTGGATGTATCAAAAAAGCGCTTTTCGGGTCAACGGCAGAAAGCATATCATGCAGCTCGGCGCCGGAGAGCGGTTCAAGCCGGATTCTGTACTCGGCATCGCCGGAATGTTCGATAAACTGCGTGTTATATATAAAGCTGTCCATATAAAGTCCGGTGCCGCCGCAGACTATCGGCAGTTTGCCGCGCGCCGAAATATCCCTCGCACATTCTTTCGCAAGTTTTACATAATCCGCCGCGCTGAAAAAAATATCCGATTTTACCGAAAGAATATCTATCATAAAATGCGGCGCCGCCGAAATTTCAGCCGCTGTGGGTTTTGCGGCTCCGATGTTCAGCTCTTTATAAATCTGTACCGAATCCGCCGAGATTATCTCACCGTTTAAAATCTTCGCGAGTTCGGCGGCGAGCGCCGTTTTACCGCTTGCCGTGGGTCCGCAGACCGCTATTAATTTTTGCTTTGGAGCGCCGTTATCAGTAATCATTGACAATTCTCATCGCTGTCTGCGCCCATTTGATCAAATTCCCGGGACTGCCTGTCGATATATCCTTAAGGGTGATGTCACAGGAGCAGTTATTGCGTTTTGCCGCGTTTACTATTTCTTTCAGCTCTTTTTTTATTACATCTTCATCAAACCCCGCTCCCACATTTGCGGGATTGGGTTTTGCCGATAAAACAAAATCGTTTCCCATTATTTCCGCCGCAAGATTGACATTTGCCCACGGTGTAATAGAAATTTTACGCAGATTTTTTATTTTTTTAAGTATATCGATTTTATTGTCCAGCGGTTCACAGCAGCCGTAATATATAAGCCCGAACGGCTCCATGGCTTCGATTGCGTATTTTATATCGAATTCGTCGTGCATCTCCTTTGAGACCGCTCCGAAAATCTGCGCGAGCGCGCGTCCCCACAGATGTTTTGGTTTTATACTGTCATAATCAGCCGGCCGCTCCAATTCATTTGTCAGCGCGGGGGTGCAGTGTATATAGGTTTGATCGGGGGAAAATAAATTGAGTTCTTCCAGCTGCCGCACTTTGTCGAGGAAAATATCCGTGAGTTTTCTTGCGATTTTATGCATAAACTCCGGCCTTTCAGCCAAATCCGTCAGCAGATTTTCGGCGCCTTTCAGCATCGATACCGTATCCCAAAGCACATGCCCCGTTCCGTAATCCGAATTTATACCGTTTATTTTAACAGGCATAATATCACCGATTATATCCGAAACAAATTCAAAATGTTTTTTTGTTCCCGCTTCGTTATAGCTGACAGCCGAAAACTTTAGTTTTTCTATATCTTCTTCAGTTTGCAATTTGTCGGCGTATGCGTGGGATACTATATGGTTGTTGTCGTTTGTCTTCAATATTTCTTCTTCGATATGCACGCCCAAACCCGAAAAACTCACTTGCTTGGCAACGTTGAAAACAGGGTTGAGATATAAATCGCAGCCGAAATATTTATGCCTTGTCAGCCAATGCCTGAAATACCCTTCAAGCCCGCGCAGCCCCGTATCCTCGCATATACAATCAAGGCAGTAATCGATATTGAGCTCGAACCACGGCAGCTCGTCCATAAGCACCACGGGGCGTATCATTTTTCTGTCGTTTACCGCTTTATACAGCCGCGCTTTTTCGTTATTCGCCTCGCTCATCGCGATATTGTAATATCTTGCCGCCAGTTCCCTGACTATGGTTAATTCTTTTAATCCCGCCATATAATAATTTTCCTTTCATTATTTTTTATATTGTATTTTTACAGCACCCCGAAAAATATCCCTCTAAATTTACGCGCCAAACACCGTCTTTATCTTGAACAAAACCGAGCAGCTGCGGCAGATTATCATGTTCCGGTTCGATCACGGCGTTTTTTACCCCGCACAGATCAACAAAATTCAGCGCGCTTTTGCCGAGAACCGTAAGCACCTCCGGAGCAGCAGGTTTTCCGGTACCAGCCAAATCATAAATAACCGCGTATTCCCCAAGTATTCTGAACTGCACAACGCCGAGCAGTTTATCATTTTCGCGGGCGGCATAAGCCAAACAGTCGATTTTAAAACCGACGCCGCATAACCCGCAGATCTCTTCCTGTTCTTTTTTTGTTTGCACAGAGTATATTTCAAACATTTTTCTCACTTTCCCGATTCTATAGATTTTTTAAATATTTGATTTCATTATGGTTTAAATGTTTTAATTCCCCCGGTCTTAAAACCCCGATATTCAGGCTGCCCACGCATATGCGTTTTAATTTTAATATAACCAAATCAAGATTCTCGCACATACGGCGTATCTGCCGGTTGCGCCCCTCGAAAATCTCGATTTTCAGTTTGGTTTTTCCGGATTTCTGCTCTATTATTTCGATTTTGGCTCCGGTTGTCTTTTTATTGTTTATTTCTATCGGTTCCTCCAATTTTTTTATAATTCCGGGTTTCGGCTCCCCTTTGATCACCGCGTGGTAAATTTTGCCCACTTCATGTTTCGGGTGCATAAGTTTATTTGCGATATCCCCGTCGTTGGTCAGAACAAGCAGCCCTTCCGAATACATATCGAGCCGTCCCACGGGATAAACCCGCTCCAAAAAACTCTGCTGTTTTAAAATATCACCAACGCAGAGCCTGCCCTGCTCGTCCGACATAGTGGTCACAACCCCCGCGGGTTTATACATCATCATATATATTTTTTTGGGTTCATCCTCATTCCCGTTATTTGAAACCATAACCCCGTCAACCGTGATTTCGTCGATAAGCGGAATCACTTTCTGCCCCGTTGCGGCTCTTTTGCCGTTTACCTCAACCCTGCCGGAAACAACGGCGAGCTCCGCCGCTCTTCTCGACATAAGACCGATGTTTGAAATATATTTTTGTATACGCATCTCATCCATTTGTTTTTTCCCGCTTGTATGTTGTTATTTATTGTTTGCCGAAATTTCATCCGCGCGCGCGGCGCAGGCTTTCATCGCTTTTTTTATTACCCCGGTAAAATCATCGCTGTAAAAACTTTTCAGCGCCGCCTCGGTTGTGCCTCCGGGGGAAGCCACCGCCCGGATAAGCTCGTCCGGCGTTTTACCGGAATCGATAAGCATCGCAAGGCTTCCCGCAAGGGATTGCAGCACAACGGGATATATCTCGGTTTTATCAAAACCCAGCTCAGCCGCGCCGTCGAGCATGGATTTTGCGAACAGATAAAAATACGCGGGGGAAGAGCCGTTCACCGCAATTATATCATTCATAAACTCTTCCCGCAGAACAATAATTTCACCCATGGATTTAAAAATCCCGCAGACAAAATCAAAATCCGCATCGTTTACATTTTCATTTCTGCAAATCGCCGTCATGCCTTTTCCCAAAAAAACAGGGGTATTCGGCATAACGCGCACAATCGCGGTTTTCTGCCCGATTTTGTTTTGTATATATTCCGTGCTCACCCCCGCCGCCGCCGAAACAAATATTTTATTGTTTAAGTTTTGATTTAAATCTTTTATATCACGCAGCAGTTCAGGGAAATTATCCGGTTTAACCAGCAGAAAAATCATATCCCCGCTTAAGGCTTCGGACAAACTGTCTGCAAAATGAATATTTTGTCCTTCATATCTTTTATATTGTTCTTTGTTGTTATCAAAAATACCGATATTCTGCGTATCCGTATTTTTTATCATCGAATAAACAATCGCTTCGGCTAAATTTCCCGCGCCTATAAAATTTATTTTCATTAAATTCCCCTTTTATTATCAATATTTGTATATTATATCATGTTTATATAAATATTTCAACAAAATTTATGTAAATTTTCAAGACACGTAAAATTTACGTTTTAAAAATAAAAATTTTTTGAAAACAATAAAACTCAACACTTGAAATTCGGATGAATTTATTGTATAATGTTTAATGCAGCTTGTTGAATGTAATAAATAATTTTAAAGGGGATTTTACCATGGATATAAAAAAATATTTATCAAAAATTACGGCGTTGATGCTGATGTTTGCGTTGACGGTTATCATACCGCCAATCACGGCATCGGCGGCCCCAACAGGCACGTTTAACCTTACCGACGGCACATGGACAAGCGGCTCAAGCGATTTCGTAACGTGGGACGGCACAATCCTTACAATCCAAGACGGCGCTGACATCATCGTCACAGGCACAACCCAGACAAACGGACAGCGCATTGAGGTTGCCGCAGGCGCAACCGCAAGCATCACGCTGAATAATGTGTCAATCACAAGGTTTGCGGGTAGATCCCTGTCGCCGCTTCTGCTGAACCCGGGCGCGGATTTGACGCTGACATTGCAAGGAACTAACGTCCTCACAGGCAATCAAGTATATCCTCAGGTCGATTTTGGATATACATGCCGCGCCGGAATTCAAACCACAGACGCAACCCTGACCATAAACGGTCCCGGCACTCTTAACGTAACCGGCAACATAAACGGCGGCGCGGGCATCGGCGGCTACATGTTTCAGGACGGTGTTGATGCCGAGGGCAGGCCGATAATCAAGGGTACAGACGGCGGCACGATAATCATCAACGGCGGTATAATCAACGCCTGCGCTTCCAATACCGGATTGCAAGCAACAAATCAAGGAGCGGGTATCGGCGGCGGCTATCGCGGCGGCGGCGGAAACATCACCATCAACGGCGGCACAGTCACAGCCTATACCAGAACCCTCCCCAACGACCTTAACACAGGCTATAACTATTTTCCTCACGCTTCTTACGGGGCGGGTATCGGCGGCGGCTATGAAGCGTCGGGCGGAAACATCACCATCAACGGCGGCACGGTCACCGCGACAAGCAGCCGTTACGGGGCGTGTATCGGCAGCGGCGGCTCAGGC
>Ga0099364_10003146_pt1 | contig 25851 bp, 5 predicted proteins | sample TergutTh196P3_FD_73070 | JGI IMG/M metagenome (GOLD analysis project Ga0099364, IMG submission 73070) | Microcerotermes parvus P3 segment gut microbial communities from Pointe-Noire, Republic of the Congo - Th196 P3 | ecosystem: Host-associated > Arthropoda: Insects > Digestive system > Gut ...
GGTTTGGCGTTGCAGCAGTTCCTGCTGTAACATGTGTTACGGCGGCCGTGCCGACCCCCCCCGTGTTTATGTTCGTGGGCCACTGTGCTATTGCGTTCTGACTTAACACACATAACAACAGGGCTGCAATAATTGCTGCTTTTGCTCTTTTTATAAGAGAACTTATATTATTATATGTATGTTTTTTAGTCATTTGGTTTTTGGTTTAGTTAGTTTTTTCAGTTCCTCTATTTGTTTTTGGAGGTCTGTAATTTTTAGGTCTTTTTGGGCAAGGTCTTGGTCTTTTTGGGCAATAACGCCTTCAAATTCTTTCCTCACTTCCGCTCTGTCTTCTTCCCTTTGTTCTTCGAGAAATCTGTTAAACTCATCCTGTGCTGTCATTTGTCTGCGAACATTAGGGTCGGCTGCCGCTTTACTCAAACGGTAAAGAACCGGATGAAATTTTTCTGGTATATCATCCATCGGTATTTCCATAATTTGTTTGTCTTTAGTACAGTACCTCTGGTCAAATACAGCCAATAGGCGCTCGGCTTCGCTTGCCGGAGGTCTTTTTCCCAGATTACTGACTTGTATGTTCCAACTTCGATGATGCATAGAGTTATCTATACGATTGTTATCTAATATTTTTTCTTTGCCTGATGCGGTATTATGAGACTGCGGATTAGTTTCAATCACAATGTCATTGCTTCTAATCACTCTGCTGCCCCAAAAAAAGATGTTGCGTATCTGATGTATGTCGTCATCTTTATCCTGTTTGCTTGCATATACGAACTGCTCGGCAATGTATCGCTGAAAACGTTTGAGCGCTTCTTTTGTTCTGTCTTTTTGCATTTCAATCAAAAGAGCGCTTCTTCCGTTGACAGTTTCAATATCTGCCGTATAATCAAGACGTTGAAGAGGTATAGAACGACCCGCTACGTCAAAATTTACATATTCGTTTGGGCGTTCCTGTTGGTTTGGGCGCAAATCAATAACATCTTCATCCATCAGAGTGGAAATAACCAACTTTGCGATGCTCCTGTCGTATACCATGTACTTGAAGACCTCATCGTAAATCGGATTTGCCACTACCATAGTCTCCCCCTTAAATTTTTTCTCTTCAAGAAAAGGGGCGTCAACTATGTCTACTGCCGGATTGTTCATTACTGCTACTGCTGCCATGTTCTATATCTTGATTAAAGGGTTAATTACTATAAGAACAACCTCTCCCCTACCCTCTCCAAAAGGGACAGAGACAGCTACCGCGCTATCATTGGCTACGGACGCTTCCTTTCCGGTTATATGTTCTACTGGCTTCTTCAATGTGAAAAAATTTTCGACCTGCAAAGATACAGTTATTTTTTATTTATTTTTATTTTTTTTAATTTTCTTATATTCTATTGTACGTTTTTAGTGAAAAAAAGTTTTGTTTTTGGTTAAAAAAGTTAAAAAAATGTGATTGGTTATTGTTTTTACGAAAAAGGAGTATTTATGATAACGGTTATATTATTATATGTATACTTTTTAGTCATTTGGTTTCTGGTTTAGTTTCTGGTTTGGTTTTGAATGCTTCTAACTCTGCGAGTTTAGTCGCAAGTTCCTGGTTTTTTCTGCGTTCTGCTTCAAGTTCTTGTGTTGTTTGGGCGAGTGCTTGGTCTTTTTGGGCAATAACGCCTTCAAATTTTCTTGTTGCCATTTCTTCGCCTTCAGCGCGTCCTTTTGCAAGCGCATCGCGCCTTGCTCCTTCTATAAGAGCTTTTTCTATACGTATGTACTCCTTGTCTGCATTGTATTTTTGCAATTCTTCAGGCGTAAAGGCAGCTCTTTTACATAGTTCGGCGGCTTTACTTATGTGCTCGTTTTCCTGCAGAACATCAGGAAGTTCTTTCAGACTCTCGTTTGTTTCCTTCAAAAAACGAAGCCATAAAATCATCAGTTTGCGCTCTTCTGTCGTCTCAGCATAAAACTTGTCTGTTAACTCTACTATCACAAATTCAAGTCCGGGAATTACTTCACCCGTATCCTCGCGGTTTATTATCTGATAATGATGGTAATATTTTTTTAATTTGCTAAAGTTCTCATTTATAATCGCTAATGTGTACACGGGCTGCAACAACTGATAGTCGTCGCCTTGGTCCAATTGCTTCACGTATGCTTTACCTGCATTGAAAACTATGCGGTTATAAAAATCGGAGTTCCAAAACATTTGCATCTCTATGATAAACTGACGTTTATTTTTATCTTTACAACGCACGTCTACTATCGAATATTTTTTTGTAGGAGTTGAAGGCATCAGCTCTGAAGGAAGATATTCAATTTCGACAATTGGTCTATCGGCAGGCAACGGCATTACAGCGTTCAGGAAATTTATAAGCAAGTCGGGGTGGTCGGCAAATATACGCTTGAAGGTCAAATCTATTTTTGGGTCAAGATAAGTAGTATTCGACAAGTCCAAGACAGGCGCTCGTTTAGCTTTGACGCCTTTCTTGCGCGTCCCTTTTACCGCACTATCATTGGCTGCGGTCGCTTCCTTTTTGGTTATATGTTCTACTGGCTTCTTCAATGTAAAAATAATTTTTATCTCAACAGCAGTATATCTCCTGTTTTCATAAACGATTGACCATTTTCGAACATTCCTTCTATCCTGTAAATGTATACGCCCTCTTCGCATGGTCTTCCTCTGTAGAATCCGTTCCATCCTCTATTTGGGTCGTTTGTTTCGTAGAGCAATATTCCTAATCGGTGGTATATTTTTAGGCTGTATACGGTAGTTGAGCTAAGCAGTCCCGGGAAGAATAGATAGTTTTTGTAGCCTCCGTCGGGAATTATGTCTGATTCCTCAACTGATGCATTTGGTCTGAAGACGTTAGGCAGAATTAAATCTCCCGTATTTTCTATTTCTATTACATCGTGCATTATCATTGTAGAACTGCATGTTGGTTCTGTATTTGAGCCAACTGTAAGAGCGATTGTGTAAAGACCGGCTTTATGATATTGATGCGACGGGGTATCGGTTGTATCGGCAGGCGTACCGTCGCCCCAATCCCATCTGTACCACACATCGTATGGCGTTCCGTCGGCTGTTTCGGTAACGCTTATATTATCAACAAACAGGGTTTGACCGACGTACAAATAGTTCGACCTTATTTCGAAACCGGCTTGCGGCGTAGGGAGCACTATTAATTGTTTTGCCGTTGAAATTTCAGACATATCCAATCCATATACTGTAAGCGTTACAGTGTATTCTCCCGGCGACAGGAACGTATGTTTAGGGTCTCTTTCCGAAGATGTGCGTCCGTCGCCAAAGTCCCATGCCCATGCGCGGTCGTTTCTTGAAAAATTATTAAATTGAACCTCGTATGGCGCGCAAGAAGGAACAACGTCGTCGAAATTAGCAATTGGTCCCTCCGGCAATATTGTTATTTCAACTGTTTTTCTATCAAAACAGACTCCATTTGGCGCTGTTACTACTTGCGTTATTTCAAAAGTACCCCATCGGGTAATCCTTAAAGGAGTGGGTGATATAGCGTTAGAAAAGTTGTTGTTATAACCAATATCTTTTTCGTTCCACGACCATAGATATCCGCCTCTACCGTAAACAGGATTAGTAATTTCATACCTGTCGGGAGTAGGTATCATATTAATAACATCGATAGGAGGCGCAGGGAATGGATAAACCTGGTTTCCGAGCCTTAAATCGGCTACGGGCTGGCTGTTCACTCTTACAGTTTGATATGTAGAATCTCTGCATATACCCCTTTCTACTACTAATTTTATATTGTAGTATACATCTTCGTACATATTTGGGGCGCGTAGTATAACAGTATCAAGTATCCCCGATTCGCGATTTCCTTGTATATTAGGGGTTGTTACTCCGTTGCTAAACTCGTAGTGATAATTATCATAACCGTGAGAAGCATTGAGCAGGTTGACCTGCAAGGGATGACAGAGGAATGGGTCAAGCTCCTGCGCTGTAAATTCGGCTTTCAGGAACGGGAATATAGTGACCGTTCGAGTGTAGGGCTGGCTGGCGCATCTAACCGTATCAATTATTCCCACCCTATTAGTGTATTCCCATTCTGTAATAGTTGTCAATGTAGGCATTCTGTTCAAATTTCCGCCTCCGGCATTAGTGTAAGTATGTATAGCGATTTCACTTGCATTGTCAAAAATCGAACTCTGGAAATCTCCAAAATCGTAGATATATGATATATTATCGGTCGGGTTGCCGGTAGAGGTATTCAGGAAGGTTACCTCGAAGGGTTGACAGCCGGATACTTCGTTGTCTTTAATGGTATATGCTGCCATCGGTTGCGGTAACAATCGGAATATTCCCGTAGTATCGTCACTGCACCAATTATTGCTTGCTGTAAATTTAACTTCAAATACCGTTTCCTTGTCATGATTTGCGTTGTTTACAAATGTATATTGCGGATTACGTCCGGTTATTGTGCTTCTTACTTCTCCATTTACTGCAAATTCCCATTCGAAGATAGTAGGCAAGCCGATTGACTGGTCAATAAATCGGGCGGGGAATGGATGACAACCAACTGAATCGCCCGTAAACAGCGCCTGTACGCGAGGCGCAACCATTATTTGTCGCGAGAACGTTGTGTCGCAAACTAACAGGTCGGGGCGTCCCGGTATCACGTGCGTATTGAACGCAGTCAAATCTATCCGATGCGGCACGGGCGTAGCAGAATTCCAATTTTGATACCTGTGCCCGATGTCCTTTTGAGCATGATATGTTGTATCCAAATATCCGTCGCCATAACTCCAAATGTAGCGGGTACGCTCATTATTACCTCTATCGTCCCTCGATATATTGGTAAATATTACCTCGTCGGGAGGACAAACTATTCCGCTTGCTATATTATGTTCAAACGCGGCGCCCGGCGATGGATACACTGTGATGACAGTATCCTTGTTGTTAAAACAGCCGCCGTTGTCCACCTGCAGCCACACATGGTATCTAATCGAATCGTTTGTAGTATTGGTAAATGTGTGATATTGGCTTGAGCCGGTAGAACCGTAAAATTTATGATTGGGGTCGTTTGGAACGGGCTGCTGAAATCCGGGACTGCCCGGGAAAGGAGGCGTTTCGCCTTCGGGAAAATTCCAGTACCAACGGAAACTGTATGCGCCGTGCGACAGGCTGGTAAACATCACAGGAGCCGGATGACAGCCCTCGGAGGCTGTAGTTAAGAAACTTGCCTCAACGCCCGGATACATTCCAAATTGTCGCATTTCCGAACTCTTGCAATACGACAAGGTTCTCATATCATAATTATCTCTACTTTCGGCTTCAAACTCTATATATACAGTCTGTGGTATTGTTCCTCCTATATTATACGTGTACTCTGTAACCGGACCATCATATCCTATATCAGTCGGCGTCCATATCCATGAATAATCTACTGACGGCTCCTCTAATTTATTTCTGCCTTCTATTTCGAATGGAGCGCATATAGTGGTTGTTGTAAGCGCGATTGGTATATCGTCTTTCACGTTCCATAATTCAATATCCAATTCGGGATTTTTGAAAATAGTAAGTGGTATAGTCTGAATTTCGCTGCGGCAATTGAACAACGTCATTGATATTACTCTATATTCGAATGGGTCGCCATTGTTGTCGTCTACTATATTGCCGGGACGATTTATTGTTATTTGATTGCCGGAACCGATTAAGTCGGCATCTGCCAATGAATTAGTCGGTCCGGGCAGATACCATCTTTCGCTAATCGACAAAATGTCGGTAGGCTCTGTTTGCAGGCGATATCCAAATGTTAAACTTTCGTCTTCGCAATATTCAAATTCGCCGTAAAGGGGCGGTTCCGGGGTGCGATTTATTGTCAGTTCTGCTACTCGCGGCTGGCTCCAACATTCAAGCCCGTGTACCGAATTTTCGGCAATAGCAGAGCGACGCACCTGATAGAAAAGGGTTTGCTGACCGTTTACGTCAAAATTATTTTCATAATTAGCCGGCAAATAACCTGACATATCAATAGAATAAAGATTTGCGCCTTCGTCTACGTCGTCAATTTTATTGTATACGCCCGGCAGCGTCTCTTCCACCAGCAGCCATTCATAGAACATATTCGATGGACCTGCCGACGGTGGCTCGTCTAAAACGCGCATTGTCATCAAAGGATTTATTCTGTCGTAAAATTCGCAAGCCATAAGCGACTGAACAGGGGGCGACATAGGCGTTCTGAACACTGTAACGTCAAGCGCAACAGGCTGGCTCTCGCACTCATTAGCATCATCGAAAGCAGTTACCCTGATAGTGGCGTCGCGATTGCCGGTAAACCAAGGGTCCTGACTGTAAACATCGTTTATTGTTACTCCGTCTTCCATGTATAACGGCAAACCTCTCCAATAGAAGGTTATTTCGCCCAACCTTCCCACAAAACCTTCCGGATTTTGCAGTTCGGCTATCAATTGTACATATTCGTCGGCACAGATTTCAAACGGGTCGTAAGGTCTACCTATTGGTTTAGCAATAATTACCGGTATAGGCACTGCTTTGATTTCCATTTCCACGTCGGTAGTACATCCGAAAACATTTCTTTCCGTTAGCGTCAGTGTTCCGCTATATGCCGGCATGTTATCAGGATTTGGAAAACGTATTATTGCCGAGAAATACTCTTGGTCTTTGTTTTCTATTTCGGGAGCATCGTCCAAAGGATACAAGGGGTCTGAAATAATATCCCAAAAATATTTGGAATCCTCTGTTTCACGTCCGTTATTTGCCATATACATTTTCAGTCCTGCGTTTTGGCTCGATACGCAGTTATTCTGGTCATACTGCATAATATTTGTTATTGGCAGCGGATTAATAACAATAGGTATTTCAGCGGCTCTTGTCGCTTCGCAGCCGGCATAGGTAGGTATAACCGACAATATCATTGAAGTTTGTACCCTTCCCCACAAAGGATGTCGGTTTGTGGTTCCCGGTATGAAATAATTGTTGGGGAAGAGACTGGCAGAGCCTTTATCCTTGGTTGTATCGGGAGTAAATGCGCCCCATTCATCTCCGGGACGCCAAATTTGCGCCGTAGCCGGAGTGTTTGGTCCCGGATTGGGAATATCCGATTGCGCTATCCAGTTGTGCCCTATACGCCATCTAAAACTCATATTGTATGGGGTTCCCGCGTTATTATAATTCTGCAAAATTGTTTCATGTATTTCAAATTCGGGTAATGCATCCCATGGATTGTCGGCGCAAAAACGGATACCAAGAAAATCGTCATCGTCGGGATGAAAATAGTCTGCCACAACCGGTATAGGTATTACTGTTACATCGAATACTAACGACGTAGGCTCGCTCGGGCAACCGTCCTTCACGGCAATGGCTTCGTATTGCGCAACGCTTGGCAGCAATGTATTGAAGTCGAAGGCATGAGCGGCGATGAAAGGTCTGAAATGTCCGATGCCGTTATCAAATTGATTAACATCGTCGCCTCCGAGTTTTCCCCATCTAAATGACACATCATCTGTTTCTGATTGAAATTTTATTTCGCTTACTGACTCGTTGTGGCAAAAATCTAATTTTGGGTCAGGATTTTCAAAATGGAAAACCGGCGGCATGGGGGTAGGATGCAAAATTACATTTAAATATTTTGGCTTGCTAACGCATAACACATTGATACCTGAGGTGTTAGGATGCACTGTTAATGCGGTCATTTTAAATTCGCCTGTAAAATATCTACCATTGAAAGTAGGGTCTTCATTTAGCGCGGTTCTGTTATCTAAGGTTGTAAAAGGCTGTAAGATTGCCCCCGGGTCGCTGTCGTCAAAAATACCTATACCTATACCATTGCCTGACGTTCTTCCATCTGTGGTATTAAAGGCGTTAGAAATAAGGTGACCTGAAACCGACTCCCAATTAACCTGATAATTCGGAGGCGTGGTGCTGAATGTCGAATATGGAATAATGTGGCTTTCTAACGGACATAATTCAACGTCTGCCATCTGATTTACTTGAGCGGTAAACCATACGGTCATGTCTATTGTTGTAGACGCTTCGCAGGTCAGCACATCTGTTGAAGGCAGCGTGTATTCCGAATGTGCCGTAATTGTTATAATTCCTTCTCTTGGCGTTGCCGGATTAGTGTTTATTCCTTCAAACGTCGGCAGATAGCTATCATCGCCCGCTACTACCGGCACCGTTCCGAAAGGCGCTATTGACCAAAGCGAGCCTGAATTGATGCTCCATGTGTATTCTTCAACATCGGCGCCGTGTAATGTTTCCAATTTTATCTGCGGCGCATACTCAACGTCGTGGCATACGTCAATCGGAGCAATAGTCTTCATTACCGGCATTTGATACACGGCAAGGTAGACCTCTTCTTCGGGCCCCATACAGCCTACGCCGGCAGTTGAAATAAGATGCACTTTTACAGTTGCTTCAAGCGCTTCCTGAATATTATTTACTGCGCGGTTATCGAAGAAAATATCGCGTCCGTCGCCGTCGAGTTCGTTATTCCTAACTCCCAACACGCCGGGATGCGCGCCGCCGGCTGAAAGTTCTTGCGGGAAAATTTCCCAGTTCCATTCTTCAATTATATTTTCTAAATTTGTCGTACCCAGATTTGTATTAAATCTTATTCTATTGCCTGTCAGGTCGCCGAAAGGCGCGCCCAGACGTGTTTCAGAACAAATTTCCTGAGATAAGTCGGCAATATTGCTCACCTGCGGCAACGGATTGATACGTATCAACAGTTCTTTTGCTGTACCTTCGCAGCCGGCATACCAGGGAGTAATCTCAACAGTCATTTCAATATTAGCGGCGTTATTATTTACTGGCGTAAATCCTGTTATTTGGCTGGCGGTTTGCTCAACGGTTGCAAAGTCGGCGTCTAACCCCTGACCTGATAACAGGTCGGGTATAAGCCATTTAAATCCTATATCGAAGGGGTCGCCATTAGGAACGTCGTCTTTATTATAATTGTCCAAAATCGTTTTCATTATCGCAAATTGCGGAACAGTGTAATAACCGGTCGGATAATAACTTGCATATCCGTCGGGTCTTGTCATGTTATGAGGCGCTCCGGTTGGTATGCTGCTGCATATTTCAAATAAATCGTTTACAGCCCAGGTCGCCAACTGCGGCAAAGGTTTCAGCGTAAGGTTTATGTCTAATGGAGTACTTGGACATCTTCCCGTTGATGTTGCTATCACTCTGTAAGTTGCATAAAGAGGCGACGTGGTATTGGTAATATTTCCGGCAGTGAAGCCCGGAATATCGCCCACGCCCTGATGCGTGCCTGCCGGAGTATCCAATCCGATATTGGAACTGCCCGACGTTCTGCTCCATGTATAAACAACGTCTGTTATTGTTTCAAAAATATAATCATCTACGAGGTCGTTATGACAAAGTTCTGTTCTGTCTTCCGAACCGCCGGCAATATCCAATTTCGGAGGCTCAAGTCCGGCTAATACTTCAACTGAAAAGTCCTGCATCAGACTAACGCAAACGCCGCCGGGTATCACTCTCTCTGCGCGAACTTCAATAGAGCCGTATTCAGAAACAAGATGGTCGAGGTTGGTCGCTGTAAATACGATATTTCCCTCGCCTTCGTAACTGCCGTCTGTTTCAGGAGGCGTGAAATCATTTTCGCCAATCAAATAATTATCAACTACCCATTTTATCGTTACATTGTGGTTAGGTACGCTTGCGAGGTTGTGCGACACATTGCGCGTAACCAAATCGCTCGGACAAATAACGACGTCTAACTGATTTAAAGCAAGTTCGAACTGAAGTCGCGGCGTGCGCCAGACGTTAATATCCAACGCCTCCTCATCCGAAACGCAGGTATTGGCGTGAGTAGCGCTTATAAATACTTCAATTTCGCGGTCGTCGGCGTCGTCTATTATTGCGCCAAAACTTGGGAACGTGGTTGGCGACGAATAAGGAATAGTACCGGTTTGCGTCATTCCTAAACGGGTTGCATCTGCCGCGTTAGCAAAACGCCAGTGATAAGACACGATATCGCCATTGTCCATATCATCGTATGTTTCATCAATAGCAAATTCAATGTCGGAAACGGTGGTCAAACCGCCGCAGGCTTCTATTGTTTCAATGAAGGGCATCATAACCGGTTGCTGCAAAACGGTTAGCGTTATCGATTTGCTGCCCGTACATTCCAATGTTGAACTTATTATGCTTATAGCGTTTATGTTTATAATTTCTTTATACATTGCCTGCTCTATATTAAGGGACGCATCAGCAAATACTATCGGACTTGCCGGAGTAGTTCCTAATGTAAGTCCGGCGCTTCCAATTCCCGTAGATGTTTGCGACCATGTATAACTATCAACAGTTATATTTGTAACGCTAAATTGAATATCGTCGAACTTTTCGCCTGAGCATATTGCATCAGGTTCTACGATAGTAATATCAGGCAATTGATAGATATTAATCAACGACGTTTCAGGTACTCCCGCACAATGCGTCAATCCGTCGGTAGTTATAAACCAGGGAGTTACTTGGAGCGTCATCTGCCTAACGCCGTTAGTGAAGCCTCCGGTAATTTCGGGAGTGAAATCGGGCAAAAATCCAGCGCCTTCGTCGTCCAAGTCACTTTCAGCAGTATATGTGTTATCAATTATTTTCCACGTAAAATTGTCATGGTTCCAACTCCACGCAACCGTGAGCATTTCGAAATCGTCGGGCGAAAAATCCTCGTGTTCATTACAAACTTCTATGTCTGAGTATAATTGCATTTGCGCCTGCGGATGCACTGCAATAGTGAATGTTTTCTCCTCGCTCGTACACTCGTTCACCGTTGCTGTTACCAAATAACTTGCCAATAACGGAGTTGTTGTTGTATTAGTAGCGGTGAACGCGGTAAAATCGCCGGTAGACGCATCAGCCATTCCTACCGCATCGCTTGTTGATACTCTATTCCAAGTAAAGAGCGCATTGTTGGCGCCGCCGGAAGTGTACTCGATAGTTCCTATTTCGGTTTTGAATAAAAACGCCGGAATTTCCTCGTCGGGGCAGAAAATACCTAATGCAGCCGGATTATCAAAGATATCAACAAAATAAGTTTCTAAATCTGGTTTTTCGCTAATATCGCCAACATACCCAAAATCATATATATACGGCGTTTGAGGGGTTGGTTTTACTATTAACGCTATTTCTTCGATGGCTCCCAAACAAGTGATTTCAGGCTGCAAGGCTGTATAAGTAATTTCTCTTGAAAAAGTTACAGACGGCGTTAAGGAAAGTGTTCCTTCGTTATTGTCGGCTGTATTGTTTTCGGCTGCGGTAAATTTTCCGTCTTCCGCATCGCCAATATTACCGTCAGCGCCGTCGTATGTACCGGTATAATCTGTAATGTCTGTTATGGGAGTTGCGGCATCCTGTTCTATTTCCCATATTATTTCCCAATCAGTCCAATTTGTAGGAATATCCAATTCGGCAAGGTCAAAACTAAATTCGTCGTCGGGGCAAATCGGGGCATCGCTAAACGTATAAATTAACTCTACCATTGGCTTCGTTCTTATAATAAACCGTTCCCATTCCGACCAACATTCTGTGTCTTCGTGTTGCGCTCTAACTCTAACCGTAGCCCATGCGTCGTCGCTTATTTCGGGGTTTAGCGTTTCAAATGCAGGGAAGTATGCAATATAATTAACGAGTTCATTTGTAGGGATATACGACGGAGTAAGCGGGTCCTTAAACACGCTACCCTGACTTACGCCGGCGCCGGCAGTTACGAAACTCCATTGGTACTGTTCCAAAGGCGTATCGTTGAAAACGCTTAATTCTATTGCCGTAGCATTAAACATCGCGCCCGAACAAACTTCTATGTCTGCGAGTTCATTCATCTTAGGTGCCTGAAGTACCGTAAGCGTTCTGGAGGTGTTGCCAATGCAGCTTAAATTAGCGCCTGTCGGCAAACCCGAAGGAGTGTAGGCAACAGTAAAGGTAATTGTTTCCGTATATCTGTCATTTTCAGGAGTTAACGCCGAAGCCGGAGCAGTGAACACAGCATTGTCAAAACTAATGGTACCTCCGTCGCCAACAAGGTAATCAACGCCGTTGATTGTTTCTGTTTTATCTTCCATTACGCCGGTAGAAATACCTGTCGCAGGCGGCGCCGGAATAGCCCAACTAAATGTCGAGCCGGTTACATTAGAGCGAAACTCAAAATCGGGAGTGAACACGCTGCCGGAACAGATAGTCAAAAGGTCGGGCGCGTTAAATATTTCAATCTCCGGCTGACGATAGATAAAGATGTACGAATTTTCCGGTTTGCCCACGCAGCGTCCTATTTGTGGAGTAACCGTAAGGGTAAGCCTGACGTCCGCGCTGCCCGGAGTGGTCATAAAATCGTTTAAATAGCCGTTGCCGGAAGCAAGGAGCGAAGGAACAGTTGCCGGAGGAACAATGGCAAACAATCCGGCAGCGTAATTTTCAGTTATTTCCCATTTAAAATTTGCAGATGTGCTGCCGCCAATCAATGTTTCCAAATCGTCGTGCAATAAAAATTCATCGGTAGAGCCTCCCGTGCCGCTACATACGTCTATTCTTTCGTGAGGTCCCGCCATTTGCGGATAGGCGCTTACTGCGATAACACCGGTTGCCATTTCGCTGTAGCAGCCGTTCACTTGTGCGTAGAACTCAATGGTAGCGGTGCGCGCGCTCGTTAATGTATTCAGCGCTGTAAACTGGTCTATGCTGCCGCTTCTGAACTCGGCAAAGTTTCCTGTAGCGCCGGCGCCGCCCGGAAATTCAGGAAGACCGCCCGTCTGGTTAGGCGCAGGCTGACCTATATCGTGTCCGGTTTGACGCCAGTAGAAAAATGTGTTCGTTGTTGGAGCATCAGACATGTACAATGTTTCGTTGCCGGAGCCTTCCCCTGTTTTGGTTTGGAAAAACAGCGACGGTACTTGCTCATCAGGACAGAACGGGTCTGCTAATGGGTCGTCGGGGCGCGCAGTTGCCGGCGGAACAGGCAAATTATATTCATAATCATAAATCGTCGGTATGTCAGGCGTGGGCTTAACTGTAAGGATGCGTTCGGGAGCGTTTGTACTTGCGCAAACGTTTGTATAAGTACCTAATGTAGAAAGATTGGCGTTATTTCGCGGTATATTTACTCTTGCGCTGAACGTTCCCGTAATATTGTTGCCGGCGGGATTTGACGTACTGTTATTCAACGCTGTAGTGAAGCGTAAGATATTGCCGCTACCGCTGTCATTGTCAGAACTGACAGAGCCGCCGGTAGCAGGCGTGATACTTGAAACAACATCTTTTAAAGGGTCGGCAAGGGCAAGCGTCCAGTGCGTCGTAAAATCATCTTCGTCGTAGCTGAAAGCGTCCACTCCAAAGGTCAGGGCATTGGCGCTACCCGTTGTAGGATATGGCATTTCGGGACACAACGCAGCTATGCTCAACGGCGAAATTGTCGCTATCGGCTGCGGACGCAAAACTAAGCCGAAGGAACTCGGAGCCGATGTGCAGAGCCTCACATTAACGGGTTTGTCGTCACTATCGCGCGTCAATACGTGCGTGGCAGTAGCGGTAACGCTTACAGTGGCAGAGTTAACGGGCGATGCGGGCGGCGTAACCGGTAAGTTGGCGCCCGTTGTGTTTTCGGCAGTTTTAAACGTCAGCGTCGCCGGAGCCGTTGTAGCCGCAATAGGAGCGGGAGTTGTTTCCAACAGAATTGCTTCGCTGATAGTCCAGTTATAGCGCGTTAGTGACAAATCTTCATTTTCGTCGTGCAGCGGTATGTTCGTTTGAGTGATATTAAGCGGAATACTGAAATCTTCTAACGAACAGGCTTCTATGTAGTTGTTATTTGGCAATTGGACAAACGTAAACGGCGCCACCACCGGCGTTTGAAGTACAATAAATTTTGCTTCAAACCAGTCGCTTGCGCAGCCTCCGGTGGTTTCAGGAGTTGCTCTTAGTCGCAGGTTAGCCCAAAATTCCTTAACCGCAGTATTATTAGTAGGAGGATTGGCGGAAAAATTAATGCTCGCGTTATCAGAATTACTTGTGAAGGGCAAACCCGCAGATACGCCTCCCGGTGGCGATGGATTGTGAGTATAGTCAGGTAGAAAAGACCATTCAAAATCAAATCCGCCGCCTATTATTTCAGTAAGATTTATATTCGGAAAACGTTCGCCCGAACATGCTATCTGTTCTTTATCAATTCCACTTATAATTGGCTTCGGACGAACGGAAACGGTTATTAAACTTGGATTTCCCTCACAGCCAGCATGATGGGGCGTTACCGTTAGCATCAAACTGCGCGTTTCGCTGCCATAGATGACCGGTTCAAACGTGTCTATCAGCCTTATCGGTGAAAATGGCTCATTGGCGTCTACGGCGTCGGTGTGGTCTTTTACGCCCGAACCAAGAACAGGGTCAAATGTTGGTTTATTAGCTATAGCAGGGTTGTCTATCCAAGTTAAAATAGGTTCTAAAGTCCAATGATATTCGGTTTTTTCAGGCTCCGACATGTAATGCTGAAATGCAGGATGCAGTGAAAATGTTTTAAGGTCAAACTCTTCGCCGCTACATTCTGAAAATGGATTAGGTACGTAGGTCGCCATCTGCGGACGCGGTTTCACAATTATATCAAAACTTATCGGCTGTGCGGGGCATGGTATATTGTTAGACCTTAATCCTACTCCGGCTGTAACAGTAATATTGGCTGTTTGAGCCCGCATAGACGACGGAAAACCGTCAATTTCAGGGAAAATCAAATTTCCCGCAGCATTGCTTGTGCCTTCTGTATTGCTCATACCTATAATTTCGCCTGAGTTGCGCCATCTGATAAAATCCGCAGCGCCAGTAGCAGCAGGGAAAGTGGTAAATTTAATCTCATCTAATTCATCAATATCGCAAACTTCAAATTGAAATTTATTGCCAACCATTGTAATTGGGTCGTCGTCAGTATCGTAGGCAGTTATTACCGGCGTGGGCAAAACTCTTATTGTCAATTCGCTCGGCATACTTTCACAAAATTCAGGTCCCGTATCATAGGGTATCCTTGCCACAAGTACGAAAGTTGCCGATTGCTCAACGGGAGTTGTGGTTCCGTTAGTCGTATTTTGCGGCGTGAAAGTAAAGTTGCCGTATAATTTGTCCACTAAATTACCTGTAGGGTCAGAAGGGTCTTCCGGAATTTGTTCAGGAAATTCGGGAACGGCGGCAAAAATATTATTTGAACCCGCTTTTATTGTCCAATGTACATATTCATCGGCTCCCAGACCAAGGTTAGTGCGGAACGGTACGTTAGATACCGTAGTAGCGCCATCGACGCAAACTATCTGCGTTTCAAGGCTCGAAGTAATTTTTGGTATAGGTCTAACAGTTATATCGAAAAATTGCGTTGCCGTGCACCCATTGCCGGCTGCAGTAGGATTTTCAACGCTCTGCTTAACGCTTTCGGCTGTTACTGTAACGCGGGCTGTATTGAAAGGCTCGCCCGTATCCTCACGGTCGTGAGTAGTGGTTTTGAACGCGGGAAATGCTGCGGAACTTAGAGTTCCTTCGTCTAATAGACCGGTATATCCGGCTCCGTTCGCGTCATACCACAACTCTTCGTTATTTGTTTCCCATTTGTAAACTACGCTTGCCGGCGGATTTGTAATTGTTACTCCCGTCGGATTAGTTACAAACGTAAAACCATCTACAATCTGTTCGGAACATGCTATGATGTCGTCGGGTTTAAGCAGTACCGGGGCTTGGAGAACGGATATGAAATAATCGTCGTCCAAATACGCCGCACAACCGCCCAAAGACGCAAGCGCTAAAACATTATCGCCCAATACTATTTTTTGAACATATACCTTGTCATGGATATTGTAAGCATTATTGAGAAACGAAATTGTTCCGGTCGCTCCAATATTAATCGCCGCGCCTGTTGTCGAAGTTGTGTGATAATAAGTTGCAGCAGCTTCTTTGTCATCGTCAATATCCCATTCCACAAGTTCCCATCTCCAACTGTTAGCCTGAATAGGCACGGTAGATTGAAAAGAAATACTTTCAAATCTGTCGCCTGAGCAAATTTCAAGCGTAGTAGTGGCGGCGATAGAAACAGCAGGCGTAGGGTTAATGATTATCAATACTTCTTTAGTATTACCCACACAATACGTACCATTGGGCGAGGTAATGTCGGGAGTGATATACATCGTTAATTCTTGCGGAACGGCGCCTGTGATAACGGGCGTAAACGGCAGCAAATCACCGGGTTCGCCGGGTACTAGGTCAATAGCGGAGCCACTCCATTCTGCATCGGAGATTTCCCATGTAAATTCAGCATCGTCGTTGTCGAAATTGGTGATAAAGTAATTTTGGTGTAGCGTAAATTTAGGGATTATTTTGCTTCCTGATGCGCCGGTTTCGTACTCAAATGTAGTTCCGCTACATGCTACAAGTTCATCGTCATAGTCTGCCGATATCTGCGGTATAGGCAAAATGGTAATTGGTATATTGAGCGGCTCGCTCGGACAAGTTACGCCATTTGTTTCAAGATAAGCAGTGAAAGTAACTATTTCTATCCGTTCCATTAACCATGGGTTTGTCGGGATAAAATCAGACATTTGTCCGGCGTTTCCAGCGCCAAACAAAGTATTATTGCTTTCCCATGCAAGCGTTGCCGTTGCAGGCGTCGTAGTAACGGCATCATCCGTGCCGACAGGCAAATCCCTGTCGATATTGACAGACAACGTACCGGGGCAAAATTCAGTAACTGCATCATTATGAAGTACCGGTTTACCCGGCGTTGGGTTCACCGTAATTGTAAAAGACACGGGGGCAGGGCTCGTACATTCGTGCGTAGCGCTCCAGTGCGGGTTCACAGTTATTTAGAATGTACCAACTTTTGCCGTAGAGCCGGTAGACGCGGCGTAAAAAGTCTGTATACTACCATATCCTTGCTCATTGTCGGGAAAATATCCATCTGAAGAAACATCGTCTGCGCCGATATAAGTCCAGGATATCATCGAAGCATCGGTGCCATAAACGTTGGTAGTAAACGGCGGTATTATTACTTCTTCATCCGGACAAACTATTTGAGATGGTATCATTGAAGTTAATCTCATTTCGGGATGTATTGTTATCGGAAAACGTACTCTATCCGAAACACAAATTTTGCTGTAGGTTGTTGTATAATCCTGCGTTGCCCAGACTTCTATTTCGCTTGTCAAAGCAATCGGCGGAGCGGTAGTGTTGGCTCCCGCCTTAAATGTGGAAATCGCCGACCCTGTCAGCGTACTTCCTGCATTGGCGCTTTCTATCGTAAAGGTGAATGTTCCTGTTGCCGTGGGAATACCGGATATTACGCAGGTAGCGGCGTTTAGTGTCAAGCCGTCGGGTAGGGAGCCGGTAGTAATTGACCACCAAAATCCGCCGAGCGTATGGCTATAAGGCTCGCCTTCCACGCCGAACGGAAGAGTGCCTGCCGTTGATGTGCCGGAAGCCACTATATCAATGGTATGCGTTGCTGTAACCGGAGTTTCCCATTCTTCCACTAACGATGGGTCGATAATGCGCCATGAATATGATGCTGGCGAAACGCCGTTTGTTGTTGATAAACCAATGGGAGCTTGTATCTCGCCCGAGCAAAGTTCTATTGGAACAGGAATTGCCATCACCGGAGCTTGAAGAACAGTAAGGTATATAAAATCTTCATCTGCAATGCAACCTTCCGTTGATGTAGCGTTCACTGTAATAGTTGCTTCGTATTCTGCTTCTCCGCCGCCTGAAACAGCATTGGATGTATTGAAGGGACTGCCCGAAAAGGTTATCGTATTGTCAAAACCAAACATAGTTGCAGCTCCGGTAGTAATGAAACCTCCGCCGGTAAGCGCGGGAGGCGACGAAATCGTCCACGAAAATGACGAGGTCATACCCGGAGTGGTCAGAGTGATAGGGCTAAATGCGGGGTCGCCCGAACATGCTGCAGCAAGCGGCGCATTAACGACTTCAATTACAGGGCGCGAATATACGCTCATCGTTAAAGCAGGCGAAGGCGTAGTAACGCATCCGGCGGCTACGCCGCCAACAGCGCCCGTGGCGGTCAGCGCCCAACTGTATTCACGGGTAGAACCGCTAACGTTGTCAGGAAACGTGCGGGCTGCAACAGGAGGAGTAGCAACGGAGCCCGTTTGAGAAAGACCAACGCCCGTTACCGTCCAGTTGTAGACCACCTGGTCGTCGGGAAGATTGCTTGAGCGGAAAGTAAACGTGGGAAACAGTCCGCCGCCTGACGTCCCAAATTCTGGGTCGGGACAGACAGGCTGAACCACCGGCAAACTGACATTGGGACGGGGCTTAACCCACATCTCAAAACTGACAGGCTCGGAAACGCAGCCAAAAGTTTCGCCCGTTACCTCCATTATGCCGCCATTCTTGCCGGTCGAAATATTGTCGGCAAGCGTAAATTGTCCCAAATTGTTGATGTATGTATAATCCATACCTGCCTCATTTGTTGGCATCTGGAAACCAATACTGCTACCGTTCCATTTCCATCGGTATTGTGGGTCGGAAACCGTAGATGTAACGGTCGTTTCAGTGGCAGTTATTTCAATGGTGGCGCCAAGCGCGTCGTTAGGGCAATGCTCAAACAGTATGCCGGCTATTGTACCGGCTGGCACTGTAAGTATCGGTTTGGGATTGACCGTAATAGGCAAATGGGTAACATCACCCGTACAGTTGTTTACGGTAGCCGTAACCGAAATTGTTGCAACTATCGGATTGTTGGTTTCGTTTTTCGTTGTGAACCTGAACTGAAACGGTGGCGCATCGCTGTTGGCGTCGTACTCGCTCATGCAGCCTGTTATTTCAAAAGTGTAGGAACCCGCCGCTGTCGGAACGCCGGAGATGATACCGGTGGCGGCATTTAAACTCAAGCCCGGTGGTAACGTACCGTCTGTAATTGACGTTACTGCGCCTCCCAGATTATAATTGTAAGGCGCGCCAACTTCTCCGTTGGGAAGAGTAGCAGTTGAACCGGCAGGCTCTATGACGATGGTATAGCTTCTGGTAGCGCCGGGAATACAGGCTCTATATCTTCCGTTGCCGGGGTCGGTAATAAAGTCGGCAGTACCGGGGGTAATTGTCCAGCTATATTTCGTGTTGCGCCACATATTGTCGTCCTCGCCCAAGCCCATTATCAATACATCGCCTGCACACGCTGTGTTAGCGGACAGTTCGACTGCTCCCGGCTTAGGATTGACTGTAACTAATACATTCATCTGCGGCGAAATACAAAGACCGTTATCTACATGCACGCCTATGGTATACATTTCGGGCGCAAGGAATTGTGTGCCGGGCGCTTTTTTATCAGTTTCAAACTGACCTTCGTGCCATCCGGCGCTAAAGCCCTCCATCACGTTACCCTGAAACGCCCAACGGTAAGTCAAACTTCCGGTAAGGGGTACGCCAACGTCATTGACGCCAACAAAATCAGGCATTACAATATCTTCTCCGGCGCAAACTTCAAACGGTGGTATTTGTTCCATTTTGGGTTCGGGACGAAACTCAACGATGGTAAAATCCGTATCGGCGCCGCAAGCGCCCGTTACTGTCCAACGGAATTTGTACCAGCCCAATTGATTGATATATGCTCTTACACCTGTTAAGAAATTTGTTGTGTTTTCGATTGTAACCGTTCCCGGAGTTATCGGAGTATTTCCAATAAGGCTTGTTGGCGTGAAACCGGCATAAACAGCGCCTACCACTCCTTCCGGAGGAATTGTACCCGGCGTACCCGGAGCAGGAGTACCGCTTGCTATAATATTAATGGTATACGAATAGGTTTGGGTTCCTGCAAAACTGCTTTCTGTAAGAGTAAAATTGTGAGGTGAACCGGCTACGCCTGTTAAATCAGGAGTTCCGCTTATGGCTCCGGTGGCTCCGTCCAAACTCAAGCCCGAAGGCAACGCGCCGGCAGTTACCGTCCACCATGTATTACCCATCACGGTATAATTACCAAAACCATCGTCTAACCTAACATCCCAAATCTCCCACTTGCCTTCTTCCGAAGGACCGGGACTTACAGCCATCAAGCGATAATATTCGGAAAGACAGGTAGCGTCTTCCGGAAAAAACACCTGCGCTTTAGTAGTTGCTTGTGAAAAAACGACTGTTACTGCCTGTTGCGAAAAGCAATTCGTCGGGTCGTCGTTTTTGCTTATCCTGTAAACAACCGTATAAAGGTCGGGCTGGGGACTTGATATGGTCGCCTTGTGTGGGTTCCCCGCTTCTGGGGTTATACTCCCGTAAGTACTTCCGGATATGCTCCATGCGCCTGTATAGTTCGCTGCGTCAGTCGGTTGATTTCCTTCCAGGGGAATGGAAAAACCACCGCCGGTCCAGTCGTCTCTACAGATGGAGTAATCCAATCCCGTTGGATTTGCCAATGCTTGTTCAATATCTTCAACTGTAATCACAAATGGAGCGGAAGCTACGTTATTGGTGCAGGCGTTCTCCTGAACCACAGATCTAATTATGACCTGTACCGGCGCATTGACGGCTGTGATGTATGACGCAGGCACAACAATAGTGCCGGGAGAGTTAAGTCCAATTGAAGATACCGGTAGCGGCGCCTGCGGTTCATGAACGCTCCCGCGTGAAATGGTATAATTGACAATATATGATTTGACCGGTTCGCCGGCAATCATAAACCCTATCGGCACCTCAAGACCCGAACACGTATGGGCGGTTGTGCCAACAAATGTTGCTACGGGCGTTTGTTCTACAGTAACCAAAGTAGTAACGTTGGGGGCGCCTGCGGGTGGAGCGCAACTTTCTTCGCGTGTAACCTGCGTAATGCGAAACGTATAGGGTCCCCTAACATTCATTGCCGCAATGATTGCGGGATACTCGTTGAAATCAATGATATAAGGCGGCGTATCAAAAGTGGATGTTTGTCCGGCGCCTGTTACGATACCTCCGCCAGGGAACTCTAACTGCCAGTTGACTTTAAAATCCTCGCCTGCCGTTCCGCCGGTAAGGTCAAGTTCAATTTCAAAATCAACGCCCTGACAGATAGTTTGGTCTATTGATTGACCGGCAATGCGCGCCGCCGGACCCTGACTGATGTTCATCGTTGCAGAAAAGGGACCAACCTGACAATGGTTTGTACCGCCGGGCGTTGTGGGGTCCGTATATCTCCATGACACCTGTATAGGGCGCGTACCCGCATTACCCGAAGTTGTAAAGTTGTACGTGTCGCCTGATGACCACGGTTCTATATTGCCATTGTATGTCCATTGCAGTTCTGTGGTGTTGGGTACTGATACGTTTGCAAGCGTAGCAGCGAAAGGAAGACCTTCGCAAATCGTGGTCGGGAGGAAGGTTATGTTTGCTCCCGTGAACGACAGCAACATACGTTTCACAACAGTTTCCGAAGGCGGAACCAAACCGACAAAGTCGTTGGGACACGCATTACCGCTTGCTTCTACCCTTGTGATAGTGTATGTAGCAGTTGTTCCCGCAGTCTGTGTGGGATAGATGATTGTACCGCCCACGCCGAAGGGTCCATACACTTCGTCTGCGCTACCGTCGTTAATCGTAACGGTATATGACGCAGGGCTTCCCGAGCCTCCCGTCAATCCGCCAATGGTCAGCGCCGGCGTTGCATCGCCGCAAATAGTGCCGCCCCCGGTGAGTGTTGCCGTTGGAAGTGGATTAAGATTTACAATCATTTGACCGGTACTGCTGAAACACTGACCTTCGGTAACGGAATAGCCGCCCAAATCGCCAGGAACAGTAGGGCTTGTGGTAGGTATATCGCTCACAATGTCGTCCCAATGACGTATCGCTCTTACGTTATAGGATGATACGCCCGACACAACGTTAAACACAATATCTGCCCATGTGCCTGTTCTGCTACCAATGCCATCGGAGGTTTCCACTATGGAATAATTGGCGCCGCCGTCTAACCACAAGTATGTTATTGCATCGCCGCCCGAAGAAGTCGGAGCGGGATTGAATGTATATCTGTACGTTTGCCCAACGCATATAGAACTTGAGCCCGGCTGTACGCCAGCTGGAAGTCCAGTGGTTGCCCCGACAATAACGGGCGGTGTTGAAATATTATCGCGCACTTTAAATTCAAGTCGCGCATATTCGCTGAAGCAACCGCCTTCGTTTTGGTAGCGCACCCAGTACACTTTTGTTCTTTGCTCAGTGGTTGCTGCTGTGGGGTCTAACTGGTGTTCCGCAGGAACGTAAGCCGCTCTGGGATTGAATGATGCTGAATTGGCGCCGGTACCGGTAAAAGCGCTTCCTGTAGGAGCAGTACCGGCATTGTTAGACGCAAAATATTGAAAACTAACGGCTTGCGTAGGAGTTTGTCCGGGAATACCCAATTCGTTTGTAACGGTCATTGTGGTTGAATAACTGGTGTTGACCACGCCGCCTGCGGGATAACAAAAGTCTAATGTTTGATTGTTTATCACTTCCGTAGGAGAAACCACATAAATATATACCGTCTTTACGTTAGGATGCGCATTGCGGTCTGCTTGGATAGGCACGTGGGTATTACTCGGTAAGCCACAAGCGCCGGAAGCGCTCCAATTGTACATTCTGACTTCAACTACATCGCCGTTTTCTGCATCTGCCGGCAATCGAACAAAGGCAGATTGCGAATTGGATATTGCATTTGCAGTGCCGGCTATTGGTCTGCGTCCGTTTTGACCCGTTGTAGCCCCGACTGAAACTCCTCCGTTGGCAAACGACATAACGTTGTTAGCGTATATCGTGCCTCCCGTAGGAGCGGAAGCAATGGTAATTCCACCGGTACCTGTATTGCCGCTACCTTTAATAAGAACGTATTCAAATTGTATAATTCTATCGCCGGCGCACCTGAACTGTGTTACGTCCATAAAACTTCGTCCGGTTATATCGCCGGCACATACCGTATATGATATTGCGGCATCGTTAGCTGAACGCTGAAGCAATAATGGCGAAAAGTCTATATCTCTTTGTGGATTTAGAACATTGTAAGACGGACGCATGCCGTTAAAAATTTTTAAATCGCTGTAGTATAGCGTAACACCAGACGGAGAAGCACACGATCTATTCCAGCCCGCACCGGTAACGTTGCCGGTGCACCTATAACCTTGAACTTGTAAAAACTCAAATGAATAAGAGCAGGGCGCGCCTTCTGCCTCTTCTTTGTATTGATAAAAAATACCATATCTTGGAACCAATTGCCATTGGTCATTTAATGTCAACTCATAACGTTGATTTAGACCCTCTCCCCAATTGACGACTAACCACATTGCACCGTCTTGAAGAGTGTAGGTGTTGTTTGCGTTGTTGCTTGCCAAGCTGGAGGGGCGGGCAAGGTTTTGTGCATGGTTAAGTTTTAGTCGCCATTCATTAGCTTGAGCTGCAGTTCGACCGTTAAGAAGCGAACCGGTAAACCATGTGCCGGCAGTACTGTAGGCAGGTGTGGGCGTACCTATTGCGAAACCCTGTAATTCAAAAATCGCGCCCGATTCAGGGGTTGCGCATTGCACCTGAACAAATGTGCCGGGAGAAATCATTAATCCGTTCGATGCGGTAGATGTATTAACGGCAGTGGGGACAAGCGTACCCGTGTGCCATGGTCGTGCGGCAGAGAACCCAAAATACATTTGATTTGGCCTGCCTTCATTATGCATACCTTCCTGATATTGCGCCTGTATTTCCACGCTACCCATTACCAAAATAGCAAGCATAGCCGCAATTTTAAGAACAGCCCCTCTCCTACCCTTTCTTATTTTGCCGCTAATCGTGTCATTGTATATATGTTTACTATCCTTCGTCATCTTTTTACCAACTTTCTTTTTTTCCACAAAATTACACCAATCATCAGGCTCTATTGTAGTATTATGTAAGTAATTATTATGCTTTCCGGCACATAATTCGACACAGGGAACAACGTTCAACAGCAAAATTGCCTGATTTTTTATTTGAACATACCATTTTTGCATTTTTTGCAAATATTCATTCTTTTTTGGTGCATTTTGCATAATCATAACGCTATTAATGCAAAAATATTGCATGGCACGCCTATTCGCCCTGTTTTCTATGGATATGTTTTTATCCTTTGGGTCGGTTATTGCGCTGCATTTCATATCATTGAAGGCGTTGCACAACTTCTTGGTAATATATTTTACTAGCTTTTTCAATGCGAAAAAATTTTCAAAGTACAAAAGTAGATGTTTTTTTGTTTCTACATATAATGTATACGTTTTAAGTGGAAAAATGTTGTGTTTTTTGGTAAAAAAAGCATGATACCATAATAATAACGCTATTCATGAAAAAATATTGCATGACATACATATTGTGGTAAGGCGAAATCTCAACTCTTGATTCACCCACTCGTCGGGCTAAATCAAAAACTACAATTTGAAATGCGCCCATTCATAATTCATAATTCTACTCAAACGCCACTCTAACCGTATTATTTCCGCTCCGAATAATATACACGCCCATCACAAGCAAAGTTATATCTGCTTCCTCATCGTTGGCTACACTGCTATAAATCAACGCGCCATTAGCAGAATACACGCTCCATGCCTCGCCTATGGTCAGACCCGTTACGTGAAGCAAGCCGCCCCGCATCCATGCGCGGAGAGGGTTGGTAGGGGCGAGTTCGGGGGCGGAAGTAACAAAAGGCGACGCAGATACCGTGAGCGTTGCCAAAGCCGACTGTACCCCGTCAACAGCTACGCGAAAATAACGCAACCCTGCCGTTGCTGCCGTTGTTGCGTTTATAGTAACGGTGGCAGCGTTATTTGATACGTTGCTTGCCGTTGCGCTGATGCCCGGTGGAGGCGCTGTTGGCGATGTTCCGGTAGCGTCCCAATACCAAAGGACAGTTACTGATTGACCGTTGGCGATGTTAGAAGTGCTAACTGCAAAAGTTGCCGAACCTGCCACACCCGCATTTATTGTACCGTTTTGAGCGGCAATGGTTACGGTTGGGTTTAATGTGGCTGTTACCTCAAAAGTTACACTAAAATTCTGCGCAGTGATATTTGCGCCGCCGCTAACAGTAACCATTGCTGAATATGTGCCTGCGCTAAGTCCTGTTTGGGGAACTACGGTAAAGACATCGTTTCCGCCTGCCGCTATATTGGTTATTGAAGTTTTGGATATTGCGAAACTTGATGCATTTGTGCCGGTCAGCGCGATGGTCAGCGTACCGGTAGGCTGATTGCCAGTGTTGTTCACTGTTACATTGTGAACCTGCTGCGCTACGTAACCTGCGGTTACTGAGCCGAAGTCCTTATCTGTGGCGGGATTTAACGAAATTCCATACATTGACCCAGCTGTTACCGCAAAACTCGTCTGTACCGTTGTGCCTGCGCCGTTGGAACCGCTCACGGTAATGGTTTCGTTATACGTGCCAACCGGCAAATTCGCTTTCGGGCGAACGGTAAACGTTGCCGTTGCGCCTGCGGCAAGCGAGGTCGTCGATAGCGTACCAAGGTCGTAATTGGTTGCTACGGGCTGCGTAAGCGTTACGGTTCCTGTGCCGGTATTGGTGATTGTCACCGTTTGCGACGATGGTTGCGAGTAGGGCGTTTGCAGAGAACCAAAAGAATTTATCGTTGATGCGCTGATGATGTACGTTGGCGCGGCTGTTACCTCAAAACTCGTCTGTACCGTTGTGCCTGCGCCGTTGGAACCGCTCAAGGTAATGGTTTCGTTATACGTGCCAACCGGCAAATTCGCTTTCGGGCGAACGGTAAACGTTGCCGTTGCGCCTGCGGCAAGCGAGGTCGTTGATAGCGTACCAAGGTCGTAATTGGTCGCTGAGGGCTGCGTAAGCGTTACGGTTCCCGTGCCGGTACTGGTGATTGTCACCGTTTGGGGCGACGGTTGCGAGTATGGCGTTT
>Ga0099364_10003147_pt1 | contig 25849 bp, 16 predicted proteins | sample TergutTh196P3_FD_73070 | JGI IMG/M metagenome (GOLD analysis project Ga0099364, IMG submission 73070) | Microcerotermes parvus P3 segment gut microbial communities from Pointe-Noire, Republic of the Congo - Th196 P3 | ecosystem: Host-associated > Arthropoda: Insects > Digestive system > Gut ...
CCTGCCGCTCGCTCCCTCCGCCGCCTGCGGGCGGCACCTCCCTCCGAGAGGGAGGCTTAGGAGCTAGCCCCCCTCCCAGAGGGGGGGTGTCAGCGTAGCTGACGGGGGGAGCGAGACCTAGAAGAAAGCTAATCATCAGCCACAAACCGAATCATCAATTGCCTGTTTTCCGGGGGGTCTTCTGTTCCTGTGCTTTCTGTTATGCCGTATTCGATAATGAGGTCAATGCTTTCGGCTGAATGCCCGCCTAGGGTCAGTATAACGAGATATTCGCCCAAAACCTCTTGGGGTGAAAGCGAAGAACCTCTGGCGTAATCTACATTATGGTAAACGCCGTGCGATGTCGGATTATCAAGGGTAACAAGGCTTATATAAGCAGGGACTTCTCCTTTATTTGCAATCTTAAAAACAAACTCCAGTTCCGTTCCCGCGGATGCGCCGCCAATGTTGATTGTAGCGACCTGCTCGTCATGCGTAACGGTTATACTCCCTCCGGCGGTGCTTGCCGTGTCGATGATTGCAAGCGCGATTTCGTCGGGCGGCTCATCTAAAAGCGTAACTTCACCCTCAAAAACAAGTGTGCGCGCGACCGAGGCATATACAACGCCCATAAACATAAAGCAGGCTAACATGAAAAGCCACTTGCGTTTTTTGGCTCTCTTTTTCTTTCTAAACAACCTTGTTTTCTCCCTTGCTTTCTCAGAGTGCGGGGAATCGGTATGATAAAGTTAAGTGCCCGTCCTTGTTGCCTAAAACCGCTGCCTCTTTCCCGTTAATTCGGGTAAGATTGCCGCCTCCTATTGTGTTTACACCTCGAAAGCCGTTGCCGTTAGGGGCAGTAGACATCAGCTCAACCGTGAGGGTGTATCTTATGTTTTCCTCAAAATGAGCGTCCTCCGCCAAAACTATGCCTTTATTTTCCCATTTTACGCTAAAAGCTGTAAAATCTCCCACGCAATAGATATAATCATTAGGAGGGTCACCCGCTTCGGGCGGCGTTGCGTATATAGAAAAGACATATTCCGTAAGGGGCTCTTTGACTTCAAGGGTGTAACTTCCGAAAACCTCTGTATCATCGTCAAGGAGTATCTTCGCGGTAATCACCGCCGTGCCGATGCCGCGGAGCGAAACAGCACCCGTTTCGGGATTGACCAAAGCAACCTCAGACCCGTGAGCAACAACCTCCGATGTAAGCTCATAGATGATGTCGCCTTCGTATACCGTTTCCGCTTCGTTTATGAAGCTGGGGTTTCCGAAGAATTCCTCCACATGTTCACGTTTAAAGATAATGTCCTGCAAAGCTTTGCTTGCGTATAATATAAGTACAGAGCCGTCCGCCGTGTCGGTATCAAAATCCCAGACATTTAAGAGCGTGTTCTCTTTATACCAAGCTGTAATCAATCTGCCGTTTGTAGTCGTAACCATAAACTGCGGTATTTTTCCGCCGTCTGAAATATGTATTTTTAAAGGCGCATCATATGGAATATGCTGCTCATAATCTTCGCCGTAGTTAAACTCTATCGTATGCCCGGGGGTCGGGCTTGTCAAGCTGGGGTCAAAAATATCATCTTCGGTGTAATTGAAAACCGCGAAAGAACCAGCCGTCCCGACAAATATAGGGTAGCCGTCCGTTTGCGAACCATGACCGCCGTTAATGACGCCCACACTGCCAAAAGCAACCAAATCGCTGTTTTCGGCAAACATTCCGTATCCGCCGTGGGCACCGCCCGCGCCGCCTGTAACCTCGCCTATAGTGCCATCGATAACGACACCGATGACGGCATGAATACCGCTTCCGCCCGACCCGTTAAAGTAGGCAGTGTCACCGCCGTTTATATAGCCTATGTCGGCATTTTCAGCAATATTCAAAATTCCCGAGGCTAATATACCATCGCCGCCGCTTCCGCCGCCTCCGCTCGCGCCCGCGCCGCCCTCAACACCGTTTATTGATGCCGAGATGTTCAAGTTGCCGTTTGCGTGTATGCCATGCCCGCCTATACCGCCGACACCCTCTGCCGCGTTGCCGCCGCTAATCACGCCGAATGTACCTTGCAGTGTCAACCCGCCGCGTGAGTACAGTCCTGCGGCGTTCCCTTTCCCGGTTATGGTAATACCGCTGCCCAGCCCGATGATGACCGCATCCTGCGGCACGGTAAGCGCGCCCAAGTGAACATTGCCATCTCCGAAACCCGAAATAGTCGTTCCGTTCTCAATCGTAATCTGCGAAGCTTCCTGCACATCAATTGAGTAATCATGCTCAGCCGATGCACCTCTTATTATAACAGGCTCAAAGCCGGATACGCTAATCATATAGCCATCAATCGTAAAACGCGAAGAAAGGTCGTCCAAATTGCTTAGGTCTAAAACATTGCCTTCAATGTCGTCCGAGTCTTCCTCTTCCTCTTCTTCCTCGGGCTCTTCTTCCGGCTCTTCTTCTTCTTCTTCTTCCGACTCTTCATTAGGGTCTATGTTAGGGTTTTCATTAGGGTCTACTTCTAAATCGCCCGTGCCTTCCGTATCACCCTCGCCCTCACCCTCACCCTCACCCTCTGAATGATTCGGGTCGGAGGTATTGTCAAATTCATCGTAAGAATCGTAATAATCGTACCCGTCCGTATATTCGTATGAGTATGATTCGCCGTCTGTACCTGAATCGGATAAATCTTCAGCTCCGGCTAAATAGGTAGTCGCGCTCAGAAATACCGCCAAACTCATATATAACGCTAAATATTTTTTTAACGCTTCTTTGTTCTTCAAGCTCTCAATCTCCCCATTACCAATAATTACCCAATCATTACAGCGTTACATTTGGTGTAACTTTTTAGTAACCTTTTTTAATTATACATGCTAACGTGGAATAAGTCAAGTATCTTTTTAACAAATTGGTTATGTTTTTAAAATTTTTGTGTATATTGCTATATATATATATATATATATATATATAGTGCATTATGCACAAAAAACTTGTCTTAAATCTATTACAGTCATTCAATACGAATATCAACCCAAACCGATTCATAACCGCGAAAAATTTCCGCCGGGGCATTTTGGGGCAACGCAAGCACGTATTTTTCACCGATTTTTGCAATTGATTCCGGCGTTTCTAATCCCCGCACATTTTCGGAACGCTCAAACGGCTGCAATTCTGTCTTTAGCACAATTGCAAAATCTGCTTCACCGTCAATTACTGCGTGGAGTGCCGGATTCGCGCCGGAATACCGCACCGTTTCAAACTCTGTAGTATATCGCTCGCTGGAAACGGCACAGCGCAAACCGCTCCCCGCCTGCAATTCTTCAAAAGTTGTATAGGGAGAATCAGCCGCAACTACCACCACAGACGGAACAAATTCCACTTCCCTAATATGCCAATCATCGGGCGAATGTTCCGAAAAACCCATTTCATACGCCGCTTGCAGTGCCGATAGAGTGGTGAACAGCACCAACTCCCCGTCTTGCCCCTGTTCATACACCTCATTTGCGCCATCAGCACCGTTTGTGCCGTGTACGTTGCGGATTTCCCAATCGCCGAAAAACTCCCGCGCGAGCAAATCGGCAGTTCCGCCGGGGTGAAATGGGACAATGATGGTTCTCGTTATAAACTCCGGCTCCGGCTCCGGTTTTGGTTTGAACATTAAAAAGAACGCCAGTGCAGCCGCAATTGCTGATAAAGCAACTGCGGCTATGATTATGCCTTTGCCAAGCCGCCGTTTGGGCGGATGATTCGGTTCGGGCGGTGATTTAAAGTGTTTGCCGTGGTGTGGATTATCCATTCGTTTCAATTCCTTTTAAAATTTTGCAAAGTCGGGTAGCCCTCAATTGGCAATCACTGGACGATTAGGAACACCTGCAATGCAAGCCTCGGCATCCGCACGATTGCCGGAGGTGATATTCGCGCCGTTGACATTGTCGAGAGTGCCATCGGTTATAATATTGCCGTTTACGAGGGTATTCGCAGAGGCATAGTTGTTTAATGCTTGACTGCCGTTGTCCCCTCCTCCCACTATACGCCAAGTTCTGCCGGAAGTCCCGGCAATGCTTAAACCAAGCGATACGCAGTTAGTTGCACGACTGCCGACTGTACCGTTAGTGCCCGACCCGCCGTTATAACCTGCTATTCCGCCGACATCCATGCCCGTGCCGGAAACATTGCCCGTATTTGCACAATTCGTCACGACCGATTCCGAACTGTTACCATTGTACACATGACCGTTTTGACCCACTATACCGCCGATATTCTGGTTGCCGCTTACAGTTGCGGCGTTGTGGCAGTTACTCACCGTGCTATTGTTCCAACCAACAATGCCGCCGACATAATTTCCGCCGCTTATTGTGCCTGACACGTAACATTTATCCACCGTGCCGTCATTAGCTCCCGCTATGCCGCCCATATAGTCACTTCCGCCTGTTATATTAACATTTAGGCTAAGATTTTTAACCACTCCTCCCGCGCCGATTGTATTGAACATTCCGCTATATCCCCAAGCGGTGTCTGTTTCTATTTTCAGCCCTGTGATTGAGAAACCCTTACCATCGAAAGAACCTGTCAGTTTATTATTAGTGTCGCCTACGATTACCCAGTTGCCGCCCGTCAGCGTTATATCCCTTGTCATAACATAATGCTGAGCAAGCCCCCAGTTTGAATATGTTCCGGCGTTACTATGCCCGACTGCGCGAAGTTGTTCCTGCGTTCCCACCCGATATGGGTCGCTTGCAGTACCGCTTCCGCCAAATGCGGTAATCGTCAGCCCAATATTTGTAGTCACAGCATTATAGTTGTCATCGCCTGCCATTGTCGCAATAATCGATACCCCTCCGTCACTGATTACAGTGAGCAGTCCGGCTGAGGTTACAGTAGCAATGGTCGGATTACTGCTCACATACGTGACTGTACCGCCACTGCTTCCGCCTGTAGTCAACAACTGAACAGGTGCGTCGCCGACTGCCAACGGAGGTGGAGGAACAATCACAAGTGCGGCTTGGGCGACTTTGTCCATTGCTTCGGGGGCATAGCTGAACCCTCGCAAAGTGGGGTAGCCTTGGTTGAAGCCGGGGTCTATGTTCCATGTGCTTCCGCTTCCGAAAATCCAATTTGTGTAAGTCGCTTCCGTTCTCATTTCGGCAGTCGTCCGCCCGAATGGTTGATGGGTAGCATTAGCCGTGGTATTATAAACGTCTTTGTCGTAGTAGCTGTCGATGATGTTGCCGCCTCCGATTGGAGAACTTCCCTTTGATGTTGTGCCGACAAAGTAAACACGCTCAAATGTTGTGTTGGAAGCACCACTCGTTCCGACAATACCGCCGATAGTACCTCCGTTGCCCGGTAAATTAACTGCTGTGCCGCGGATATAGCTATCACGTATGACTACGGTAGTGCCGGTGCCGGCAACTCCTCCTACGAGAGCTCCGGGCATATTAGCGTTACCTGTTACAGTACCACCCTCGACGAAGCACCGCTCGATTATGTTAGTACCGCCATTGATTTCCCCGACAATCGTCCCTGCTCTACTGTTGCTTGCAGTAACAGTAGGGTTCACGAATCCGAGGTTTTGAATGTGTACATTGTTCATCTGCGTGAACAACCCAACATTATCGCCGCCTGAAATGTTCAAATTGCGTATAACATGGAAATCTCCGTCTAAATGTCCTCTGAATGTTCCCCCTGAACCTATAGTTCCATCCCAATTAATATCATTACCGAGAACGTAACAATCGGTGGAGTTTGTCGGTATTGCACGCAATTCCGCTTGTGTCGTAATAACTTTCGCTGCTACTGTCGTTGCTTTCGTGCAGTTAGCGACATTGCATTTTCTTAAAATCTCAAACTCCCCTGTTTGAGTTCCTGTATAATTGCCGTCATCGGTTGCGGTTAGCGTGAACGTGGCAGTTCCGACATCGATGTTGTCGTCATATTCCACGTCGAAGTCGGCGATTGTTACAACATTCTCGCCATTGATGAAGTCTGTTGCGGTAATGGTCGGCTCTAGGGCACTTCCCGTGTAAATCACATCATCGGCTTCTACCGTGACATAGCTCAAATTCCGCTTATCTACGTTAAGTTCGAGTGTAGCCGAAACCTCGTTATAGTTCGTATCAGCGGCTTTTGTGGCGGTGATTGTTACCTTACCTGCGCTGTTGAACGTCACAAAACCTAGAGCACTAACAGTAGCAACATCTGGAGCATCGCTTGAATAAGCAGGATTACCTGCAACGCTTCCGCCCGAAGCCGTAAGCTGAATAGCAGGGTCGCCATAGGTGTAATCCTTAACATCGCCGGGCGCGGTCAACGTCAGAGGTTCTTGGTCGGCTTTTGCCACGTTAACGATGATGTTCCCTGTTGCCGTTTCGTAGTTGCCGCCGGGGTCTGTGAAAGTTGCAGGGAATTCCTGCCCGTCTCCTGCTGTGTCAATTGCAGTCGCGGAATCTGCCCACGCATAGTTAGCAGGCAATGTTAAGTCAGCGAGTTTTAGGGTCGGTGTGTAAGTCGTATCAATTTCGGCGAGCGTTGTGAAAGTCCCGGGGGCTTTCTGAATCTCAAATGTCCCTGTTTTTGTTCCTGTATAGTTGCCGTTAGTGGTTGCGGTTAGCGTAATTGTGGCAGTTCCGACATTGACATTATTTAAGTAACTTACATTATAGTCAGTGGATTTCAGCCAATTATCGTCAATTGCGGTAACGGTCGGCTCTAAGGCACTTCCCGTGAAAGTTTGAGCAGCGGCTGATACCATGACATTGCCCAAATCCCGCTTTTCAATGGTTATGCTTCTGGTAGCAGTGCTTGAATTATAGTTATCATCTTCGGCTCTGGTAACAGTGATGATGACTGTACCTGCGGCATTAAACGTGACATAGCCTGCGTCGCTGACAGTGGCAATCGTTTCATCACTGCTTGAACAGGTAATGCCTCCCTCGCTGATTCCGCCCGAAAATGTAAGCTGAATCGGTGCATCGCCATAGGTGTAAGGACCGCTCGGCACAGTAAATGACTGAGGTGGGTCTTGGTTAGCTTTTGCTACATTGACGGTTATGTTTCCTGTTGCGGGGGTGTGGTTGTCGCTTTGAGTGTAAGTCGCAGGGAAACTCTGCCCGCTGTCAGCGACAGTAAGTGTAGTAGTCGGCGAATCCCACTCATACCCTGTAGGCAATGTCAAATCGGCAAGGGTGAGATCCGGCTTGTAAGTCGTATCAATAGCGGCAGGACTGCCGAAGTCCCCGGGGGCTTTCTCAATCACGAAATCAAGTTCTTTCCAATGAGTATAATTCCCCATAATACCTTCAACACGGTAAGTATACGTTCCCGCATTTGTTTTGGATGCGAAATCAGAGTATCCTAATCCTACATCGTAATCTTTAAGGTTATAATCTTTGCCCTCAACAAGCAGAACCGTTCCGTCCATTATGGTGAGTGTCGGGCGTTGCGGTAAACCGTTGTATGTGTATGTTGCATTGTCGATGAATGTATCAGCATTGGCTATGTTTCTTGCCGGAATAGTAACAGCAATTTCACCCTCGGCAGGCTCATAATTCCCGCTGGGGTCGGTGAAAGTCGCCGGGAAACTCCGCCCATTATGTTCTACACGGGTAAGTTTCATCGTCGTATCACCTACCCACTCATAGTTTGCAGGTAATTTCATATCAGCGAGGGTAAGAGTTGGTGTGTAGGTTGCAGAAACAGTGGCAGTAGGAGCAACCCAAGCTCCGGCGGCTTTCTCAATCACGAAATTATGTTCTTTCCAATGGCTGTATTTCCCCATACCTGTAACGCGGTAAGTATACGTTCCCGCATTTGTTCTAAGTGCGAAAGGAGAGTATGCTCCATCGAAATCTTCAAGTTTATAATCTGTATCCTCAACAAGTTGAACTGTTCCGTCCATTACGGTGAGATTCGGGCGTTGCGGTGAACTGTTGTATGTGTATGTTACATTGTCGGTGATTGTTGTGTAGTCTATGTTTCTTGTCGCAACAATAACGGTAATATTTCCCTCCACAGGCTCAAAGTTCCCAACGGGGTCGGTGAAGATTGCAGGGAAACTCTGCGTGCCGATGTTGGTAATCGCAGTCGTAGAATCTACCCACGCATAGTTGACAGGCGGGTTTACGTTAGCAAGTGTAAGGGTCGGGGTGTAGGTCGTATTGAGAGCGGCGGGCGTTGTGAAAGTTCCGTTGGCTTTCTCAATCGTGAAAGTCCGCTCTATATAACTGGTATAATTCCCAATGCCATAAACGCGGTAAATATACGTTCCCGCATCTGTTTTAGGCTCGAAAGGTGGTAGGTATACATCTCCAACGCGTTCTTCAAGCTGATAGTCTACACCCTCAACAAGCGTAATTGCCCCGTCTGTTACGGTGACGGTCGGGCGTTGCGGTGAACTGTTGTATATATATGGTGCGTTATTGTCGGTGACTGTAATGCCGTTTTCACTTAAACCTCTTCTCGCAATAGTAACAGCAATATCCCCCTGCACAGGTTCATAGTTCCCGTTAGGGTGGGTGAAAATTGCAGGGAATTCCTGCCCGCTTCCGGCGGAAGTAACAGCAGTCGTGGAATCCTCCCACACATACCCCGCAGGCAAGCTTATGTTAGCGAGTGTAAGAGTTGGCGTGTAGGTTACTGTTGAAATGGTAGGAGCAACCCACTCCCCGGGGGCTTTCGTAACCGTGAGGACAAAAGTAGCCGTTCCCTCTTCGTAATTATCATTGGCGGCTCTAACCGCAGTAATCGTTGTAGTTCCTACTCCTACAATCGTCACTACAGCAGTATTGGTTATAGTGGCGACACTCGGAACACTGCTTGAATAGGTCAGAGCCCCCCCTCCGACATTATCGTTTAGACTCAATGAAAACGGATTGTCTCCAAAGGTGTAAGTCCCCGAAGATGTATTAAACGACATATTGTTAGGAGCTTTCTTAATCGTAAAGACATTAATGGGTCGCTGCCCGTGGTAATTCCCTATACCATTGATGAAGCCGATACTATTGTGCGTTCCGGCATCTGTAGGGGTGGTTGTGATTGAAAGTTCAAAATCCGTGTTCTCTATAAGCTCGACACCGCTGGCGGTATGCGTTAACGTAACCTTTGGCGTTTGCGGCAAGCCGGTATAAAAGGTTTCTGCGATACTTACCGAAATACCTGATGTTTGAATAATTTGTGTCCCAACATTGACGGCAATCGTCCCCAACGCTAGGGGGTAATTCCCGCTTGGGTCGGTGAAAGTTGCGGGGAATTCCTGCCCGTTCCCTGCGGCAGTAATCGCAGTCGTGGGGAATCTCCACGCATAGCCCGCAGGCAGGTTCACGTTAGCAAGCGTAAGAGTTGGCGAATAGGTCGCCGTAACAGGGGCGATGTCAACCCAAACCCCATCAGCTTGCGCTACGGTGATTACAATAGAATTCGTTCCCTCTTCGTAATTATCATCTGCTTCTTTAATAACGGTAATCGTAGCAGTCCCCGCACCTTTAATCGTCAATCTGCTCTTCCCATAGCCCGATATACTTTCAATCGTGACGACATTTTCATCACTACTGGTATAGCGTTCTTCTCCGTCACCAAGAAGTGCGACAGCCTCCAGTTCAAAAGGACCTTCCCCATAGGTATAATTCCTCACGGTATTATCCGCAAAGCGTGCAGAGTTCGGAGATTTCGCAATATCAAAGGTAATCGTCCCTCTTGCCGGCTCGTAATTATCGTTGTTTTTGTCCGGGGCGGGGGCGTGATAAACCGCACCAAGTTCATGAACCCCGGCAGTAAGCACAAAATCGGGTTCATCAAACGTATAGCCGTCCGGGAGCGGGTTATTAAAGCCCGGGGACATATTGCCTATATAGTCATTTATTGTAGCCGGAGTAATCCATGTGTTATACCGCCTGTTAACAGTCCCGGGGTCTACCCAAGTTTCTTGTGCCTTCTCTATCGTGAATGTCCCCGTAGCAGTTCCTGTATAATTGCCGTCGGCAGTCGCTGTCAGCGTGATTGTCGCCGTTCCTGCGTTGATGTTATCGGCGTAACTCACGGTGTAGTCGGTGGATTGCAGCCAAGGGTCGTCGGTTGCGGTGAAATCGGTATAGGCGTCACCCGTGTATGTCACGGGGTCAACGGCAGTCACGGCAACATTGCTCATAGCCCGTTTCGCTACTGTTAAATTTAGTGTAGCCGTCGCCGATTTGTAGTCATCATCAGCGGCTTTAGTCACGGTAATCGTTACAGTTCCGGCTTTGTTAAATATAACCCAACCGCTATTACTCACGGTTGCAACGTCCTCATCGCTGCTCGTGTAAGTGACAGCACCATAGCCGCTGCCGCCTTTCAGTGTCAGCACAATCGGAACATCGCCGTAGGTGTAGCCCGTAATATCATTAGGCGCGCTCAGAGATAGCGGGTCTTGTTCGAATGGCTCAAAAATTGTGGTTTCTTCTGTTGTAGTTGTCGTTTCTTCGGGCGTGGTGGTGGTCGGTTCTGTCGTGGTGGTGGTCGGCTCTGTCGTGGTGGTGGTCGGCTCGGTTGTGGTTGTGGTTGGCTCTGTTGTGGTTGTGGTAATGGGCGCAGTTGTAGTAACAGGCGCAGTAGTAGTCGGTGTAGGTGGTCTGTTCGTAATCGGCGCGTTTGTAGTCGTTGCCGGGGCGGGCGTAGTCTCCTCCGGGGCAGGCGTGGTTTCTTCCGGGGCGGCTGTAGTCTCCTCCGGGGCGGCTGTCGTTTCTTCCGGCGCGGCTGTCGTTTCTTCCGGGGCTGGCGTGGTCTCTTCCGGCGCAGGCGTAGTCTCCTCCGGCGCGGGCATAGTTTCCTCTGCCGCAGACGTAGCCTCCTCGGATGCAATAACGGTAACAGGCTCGGTAACAGCAATCGGTGAAGTCGTAACAATCGGCTCAGCATCAGCAGTCGGCGCAGCAGTAGAAATCGGCTCAGCGGCAGTGAGCGGCTCGGTATCGGGTTCGGTAATTAGCTCGGTAAGGGTAATCGGTGTAGTCACAACAGGCTCTGTCACAACAGTCTGTGCGGTCGTTACTAAAGGAACTATAGTTGGTTCGGCAGATGTATCTGCCATTGCCGAGCGCAACTGCTCTAATGCAGACAGCTCATTTTGCTCCCTCGAAGCATACATGGTGTCGCCGTCAGTATTTTCATCCGCTAAATAAACCACGTTTCCGCCATCATCAATACGGACGATGACCCCCGAATCAAGCTTCTCGCTGATGTTGTTCGTGATTTGTAAGGGGGATTCGGGATTTAGCACGGTATCATAAAGCAATGTACCGACTGCAAGCGTTGTGCTGAATGTAATCGTAAGAAGCATAACACCCGTCAACCCGCTTGAAAGCGCGGAATTGAAAACAGAAAACAAACGCAGCCACTTTGATGAACCTGCTCCGACCGCTATATCTTTAGCCGCACGAAAACTGGGCAGTTTCCAACATGCTACCCATTTATTAAATATTTTCTTGAAAATACTTTGTTGAACTCTCATGCTCTGCGCCTCCGTATCGTTGAAACGTAATAAATCGCTGTCGCCCCCGCAATCAGCACTGCAATTGCCAATACATATTCGCCTGTTTCCGAAATAGTATGCACAAGGGTGAATAGCAGTGCGCCAATCTGTGCAAACAGCGATTCAAACAGATTAAACAAATGGTCGCTCTTGCTGTAAGCTTGCGATTCTTTTAGCTCCGAATAGGTTTGTGAAATTACATTCATGCCCATACCAAGTGAAATGCCGATTATGGCAGACGCTATATACATCGTTAAAATCCCCGGTCGGAGCGCGAACACCAACAGTCCGCCGACTGATATAAAATTGGATATGACACCAATGGTAGAGGGCTTCAGCCCTTTTACATACCGAATAATCAAGCCGACAATCGGCGTTCCTAAATATGCAAAAGTTATCGTCATAAGCAATGAGTTCCAAGAAGCCGCCCCGGGTGACATGAATATGGTATCCGCATATAAAGGTGAAAACTGCTCAATAAAATATTCCCCGAGCACAAACGGCATAAATAAACACAAACTGCAAAGGATTACCCGCTTAGAAAAAATAAATTTCCAAAATCCTATACTTACCGCCCCATCATCTTCATGCAATTCCTCTTCCTCTTGCGGTAAACGCGGGAACATATAACGGACTAAAAAAACTAACCCAAGCAATATCCCCGCAGAAATTAACAGAGCCGCAAATAACCCTAACTTATCATAAACCATAGCACCAATCGTCGCCCCTGCCGTACAGCCTAAGTATTCTGCCGAAAGAGCATCCTCTTTCATCGTGCAAAATTTGTCATGCCCCGTATCAACGGCATAATAAGCATAATCCCATAAGCCATTATAAATCATTGAAACCCCGGTATAAGTAACGGCAAGCAAAATCAAAAACAGCCATATATTTCCAACTGTAATCATAAGGTTAAGCAACGCAAAGCCCGCCGCCCCGATTAAACAACCAAAAACCATCATACTGCTCGAATTAACATTGATGTTGCGGACCAACCAATTCGCAAAAGATGCCCCAAACATCATAACAGGCAGTACCACCACAATAGGCAGAACAGAAGCAAGCTCAACAGGCAGCCAACTGACAGGATTGTCTATATAAATATCCTGCACGATTAATACAAAGAAGTATAACGGAATGTAACGTGCCGCCGTTGCGAAAAACATTAAACTGCGCGTCCCGCCCGCATAACGCAGATGGCGTTCCAATTTGCGGTTAGGCGTGTTAAGCACCTCCAGCAAACGGTTAAACTCAATAAATAAGAACACAAACGCAAATACGGTCGCGCTCATTGCAAGCAAAAAGTCCGTAGTCGCCGCTCTCAGTTCCATACTATGCGTTTCAAACGACTGCCGCACCGCTACGATTGCGAGCGAATCACCGCTAGCGTAGTCAACGCTTGCGACCATGCCGTACATATAATCGCCCCGCACCCCTGTGACAGTGGTTTTAGTTTCCCACGCTGAAATAAGTAAATCAAGCGCAGGTGTTAAGTCCTCGTCTTTATTCCCCTCAATCACAAAATTACCTGCCGCATCTTTATGGATAACAACAAGCTCGTTATTTTCCCCGAAATCCAGTTCCTGCATTTCATCTTCCGAAAGCAGTAATGCTCCGAATAATGAGGACAACCGCAGTTCATCCTGCCTGCTCAATTCAAGCTGTGTCGCATAATTGCTCTTCATAGAATAACTGAAAATGGATAAAAACACCAGCAAAAATATGCAAAACTGCATCGTTTGCGCCGCATAGCCGGACATAGGGCGGCTGCTTCTCCACGCAATCACCCAAATTACAACGCGGCATATGTGCATGATACAGAGTGCTCCGAATACAATCCCGAACAGCATAACACCAATACGTGCCGCTTCACTCAAATCTGCCTCAAAATAAAACAATGCACACACAGCACATATTACACCAAAGCTTAACATAAAAATTAAATGCGAGAGCATCTGCGGCAATACATCGCCTACTGAAAAATTCGGTTTAAAGCCTCCCTTGTCTTCATCATCGCTTTCGTCGTTTTCTGTATTCGCGGCGTTTTTATTCTTCTTTTTCTTCTTTAAGTTCGTAATAGCCGAAAAAATTAAGTAGCTGACTGCCATCATGATGCCGCCGCGCATTAACGAGGCATATAACTCCTCCGTCAGCAATCTCCCATGCTCGCGAAACGGCTCATCGTCAATTTGGAGCATCACCACATATGCCGGTTGTTCCGCTAGCTGTGCATACGAATGAAATACATCGTCTTCAATCAATGTAACCTGCTCTCCCGTAAACTCCGGCGGTAACATCAAACTCAGAGCATGACCGACATTCCCCGCAACAACCTCCCCGCTTCGGGCATCAAAGACAGCATAACGTATGATTTCAGTACCGCCTGCATCTATCGGAAACATTAGTTCTAATGTTCGTTCTATTATCTCGGGAGTTGCCGTATTATCAAACAACTGCGCGCTGTTGCGTGCAAGCATTTCGGTTTTATTATGTAATTTACCCTCGTAATAATCAGTATACTGCCCGCTTATTGAAATATTCGCTATAATTACTGTTGACACAATCGCAGAAATGATAAACACAATCTGGATTATGCAGTCTTTCAGCCATCTCATCTTAGAAGCTCCTTTATACTACACATACAATATAACATAAAAAAAGAGATATTAGCAACCCCCTATGGGGGGTAGATTTTAAATTCTTGGCAAAAATTAAGCTTTGAACATTTAAAGGGGCGTTGCGTTCAATTGCCGACAAATGCCTTAGTTTTCGGCTTTTGCGGGTTATTGAAAATTTCTGCCGCACTGCCTTGCTCATATATGCCTTTTTCATCCATATAGAAAATGCGGTCTGAAATAATGCGGGCAAAATCCATTTCATGTGTGACAACTAACATGGTAATGCCGGATTTGGTAAGACCATGTATAACCTCCATTATCTCGAATACCATAGTCGGGTCAAGCGCGCTGGTCGGCTCGTCAAACAAAATCACCTCGGGGGACATGGCAAGGCATCGCGCAATAGCCACCCTCTGCTTCTGCCCGCCGGAAAGCTTATGCGGAAAAAAATCGGCTCTATCGGAAAGCCCTACTTTATTTAAAAGTTCAAACGCCTTTTCTCTAGCCTCTTCTTTAGGAATTTTCAAGAGTTTTACCTGCCCCGCCATAAGATTATCCAAAACGCTCATATGGCTGAAAAGACCGAAATTCTGAAATACCATACCCATTTTTCGCCTTGTGCTGTCAAGGTTTTTCTTTGAGATTAATTCGCCGTTGAAGAGAATTTCACCCCCGGTCGGCGGGTCGAGGAAATTGATTGCCCGCAGAAAGGTGCTCTTGCCCGCGCCTGACGGACCGATGATTGATATAACTTCACCTTTATTAATATCCGCGTTTACGTTTTGCAAGATGATGTGGTCGTTATACCGTTTTTCCAGATTTCTAACGGAGAGTATGCTCAAAATTCATCGCTCCCTTTGTTTATTTTTCGGACAATGTGCTTAAACAAAATCACGCAAAGAGAGGTAATGAGCAGGTATATTAACGAAATAAGCAGAAGCGGGAAATAGGGGTCGTATGTGCGGCTTCTTATAATATCGGCGGCACGGGTCAAGTCTTGAATCGCTATATATCCTACGATAGCCGTTGACTTTACCAGTTCGACAAAGCCGTTTGTATAGCTCGGCAAAGCGCGGCGAACAGCTTGCGGCAGGGTGACTGTAATAAAGGTACCCGCAGAAGAAAATCCTAAACTGCGTGCCGCTTCAATTTCAACAGGGGCAACCGTGTCAATCGCACCTTTTAAACATTGTGCGACACTAACGCCGACTATCATTGTAAAAGAGAAAACCGCTATTAAAACATTAGATATTTGCGAATCCCTAAAGATAATATAATATGTAATCATCAGCAAAACGACAGCCGGAGTTCCTCGTATCATGCCGCAAAAAGCATTGCCGATTCCTAAGGGTAACTTTTTTCTGCGCGTAATTAAAAAGCAGATAAAGCAACCGAAAATTGTACCGAAAATTTGAGATAAAAACGCAATTGCCATAGTAACGCCCAAACCGTGAACGACCATTTTCCAGCGATGGTCGGTAAGCAGGTTTCGTTCAATTGCGTTTTTAAGCCATTTGATTAAAAAGAAATCTCCCCTTATTTGTTCATGGCTAACCTGCTGCAGATAAATTATACCGCTTTGCGCTTGAAAGAACGGCTCGGTAAATATAACACTGTTTTTGCGCTCTTCCGTAACCGCCAAAGGCATGATGGATATATCGGCTTTATCGCTTAAAACAAATGGGATTACCCCTGATAAATCCATATCAATAAAATGCGCTTCCATTCCCTCATGCGCCGCAAAGCGCATTGCGAGTTCAATACAAAATCCTTCTAACCTGCCGTTGTCGCCCGTGTATATAAAAGGAGGCAACCCGGTGGAAACAGCGATAAGGAGCTTGCCATTTTCCCCCGACTGAGGTATCTCACGAATCGCCGCGTTTAATTCAAGGTTATCATAAACCCAATAATCCAGCATATCATCAATAATTCCGGCACTTACGGCGTTTAGGAAAAAGGCGTTATACCTGTCAACCATATCTTGTTTTGCGGCAAATCCCGCAACTTCAGATGTGAAAATTTCTTTCGGAATCGGGGCAATTGCCAGAACATCATTACCGGGCTCATTGATAATGGGTAAGAGAACAAGAATATCATTCATGTACCCATCCAACCTGTGCTGGCGAACATCCTCAATAGCCGATGCCGGGTTTGAATAATAGAGCGGCAACGTGTCAAAATGCTCTTGTGTTATCGCATCCTGCACAGAGCCTACAAGCACCCCTATGTTTTTACCGATAAATTCGTCATATGAACGGGTAACAGTCTCCGCCGATTCGGCTGATGCTGTAACGAACGGTACAATCATTAACGCCGAGAGCAAAAGTATTATTCTGAACCAATATGCCGGACCGGGTGTTCCTTTTTTTGACATTTGGAATATGATTCCTTTCACTCGTATATTTCATAATTCTATTTTACCACTTTTTTTGATTGATGTCAATGGGTTCTTAGTTGCCTGCCTTGTTTAATTGCTGTTGGAGCTGTCAACTGTAATGTTTACCGCTATTGCGCCGAACATTTGTTTTTATAAATAAATTTATAAATATTTTTAAAATCTATTTACATTTGAATTATTTTATGATATAATGAACATTGTTAGGTATAACGAGGTGTGGCTCAGCTTGGTAGAGCGCTGCGTTCGGGACGCAGAAGCCGCAGGTTCGAATCCTGTCACCTCGACCAAATGCCCCCGCCTAAAAGGCGGTTTTATTTTTTTATAGGAGGCGCACCGCCATGATTGATTTCAGTGCGAAAAAGCAGATTGAAAAAAGAATTTCCGATTTTGCGGAGAATCGCTTTCTTTTATTACTTCCTTGCCTTATTGCGTTTGGTGCTGTAAGGCTTTATTATTTTATTATGCTAAGCTTTGATATTGCTTTATCTGATAAAAACGGTCATTTTTTGGGGTTATCAGCAACCAAGGCGAATGGCTGCAGACCTTTCTTTTCAAGAGTGCTTGCGGGCGCGCTTGCGGCGGCGTTTACACTGATGCTTGCACCGTTAGACCTAATGCTCAGCGCAAACGAGGAGGAACAGCCCTCCGGCGTGATTATGGCTTTCGAGCCGCTTCCCGATGAGGTTGCGGAGCAGGAGGTTTCATTTTATACGGCTCTTTCGGCACTGCCGCTTCCGACTGAACTGACTGCAACTGTTCGTTTTAAAACCGAATCGGTTTCCTCCGGCGAGATTGATTATGACGGCGAAGCTATAGGAGAAGGCGGCGATACGGGTGTTCTTTATGAGCATGAGGAAAATGAGCCGATTAAGGAAGCCGAATATACTGAAGAGACCGTTAGCATTTCGGTGTCATGGGAATGTGCCGCAGGATATGACCCTGAGGAGTACGGAACTTATGTTTTTACGCCGCTAATTCCTAAAAACTATACTCTCGCGCCGGATGCTGAGCTTCCTGAAATTATTGTTTCGGTATCGCAGAATGTCCCTTATGCTCCAAATGCTATGCCCGCGCTTGTCGGCTTTACATCATCGTCCGGGTCAGGTATTGAGTTGGACGATGACATGATTTTAGATGTGGTGTTTGTTATAGACCGTACAGGAAGTATGCAAACCTATATAAACCGTGTAATTGCCAGCTTGGAAAGCTTTGCTCAAAGGCTGGACGATTCGGGTATTAGCGTAAGATTCGGGCTTGTAGATTATGCAGACGTTACTTATCCAGACACTGCGGACGAGCCGATTTATAAAACTAATTTTACAAGCGATGTTTATTTATTTATCCAAGCATTAAGGGCTATAAACGTGTGGGGCGGAGGGGATTCACCCGAATCAACCCTTGAAGGCATAATGGACCCGTATACAGGAGGCAGGAGCTTTGCAGACGATTTCCGACCTAACGCAAATGTTCACTTTATTGTCGTTACGGACGCGCCCTTACATACATCTGCCGATGGTAAATCAATTTATTCAATCGCAGAAACAGTTGAATGGCTTAACGGCAACGAAATAAATTTAACTCTGATAGGTGGCAACACAAGCCAAAATACATATCAATTGGTAACGGGTACAGACGGTAATTTTATACCAATCATCAATCCTGATATTGACATAATTTGGAATATACTTACATCTTTTGCAATAACATATCACGGCGAGTGGGAAGGAGACCACGGCAACCCAACCGACTATGAATACGGCATCGGAATCCCCGCGTTTAACATTCCCGTGCGTTCGGGCTATGAGTTTATAGGTTGGTACGATGCGGAGAAAGGCGGCAACCGGGTCGAAAGCATATCCCCAACGGATACGGGCGATAAGGAATTATGGGCGGCATGGAATCCTCCGGATTTCAAAATAACCTATCATAACGTAAGCCCGGCGGAGCATGATAACCCCGAAAGGTATACTCTGGGGTTTGGATTAACGCAGCTTAACCCTCCGGCGGAACGGACGGGGCGTTACACCTTTTTAGGTTGGTTTGATAAAGACTTGGGAGAAGAAGGCGCGGAAAAAATAGAATTAATCTCCGACAGCGAAAGCGGACATAAGGAGCTGTACGCATGGTGGGAAGCTATCGAATATAACATAACCTATCACAACATAACCCCCTCCGAGCATAATAACCCAACGCATTATATTTACGGAATCGGAGTGCCTCATTTTAACGCGCCCCAACAGCGGACGGGTTATGTTTTCGTCGGCTGGTATAACGCCGAATCGGGCGGCGAGGAGGTTAAATTCATTTCCGGCTCTGAGAGCGGGAACAGAGAGCTATGGGCACGCTTTAGGCAGATTAGGGCTGTACCCGCGTCCGACCCGCAGTCTGCCTCATCTCCGTCCGCGCCGCCCGCAGGTGCATCTGCCCTTCCTCCGGCATATCGTCCCGGACAGCATACCGTCGCCCCCCATACGGCAGTTCCCGACCCTTTTGTTGAGAATGAGCCATTACATTTAGATGTATCCTCTGAATCGGGCATTTTAAGCGGCAGGGGAGCGTTCGGCACTCTGAATTTTCCGGGCGAAGCAAATATGCTCAAACCGATTGTCCTTGCGATAATCCCCAAAGCGACATACCCAAAACGCGGCGTGAAAAGGTATCGGGTGGTTAAACGCTGAGGGGCTGTGAAAAATCAACGTGTACGGCTTTTTAGTTCTACCCGGTTTCAACCATTGCTTCAAACTGAATAAATCTGTCAAAATCGCTCTGAAACAATCTGTCCTGCACAATGCGGTATTTTTCAAACTCCGTTTCGGCGTGGAGTTTGGCTTTTTCGTGCGATATTTTGCCCGCATCTGTTAATATTTCATTGCCGTTAAACTCTAAAAATCCATCTAAACGCTTAGCCCAATCTTCCATAGACATTGCTATTTTCCGCTCCGCTTGTAACTCAGCGAAATCCAAATAAACAGAAACAATCCGCTCAAGATAACTCATTTCTTGCTCGTTCAGGTAATTCTTAGCAATTGAAACATCGGCTTTTATTATTTTACCATAGGGAGCAGCCTCCCAAGTTTTTAAGCCCATGTGCTCTTTTTCGGCGTTGGCTCTCTCAAAAATCAATTCGGCGGCTGTATGTCGGTGAACGGCATAATGTAATTTGTTTTGCACCAGCTTGAAAAATTCTCTCGTTGTTTTAGCATTTCTGTCATAATCAAACGAGGTTGCGTAAATATCAGTTATTTTTTGATAAAACTTACGTTCCGATAATCTTATTTCACGAATATACTGCAACTGGCGTTCAAAAAATTCATCTGTGAACATATGACCTTTTTTGAGCCTGTCAACATCCATAGTCCAGCCTTGGATTGTATAATCCTTAACAATCTGACCTGCCCATTTACGGAATCGCACGGCTCTCTCATTATTGATTTTAAAGCCAACGGCAATAATCATTTGCAAGCTGTAATGCTTTGTATTATAGGCTTTACCATCGTTTGCAGTTATTAAGTAATTCTTAATAACTGTATCGGGATTGAGTTCATCATCGTCAAAAATTTTTTTAATATGCTGATTAATCGCCGCTACCGTTACATCATATAGTGCCGCCATCATTTTTTGTGTCAGCCATATATTTTCATCTTGATAGCGCATTTCAACGCTTTTTTCATCATCGCCTGCAGCGGCGATAAACGTCAAATATTCAGCCGCCGAGCTGCGAATTGTCGGTGGTTCAATTTTTTTCTTCATATTTACTCCTTAAAGGTAATATAATTTAAAACCCCGCAAGCTCAAAGCCTTGCGGGGTTTTCCTATGGGGTGGATAATGAGATTCGAACCCACGACCTCCAGAGCCACAATCTGGCGCTCTAACCGACTGAGCTATACCCACCATAACCTAAGCATTGCACAACCATAGCATAATTATACACTATAATTTTTTGTTTGTCAAGGGATTTGTCAATTTTTTTCATATACGCAACCATGCTCCGCTCAACCCTCCTCCGTGCAAGCCCTATCAAGCAAAACCATACACTCAGAAAAACAGCCTGCGAATTTATCGTCCAGAGCAATGTCCGAAAGTTCGCCGGTTTTCATATTTTTAACCTTAGCCTTGCCGCTTGCCAACTCTTCCCCGCCCAGCACAAGGGTAAAAGCCGCTCCTATTTTATCGGCGTATTTCATCTGGGCTTTAAGCCCCCTGCCCATTATGTCGTACTCGGCGTAAAACCCCTCGTCCCGCAGAACCCTTGCGATTTGAGCGGCTTTTTCCAAGGCGGCTTCCTCGGCTGAAGCTATATAAAGGTCGCAGACTTTAGCGGGAGAAAAATCACAGCCTTGATTCTTCATAGTAAGAATCAGGCGTTCAATCCCCATAGCAAACCCAAGCGCGGGCATAGGCTTTCCGCCTAACTGCCCTATCAACCCGTCATATCGCCCGCCGCCGCAAATTACGCTTTGCGCGCCTATATCCTCCGTTGAAAATTCAAAGACGGTTTTGCTGTAATAATCAAGTCCCCTTACGATTTGCGGGTCAATTTTATAATGTAAATCCATAGACGAAAGAGCGGATTTCAGCTTCCCGAAATGCTCTGCACATTCATTGCATATAAAGTCAAGGATTTGCGGGGCGTTTTCAGCTGCCTTACCGCAGGCAGGGCTTTTGCAATCAAGTATTCTGGCGGGATTCCTTTCCAATCTGTCAAGGCAGGTAGCGCAAAGCGCGTCTCTTTTTTCTTCAAGGAAAGCTCTTAACGCCTTATGATACCCGCCCCTGCAATCGGGGCAACCCATGGAATTAATTGAAAGCTCAATATTTTTAAGCCCAAGCCGATTTAAAATGTTAAAAGCAAGCGCGATGATTTCCGCGTCCGCATAAGGTGATTCCGAACCGAAAAGCTCCGCGCCGAATTGATGAAACTGCCGAAACCTCCCCGTTTGCGGCTTTTCATAACGAAAACAGGGTATATGATAATATACCCTTTGCGGAAGTGCCCCGCCCAACAGCCCGTTCTCCAAAGCCGCCCGCACCGCACCTGCCGTACCCTCCGGGCGAAGCGTTACGGAGCGGTTTCCTTTATCGGTAAAGGTATACATCTCCTTTTGAACCACATCGGTCGTATCGCCGACACTTCGCGTGAAAAGCTCGGTATGCTCGAAAACAGGAAAACGGATTTCCTTAAACCCATAACGCTCGGCGGTTTCCGCAGTTATATGTTCAACCGTCTGCCACATGCTCACCTCGCACGGCAAAATATCCTGCGTACCCTTAGGACGCTGAGTGATTAACGGCATATTCACAGACCTCCACTTATAAAGACGGATTTACAATATTTCTCCAATCAAGGTCGCCCCTTGTCAGAGAGTGAATCAAGGCTTCGGCGGTGGCAATATTTGTCGCCAGGGGGACATTATGAACATCGCACATCCGCATAAGGTTTGATTCGCTCACCTCGTGCGGCTTGCTTGAAATCGTATCTCTGAAAAAAAGCAGAAGGTCAATCTCATTACAGGAAACCCTTGCGCTTATCTGCTCATCTCCCCCTCTGGAACAGCTTAAATAGCATTGAACGACCAACCCCGTATTCTGGGCTACAATCTTGCCTGTAGCCGCAGTGGCGCATATGTTGTGCTTGGACAATATTCCGCAATAAGCAATGCAAAACTGCACCATAATCTCCTTTTTCTCATCATGCGCGATTAAAGCAATATTCATAATAAAGCACACCTTCCCAATACGAGTAACGGCGTTTTTTCAATTAACAATTAACAATTAACAGTTAACAATTGTAATTGTCAATTAACAATTACATATGGGCGGATATGTACCGCGTTATTGCAGATAAACTTTGAGGCTTAGCGGTACGTCTTCTCCTTTTATTCTCCTTGAAATAGCGTCAAATGCTTTAAATGCAGGAGAAACAGAGGGGAGCGCGATTCCCTTGCCTGTTGAAATAATAATCGCGTTGTCATAGGGTATCACGCCTATAAGCTGAACGCCTACCGTGTCTATGATTTCATCCAAGTCGCCGATAATGCCCTCTTGGAATATATCCGAATCGACCTTATTGATAAGAAGCCTTTGCTTCTTATTGCCGCGCTTATAAAACTCATCGGACATAAGTCGGGCGTCCCGCACGCAAATCGGGTCGGGAGTGGTGTTTACCAAAATCAAGTCGGATTGCTCAACAACATCAAAGACGCTTTGGTTCGTACCCGCCGATGTATCTACGATAATAAATTCATAGTACTTTTTCATATCGTTGCAAATCTGCGAGACCATCTCCGCATCCAGTCTGGCAAACGGGTCTTCGGGCGCGCAGACAACGCTCAGATTCGTCGCCATCTTAACCTGCGTGGTAGCCTTATAGATGTCGCACTTCCCGCTTAACACATGCCCCAAGTCATACTTGATTGCGTCTTTTACTCCCAGCATTATATCAAGGCATCTTAATCCGAAGTCCAACTCAATAACCAAGGTTCTGTGACCCTGCTTTGCAAGCGCGAATCCGAGACCCGCACAGATGGAAGATTTTCCGGTTCCGCCTTTTCCGGAAGTAATCGCTATAATTTTAGAAGCCATAAGAAACCCCTTCCTAAATCGCCTCATATAGAAACGCTTAATGATTTTTCCTCTATTATTATTGTACCATATATTATAGATTTGTCAAATCGTTTTTATGTTTTTTATCTTATTTTTGTCACATTGCCGCTTTTGCATTTAGGATTATTGTTTAAAATGCACAAAACATAATTTAATTAAATCCAGCCTGTTGTTTTAAATGACGATTTACAGGAAGCCTTAAAAAATACCGTGCCTCAAACTTTACAATAAATTCATAAAATATATACAAAAAAGAAATGAAAAAAGAATCCGCAGGGTGTATTATTGTATTATTCCCATAGTACAATAATACAAAAAAGGAGGGGATTTTTATGTCCTTGGTTTTTGATACCGAAGTTCCTAAATGCAAAAAGGAGGAATTTTTTATGGCATGGTTCTTTGATGCCGGCAGTCCGATTTATCTTCAAATTATAGAGCATATTAAGCTGAAAATCGCCGTTGGCGAATACAAGTCCGGCACTCGGTTATCTTCAGTAAGAGAGCTTGCGGCGGAAGCGGAGGTTAACCCTAACACAATGCAGAAATCCTTAGCCGAGTTAGAGCGCGAAGGACTTTTATACGTTCAGCGCACCTCGGGCAGGTATATCACCGAAAATAAGGAATTGATTGACAATTTAAAATCCACGCTGGCAGGCGAGCATATTGATTGGTATTTCAATAAGATGTCAATGCTTGGTTATTCAAAAAAGGAAGCGGCGAAGCTGCTTTTAGAAAGAGCGGAAAGGGATGATTTGATATGATGCTTGCCGAATGTACAGGCTTGACTAAAAATTACGGAAGCAAGCCCGCCCTGCGCGATGTTGGGCTTTCAATCGAGAGCGGTAAAATCATCGGTCTTTTAGGACCGAACGGAAGCGGGAAAACAACGCTGATTAAAATGATGAGCGGTCTTTTAAGCCCTACTTACGGGGAGGTTAAAATATGCGGTAACGGAATCGGAGTAGAAACGAAGAAAGTCGTCTCCTACCTGCCGGAGCGCACTTATTTAAACCCTGCTATGAAAGTAAGCGAAACCGTTGGAATGTTTAAAGATTTTTACGAAGATTTTAACCCCGAAACGGCTTACGGAATGTTGCAGAGGCTTAATATAAACCCGGACGATAGGTTCAGAACGCTCTCAAAGGGTACTCGCGAAAAGGTTCAGTTAGTACTTGTAATGAGCAGAAATGCAAAGCTCTTTTTACTTGATGAACCCATCGGCGGCGTTGACCCTGCGGCAAGGGATTATATACTAAACACGATTATCAGCAATTATAACGAGGATGCGTCCATTATAATATCAACTCATCTCATCAGCGATGTTGAAAAGGTATTAGATGAAGTCATTTTCATAAAAGAGGGCGTTATTACGCTTCATTCGTCAGTTGACGATATACGCGCAGAGCACGGGAAATCGGCAGACGCGCTGTTTAGGGAGGTTTTTGCATGTTAGGTAAAGTTTTAAAATACGATATACTTGCAGACTATAAAAAATATTTGGTGGTTTTCGCAGGTCTTTTGATTTCAAGCATATTTTTAGGCGTGTCTAACGCCACAAATCACGATGGTCTTGTAAACAGAGAGTATAATGCTGTTATTAATATGCTCGTTGTATCAATGTTTATCATCTTTACGGTTTTATTATCCGCCGCTTTAGTTATGGTTTTCGCTATATCAACATCAAGGTTTTATAAAAATCTTATGAAGGACGAGGGATACCTGCATCATACACTGCCCGTTCCGACTTGGCAGTTGATTCTCTCAAAGCTTTTGTCGGCTTATATCTGGTATTTCGTTCTTGCATTTGTCGTTGCCGTATGCGCCTCTGTTATCAGCAGAGACCCGTTTTTGATTTTTAATTTCTTTGCTTCGTTCAAAACAGAGCTTACGGCGAATTTGGGCGCGGAAGCCGAGGGAGTGATGGCGTTTTTCAGATATACGATGGGCTATGTGCTTTTAGCTCCGTTTATAGTTTTATCTCAGGTCTATTTCAGCCTCAGCATAGGGAATCTGTCAAATAAAAATAAGCTGGGTGTTTCGGTTTTGGTATTCTTTGGGCTTTACATCGTTCAGCAGATTGTGGGCACTATATTCGCGGCTGCGTTTTTCGTAAATAACAAGTTTTTGTTTGAGGAGGTAGCTTATGATGTAGGCAGTGCCGAGGTGTTCGCGGCTTTTGACCCTATGCTGATAGGAAGCTATGCTCTTATCTCGGTATTTTCAATCACCTGCTATGTTTTGGCTAATTATATTTTTACTAAAAGGCTTAATTTGGAATGAGTTAATTTTTATTCTCTTTATACTGTACTCAACTTGGGACGCGCTCTTGCGTGTCCCATTTTCACGGCAAGAACATGAAAATATATTCATAAAATATTATTTATGCTTTTGCCGTGAAAATATTGACACTCCCGCTCAAACATGCTATAATAAACAAGTACAAAACAAAACCAAGGAGCGTTAAAAATGGTAACTGAAACCTTCCTCATATCAGTTAAAAACGACATCGGATTTAGGCTTTTCTTCGCTGACGAGCGAAATATTGAGTTTTTACAGGGACTGTTAAAGTCAATTCTGAAACTGGACGATGGCGAATACGAGGTGATTGAAATCCTCGACCCGCATTTGCTCCGCGAATTTCACGGGGATAAACTAGGCATTGTCGATGTAAAGGTAAAAACCAAAACAGGGAAAATCATACACATCGAAATCCAACTCAAAGTCCGCCCCGGCATGGAGGAGCGCATTATCT
>Ga0099364_10003148_pt1 | contig 25849 bp, 25 predicted proteins | sample TergutTh196P3_FD_73070 | JGI IMG/M metagenome (GOLD analysis project Ga0099364, IMG submission 73070) | Microcerotermes parvus P3 segment gut microbial communities from Pointe-Noire, Republic of the Congo - Th196 P3 | ecosystem: Host-associated > Arthropoda: Insects > Digestive system > Gut ...
GGGGTCTCCGTATTGATTCGAATAAAAGTGGGTTCGTGTCAAATTCACATGAGACTCGAACCCACTTTTTTTCGCCTGATTCGCTTAGTTCCGCGCTTTGTTATGCATATAAATAGCCAAAGACGAGCGCAAAGAACGGGCGAACGCAGTTCGCCCGTTCTTTGCGGGGTGTTCGCCCGTGTTTTTTTATCCCCGCCGCGGGAGGCGGAGGCGTTTTATTCCCATCATGAACGCGAGCGCGAGCAGGCCGGGGGCCGCGAATCCGCCCGTGTCACAGCCGCAGCCGCCGGAATCGTCGGCCGAGCCCGGAAAATCGTGGGGATGCGGGGGCAGCCCCGGTTCTTGTGTTCCGTCCACGTTTAGCAGAATCGGCAGGGGCACATCCGGTAACAATTGAAGGCTTCCATCAAATCCCCAAACTAATTCTTTATCGTCGTTTACTATTTCATCCCAGCCGTTAAACACTTTACTCAGGAGGGCGGCGTCCGGCCCTTCGGCAAGCACGCCCTCGCCGTGCCGTTTGTCGCCCCCTATATCTTCATCTTTCAATTTGAGAGTGAAGTCCGCTCCCTCTATGAGAACCTCCATATCCGCGCGCGCTTTGTTGTTGTCGAGGAATGCGCTGGTTTTGCCGTCTACGCTGACATTTCTGCCCACCACGCGGCCCACGTTTACATCAACAGCAGGGGAATGGTAAGGCGGGTTGTCGCCGATGCTGGTCGGGCCACTTGTGGCGCGTTGCACATTATCTCCTTTGCCGTGAACCCTCCAGGTCAGCGATACGCAGTTTTCTACCCTGGTGTAAGACGCAGCTCTGTTCCATCCCACTATGCCGCCAACGTGGAAAACGCCTTCGACTGTGCAATAGCTGTAGCTGTTTTCAATAACGCCGCCGTTACCTCCCGCCACGCCGCCGCGCGCGGGTTCAGCGCCGTCTGCTTCATTATCGCGGCCGGTGACGTGACCGGTGTTGTAGCAGTCTTTTACTTTGGAAGTAGAAGCGCTATAGTTAATCCCCACCACACCGCCGACAAACTCCGGGCCTTTTACGTTGCCGATGTTGTAGCACTCCGACACAGTGCCGTAGCTTCGGTTACTTCCCACCACGCCGCCGGTATTCAGGCCTGAGCCGGTAACGTCGCCGGTGTTGTAGCTCTTTGTCACCGTGCTTATACTACTCGAACCCGAGCCGGAATTATATCCCACCACGCCGCCGATATGACTGCCTGAGCCGGTAACGTCGCCGGTGTTGTAGCTCTTTGTCACCGTGCCGCTATAATTATATCCCACCACGCCGCCGACATAAGACACGCCTTCAACGCTGCCCGAGAAGGAGCAGTTTTCCACATTCCCATCGTTACGTCCCACCACGCCGCCGAAAGAAGAATAGGCGATGTTTGGGTCCTTAACGTCGCCCTTAACGTTGCCGTCAACGTGGAGGTTTTTCACCGTGCCATTGGTGCCGACGTAGCCGAACAGGCCGAGAGAGACGGGGGCGGTTGCCTCTCTGTCTATTTTCAGCCCGGAGATCGTTTTGTGGGCGCCTTCAAAGACACCGGAGAATGGTCTGTTCGTCGCAGCAGAACCGGTGAAGATTCCGATGGGTTCCCACTCACCTTCGAGTTTAAGAGTATTGTCGGGAAACTCCAGTCTGAAGTGTACGCCTTGATGGTTTCTGTCGATATTGTTGTCGCCGCCGTTCACGCAATCGCGCAGTGCCTCCAAGTCGGCTTGGATCATGATTCGGTACGGGTTGCCTTCGGAGCCGTTGCCGTTGTCGCCGCTCTTCGTGCTAAAATAATTTCCGCAATGTTCGGTACACGGGGCCGCTTCGGCCGAGGCTGTTACCGCGAGTATACAAAAAGCGACCGCCAATAAAAGTAAACAGTTGCCCCCCCCCGCTTACTATTTGTTATCATCATCGATTTCGTCCCTTCCTTTCGATGGATTTGATTCACGGTATTCGTCCCGCCCCGGCGGGACTTTTCGCCATCATACAACTATTTTTGTAAGTTGTGAAGCTTTTTTTAACCATTTCTGTTTCAATAAATAAAGAACGAGTAAAAACGGTCGGGCATGGAAGCCCGACCCTACCTCGATTGAAGGCGATCTGATATAATTCCCTGAACATCGAGGTTGATAACATGGCTATTACGATAAGCGACGGCGCGGAAAAAATTACGCTCGAAGCGCGTGACGGAGAGACGATAGCCGACGCGGCGCGGCGGGCGGGGCTGTTTGTCTCCATGCCCTGCGGGGGGCGCGGACGGTGCGGGAAGTGCGCCGTCATGACCAGGGGGGCTTTTCCTCCCCCACTTGAACCCGAGGCGCGGCTGCTGGAGCGGGCCCCCGCGTGGGAGGGTTACGTCACGCGGATCGCCTGCATCTGCGCGGCGGCGGACGGGGAGGCGGTCATCCCCGGCGGCGGGCGCAAGGTGTCGGTCGCGGATATGGCCTCGGACCTGCCGCCCTACGACGGGGACGAGCGGGATTCCTTCGGCGTCGCGGCGGACATAGGGACGACGACCGTCTCGGCCGCGCTGTTCTCGTTCCGCGACGGAAGGATGGCGGCGGCCGCGCACGAGATGAACCGCCAGGCGAACTTCGGGGCCGACGTCCTCTCGCGCATCGCCCACTCGAACGACCGCGGGCCCGGCGAGCTGACGCGCTCGATAGCGTCTCAGCTCGGCGGCATGATACGCCGCATGATGAAAGACTCGGGCGTCGGAGCGCGCGGCGTCACGAGGATAGTCGTCACGGGAAACACGACGATGCTCCACTTCCTCGCCGGCCTCGACCCTCGCGGGATCGGCGCGGCGCCGTTCACCCCTGCAAGCAAATTCGGCATCGAGACGCCCGCTTCGGCGATACTGGAGGGCTTTGGGGACGCGTCCCTTTACATCCCCCCCTGCATAAGCGCGTACATCGGCGCGGACGTGACCTGCGGCATCCTCTCCGTCGGGATGGCGGAAGGAGAGTCGGCGCGGCTGCTGATAGACGTCGGCACGAACGGCGAGATGGCGCTGCGCGGCGGCGGGCGGCTGCTCTGCTGCTCCACCGCGGCGGGCCCCGCGTTCGAGGGCGCGTCCATATCGATGGGAATGCCCGCTTTGACCGGGGCGATTTCCCGCGTCGCATCGGACGGGAACGGCGTCGTATACGACACGATAGAAGGCGCGCAGCCGACCGGTATATGCGGCAGCGGCATGATAAGCGCCGTGAACATGATGCTGAACGAGGGAGCTCTGGACGGCGGCGGGAAGATCGCCGAGTCGGGGCACAGGTTCGAGCGCCTGGTCACGCGCCCGGACGGAGAAGCCGCGTTCGCCTTAGGCGGCGGGATATACCTCACGCAGCGCGACATACGGAACATCCAGCTCGCGAAGGCCGCGATAGCCGCGGGCGCGAGCGTGCTGATGAAAACTATGGGCATCGGCGCGGAAGGCCTGGAGGCGCTTTATCTGAGCGGCGGTTTCGGAAGCGCGATAGACCCGGCGGAGGCGGCGGGCATCGGCCTGATCCCGCCCGAGTCGGCAATCCGCGCGGCGGCGTCCGGCAACACCGCCCTCTCGGGCGCGGCGCAACTGCTCTTCTCCCGCTCGCTGCGCGCGAAAGCCGCTGAGATAGCGGCCGGGGCGGAGGAGATCGCCCTATCGGGAAGCGCGGAGTTCATGGAGGAGTATATCGACAGAATGGCTTTCCGGGAGTGAACCCTGCACTCCGAGCGCTATTGCGCGCAGCGGATTGATATTCGTTACCTTTACGCTTATACTGAATTAAGTCCGAATGAAGGTCGTGATCTGTGATGCAACTATCCCAATCAATAAAACCAATAAGTTATGTTAAAACACACGCCGCAAATATTATTCGCAATGTCGAAGAAACGGGCAATCCCTTGATAATCACGCAGAACGGCGAGGCAAAAGCCGTGTTGATGAATGTGCGCGAGTACGACGAGATGCGCGAGAGCATAGCCATGCTGAAAATGCTGGCAGTAAGTTCACGTGAGGTAAAAGAAGGGCTTACGCGTGACGCGGATGAAGTATTCGAGGGAATTGCATCAAAATTCAAGGCAAGACACGATGCCGAAAAACAGAGGGTCTGAAAAACCTCAAAACGCGTGGAATGTAAAGTTCACACAGAGCGCCGAAGATGACGTCGATGCAATTCTGGGTTTTATCGCCGAACGGGATGGTATCGAGCGGGCTGAAAATGTGTTGCGGCTTTTCCGTGAAGCAAAGAATAGTCTGTCGGCGTTTCCTATGCGCGGACATTTTGTGCCTGAATTACTGCGGCTTCATATTTCGGAGTTTCGCGAAATCCACGCAAGCGTATACCGATTCATCTATCAAGCCGATATGTCCACTATGGAGATTTTTATACACGCGGTTTTCGACGGACGTCGGCATGTTGATGAAATTCTCGCGGAGCGGCTGATTTATCGTCGGATATGTCGATGAGGAAAGTTATTCAGTTTACCTTCACTCGAAAATCTTCTCCACGTACCTCGACGTGGCGCAGGCCAGCATGGCGGGATAGAGCGGCCGGAACGACATGATCGCGCCTGGCCTGTAACGCTCCGGCGCGTGAGTGTCAGTGACATCGACGATCAGATGGTCGCTCGACGCTCCCACTATCACGGCGCCCGGATCCATCGGCGTGATCCTGTCGATATTCACGTCCTGCCGCCCTATCGCGAGGAGGGCTCGGCGGCGCGTTCCCCTGTCCTCGAACACCGGCTTCTCGCCGAATGCCTGAAAGCCCGTCTCTCCCACCGGCACGCTCGGCTTGTCCCTGCACTCCACCACCTCGGCCTCTATCCTCAGCGCGTCCCGCGACAGCCAGGGCATATCCCTGTCGAAAGCCGTGTCCGTACCGAGCAGTATGCCCTCGCAGATGCGCAGTTCGTTGATCTCCCTGGGAAACTGCCCGGCTTCGATCACCTTGAGGCAGCATGTGCCGCCGACGCTTATGACGGGCAGGTCGGTTTTCAGGATCTCCGAGACCCTGTCGCGGAACTTCACGAGCCGGGCCAAATTCTCCGGCGCCGGCAACACGCCGGAGGCGCAGGCGAAGTTCGCCGCCACTCCGCGTATCGTCACCCCGCCCGAAAGGTTCCTCAATTCTTCCGCCGCTTCCGCTGTCTCCGTCTCCCAGAAGCCCTCCCGGAGATCCCCGATGTCCATCATCAGCAGCACGTCATGTTTCACGCAGAGCGACGCGCACTTCGCGTCGAGAGCCTTTATCGTCGATACCTCGGATTGCAGTGAGACGCCGGCGACGCGAACGAGTTCCTCCAGCTCGGAGGGCATCGCTATCCGTATCATTTGCAGCGGCGCGTCCACTCCGGCTTCCTTTATGCCCGAGAGATTCGCCACGCGGCTGTCGGCGCATCCCGCAAACCCGGCCATCATATAAAGCCTCGCGAGGCGCGGGTCTCCCGACAGCCCCTTCGTAACCCCCCACACGCGAATGCCGTGCCGGCGGCATAGGGCCTCCACCGCGCGCGCGTTTCCCAACACGGTATCGCTGTTTATTTTAAGAGCCGGATACCTCATGCGCGAATTCCTCCGCCGTATCACCGTATTTTCGTTACTATAGCACAAAATAACCGCGTGTAATACCGGGCTCGAATTATGATAAAATGTGCGCGAAATTATAACTCACACTGGAGGTATCGATATGGCGCATCCCATGCAGATAAGCCTGGAGGAAGTTATAACCATGTTGCTGTCGAGGGTGGAATCCCTGGCGGTAAGCGACGAGAACGGCAAGACAAAATTCAACGTGGTCATGAGGGCCCTGTATAAGAAGGGCATAGTCACGGACGAGGACATAATCGAGTCCGTGCGCGAGGAGCACAGAATGCTGAAGGAACTGGGCATGTTGCAGGAACTGCCCGGCGACGAAGTAGCGAAAGCCGTGGCCGAGGGGATACTCCAGTGGATACGCGGCGACGTGGAAGCGATCAGGCAGGCGATGGAAGATTACGACAAAAAACTCAAGGAATACGCCCAGGAGTCGCGAAGGTCTTCGATAGCCGTTGCCTCGTCCGACGTGCTGCATCAGCTGGACAGGATGGCGCCGCCTCCGGGCTCGAACAGGAGCAGCAAACTTATCATTTAACTTAACTCGGCGGGCAATACCGTCAACCCGTCGGGCGTGATGGGCGCGTCAAAGCGCATTGCTGAATTTTTGCTTTGGCGCGCGCAAAAGGCGGTTACCGATTATCCCCCCAGACGGAGTCCAAAGGGATCTTCAACTCCGGGAACGACCCGAACTCCAAAACGCCGTCGGCTTCATAGATTTTCTTCCACGAATACCGCCCTTCCTCGTCCCTTCGGTGGGCGATGACGAAGCGGTTTCGCGGGTCGGCGATCAGGTACTCTTTGACGCCCGCGCGTTCGTACAGGTTGAATTTGTCGTCCAGGTCGCGCCGTGCCGTCGATGGGGACAGAATTTCGAAAATAACGTCCGGCGCTCCCTTTATGCCGTTTTCCTGCAATTTGGACTTATCGCAGAGGATCATTATATCCGGCTGCACGACCGTGTCGATCTCGTCCTCCGATTCGCCGCCGTGAGGCAGCATCACATCGAATGGGGCGACGAAAACCCGGCATTCCCTGCCTTCGAAAAAATCGTCCAATTTAGCTATCAGTTTCACTACCAGGGACTGATGCGCCGTTCCCGGCCCGGGGCTCATGCAGTAAGCCTCCCCGTCGATCAGCTCCCATCTCTCGCCGTCATCCCACAACCTGTAGTCTCCATAGGTATAATGTTCTTTCAATACTCTTTCGGCATTGCCCATGCCGGATCACCTCCGCGTTTATTTTATTACGAAATCGAAGTCTTGGACAGCGCGGCCCGCCGCGCGCGACAGCATCCTTGCCGCCGACTCCGGGCGCGAGTAGAAGTTTATATGCAGGTAGGTCGCGAGCAGCCTTCCTCCGCTTAACGAATACCCGTCCTTCCATTCATCGGCGGGGCGTGAGAATTTCCGCACCGAGAACGCTCCGGGCGGCGCGCCCTCGATCCTGGAGTAGTGGAACTCGTGGGCCCTCACAGTATCGCCCCCTTTCATGATCAGGTTATCGCCGAGCGCCCTGCCCTCCACATAGCCGAAGCGCGACAGGCGATCCGCCATCAGGGCGTCCGCGTCCATCACGCCGGCGTAGTTGCGGCACAAGTACATCATGCCGCCGCATTCCGCGTATACGCACCCCTTTTTTGCGAAATCGCGCGCGCTTCGCGTGAAATTTTCGTTAGCCCGCAGCTCGTCACGAAACACCTCCGGGTAACCGCCCGGCAGGATCAACAGGTCGGTATCCTCCGGCACGAACTTATCGCGCAAAGGAGAAACGGGCGTCACCTCCGCGCCCAGGCGCGTGAACAATTGCCAATTCTCGCGGTAGTGAAAGCAGAAGGCGTCGTCGTCCGCGACGGCGACGCGCACGGGCGAGCCTCCGGCTTTGGTGACGCCGTCCGGGAGGCCCGGTTCGACGTACTTTCCCGAAGGAGCGCGCGCGATCTGCGCCAGCATTCCGACATCGAGGCGTTCGCTGAGGGCTTGCGCGAAGCGTTCGATCACTCCGTTCGTCTCCTCGCGCTCATTGGCGGGAACGAGCCCCAAGTGGCGCGACGGAAACGAGCGCCCGCCGATATTCGGGACCCAGCCGACCATCGGAATGCCCGCGTATCGCCGGACGGCCTCGCCGATGAGGCTCGCGTGGCGTTCGTCCGACGCCCTGTTGGCTATCACGCCAACCACGGACGGGGCGAGCGGATCGAGCGTCGCGAAGCCCTTGACGGTCGCGGCGACGCTCGTCGCGGCGGCCTTCGCGTCGACGATCAGGATCACGGGAAGGCCGAGCTTGCGCGCGAGATGCGCCGTGGAGTAAGCCCCCTCCGCACCGGCGCCGTCGTACAATCCCATGACGCCTTCCACGACCGCGATGTCGGCTTGCGTCCCCTCGCGGCATTGTTCCGCGTAAAAATAAGGCATCAGGCCCGGGCAGGGAAACGCGTCGAGATTGCGGCAGGTTCTGCCGGACGCAAGCGACAGGTAAGTCGGGTCGATAAAATCGGGGCCGGCCTTGAAGGGCTGGACGGCCATACCCGCGTCGCGCAGCGCGCGGCACAGGGCGGCGGCTATGGTGGTCTTGCCGCTGCCGCTCGACGCGGCGCCTAAGACGAAACCCTTCGTGCCCGAAAATTCCCTCATCCCATCGCCTCCGCTGCCGTTTTTGCTCTTTTCACTATAATAAATTATAATCGTAATTCCCGGTTCGGCGAAAGCGGAAACGACTCGGACCGGCGAACTCCCGCGCCGCCGCGAGGTATCCTTTGGTTACCCCGCGTATTCCGTGAAACCGTAATAATTTTCGTGTTTTCACGCATGAATTAAGGGAGGCTCGGCTATGAAAATAAGAATTCTGCGGAAAGTTATTCTTTCTCTGATGGTGTGCGCCGTTCTTTTGACAAACGTCTTCGCGGCCGTTTCTTACGGCGATACGACGGACAGCGCGGGGCGTCTCGCGAACATGGACATAGTCGTCCCCTCGCCGCTTAGGACAGGCGACAGAGTGGGGATTGTCGCGCCCGCCAGGAGAGCGGACGACCGCGACAGGCTCCGGACGATCGTTCTGTACTTGATGAGAAAAGGATTTCGGGTCGTTATCGCCGACGATATTGATTTTGAAACTGAACTCAATCTCGGGGGCGGAAGCGAGCTGATACGGGCCGACGCTTTTAACGCGTTGGCGCGAAACCCCGATATTAAAGCGATTTTCTGTCTGCGCGGCGGATATGCCTCCATGCACCTGCTGCCTTATATCGACTACAGGGCGCTCCGGCAAAACAGGCCGATATTCGTCGGTTACAGCGACATCACCGCGATGCACGCGGCCATTTTCCAGGAAGCCGGGCTTGTTACGTTTCACGGCCCGATGCTGTCATCCAATTTCGGGCAGGAGGAGTCTTTCGATCTGCTGTTCGACATGCTGATGAACCCAAAAGACGGCTTCCCTCTTGAAAATATAGACGGCACGGCATTTATCGCCAAAAACACGGGCTCGGCGGAAGGCGTCATCGTCGGAGGCAATATGACCCTGATAAGTTCTTTGATGGGCACGAAATATGAGCTGGACTTAAAAGACAAAATCCTGTTCATCGAGGATTTGCAGGAGGCTCCGTACAAGCTCCACCGGTATCTCTGGCAGCTCAAGCTGGCGGGTAAGCTCGACGAGGTCGCCGCCGTCGTGGTAGGCGACATTTTGCCGCTCGCGGGCGACAACCCCGATAATTATTACTTCAGCATTTTCGAGGCGTTAAAGGACGTAAAAGCGCCGATTTTGTACAATGTCCGCGCCGGGCACGACGAAAACCCGCTTACAATCCCTCTCGGCGCCGAGGTCAGAATCGAGGGGAACATGATAACTGTAACGCAAAGCGTCGTTGGAACGGCGGTTGGAATGCCGTGGAATTTCTGAAGTTTTTCGGCGCGGCGAACCCCACTGACGCGGCGACGGGGTTGTTGGTTGTCGCCGCGTTCGCTTACGCCGTCGGGGACTATGTGTCGAACAAGACCAAGGCGGTTTTCTCGATGGTATTCGTCACCGGCGCGGTCTTTTTAATTTTATTCTGGACGTTGGAATATCTTTTCGGAGTTCCCGAGATAAAAAATATTTTCAAAGCGACGTCGCTCGATCCCTTCTACGCGTTCGTCATGCCATTCATCCTCGTCCACATGGGCACCTTGATGAAAGTGCGGAACCTGCTCAACGAGTGGAAGACCGTCACCGTCGCGTTCCTGGGGATAGCCGGGCTGTCCGCGGGGCTTTATTTCATCGCGGGGCCGGTCATCGGGCGCGTCATGTCGCTCACGGCGGCCGGCCCTCTTTCCGGCGGCATCGTCGCGACTTACATCGTCCGCGAGGCGGCGGAAGCGAAGGGCTTTGTCGAGCTGTCCGTATTCGCGGCTCTTTTGCTGGTCATGCAGAGCTTCGTCGGGCTTCCGGTGGCCTCATGGTGCCTTAAAAAAGAAAGCCGCCGCCTTTTGGCGGAAATGCGTTCCGGCGCGGCGTCCGGCGAAGGGGAAGCCGCGAAAGTCGACCCGGAGATACCGGCCTGGCGGCTTTTCCCAGCGACCCCAAAAGAATTGCAGACGCCCTTCGTCCTGATGTTCAAAACATTTCTGGTGGGGTATATCGCAGTGTGGACCGCCCAAGTCACGGGCGGCGTGGTTCATAAGCTGGTTTTGGCCCTCGTCTTCGGTATCCTGTTTTATGAATTGGGCTTCCTTGAGCACAACGTATTCACAAAGGCCGGCGCGGAGGGATACGCGATGTTCTTCTGCCTCATTCCCGTTTGGGCGGGCCTCGTCGCCGCCACGCCCGCGATGGTCGCCGACCTGTTCTTCCCCACCGCCTTGTGCTTCGTCATAACGCTAGCCTGTCTTGCCGTTACGTCGCTCGTATTCGGGAAAATTCTCGGCTATTCCTGGGCGGTGGCGATGGCAGTCAGCTCCACCTGCCTGTTCGGATTCCCCGGCACCTACATTGTCTGCAACGAAGTCAGCACGGTAATGGCGTCGAACGATGAGGAGAAACAGTATATAATGGACGGGGTCCTGTCCAAGATGCTGATAGGCGGCTTCACGACGGTGACGATCGGCTCCGTGGTTCTGGCCGGTTACCTGGCGAGGGTCATCGCGGCGCAATAAGGGAGGTTTCGGGGATATGATAGAAAAAATTAAGTCTTTGGCGCGTGAATACGAAGGGGAAATAATCGAGCGGCGGCGCTTCTTCCACATGAACCCGGAAATTTCGTGGAATGAGATTGAAACCACGAAGGTCATAGCGGAGGAGCTCGAACGCCTGGGATGCGAAAACATCAGAATCGGCTTCGGCGGAACACAATGCGGCGTTACCGCGGACATTACGGGAACTTCCGGCGGCGGGGACGGGCAAACGGTCGCCCTTCGCGCGGACATCGACGCCCTGCCGCTCACCGACGAAAAGGACGTTCCGTATAAATCCCAAAAACCCGGAGTAATGCACGCCTGCGGGCACGACTCCCACACCGCCATGTTGCTTGGCGCGGCGAAGATTCTGACGGGGATGAAGCCCGATCTGAAAGGAAGGGTGCGCCTTCTCTTTCAGCCCGCCGAGGAACACGGCGCGAAATCCGGCGCGAAGGCCATGATCGGCGAGGGGGCGCTTGAGGGAGTGCGCTCCGTCTTCGGCATTCACGTGATGTCGACCATCCCGGCGGGTGAGATTCGGTATCGCTCCGGCCCCATAATGTCGGCGGCGGACGCTTGGGAACTTGTCATAACCGGCAAAGGCGGGCACGGCTCCACCCCCGAGACCTCATTCGACCCGAACGCCGCCGCGTTCCAGATCGGCAGCGCGCTCCAGACTATAATCTCCCGCGAAATTTCCCCCAGGGACACGGCCGTCGTGAGCATAGGGGGAATCAAATCCTCCACCCACGTTTTCAACATCATCCCCGAGCGGGTGGAGATGATCGGCAGCGTCCGCACCTTCAGCAAAGAGGCGCAGGATCACATCGAGGAAGCGATGCGGCGCATCGCAAACGGCGTGGCCGAGGGCATGAGGTGCAAGGCCGAATTAAAATACAACCGGGTCATCCAGGCCACGGAGAACGACCCCGCCGTGACGGAGCTCGCCAGATCAGCGGCCGAAAGCCTCTTTGGAGCGGACAGGGTAAAGGAGTCGAAATTGAACATGGGCTCCGAGGACTTCAGTTGTTACTGCAACGCAGTCCCAAGCACGCTCGTCTTCCTGGGCGTCGAAAATCACGAAAAGGCAACCGATTTCCCCCACCACTCGCCCAAATTCGACGTGGACGAGTCGGCCCTGTACCTCGGCGCGGCCATGTACGCCGCGTATGCGTGGCGCTTCCCGGAAAAGTGAATCAACCGTAATGCGGGCACATGGCGGGGAATCAGTCATGTGCCCGCTTGCGAAAATAAACTACCGGCTGTATAATCGCATATTATGAAAGCAATCACCGTTAGAGTGGAAAACAGTATTAAAGAGCAAGCAGAGCAAATGTTGGAGGACATGGGTATAAACATGACCGCCTATATCAACTCGTCCCTCAGAGCTCTGGTGAGAGAGAGAAGAATACCGTTCAAGCTCGTGACCACTCAATATCTGGCAGATCGGATAATTTTCGAGAAACTGGCGGAGGCTGAACAAGAAGCCTCTGACCCAAATACCGGATGGCTATCCCACGAGGAAGTGTTCGGCAAAATCAGGGAAAAAAGCGGGTATGAAATATAAGATTTCGTATCTGCCTATAGCAAATAGAGATATTTTGCGGATTAGTGAAGCCTTGGAGGAATACCCAAATAAAGCAAAGAAACTGTTTCAAGAGATGGAAAAAAGGATAAAAAACCTTGAAGACATGCCCTATTCGCATCCTGCCTATCATCTTAGACCTAAATATCGCCGGATGATTTTAGAGGATCATTTGTTATTTTACGTTGTGGATGATAATGAAAAGAAAGTAATGATCTATCGGGTTTTATATTCCAAGATGGATATACCCAAGCACATCGAGGAATAAAAGGCATTAAAACATCCAGACGACAGTGGAGGTGAGCCTATGAACGATATGCTCTCCTGGTTGCTTGCCGGGCACATGATGGGGGATTATTTGCTTCAGAACCGTTGGATGGCGACGCGAAAGACGAGAAGCCTTCGCGCGCTGGTGGTACACGCCAGCATCTATACGGCGGCGATCTGGGTCGCGTCCCTGCATAAAAAATAATGCAGAAGGAAACGGCCCATCCGGTTCTTGAGATTACGGCAACGGGATTATCGCATCCCGCATCGCTCCTCGAACAGCTTGATAAATTCCAGGGCGGCTTCGGTGGCGGACAGGCTGCCGGAGGTCACGCGTTCCTCCACCGACGGACGCTCGCGGGCGATTATTTCGTCTCCGTAGAATTTTTGTTTCAGGTAATCCTCGACCATCGTGTACACCCACGCGAGCACCTGCTTTTGCCTGCGCTCGCCGAACACGCCGGACGCCTTCACGTTTTCGGCAAAGCGGCGGATTACCGCCCAGAGGTCGTCGATGCCGTCGCCGGTCATCGCCGAGCAGGTATACGCCTTCGTCTCCCAACCCTCGGTCGCGGGCCGCAGGTAGTGCAGTATCCTGTCGAACTCCGCCCTTGTCGCCGCCGCTTTCGTGATATTGCTGCCGTCGGCCTTGTTTATGGCTATCGCGTCGGCGAGTTCCATCACGCCTTTTTTGATGCCCTGCAACTCATCTCCTGCGCCCGTGATGACCATCAGCAGGAAAAAATCCACCATTGAACGCACGGCGGCTTCACTCTGGCCGACGCCCACCGTCTCGACCAAAATCACATCATAGCCCGCCGCCTCGCAGAGCAGCATCGTCTCGCGGCTCTTGCGCGTGACGCCGCCCAGCGTGCCGCCCGACGGCGACGGCCGAATAAAAGCGTTTTCATGCCGCGTGAGCATCTCCATCCTCGTCTTGTCGCCGAGGATGCTGCCCTTCGTGACGGTGCTGCTGGGGTCCACCGCAAGCACCGCGACCTTGTGGCCGAGTTCGCACAGGCGACGGCCGAACGCGTCGATGAACGTGCTCTTGCCCGCGCCGGGTACGCCCGTGATGCCGACCCTTATGGAAGCCCCGGAGTGGGGAAGGATCTCCTTCACCACGCGCGAGGCCGTCTCGAAGTGGGCGGGCGAATTGCTCTCGACAAGCGTTATCGCCCGCGACAGTATCATCCTGTCACCCGACAGGACGCCCCGGACGTAGTCGTCCGCGGAGAGTTCCCTGCGCTTCGGCGCTTTCCCGGTTCCGGTTACCTTTGATCCGGTCATGCCGTCGTGGTCGGCGCGGACTCCGTCCATAACCCTGGACGCGTACTCCGCGCCGCCTTCTTCCGGCGTCCATTCCGGACGCTTTATGGATTTATTATCCGAAGACACGCCTGTTCAGTTCTTCCATCACTTTCTTCGCGGACACCGGTATCACGGTCCCCGGCCCGAAGATCGCGACCGCCCCGGCATCGCGCAGGAAGTCGTAATCCTGCGCGGGTATGACCCCGCCTATGACCACGATGATGTCCTCGCGCCCGAGGCGTTTTAGTTCATCCACGAGCTGCGGAAGCAGCGTCTTGTGCCCCGCCGCGAGGGAACTCATCCCGATTATATGCACGTCGTTGTCGACCGCATCGCGCGCGGCTTCCTCCGCCGTCTGGAAGAGCGGGCCGATGTCCACGTCGTAGCCCATGTCGGCGAACGCCGTCGCGATGACCTTCGCTCCCCGGTCGTGGCCGTCCTGCCCCATCTTGGCGATCATGATGCGCGGCCTGCGCCCCTCTTTGCTCTCGAACTCGTCGGTCATGGAGCGTACCTCGTTTATGACCTCGTCGTCCGTGAACTCGCTGCTGTATATTCCCGAAATCGATCTGATAATGGCCTTATGCCTCCCGCTCACTTTTTCCATGGCGTCGGATATCTCGCCCAGCGACGCGCGGAGCCGGGCGGCCTCGACGGCCAGTTCCAGCAGATTGCCCGAGCCGTTTGACATGGAGTTCGTTATCGCGTGAAGCGCGCTCTCCACGCGCTCCTGGTCGCGGGTGGCGCGAAGTTTTTCGAGCCGGGCGATCTGCGCCTGACGCACCGCGCTGTTATCCACCTCAAGTATCTCGATAGGATCCTGCTTGTCCAGCCGGTAACAGTTCACGCCGACTATTTTCTCGGCTTTCGAGTCTATGCGGGCCTGCATACGCGCGGCGGCTTCCTCTATCCGCATCTTGGGTAGTCCCGTTTCTATGGCGGCCGCCATTCCGCCGAGTTCCTCGACCTCCTGGATGAGCGCCCAGCCCCGGTCGATAAGCGCGCCGGTGAGCGATTCGACGTAATACGAGCCGCCCCAGGGGTCGATGACCTTGCAAACCTTCGTCTCGTCCTGGATGTAAAGCTGGGTGTTGCGCGCGATGCGGGCGGAGAAGTCCGTCGGAAGCGCTATCGCCTCGTCGAGCGCGTTCGTGTGCAGCGACTGGGTGTGCCCCATCGCCGCGCCCATCGCCTCGATGCAGGTGCGCTGGACGTTGTTGAACGGGTCCTGCTCGGTGAGGCTCCAACCGGATGTCTGGCAGTGGGTGCGGAGCGCCATCGACTTCGGGTTTTTCGGCCCGAAGGATTTTACTATCTTCGCCCACACGAGGCGGGCGGCGCGCATCTTGGCCACTTCCATGAAATAATTTTTGCCGATTCCCCAGAAGAACGATATGCGCGGTGCGAAATCGTCTATGCCGAGTCCCGCCTTTACGCCCGTGCGCAGATACTCCAAGCCGTCGGCGAGAGTGTAGGCGAGCTCCAGGTCGGCTGTCGCTCCGGCCTCCTGTATGTGATACCCGGATACGCTTATGCTGTTGAACTTGGGCATATTGCGCGCCGTATAGGAAAAAATGTCGCCTATGATGCGCATCGAAGCGGCCGGCGGATATATGTAGGTGTTACGCACCATGAACTCTTTCAAAATATCGTTCTGGATGGTGCCGTTCAATACCGACTTGTCGACTCCCTGCTCCTCCGCCGCGACGATGTAGAACGCTAGTACGGGAAGCACGGCGCCGTTCATCGTCATCGACACGGACATTTTGTCGAGCGGGATGCCGGAGAAGAGTATTTCCATGTCGAGTATCGAGTCCACCGCGACCCCGGCTTTGCCGACATCGCCGACAACCCTCGGATGGTCGGAGTCGTATCCCCTGTGCGTGGCGAGGTCGAACGCTATCGACAGGCCCTTCTGCCCTGCCGCCAAGTTCCTACGGTAGAAGGCGTTGCTCTCCTCCGCCGTGGAAAATCCGGCGTACTGCCGCAAGGTCCAGGGGCGGGTGACGTACATCGTGGGGTACGGTCCCCTCAGGAACGGCGGCAGGCCGGGCATGTAGTCGAGATGTTTCAAAGACGCGTAATCCCCTTCCGTGTACAGGGGCTTCACGTCTATCTGCTCCATCGTGCGATAGATCATATCCTCCGGGGCTTTTCCGCACTCGCCGCGGAACTCCTCCTCCCAGGCTGATATGCGTTCGGCACTGGAGGGAAGTGTCGCGCCCTCCTTTTTGAAGGAGATATTCGTGAAATCGGGGCGGGTCATTTTCGTTCCATTCATGCTACATCATCCCCTTTCCCTTTTGGATGTCGCTGAGCACGGCGAGACAGTTGGAGCGAATGCTTATGAAATCATCGACGCCCGCGTCCAGGTAGGATTGCCTGTGCTCCTCGGCCGGAGCCCCGGCCAGAAATATTTTCATCGACGGCGCGAGTTCCTTTATCTTCCGCGCAAGCGGGGGAACGAGTTCGGGATATGTCGCGTCGGTCGAACAGATCACCGCAATGTCCGCGCCGCTCGCGGCTGCGGCTTCGGCGCAGGCGTCCGTCGTTTGGAATCCGTCGTTTTTAAGCGCTTCGAAGTTGGCGACCTCCATGAATCCGGTGATGAAATCGGCGCGTGTTTTGTGCTGCGCGGGCGGCCCCATGTTGGCGAGGAATATCTTGACGTTCTCCCCTGTGCGCTCCCTGTACGCCTCCGTGCGGCTCCGCATCTCGTCGAACTGCTCGGTCCATCTGCGACGCTTTATCGGGATGATGTCCGTCTCGCGGCAAGTACATCCCGCTTTGTCCATGGAAATTTTCGCGCCCGGCAGCGGCGTCTCCGATGTGTTCGCGTACATATTGACGCCGACGGCGCGTTCGGCCCTCGTCGCGAGCTTCTTGAACCGTTCCTGAAGCACCGCGTCCACGGCTTTCTGTATGTATCCGCTTTTGGCGCAGGCTATCATCCCGCCGTTTTTCTGGATGTCCTGTATTGCTGCCCATATCTGTTCCGCCAGGGCGTCCGTGAGGGATTCCACATACCATGAGCCTCCCGCCGGGTCGATCGGGCGGATCAGATGGAATTCCTCCTGGAACATTATCTGGGAATTTCGGGCGACCCTGCGCGAGAATTCGTCCGCCGGACGCGCGGCCTCGTCGAAGGGGCAGACCGTGAGGCCGTCCACGCCGCCCACGACTCCCGAGAACGCCTCCGTCGAGTTTCGCAGCAGATTTACGTAAGGGTCGTAGAATGATTTCGTGAAGTACGACGTGCGCCCGAATATATTTGCGCGATTTGCGCGCGCCGATTCCGCGTCGCCGCAAAATACCTCCGCTATTCGGGCCCATACCGCGCGCGCCGCGCGGATTTTCGCTATCTCCATAAAGAAATTCGATCCCAGCCCGAATTCGAAGCGCACCCGGCGCGCGAAATCGTCGATGTCGAGCCCCCTGTCCTGCAGGGCGGTTATCATCTCGATGGCCGACGCCATTACATAGGCCGTCTCCTGAACAGCGTTTGCGCCGCCGTCGTGGTACACCGCGCCGCGCAGCAAAATCACGCGAAGCTTGGGCGCGGAATCGCCGGCGATACGTATCACATCCGCCAGCTCGTCCATGAGCGACGGGAAATCGCGCTCCAATTTGCCGGCGGACAGGTACTCGCCGATCGGGTCGGAACCGATACATCCGGACAGTTCCGACGGCTTCGCCGCCGCGCCGATGAAGTATTTGACAGCAGCGCACGACTCTCCGGTGTAAACGTGGAACGGATGTTTGGAAATGTCGATCCCCTCCAGCGCTTTCGCGGCGTCGGACGCGGAAAGGACTGCGGCGTCGCGCGCCCTGAACGTTACTGTCGTCGTTCCGCGCTCGAGCTCGGCCTTGATCAGCCGCGACGTCTCCTCCGGCGTCTCCCCCGTCGCGTCCTGCGCTATCTCCCAAGGCCGCGCGAAGTATCCCGACGCGCGCCCCCTAAGCATCGGCGGCTCGCCGGGCATCGTCCGGGCCGGCTCGGGGAGGGGCGAATGGTCTCTCGTATATAGAGGCTCCAGTGTGATCCCCTCGTAAGTTTTTGTGAACAGGCTCTTCTCGAATGGAGCGTCCTTCAAGGACGCCGCGGCGGAAGCCTTCCACTCATCATAGGTCGCCGGCCCGAACTCGCTGAAATCGACGCAGGGCGCTCCCTTGCCGGAATCTGTACCTCTGTCCGCGCCGCGCGCGCCAAAATCTTCCTCTCCCATTAATCCTCACCTCCATGCATTATAAAAGCCGCTTCGGCGGATTCATTCATTAAATCAATCACACGGCATGTTACAAATATAACGTAATTTTCGATAAAGTCCACAGCGAAAGCGGGGAATTTTTCAACAGTAAGCGGATGTTTAATGTCACTGTCGGTTACCTCACTTTATCCCCGAACCCGTGGGATTAAAAGAAAACGCGGTGGGCATAGCGAGGGGTAATAGGTTTTATTTGAGCGCGGTCCCGAAAGACATCCGGGATACGATAGACCATTTGGAGGAAAAGATAATCGACGGGTCCATCCAAGTGCGATCGGCTTTCGGCATGACGCAGGAGGAGATCGAGGAACTGTTCCGATCAGTAAGCCCCGCAGCGGTAAACTGAGACGTGTGAGCACCTAATAAATCTTGACTTGATTCAATAAATCATATATTTTATAGAATATCTATAAAATATATGAGGTGAACGGCATGGTGGAATTTACCGCAACGGAACTGCAGGCCAAGACAGGATTTGTCATCGAACGCGCTTTGCGCGAACCTGTGCGGATTACGCGCAACAAAAGGTTCGTGGCCGTAATGTTGTCTTCAGACGAGTTTGAAAAGCTACGCGCCATCGAGGACAGCTATTGGGGCGAAGCTGCAAAAATAGCGGTTTTATCCGGCTCCGTCGAAGATGATAAAATTCAAAAACTGCTGGAACGGTTACAGTAATGCCGTTGCTTGACATTACAAACGCCGCTTACGATTTTTTATCGGAGATGCAAATCAAGCCATTCCGCCAAGTCATGCTGAACATTTTAAAACTGACGAAAAGTCCGTGCCCTCAGGATGCAAGGAAACTCATAGGGTATGATTTTTACCGTATAGATGTTGGAGAATACCGGATAATTTATCAACCCGAAAAAGACGTTCTGAAAATTATCCTTGTAGGCAAGCGCAATGACGATGAAGTTTACCGCAGATTGAAAAACATATACAAGTGACCGGCACAACGCGCAATGAACAGGTATGTCGCCACTAATGCCGATACAAGCGTTGACAATTTTGTCATAAAATAATATTGTAGATTATAAAGAAAGGCGGTCGAGAGCAATGGAATTTATACCTTTACGCAGCTTGCAACGGGGCTCGCCTGAGGTCTGGCAAACCTTAAACCGGGAAAACGGGCGCGTTGTTTTGACAAATAAAGGCCAACCGGCTTTTCTACTGGTTGATTTGGCCGGTGAGAATGTAGTATCCCTAATAAATTGGCTCGACCATTACAAGGAAAATTTCCAGCTTACCCCAAGCGGGCAATCGCTCACGAGCGAACAAAAAGCGGCCGCCAAACAATTTTTGGCGGCTTTGAATGATATTGAAAAAAACGGCTTAACTTCGGATGACGAAGAGGCCTTGGCTGAATTAGAGAGCGGCAAATATAAAGCGAATTTCTCACGCGAGCTTGATTTATGATTTACGCGCTCGACACGAATATCATCTCTTATTTCCTCAAGGGCAGGGAAGAGGTGAAAAGGAATTTTGAGCGGGAGATTATTCAATCGGGCAATTCATTTGTGATACCGCCGGTAGTTGTTTATGAACTGCGTAGATGGCTGTATGACAACCCCACACCCAATCTTTTGATTTTTGCCAAAGAATTTGACGCTTTGTATCAAAGTGTGAGAATAAGCGCGCAAATGTCAGCCTCTTCCTGGGAGAAAGCCGCTGATATTTTTATAACGCTCAAACAAAACGGTCGGTTAATCGATGAAGCAGATATATTTATTGCCGCATACTGCATTGTCAATAATTACGTTCTTGTAACCAATAACACGAACCATTTTACGCGAATTGGCGGTTTGAGGCATGTCAATTGGTGTTAAGTTCCCTCGCCTTGTCTTAAGGCTGGGAAGTTTGGCCAGCTCAATTGTCGTGACAGTAAAACGACAATCTTCTTTCCGTAATCAGCTCGTTTATTTTGCAAAATATCATAGTTGACGCGCCGCCCGATATTCCAAAAAAGTAAAACGGTTTCCCGATTCGCCTGCTTGTATATGGTGCGCTTTGTCTTTGTCCAACGATTCATGCGTTTGTCGCGCGCCGCTCCCGTTAAAACAAATCGCATAGAGTAACCAGTGTAACATTCCCCGCTTTGTCGGCCAGCGCCCGGCATTGTTTTGAAAAATCGGCCTTTGAAAAAATATAGTAATACTTCTCTTCGCAGCCGCTGAATAAAGCGGTTTTTTCCATCAATTCATTCAGCAGGGGCACATCCTTTACCTCGTTGCGCCATTTGCACTCGGCAAAAATATATTTTTTACCGTCGGATGAGGAAAACACCAAATCGATTTCTTCCTGCGATTTCGTTTTTGGATTATTTCCCCACCATCTGCCCGAACGGGTAAATACAAAGGGCAATTCGCCGTTGTTGTTTTTATTTACCATATACTGAAAGCAAACATCCTCGAAGGGTTTACCGATATAACCGTTTATATTCGGCAATGCCGCGTCAAGGACGAACTTTCCCGCGCCCTGTTCAATGGCCGCTCTTTCGTGAAAAACATAGCGATACCAAAAGCGGTAACAATTATCCGATATTTTATAGATGCCCTTCCGGCTTTTGGCGGGATCGTCGCCGAAAGGGTATTCCTTGTGCAGTATTTTCAAATTGACGAGTGTTTCGAGATATTTTATAGTTTTTGAACGTTCTTCGCCGATATTTGTGGAAATATCATTCAGGCGCGAGGCGCCGCCCGCGATAGCCGAAATGATAGCGTTGTACATGGCCGGTTCCCGAAGTTCCTGTTTTAGAAGCATGGTTGGTTCGTCGTAAAGGTAGCCCGATATATTGAAATACAGATCCGACAAATTATCCTCAAAACTTTTTTCGGTATCGACCTGCGACAAGTAATGGGGCGTGCCTCCTATGCAGGTATAGAGCTTTATCCTATCTTCCATACTGAAGCCTTCAAGCATTTTCGAGGCGTCCAGATAATTGAACCCCTGAATTTTCATCTGAGCCGTCCGCCTGCCGAAAAGGGGGCTCTTGTACCCCAAAACCTCGTTTTCCATAAAACTTATCTGGCTGCCGCAAAGAATAATAAATATTTTCGTGTCCTTGAGCCGATGGTCGATGACGTTTTGCAATATTGATTTCAGGCTTTTATTTCCTTCCGCGGCATAAGGAAACTCGTCTATAGCCATAACGAAGCGCTCCGTTTTCGCCTTGCCTGCAATGAAATTGAAAGCGGCGTCCCATGTATCAAAAGGCGGGAAATCGGATGATACCTGAAAAAATTCGAACGCGGTCTTTGAGAATAAGCGCAAATTCATTCTGTCGTTGGCTTCCTGCGCCGAAAAAACCATAGCCGGTTTATTCGCGGTGAATTTTGCAATGAGCGTCGTTTTGCCGATACGCCTGCGGCCATACATCACCACCATCTGGAAGGAGTTTTTCTCATACAGGCTTTCAAGTGTCTGCAATTCCGTTTCGCGGCCCACAAACATGGCGTCCTTCGTCCCCTTTGTCAATTTGTAGAATCATGATTATTATAATCATATTACTACAAAAAATGCGAGCGTCCGAAATTTTTGATGTGCGAAAATTAAAAGGCGTTGATAAAGTAGTTTATGCCGACGACATATCAATTTCCCGGATTTATTTTCTATTTGGGGTTGTAAAAATGAGGGCTCGAATTGTTTCAACCCTCAAAATGCAACAATTTATCAAATTGTTGCATTTATTAATAAGGATTATACTACATTTCAACGTGTACAATGAAGTGTGCGCCGGAGGCAAATGATGACGTTGCCTCCGGCGGTGTCGGTTGAATAAGCCGGAAGAACGGGACGCGTCAATTCTGCAGAGCTTGTATTTTTTCCAAAGGCAAACCGGCACTTCTGGCGATAATCTCCGGCGCTACTCCGTCATTGAGCAAATTCCTCGCCATCTCTTCTTTGCCTTCTTCTTTGCCTTCTTCTTTGCCTTCTTCTCTCGCGTAACGTATAAAAATCTCCCTTTGCACTTCTTCTATCGGCCTGAATTGCATTTTCCATACCTCCCTTATTTTGGGCTCTATGTCTTCCGCGTCCGTTTGCAGGATTTTACGTGTAAATTGCCGGTATAACCTTGTTTTTTTATCGTCTAACCCCCGCTTTTTTATCAAGTCGAGAACTTCAAGCGAATATTCTCCGCGTTTCAATGGGTCTCCGTTTGCATCGAGCATCCTTTTCGCCGCAAGCACAGGAATGGAAAAAACTCGCTCGTCGCGTTTCAATTCTTCAACGTCTGCGTCGTTCGGCACACTGTAGGTGTTGAACTTAAAATTTACAGACGTTCCATGCCACTCTCGGGAATACGTATTCAACGGTTTCGCGCCCCCGGTGTAGATGACGAGCGCCGTAACCGGAAATTGATATTCGTCGCTCGCCCTGTACCACGATTGAAACACGCGCAGCGGTAAATTTTTGTGTTCTTCATGTTGCTGCTCAATCAAAAATAATGAGCGAAGGAATTCTCCATTTTTCAAAGGTACTTTCAAGCATACGTCCGAAATATTTGCCCATTTGTCCGATTTGCCGCCGATAGCTGGATGGATAGGATCGGCAGCCTCCAGCGCTTCAGAATAATCCCTCGCCGCGGCAAGGCTTGGCACAAAAAAAGAAATTGCGTCGTCGGGATCGCCTTTGAGAATATCTTTCCACGCTCTGTCAATCCAATGTTCACTCATGTCATGCGCCACCGTCCTTTTAAATGATTATACAGCCAGCTCGCATGATAAGGAATACGCTTAATAAGAACAAAGCGCCGAATAATCCTGTAATCCATCGGGTTATTCGGCGCTTCGTTTGTCTGCAACTAGCCAGCCGGAAATCAATCGTGCCACACAGGAGCGATCTGGAAAAAATGCAACATTTTATCAAATTGTTGCATTTTCGGTCGGATCGATATCGGAAAGTGGAGCATGTATTTCGGATATTGAAAAGGTAATTCGGGTTCACCAATGTGCTGTATCGAGACATAAGTAAGAACTTGAACCGTCTATTCGCGCTATTTGCGAGTGTGAATGCATATATGCTTGTGAAATTAGACCGTTTGTCCACGACGAATATGGGATGCAGGAGAATTAGGAGGAAATAAATTGCTTTTTAACTCGTATGAATTTATATTTTTTTTCTTGCCTTTGACATGGGTATTGTGGAGATTTGCCTGTAACGCGCATAAAACACGTCTTGCTCTATCTGCGCTTACTATCGCGTCAGTTTCGTTTTATTCCTATTGGAATCCGCCGTTTGTGCTGTTGCTTATTTTCTCCATCGTATTTAATTTCGCTATTGGGCTTCTTTTGTCCAGAAATGAAAACTCATCTGTTCACTACAGGCGTAAATTTATTTTATTCATTGGAATAGTGGTAAACCTGCTTCTTATAGGCTATTGCAAATATTTTAACTTTTTCATGCAGAATTTCTATGAATTTTTAGGTCATACATGGAATACAAGAGATATTTTCCTTCCTCTTGGAATCTCGTTTTTCACATTCCAGCAAATTTCATGGCTTGTTGATTCATACAAAGGCATAGTTAAACGTTCTTCAAACTCCATTGCTGAACAATTTCTTGAATACACGCTTTTCGTTTCATTTTTCCCACAGCTTATAGCAGGGCCGATTGTCCATCATGGGCAAATTATCCCGCAATTCAAAAATTACCGGACTTTCGTTATGAATTGGCACAATGTCGCAATAGGGTTTTCACTTTTCTCACTCGGACTTTTCAAAAAAGTTATAATTGCCGATACTCTCTCTCCATGGGTTGCTGATGGGTTCGACAATACGGACGCATTAACATTTGTTGAGGCATGGGCGGCGAGCCTCAGTTATACATTCCAAATTTATTTTGATTTCTCTGGATACTCTGATATGGCTATGGGGCTTGGGAAACTTTTTAACATTGACATTCCAATGAACTTTAATTCTCCTTACAAGTCACAGAGCATTATTGAATTTTGGCGAAGATGGCATATGACGCTGTCGCAATTCCTGCGCGACTATGTTTATATTCCGCTTGGAGGGAGTAAATCAGGTAAGGTACGGCGATACGCTAATCTTCTTTTAACAATGCTTATAGGCGGGCTTTGGCATGGCGCCGCCTGGCATTTTGTTTTCTGGGGTTTTCTGCATGGGATATATCTTTGTATAAACCACTTATGGCGGAAGCTGAACATAGCATTGCCAAAGATAATCGGTTGGCTGATAACTTTTACTTCCGTCGTGTTCGCTTGGGTATTTTTCCGCGCGGACAGCTTGGAACGCGCTTTAACTATTGTAAAGGGTATGTGCGGGTTTAATGGAATAGTGGTTCCGTTTAGAATTGCCTTAATTCTGGAAAAAATCGGAATCAGCGCGACACCTGTTGCCGAAATGGCGCGCAGGTTTCACTTGAATAGTTTTATATGGGCGCCAATTACTTTCATCTTGTTGCTCATATTTGTCACTTCCCTCAAAAATTCGCAGGAATGGGTACAGGATAAAATGCAGCGTCCGGTGTTATGGAATTCTTTTGCTGTCAGCACGGTTTTTGTCGTTGCTGTCGGGTACCTGACAAGAATTTCAGAGTTTTTATATTTCCAATTCTGAGGCGAATGATGAAAAGCAGATCTTGGAAAAATTGGCTGCTCTGTTCTGTTTTGTGCTGTGCGGTTCTGTTTTGTTTTGTTGGTTTGATAAATTTTATCGTTGATCCTCTTTGGATATATGGAAATAATGGCTGGTGGAATAGCCGCAGGAGAGGATTTGATGAACGCCAGCTCAAAACCAACTATTTGCCGCATGTAATAAATGAAATCGAAGGAATAGTTATTGGCAGCAGTATGTCGAGGTATGTAACCACAAAGGATTTTAACGGATTAAATGTTTACAATTACGCATGTGCCGCTCTTTATCCAGATCACGCGGCAGAATTCATACTCCATGCTGTTTCTGAAAAAGACAGTGGGTTAACGGTATTTATTGGCTTGGATTTATGGAACGCAGTAAGAGATCGTGGAATAGATGCATATGAATTACCGCTGTTTTATATACAAGAATCAAAACAAAAATTTAAAAACATTTTTTCAATAAATTCCTTGATATGGGCTTTTAGGTCAATAATGCTCACCACAACTTACCGTTTTTATAACGAAGTAGGAGATTATATCTTTATAGAAAATTTTCCAATGATGCATATTTACAGAGATTTAACTGGACTAAATATAGAAAAAGTCGCTGAAAAAGAAGTATTAGGACATTTAGGGAATTACGAAAATTACACGGCTTCATCCCTTGAAAAGTTAAAAGAAATTATAACTTATCTTGACATTGAACCTCTTTTTTATATTACTCCAGTTACAAAAATGTATCTTATAAAAATGCTTGAGATTGGAGCTTATCCTGCATATGAAAAATTTATAAGGGATTCCGTAAATATCTTTGGTTCCATATGGAATTTTATGTATATCAATTCCGTAACCGCTTCAGATAAGTATTTTTATGATTCAAGTCATACCAATTCGAAAGGCGGAAGATTCATAGCGCAGCGCATATCTAACGGAAGTGATTATCCAAGTGATTTTGGGATATTAGTAACAAAAGAAAATCTTGAAGGCCATATTCAATTTCTGCGCATGAATGTATTTGAAGCTTTGTCAGCCGTGTTTTGAAACTGTCGAGGCATTTAAACTTGAGAGAGAAAGTGAGGAGA
>Ga0099364_10003149_pt1 | contig 25849 bp, 21 predicted proteins | sample TergutTh196P3_FD_73070 | JGI IMG/M metagenome (GOLD analysis project Ga0099364, IMG submission 73070) | Microcerotermes parvus P3 segment gut microbial communities from Pointe-Noire, Republic of the Congo - Th196 P3 | ecosystem: Host-associated > Arthropoda: Insects > Digestive system > Gut ...
CCGCTTGCGCGGCACGTTTGCCGCCGACACCCGCCTAATCATGTTCTGAGGGACACGCACGCCGACACCCGCCTAATCATGTTTTGAGGGACACACATTGCTGCCTTATCCGGATGGGCGTTAATGGAGGGGGGCTTTCCCATAGGAGGACACACATGCCGACACCCGCTCTAGCCATGGTTGAGGGACACGCACTTTTCTGGTGGGGGGTGTTGTATGGGGGTTGAGGGTTGGGTTGGAAACAAGGCAGCAGCGGGCGGGGCGGCGAGGTGGCAAAATACCCCCCGCCCCCTCTGTGTTCTTTGTGTATAAAAAAACCGCCCCTCCATACGGAGAGGCGGCATTTATACGAGCAATTGCTCTTTACGGTATAGTATAAGTCCTTGTTGCCGATCTGCCTATAATGTCAGGTGAAGGGTTGGGCATGGCATCTGAGGTTTTGATTGTGCCAAGGGGAACACCGTCTGCGTCCCTGCCAGGTTCGGTTCTGTTGGGATTATACGTAGAAATAGTTACTCTCAGGGTAAAACTCCCCGACTGTAAACCTCTTACTTCAACAAGGTTTCCAAAAGTACTTGCAATTTCTGCATTTTCATCGCCGGCGGAAATGTCCCAGGTAATTACCGTACTGCTGATCTCGTTGCCGTCCGCATCAAGCATGGGCCTGTTCGTTGCCGGGTCAACGATAATATTGTGCAGCCAGGGTGTATAATTGAGAACTCCATTGCCGGTACCGACTCCGGTACCCATTACCCACGAGAAATATTCAGTTCTGCCAACAGCCGGGGCTGATTCGCCGCTTATACTAATACCGAACGGAACCTGGTTGTACTGGTACAATACTTCATCCAGGACAAACAAATCATAAAACCGCAGATTGCCCGTCGGAGCTTCAATATATACAATAGGGACAAATTCATTTTCATGATGGTTATACCACACGCTACGTTCATTCCCTAATTGGTTATTATCATTCGGACTCGTCTCACCCTCTTTGTACAGGGCTGGTTTATTCCGGCCATACGTGGGGCTTGCAGGATTTGTATCAAGTATACCGGAATCAGTGTCACCTACCCGTATTACGGCAGATCTGTCTTCAGCTCCGTTAGCTACATAGTTTACGATAACCGTAAAAGGCCCCTGGAGCGCTGCTATGCTGAATACCCTGCCGTGTGCGCCAGCCCGATAATGCCCGATGCTTACCGTCTGTGCAGAAGTAAAAAAAGCAGTAGTGCTGCCGGGGGTGTGGAAATAATTAGCAGGATGGAAGTAAAACGGCCTTCTGATATATGCGCTGCTATTACCGGCAGTATTCGTTTGAGGAGTCCAGCTACCTGTGGCCCACGATCCAGCGTTTAATGTTGCTCCAGTCGGAGTAATGCCGAATGCATAAGGATTTTCCGGGTCTACGATATATAAACCAGGGCTTTGCGCGTCACTGTTAAGACCGCCTCCTGTACCTCGATTAAATACCGCTCCAAGACCCATATCTATATTTGAAAGACCGCCAGTACTTGTGGGTAAACCATGGACAGCGGCAGTTCCGGATGCCGGTTGCAGCCACCTGCGTCTTGCGTTATAAACGGGATATACGGTCAAAGTCGCGGAAGCGCGCACAGAAGGATCTTCAAGAGATTCTACCGCAATAACCGTTGTCAACGGGTTACCGGTAACTGCTGCAGTTCTTGTTGTTATCTCACCGGTTTCCGGATCAACCGTGGCAACATCTGTATTGGATGAAGTCCACCGTAATGTATCACCTGTGTTGGCAAAGGCAGGAAACTTGGTAAGGGTAAGCGTGGGGTTTATTCCCGGTATTGCATGGAGTCCGCGGGTATTCAATGTTATCCTCTGAAGACGAACATTAAAATTACCGGGATTACCTTCTTCAAAATCACCGAATTCTCCCGTCGGAAAGAACTCCTCGCAGGCAGTAAACAGTAAACACATCAGCGCTAATAGCGCTGCTATTGTAACAAACCGTTTCATAAATCGCTCCTCCTATCTCGGCAGCCAGTCCGGTTCAGGTCTGGGATCAACAAAGAAAGCCCAGGGGCCAGTTGGACTACTACCGGTAAAAGTATTGGGATACACAACTCCTGGTTGCCATTCAGGTCCTGTTGGCCTGTATTCCCAATCACGATTGGCTGCTTTGCTGCGGAAATCCGGTCTGCCGTCTATGGGCCTGCCGTCTGCATCAACATCAGCCGGATTCCCTGTAAACAAACCAATCCGTTTCATAAAAACACTCTGGCTCTCGCGCCATGTCCATTGGAAAGAGCCTTCCATAACAAGCGGCGGGAACGGGACGCCGGGGAACGCTTCTGCCCACGTATAGGTAATATTGGCAAGGGTTCCGCTAGTGTCTTGGCTTCTGTATGTAAACGCAGTCACGGCGCCGCCATTGGAAAAGTAACTTTCCGGGATGGGGTTGGAGTTGGCGGACCAACGACCGCCTATACCGATGCTATGCCGTACCTCATGCGGAACAGCCAAGCCTTCACCGCCAAGTTTAAAGTTATTCCCCGCTCCCTGGCTGCTGTTTCGACCGTTGCCGCCATCGCCGTCACTGAGCAGAAATCTGTTTGAATAGGCAACACAGCCAAAGAAATGGGTAATGCCGGTAGGGCCGGTTTCTTTTTTGGCAAAAAGGTCCCAGCCGTCATCGGTATTGTTATGGGAAATATTCCACAGGAATTTGTTGCCGTCTCCCGCATTTAGCTTGGCGGCAAAACCATCGGCGTTTGTTTCCGATGTATCCCGGTTGTTAAAGCTGGTACAGAATTCAATGGTATTATATGAAGGCCAGTTCCGTACCGGTTCCGTATTTGGGCAGCTCATCTGTATGCCTGAATCGCCGGCATTGTATACGAGCAGCCAGCGTACAGTGTTATTATGACCGCCTACTTTTACCCCGACAGAATTGTCCGAAGCATTACGGACATGGAAGCCGTCAAGTATCCAGTATGAACCATTAAGCAGGATGCCGTGGTTGGTAAATTGCCCGCCCGGCCCCCTTAGTCTTAGATCCCTTTTAAAGTCAATAGCTGCCATGTAGAGGTTTTCCGCCATCAGCACTTTTTCCTGCCCGTGGCGTCCCTCGTTAAACCGGGGTATTGTTACATAATCGGACATAACATATTCCCCATCCAGCATGACTATCCGCTGGCCGGGCTGTACATAGTTAATTGCGGCAAGCAAGCTCAGCGGGCTTCCCCTCGTTCCGGCATTTGTCGCCCTTCCGTCCGGGCTGATGAAAATGTCTCCCGTCCCGCCGTGGTACTCTTTTCGCTCCATAACCCAGGTTCTCCGCATGGGGGCAGTAGATCCAATTACGGCACCTGTCCAGTACCTTCTTTCAAGATCGGGCGGTATGACCGGATTGGGGTTAAATTGCAGGGTGAACGTATTAGCGCCTGTTTTTGGGGTCATAATGGGAACCATCCACATGGTATGGGGAATGGCCATGTCGTTTGTTGGTTCTCTGACCCATTCCTTAAAGATTACCTGGTCCGGTATGCGAACACCGTCCTGGGAAACGATCAGGTTGCCGTCTATATTTGACTTAATCCAGATATGATCCTGCCCCCCGTAGTACGGCGGTGTAACAACTTCAATGCTCGGCATTACGATTTCAGGAAGGGGCCTTACATAAGGCTCCGTATCCGTTTTATTTGCCTCCCAATATTTGATGTTAGATACCGAAACCCCGGCATTCCGTGCGGCAAAAAATCCAACATAATATTTTTCTTTGTTTATGGAGTCCGCAATATCATACAAAGGCAGCCTTCGCTGAGGGTTAGGGCTGTGGTAGTACGGCATGGTGTCTGTAGAATAGCTTGACATAACAACACCGTTTCGTTTGTTTTTTGAATTGGGGTCACCGTTTTGCTCCGGAGGTAAATTGCTTGCTGGTCCGTCAAGCCTTTCAAGCCGGTAATCATAGCCGTTATTCGTTTTTTCCAGTGTTACCCTGTACCGGCTGCCCCGCTCCGGAAAATCCCAACGCGCCGGCCAGGAAGGAGTCGTGCCGGCAGCATTTGTCCATAAATTATAATCACCGTCCGCATCGGGTAAAAATGCAAATCTCGTAGTACCGTGGTTCATGTATTCACCAGCGCCGCTTGTGGCAATACGGTTTCCGGTACCTCGTTCCACGCCGACATACTCTTCATATCCTGTTATATTTCCATCTTCGTCATATTGCGGAATCTGGCTGCGGAGGTCTAACCCGTTCCACCTGACGCCCTGCCGCCAGTACCGGCGTAATCCCCACTTGGTAGCGCCAACCATGAACATATTGGCATCACCGCCGCGGGTTGCTAAATTATACCTGCCAGAGGGGTCGGTCGATGTATTAGAATCCATGAAATTAGGCTGATACAGCGCACGTACAGAAGCTTGGGTTCTGGCGCTGCTGCCGCTTCCTGTTTCGGGGACTTCGTCCCGTATCATGATGCCCCACCCCGCCTGACCGTTGCAACTCATGGATGTGTCCTCAATAGAGTATCTGTCACCCCACACCCCGTGGGTGGAAATGCCAAAATATATAATGTCAAATTCTGCTTCAATTTTAAAATTTTTGCTCATGTCAACTTCTTTGAAATAATAGAGGATTCCGTCTTCACTGCCGGCGATTTTCCCGCCTCCGGAAGAAGTAATTAAAGCAACATGGCCATCGGGTACGGTAAATCCGCCATTGCTTGTATGAAAGGGGCCATTACCTTGGGTTGCGTTACCGGCAGCTTGAAGGTTGTGAGGCATACCGGTGACATTCTCGCCCTGTCTCCAAATTCTACCGCCGACGCTGGGCCCAAAGCGGTATGGTATAGCATGATCATGAAAGTTTATTTCTTCCCATGCTTCGGAATAGTCAACACGATTAGAGATAAATTGTCCGGATTCACTCCCGGCAAAATCCATGTCTCCAATGTCGCATGAAACGGGGCCAAGGGTGAGAATAAACACCAGGCCGAACACAAACAGTAATTTTTTCATATCTGTCCTCCATAAAAACAAATAAAATGAATATATATAGTAAATATATATCTCTTTTTTGGAAAAATAACGACAACATTTTGGATATTTCCGTACTGTCTGATATGCAGAATAGCGGGTGTTTACCACTCCTTCGGAACAAATGTGTGCGGAATGTCCATTTTTATGGTGTCGCCTGACTGTTCCAGCACGTACATTCCCGCTTCAATTACTGCATATTTTTCTTCCTGACCGAATACTGCTCCGGCAATGGCGCCGTGAATTTTTCGTTTATCCTGCATTGTATTTCTGTATAAACCTCTTAAAATACAATATAACAAACTATCAGGCAAAAGTCACGAAAATTACTCCTACAACACACAGCAACAATATGTCTGAAAAGTCCAAAATGTAAGCGGGATAATTCTAATCATACCAAGTATCATTACGTATCACAATTTTCATTATTACAAGGGGTTTTCTATGATGAGTAACAAGCGCATCCTCGCCGGATTATTGGCGCTCGTCTTCTGTTTTGCGGTCTACGCCCAGGAGGATGAGTCAGCCTACTATGATGAAGCTGTTTTTGAACAGGTCAGCCAAACCGATCTTCAGGCGGACGAAGCTGTCTTTGCAGAACAGGTTCAGGTCTTTGAACAAGTCAGCCAAACTGCGTTCCAGGAGCCGGAAACAGTTCCGGTACTGCCAAGCGCCAATCCGCTTGCAGCTTTGTTTAATGGTAATGGTAACAGGAACGGCCCTCGGTTAACGCTGTCCGGTTCTGTAACGGGTATGGCCAGTATAGGGTTAATGGATGACCTTCAAAAAGTTCCATGGAGTGACAAAGAAGTGACATCGACCATGGGGGCTGACTCTCCTCTCTATCCTGCGCCGGGCGTGTTTTATGATCCAGTACCGGAAGTATCTTATGTCCCCAGTAGACACGGGTACTATGCCATGATGGACTTCAGTATGCTGTTTAACCCCATCCCTGCGTTTGATATTTTTATCAGCCTTGTGGGGTATTATCAGCCCGGCTCTCCCTACATCCCCATGCAGTTGCGGGAGCAAGATAATTATACTTTTGATAAGCTCTTTCTGGATGTCGCTTACGGGCGGATCAATGTGTTCCAGGGTCTGGACATTGCATTACCTGTAGATGTATGGATAAAAACGGGTTTATTTGAAGTTGCCCCCGCTCAGGTTAATCGGTTTGCCAATCATGGATCATACCGCTCCGCTGCGCTGGGCAGTTTGCGAACTACGTATGATTACCATATCCAGCTTGAAGCTGCTATGCCCTTATCGTTTGCTCAATCAATAAGCGCTTCTTTAACCACCAATTTACGGCTGAAAGACTCAGTGCAAGTACTTCTGGATGGCGATCAGAACACAGGTGATCCCACCTCAATGTGGATAATCCACGGTGATTATGATACAAAAAAGGATATCCCCTTTCATGCCATCCTAAGGCTAAATGAGATGGATCTTTTCAACATGGGCACATTTTCGGCGGAATTTATCTATGCCTATAACGCCATGAATGTTTTTTCCGGGAGCAACTTTGGGTTCGGCGCCGGTTTTACGTATACCGGTGTCAATAATCTGACTGTTCCTCTGGGTCTGGGCGTTGCACTTTATGGTAAAAATATAGATGCTATCTCAGGCATGGGCAAGGATGCTGTAGGCGATAGTCGTAATGTAGATTATATAAATTTCTATCGAATGAGCGGGTTCCATCTCAGCGAGCAATGGGGGCCGTTTAGAAGCTGGGATGCGAGTACTGCCAGTTTCCGCCAGGCTATCAGGTTTGGCATTGACCTTGGCCCATCGTATAACTTTACCGATATGCTCGGTTTGGATATGGTTGCGGACTTGAATTTAAGCTATATTTATTCCCAGCAAGCCCATGTCCTTAGGGATACTATCACTCTGAACTCTATTACTACGGATCTTCGTGTTACATTACTGGATCATTACTTTATTGGCGGCGGCGTTTTCCTTGGTACGCTGGGTGATGCGGTATGGAAAACCAAGAAAGGTGTACATTCCGATCTTGACGGGCATGGATCCGATGCTGCCAATACCGGAAAAGAAGGCTTCGAACGTACCTTTACCCTGTCGGAAAACATGGGGTTTGAAATATATGCCGGTCTTAAATTCTACAACGCCCGGTTTGTCATTGGCTACAATGTCAACAAGGGGCTTGCTCTGAATAACTTTATCGAAAGCATTCCCGAAGGCCAGATAAAGTACGTTCAGGAGGGTACCCTTCCTTCAGAAGGTCTCTTTGAAAGAAGCGGCGTGTTTGCGAAACTAACCATCTCCTGGTAAACTAAATTAAAAAAGGGGTGAGAGGGGCTGTCCGGAATGTACTCTTCCCGGATAGCCCCCTTTTTTTGATAAACTACTTTTGTTAAGGAGGAACCTTTGAAGACATATAGAAAAATTGTCAATGGGATATGCGGATTTTTTGAATATATTGCCATTATCTGCCTGGCCGCCATGGTGGTGGTCATCCTGATTCAGGTAACGGGACGGTATTTATTCAGAAACACACCAGGCTGGTCGGAAGAACTGGCGCGGCAGTTTATGATTACATTCTGTTTTATCGGTATTGCCATTGGGGTGCGGGATAAAATCCACATCGCCATGAGCGTTGTCGTTGATATTCTGCTTAAAAGAATACGCCTGGCAATCGAAGTCATGGGGAAAGTACTCACCCTGGTACTGGGACTTATGATGAGCGTTAACATGGGGCTGGTTTTTTCGAATATCAAAGACAACCGACTTCCCGGCACTGGTATTCCGCAGGTATGGATATATGTTATTCCTACAATCATCGGTGTATTGGTCGCTTTCCTCATTGTTTATCAGATATATGACCATTTTAAGTACGGCACCGATGAACAACAGGCTAAGGCCAATAAAGACCCGCTCAAGGAGATACCGCATGATAGTTAACACTCCGGCCATTACCTTGCTTTTGGGACTTTTTGTTTTTCTGGTGATTATGAAATTTCCCATCGCGTTTTGCCTTGCGTTATCGGCTTTTGCGACAGCATTTTACATGAATATTCCCCTGAGCGCTTTAACGATACGGATGGTCGCCAGTGTCGATTCGTTTTCCCTTATTGCCATTCCATTCTTTATCCTTGCCGGAGAAATCATGGGACACGGCGGGGTTTCCGACCGGCTCTTTAACCTGGCAAATGTAATGGTCGGGCGCGTGCGGGGCGGGCTTGCCATGGTCAACTCGCTGAACGGCGTGTTTTTCGGCATGATTTCAGGGTCTGCCGTTGCGTCCATCTCGTCCATGGGGCCAATCAACATCAGAATGATGAAACAACAGGGGTATCCCCTCCCTTTTGCTGTCGCCTTAAGCTGTGCCAGCGCTTGTCTGGCCCTGCTCATTCCGCCCAGCCACAATATGATCATCTATTCCTCGGCTGTTGGCGGGATTTCCGTCGGGAAACTGTTCATGGGCGGCCTTGTTCCCGGAGTTCTCCTGTGCCTGCTGCTCATGCTGTACTGCTATATTGTTGCCCGGAAAAATAATTTCCCCATAGGCGGAAAGTTTACGTTTAAGGAAGCGGTGAAAATCACCGGTGAAAGTTTAATGGGCCTGTTTACCGTGGTTATAATCATCGGCGGCGTGTTTGCCGGTATAGTTACTGCCAATGAGTCATCAGTTCTTGCCTGTTTGTGGGCGTTTATTATCGCGCTCTTTGTGTACAAAGGCATTAAATTAAAGGATACAGTGGTTATTCTGAAAAACACGCTGAAAACCATCGCTCTGGTAATGACCCTGATTGCTTCTGCCGGCGCTTTTGGTTACATGATGACAATCCTCCGTATTCCCGAACTTACTACCAATGCTCTTTTGAACATAACCAGCAATAAATACATACTGCTTCTATTGATAAACCTAACCCTTCTGCTTATGGGCTGTGTAATGGATATGGCACCGCTGATTCTCATTACCGCACCCATATTGATCCGGGTGGTAACGTCTCCGGTAATCGGTATGGACCCGGTGCACTTTGGCGTTGTAATGATTTACAATCTCGGTATGGGGCTGCTCACCCCGCCGGTTGGGACGGTGCTGTTCGTGGGCAGCGCTGTCGGAAAAATCAAGATAGAGGAAACCTCTAAAGCCCTGCTGCCGCTGTATCTGGTAATGCTGGCCGGGCTGCTGCTGGTAACATTTATACCTGCCATCAGCATGACAATTCCGAATATAATGTTTGGTAATTAATGTACTCAGCCGGCCCTGGGCCGGTAAAAATAAAATTTCATTTGGAGGAAAGAATGAAAAAACTACATGTATTATTGCCGGCGCTTCTCATACTGGCAATGCTCATTGTTGTGTTACCTGGCTGCGATAAGGAAGAAGGGCAGGTATTTCGCATGGCGGATAATCACCCCGACGGCTATCCCACAGTATTGGGCAATTTGGCTTTTGCCGACTATGTCAGGGAGCATACAAACGGCAGGATAAACATCCAGGTGTACAATAACTCCGTATTGGGGCAGGAACGGGAAACCATCGAAATGACCCAGACCGGCGCTATCCATTTTATCCGTGTTGGAATTAACCCGCTTACCGTACTTAACCCGCAGTTGAATGCCCTGGGTATGCCCTTCCTGTTCCGTGACCGGGCACATAAGTTCCGGGTTCTTGACGGCCCCATCGGCGATGAAATACGGGCAATGCTCATACCGCAGAACCTGTACGGCCTGTGCTGGTATGATGCCGGTTTCCGCAACTTTTACAATTCCCAGCGCGAAATCAGAACCCCTGCTGACCTGCAGGGCATGAGAATTCGGGTGCAGGAAAGCGCCCTTATGATGGACATGGTACGCCTCCTGGGCGCTTCCCCCACTCCCATGGCTTACGGTGAAATATACACTGCCATCCAGAATGGTATTGTCGAAGGCGCCGAAAATAACTGGCCTTCGTACATCACTGCCGGTCATTATGAGGTAGCCTCGTTCTTTACCGAAAATCAGCACATGGCATCCCCGGAAATGATTCTGGTAAATACCAGCACATGGAACAGCTTCTCCGAAGAAGATAAAGCCATTATCTATGCAGGCGCTGCGGAAGGCGCACGGGTAGAACGGGAAGAATGGCTTAAAGCAGAGCAGGAATACGAGGCGACTGCACGGGCTTCCGGCAACACCATAACCACCCTTACCCCGGAAGAGCGCCAGCTTTTTGTTGATGCACTTGCACCGCTGTATGACCAGCCCGCCTATGCCGAACTGGCCGATATTATTCAGCGAATAAGAGCCGTAGAGTAAAATGATGAGTAAAGAAAACAAAGACAAAGTGTGGGTATTTTACAAAGACATCGAAAGTCAAAATCCCGCTCCGGGCGTTATACGCAAGGTACTTGCCTATAGCGATACCATAATGGCTGTAGAACATTGTTTTGAAACCGGCGCGGTGGGTGCGCTCCACAGCCACCCCCACACCCAGATCACCTATATTGCCGAAGGCCGTTTCCGCTTTACCGTTGGAGACGAAGAAAAGGAAGTTGGCAAGGGTGACACCCTGTGCAAACAGAACGGGGTGCAGCATGGCTGTGTATGTCTGGAAAAAGGCATACTGATAGACATCTTTACCCCCATGCGCGAGGATTTTGTGTAGAGAAGAAAATACACAGAGGACACGGAGAAAAAATACCCCGCCTATTTGCGGGGTATTTTTTTCATTTGCGCAGTTGTCCCGGCGGGATACCGTAAATTTTCTTAAAAACCCGGCAAAAATACGCCTGATCCTGAAAACCGGTCTGTACTGCAATATGCTGAATGGAGTGGTTTGTCTTCTGTAAATATTCTGCCGCCTGGAAAATCCTCAGACGGTTTAAATAATCCCATAATGAAAGCCCCATTTCCCTGCGGAACATGCGGGTAAGGTAATCTTCGCTGACATTAACCTTATCCGCCAATTTCCAGCGGGTTATATGGGATTCGGCATGCTGGCCGAAATAGAGTATCGTCTTTTTTATCAATGTGCCGGTATGCAGCGGTAAAATTTCATCGCCTCCGATAATGGCCCGGATGCGCGCCCGGAATTCTTCCGATGTGACGATGGCCCGATGGCATAGTATCAGCCGGGAGTACTGGCTCAATGCGTTCACCTCGGCCTGATTATCGATCCGGTCTCCAATCATTATTACCGGAACCATTACTGTCAGCGGATGCCGGCGCACTGCGGCGGCACCTTCAGTGTCAAGAGTACTGAACATAATCAGCACAGGGTTTATTTCACTGATTGTTTCGTTAAATTCTTCCATCGAAGGAATCCTGATTTTATCAATGGAAAATTCACTGGACGGCAGAAAATGCTCCGTGCTGCCAATCCATGATTCGCTGGAACCGATAAAAAGAACAGCGCCTTTTTTCGGCGATTTCAATGTATACTCTACAGCCTCAATTATGGATGCGGCGGCATCAATGGTTCCGCCGGCGCCTGTGGGCATCCCGTAGCAGAGAAAAGGAATACCTGCCAATGTACTCCTGCGCTTTAAACCGGAAACTTTTACCCTTTCCTCAGTACCGGCGCCGGGTGCATTCCAGGCAATAAACGCCGTTTTTACCGGCTGTGCTTTTGCCGCATCATAAATCTGCGGTAAAGTGAAAAAATTGGCCGGTAAAAGAGCAGGGTCTGAAAGAACCAGCACATGGTTATGGGAACTAATGGTATTTTTTTTTGCTTTCTGTCCCGTTAACGTGGTCCAGGGTAATGTAACAGTACAACAATCACGGTACAGCGAAAAATCACCTTCGTGCATCAGGATGATACGTTCCGCCAGGAGAAGCGGAAACCTCTGTGCTTTTTCGGCCCTGTCTGTTTTTCCGCTGTGCGCCTTTATATTTCCTTTTTTAAATGTAATGGAAAGCCCCCCGTAGGTTAATTCTATGGAATAATCATGGTTATAGTGCTCCCTAATCAGGGAGAAACATAGGGCAAGCCGGGTTGTGTCTCCCAGGATCAACGGGAAGGCGCCTGTTTTTGGCAGGAGTTCTTCCATGTCAAACAGCCGTTTCTGTAAAGTCAGTTCGTCCAGCCGTGTAAGCGATAAATTCTTCAGGCGGCCTGTGTCTGTTTCTTTGGAAGTCAGTAGGGATTTTAAGACCATTATGTCCTTGTGCAGTTCCCGCAGTGAAGTGCTTTTCTCCATCAATTCGATATGTTCCGCTATATTCTGCAGAAGATCAAACAGGCTGTTTTCCATGATTTGAATCAATTCTGTTTTTGCCCGTTCCGCCTGTTCTGCATTTTTCTTTATGCGAACAGTTTCCTCCAGCAAAAAAATACCTTTTAGTGCATAGCTTACCGCTGATCTGAGCTCTTCATGGATAACTCCGTCCATGCTTTTGTTAACCGGGACATTGTGAATAAAATATCCCAGCGATTGGTTTTCGATAAACAGGGGCTGCACCAGGAAAATTCCGTTGGCAAACTGCTGTTGCAGACCCGGTGGAACCAAATACCGAGCCGGAAAACGCTGTTCTCTGATCGGGCTCATTCCCTCATTTGAAAACCCGCCGGTAAAAACAGATGTTTTTTCATCGCCGTACAGGACAACAGCAGCGGTATGTATGCCGATTTTTGGTAAATAGTGCGCCAGGTTCTGTACCAGAGAATGGCGATCACGGGTTCCAAAAAGGCTGCATTTCAGAGAATTAAGTACTGTGCCGCATCTTTCTTTTTCGTATCGAACGCGGACTGCAAGCTGTTCACTGATAAGATCATCTCTGGTCATTCTTACCGGGATTTCTTCAGAACTGTCTGAATGGGAGCATCCGCAGGATTCCCGCAGTATTATCCTGGTGTTTAACAGGACATCGGCGGGGGGCGCACTTTTTTTTCTGCCCAGCATGCCAAGCAGCATTTTTACTGACACCTGTGCCATTTCGGCATTTGGCAGTTGTACCGTTGAAAGTGGGCTTTCTGCAACACGGCTTTCCACTGAATTATTAAATCCAACTACCCGGTAATTAACCGGCACATGATAGCCGTGCCGGGCAAAATAATTTATTGCATCCAGTGCCGTCAAATCGCTGGAACAGACAAGGGTATCAAAGTCACGTCCGGGAACCAGCGAACGTTCTTCAAAAAGCTGGGCTGCTGCGGCATTTCCGGCGTTCCAGTTAAATGGATCGGTGACCAGCGGAAAAGCAGGGGAAGAATCAACAAGCCCTGATTCTTTAAGCGCGTCATTGTAACCTTCATACCTGGCCTGTGCTGACTGATGAAACTCCGGTCCCCGTATAAAAGCAATTTTTTTTGCGCCGTGAACATGAATACAATGACTGATTAGGGATTTCATCCCGTTGTAGGCATCAAAATCCACAGTTGGATGTCCCGGAGACTTAAAAGAAAGGGTAACGTATGGAAGCGGTTCAAATCCGGCATGGAAACGCTCAAATTCTTCGGTTGATTGGTTATACCGTATAGTGGAACTCCAGCTTACACAGCCGTCCAGGTTGTCTTTATTTACAAGATAATACACCTGGTTACGAAAGGCTTCAAAATCCTCATGCGCATTCAGTCTGCCGCCCGGAAAAATAAACAGGCTGATATTTTCGTTGGCCGCCGTACGGATAAAACTGTCCCATACATCCAGAGAAATCCCGGTGTGGATCGTTGCCAGAACCAGGCCTATTCTCTTTTTTTTATGCGCCATAACGAATTATACCATTAAAAAAACCTCTCGTAAGGGGGAAAGTCAAAATGCTGACGGGTTTCCCGGTTTTCATCACTAAGGCTGCGCGGGTCTTCCAGTATCATATCATCGAATGTCCATGTCCTGATGACGGGAACAAGCGGCGCCTGTACAACCTGTTCCGGAACGGTCGGCGCTAAAGCTTCTTCGGCAGTGAGCGGTCCGGCCGGCTCTTCTGTTTCGGGCAGTTCTTCGTTTTCATCTGGTTCCGGCGATTCTGCGGCAGGTGCAGGCACACTTACCGGGGCGGCTTCGCGTTCATGCAGACGGATAAACATCTCGCCGGTTATGCTGTACTCCCTGCCGATAAACCGAATCATAAAAGAAGCCGAACCATCCGGCTCTTCGCGTCCGCCGCCCAGGCGAAACTGCCTGGGTTCTATTGTTTGCACTTGGCCAATGCAGTCCCGGATAAATGCCCTGTTTGCCGCAGAAAAAACCGGCGCATCTGCGGTTCCTGCCAGGAATGCGATTGCGGCCCTTCTTGCCAGATCGTACGCTTCCCGCGCCGAAGTACCCTGGCCTAAAGCACCAATAACCGTATCTACCGGATAGTGAGGGGCTTCACTCCTGTGGGGGCGAAGTAATTCATCGGGAATGGAACCGCGCTGGACAGTTTCACTTCCTCCCGTGTTTTGGGAATAAAGACTGCCCGCTATTAATGAAAGTAAACATATCACGCAAAGCAGTATGATGGTTTTAATAATTCTGTTTTGCATCTTATAGAGTATTATAACAGATTGTCCTATAATAGTCACGATGGGTGTTTCAATTCCGGCGTTATTAATCGAACGATTTACCTGCCCAATGAGGGATGTTTTGTGGGGGCATGTGTATTTCACTCCGGAATTGGCAGCCTTGGCAGACTCCCCTCCGTTTATGCGGCTGCACCGTATATTGCAGCTTGGCCCGGTCTACCGGCTCTATCCAGGGGCAACCCATACCCGTGCAGGGCATTCAATCGGGGTATACCATTTGGGACGGCGGCTTTTACAAAACCTGGCGCGAGATGCAGGCTGGATTAGCCGGGAAGGAGCGATGTCTTTTTTGTGCGCCTGCATGCTCCACGACCTGGGCCATTTCCCCTACACGCACTCGCTGAAAGAACTGCCGCTGCGTTCGCACGAAACCCTAACCGGGGGGTTGATTCTTACAGACCCGCTTAAAAGCCTGGTGGGTAAATGCGGGGCAGACCCTGTACTGACTGCGGCGATTGTTGACAGCGATCTTTACAGCACAACTAAAAACAACAGTGCAGTAAACAGCAGCGATGAATTGTTCTTTTACCGCAAGCTGCTTTCCGGCTGCCTTGACCCGGATAAACTTGATTACCTCAATCGTGATGCCCGTTACTGTGGGGTTCCCTACGGGGCACAGGATGTTGATTTTATCTTTTCCCGGCTTATTCCCAGCGCGGATAGAGGGACAGACATCGATTCCCGCCTCATTCCCAATGTTGAAGCCATTCTTTTTGCTAAATATTTAATGTATCGAACGGTGTACTGGCATAAACAAGTACGCGCCGCAACTTCCATGATTAAAAAAATACTGGTAAAAAACCTCGAATCGGGGGTAATAGCCGGAGAAGAACTGTATGGCCTTGACGACCAAAGCTTATTTTCACTGCTGAGGGAAAAACCCGGCAGTACCCTGGCAGAAGCAGTATGGAACGGACACCTGTATACCGCTATAGCGGAAATTCCCTATAAAGAGTCAGACCATTGCTGCCTGAGAGATATTGGTAAACGATCCCTTTACGAACAGCTCCTTGCTGATGAATTGCGCCATGCGGGCATTCCCCTTGCCCCCGATGACCTGATTATCGATATACCAGAACCGGTTTCATTTGAAACGAACCTGTTCGTATCAGACGAACAATGCAGTTTTGCAAACAGTTCAAGCGCCTTTAAAACCGAAACATTGGGATCTTTTGTGAAAACCCTCTACACGGTAAGAATATTTGTTAATCCCGATTATTGCGAAAAAATAGAGACATTGCGGGATTTATTTGATATACTATATGTTAAGAAACCATGGTTAAGGGGTATCTGAATATGGAAATACATAATATTTCTGAAGATTCTGTTTTTAGTTCGGTGGAGACTATTATTAACTCAATAAAGGAAGAAGGCAATCCAACAGGGTTATGCCTGTGTGATCAGTGTAAGCTGGATACCATTTGTTACACACTTAACCGCATTGAACCGCATTATATTGTTTCCAACAGGGGATTTACCCGGATTGAACAGGATTGGTCCGGTAGACAGCAGGCTGAAGCTGATATAGCCGCTCTCGTGTACAAAGGGCTGCGGCTGGTAACCCACAATATGCGTCCTACATCTGCTCATGATGATACCGTATCCATGGGGCAGACTTTTTCTGAGCCGGTTTTTGATCTTCCCACCATTGTGGGAAGGCTGTTTGACGGTGAAACATTTGCTCCCATTCCCGAAGCAACAGTGGAGCTTTGCAGCGGCAGTGAAAAAGTCTTAATGCGGAACCTGAACTGGCAAAACCCGTACACTCTCGTTGAGAACACTGCGGGGACATTTACATTTTGGCCTGCCGCAGTACCCGTTGAAAATGTAAGTATACACCGTATGTTTGATTACTCATTGAAAATAGAGTCCCCGCAGTACGAACCCTTGACCCATTTTTTCAAAATTCCCGTTGTTAGCGCCATCCAGTCCCAGCATTCCCGCAGTACGGACAGAACTTTTAAGCTTCCCGATATTTACCTGTTCCCTCCGGGTGAAGCCGAGCAAAACGGGTAGTAATTATAGTCTGTTCCTGGGTCTTGCTATTATCTTTTTTATGTCGCTGTGTTGTCCCATCCAAATACGCTCATTCGTTTCAATACTGGTCATTTCTGCGTTTACAAAATATGTCCTTACTGATTGATTATCTATCCGGTCTACAATGGTTCGTACGGTACCGGTAAGAAGAAAATCAGCGCCCACTTCCCTGCCAAGAGATGCAGCAGTTTCGTCACTTGTATAGCCGCTTAACTGATCCTGCCGTTCGGCGCGGAGTTCGTCTCTTGCGGCTCCTCCGGCGACAAAATCCATTTTCCCGCTGTTAAAAATTGTCCTTTCCATGATGCTTGTAATGATTGCGGTATCAATATGCTCGTCGCTTTCATTCCTAAACCTGCCGACCAGAACCACCGGCGTTCTGCCTCCCATTGCCCGTATCGCCTGGTCAACCCTCGGCGAATTAAGGCAATCATTAATCAAATATTCACAGACAATCCTGACATCCGTATCATTCCAGTACCCGCTCAGATCTATCTGTGTTCCGGAATCTATGCGCGTTACTGTTGGGGTTGAACTACAGGCGGAAAAAGCCATAACAATTATGAGCCCTACAGCCGGGAAAAAATAATGTGATTTCATTAAAAAACCCTCCATGTTACTTTACTATATCATTAATAGCATAAAAATCCATAGTGTGTAACCGCCAATGCGTGAACTTGCACTTTCCGGCGTATTTTGGTAGTCTAACCTAAGCCTGTAACAACAGTGCTTGCCGGCGTGGCGGAATGGCAGACGCAGTAGACTCAAAATCTACCGCTCGCAAGGGTGTGTGAGTTCAAGTCTCACCGCCGGCATATCTTAATTCCTTACGTTGTAAGGAGTTAGGTGAGAACTACCTTTAAATGGGCGTTCATAGTTTATACCGGAATTCGACTGGCACATAAACTGGCACATAGACCCAGTTTCAATGCCTGATCTTATGAGGTTGTGCAAAGGAGTATGCTTATGAAAAAGCATGGATTTTTATGGTTGGTTTTGGCAGTTGTTTCGGTTTCACTGTTAGCAGCCGGATGCGGTGCCGGTTTTGGGAAAGTAAAAACTTTTCATGGAACAGAAGTGTATTATACTTCGGCTGTAACAGAGAGCGAAGTTGATTTATTGGGCGCTTTCCTGATAACAGAGGGTTTTGCCGATGGGGATGTTCAAACAGTTCAGTTAAGTAAAACAGGGGAAACATTTGAATTCAGAATTGTAATTGAAAGAGACGAGGAAGAAGACCTGTTTTTACGGGAAATATTACAAGAGTTTGCCATAATACTTTCACAGAATGTGTTTAACGGCTCCCCGGTCGATATTCATTTATGTGATGAAAGATTGCAAACACTTGTTGTAATCCCCATGCCGCCGGCAATAGCGATTAGAAACCAAACAGGGAATACAGGTATCTTTCTATATATCAGTCCGGCATCATCCAATGACGCAGGGAGTAATGTGCTGGACTACTGGCTTGATCACGGAGATTCAATGACTTATATTTTACCGTTCCCGATAAATGTTGAAAACACATATAATATCAGAATGGTTAGTAATGAACTTGAAGTTTTTACAAAACTGAATATGCCGGTTACGCAGGGCGGTACCATTACCATGACCAGCAGTGATTTATTTGACTCCGGACGATCCTTCATGACTACCGCAAACCTTCGTTTAAGAAGCGAGCCTGACACAAGAAGTGATGATAATATATTAATAGTTGTTCCGCGATATACCGAAGTTTTATATTTAGCTTCAGGGAGAAGGGACACCATAGACGGCAGAACCGCACCGTGGATATTGGTGATGAACGAGGACGGAATCGCAGGATGGGCTTTTTCCGGTTATCTTGAAAATTGGGATTATTTTTAAGAGCAAACCTCTGCTGGCTTTGCCGATAATTACTGTATGGGAGCCAGGAGAAACTTAAGAAAACCTTACAGAGGCAGACGGAATCGCATGCCTGTCTCTGTTGTTTTTGTGATTTTTTTGCTGGTTGTACTGATTACCGCCTTTTTCATCCTTTTACCGCAGGCAAGAAATAATGTAAGAAATATCCCAGAAGTGATAACTACCGGGTCGCCTGAGTCGCAGGCGGAAACGATACGGACGCAACCGCCGCCAGACAGAATACCTGAAGCGCAGGAGGCCCAGACCGATAGCTCTTCCCCCGGCGACGATCCTCTGCAGGATACGGAGCAGGAACCGGCAGCGCCGCCTCAGGACAGAGAGCAAGAGCCGTCGGCTGCATTGCCTGAGGTTGAGGAAGTCTCAACCGTTGACAGGGGTATTTATTTTATGCAGGCAGCAAGCGATGGCAGCCTGGTCCCGGCAAGGGTTTCTCGCGTGTTGGTAATTTCAAACACTCCTCTTGAAGATTCACTCAATGCCCTGCTTGCCGGGACTACCCGTGAAGAAAGAAACCGGGGCCTCATGAATTTTATTCCGGCAGGGACCAGGATCATTTCGGTGGAGATGCGTGGAACTACCGCTGTCATTAATTTTAACGATGAATTTCAATTTGGTACTGACGGCAGGGAAGGGTACGATGCCCAGATTGAACAAATTATCTCAACGGCAAAAGAATTTCCCACTGTTCATGATGTGGAATTACGTGTTCGGGGAATACAGGTGGATGTTTACGGTCATGGACACTAGAGCCGTTTTATTGACAAGGCTTTTCCTGTCTCGGCATTTATTTCAACAATAATTCCCTGGACTTCCGCGCTGCTTTCATTGTCTTTCGGGTCTGCTGCCGGCTCCATGCGGTACAATACCTGCTTACGCATCCTGTCAAGGCAAATCGTTACATCCATGCCGATTACACTATTGGTAATTCCGGTCATCCCAAGATCGGTAATATACGCCGTTCCCTGTGGTAAGATGCGTTCATCGGCTGTGGGAACATGGGTATGCGTACCGGCAACCACTGCCGCCCGACCGTCAAGGTAATAACCAAGGGCTTCTTTTTCCCGGCTTGATTCGGCATGGAAATCAACAATGATAACAGGAAAAATACCCTGCATGAGGATTTCTCCGCCGGTAGTCAGCAGGTCATGGTTTTTTGATGTCAAATTGTCAAGACTTTTAAAAATATTGTCAAAACAGTGGAATGGGCAGTCAATGGGTGTCATTAGTTCCCGCCCCTGCATATTGATGAGAACCCAGCTTGTCCCTGCTTTTTCGATACACATCCAGCCCCGCCCCGGTGTGTCACCGGAATAATTTGCCGGACGCAGTACATTATCATCGGTTTCAAGAATTTTCCAAAAATCCCGTTTTTCCCAGACATGGTTCCCCGATGTCACCACATCAACGCCGCAGGCGATCATTCTTTTCAGAGCGGTTTCTGTTATGCCAAAACCGTCCGCAGTGTTTTCGCCGTTTACTATGGTAAAATCCACCGCATTATCTTTTATTATTTTTGGCAGCTTGTCTTCCAGAGCCTTAAGCCCCGGCTCGCCAACAACATCACCAATCATTATCGCCCGGACTATTTTCATGATGTCAGTATAATGGGACTGATAAGAATGCGCAATGCAAACATTTGCTTTACCGGTCAGCCAGCCCCGCTCCGACCGCAGTGGTATATTCCGCATCGGTAGGGTACAGGAATTCTATCCCGTACATTCCGGTAATGTCTGCAAGCACTTTGTGCCCCAGCCTGTTGCCGCTGCCGTTACCGGTGACAATAACCTGCTTGATGTTTTTTGCTCTTGCCGCAAATACGGAAAGCATGCCAATTACCTGATACACCATGTTTATTATGCCAAGGGCAATGTCTTCGCTGCTTGCGCTGTCTGACATTTTGCCGAAATTCGCAACGGTTGTTTCCTTGTGAAGAAAACTTATGTCCCTGTCCATAATGTCTTCAAGCAGGAGATCGACACGGCTCAGGTTTCCTGCTTGCGCAAGGTCTATGATATTGCCAAATTCGGCGGTGGGCAGCAATTTTTTTGCCAGGCCGAGAATGGTTCCGCCGCCGACACCGGAGCCGCCGATATGGGTAATGCCGCAATCATTGGCTTCAATAATCGCAGTCCCTGTTCCAATATTGGCGATGATGATGTTATCCAATCCCGATAAAAAAATTCCGCCGGTGCCAATGGCTATTATTTCATTCACCCTGCTTGTTGGAATTCCAAAAATACTATTGGTAATGTTGGATGCGCCCACCCCGGTTATCCTGATTCCGTCAATGGCTTGAATCGCAATGCTGTTTTCAAAAACAATTTTACCAAAAGCTCCGGTCGCAGCAGTTACCGGATCCGATGCCTTGATTTTTACTTTTCGTGTAAGCGCTCCGTTTTCAATGGAAACCGCCTTTGTGGTGGTGGCGCCTACATCAATGCCGATTATCAAATGCTTATGCTCCCGCTTTTTACTATGCCCATAATGAAGAAGGATACACGCCCGCTTCGGTCAAAGCAGCAAGTTTTTTGACAGCCATTTCCCGGTCTTCCCGGTAGGTAACGCCAAACCATTCAGAATTTGCCTGCAGGGTCTTTATCCCGATAATATTCTGTTTGATAAAATAATCCGCTGCACGTGGAATAAAACACTCGCTTTTTATCTGACCGGGAATATCTGCGGCAAATGTATCCAGGAATGCATCAAAATATTTCCTGAATTCCGGAAGAATGGTTTGAGGAAACCCCCAAAAATTCATTGACACGGGGCTGTCCGTCGCAAGTTCACGGATTGAGCCGTCGGAATTCGTGTTGATAATGCGGCCGTCTTTGTTCTCAATGGCCGTAAGCTCATCTACCGAGACTAGATAACCGTCTTTCACTTCACAGACACCACGCGCCACAGTTCCCTGGGGGCTTAAGGTTTTATCAAGCCGGTATGGCACGATTACCGGGTCGTTTGCCGCCGGGCTGCATAAGTGTTTGCCAATAGCTTTGTAAGCCTCAGGCCCGTAGAAATCATCGGCATTAATGACGGCAAACGGTGCATCAATATTGTCCGCCGCGCATAAAAGCGCATGGACTGTACCCCAGGGCTTTGTTCTGCCTGCCTTTTGCGCCCCGGCATAAATGTCCGGCGGTATGAGGCTGTCCGATTCCTGGAACGCAAGTTCCCATCGTACTTTTGACCCCATGCGGTCTAGTACCAATTCCCGGAAATCTTTTTCGATGTCGCGGCGTATGATGAACACCACTTTTTCAAAACCTGAACGAAGGGCATCGTACACCGAATAATCAAGCAATACTTCGCCGTTTTTTCCCAGTTTATCCATTTGTTTGAGACCGCCGTACCGGCTCCCAATACCTGCAGCAAGTAACACTAAAATAGGGCCTTTCATATTTTTTCCTTCCTCACTTTACTATAACTAATAAACGAAAAACCGTCAAAGTCTGCCGTGTTTGTTTTTATCCACAGCGCAGGATCAATCCGGGGAAAAAAAACATCGCCTTCGTAGTGCCGGTGTATCTGAGTCAGCTCGATAGTAGTGGCAAATTCCAGCGCTTCATGGTAGATGGAAGCGCCGCCGCAGATAAATACCTTTTCATGCCTGTAACAATGCTTAATTGCGCCCTGCAGCGACGGAAACACCAACGCCGGAGCAATGGTTTCAGGCGCGGTATTGGCGGACAATGATTGTGATACAACAATGTTCAGCCGCCCGGGCAGGGGGCGTTTTGGCAGGGATTCCCATGTTTTTCTGCCCATGATGCAGGGCCAGCCAAGAGTCAGTTCCCGGAAACGGGCAAGGTCTTCTTTGAGCGACCAGGGAAGGGCGTTGTTTCTGCCTATCACGCCGTTTTCCGCCATAGCTGCAATGATGATGATGTCCTGCATTTTGTACCTTATTAAACCGCAATTTCAAATTTAATCGCCGGGTGAGGATCGTAGCTTTCGATAACCGTGTCGGTATAATGCCAGTCAAAAATGGAGGTAAAATGTTCCGTTCTGATTTCTGGCAGTGTGCGGGGTTCTCGTGTTAGTTGTTCTCTAATCGCATCAACGTGATTAATATAAATGTGAACATCACCCAAAAACCCGATAAGCCTTCCTTCGCCCAGGCCGGCCTCTTTTGCAAGCAGGTGCAGCAGGCAGCCGTAACTGGCAATATTAAACGGCAGTCCAAGAGCGACATCCACCGAACGCTGGTTCCAAAGGAGGTTCAGCCTGCCGTCTATTACTGTTACCTGGAATGTGTAATGACAGGGGGGAAGGGCCATACGGGGAAGGTCCAGGGGGTTCCATGCGCTGACAATCATGCGGCGGTTGTCCGGGTTTTTTTTCAGCGTTTCTACGAGCGTTTGAAGCTGATCTGCGCCTTCCCCTTCCGGCGGGACGTTATGTGAAATATATCGTGCGCCGAAATTGCGCCATTGCCAGCCGTATATCGGACCAAGTTCCCGTTCTGCCATCATTTGTTCCTGTGTTTCCCTGTTGTTGCTGTAGGGAACTGCGTCGGGTGAACACCATTCATCCCAGATATGGTTGTTTTTTTCTCTCAGCCATTCTTTGTCTGTAATGCCCCGGATAAAAAATTCCAGTTCCGATGCAACAAGCCGGAACGGAACTTTTTTGGTAGTCAGGAGCGGGAAACCATCCGTCATATCATGTTCAAACATGGCGCCTGCAATTGTGAGAGCATCAATGCCTGTTCGGTTTTGCTTGCGGAAACCATGCTTCAGAATTTTCTCAACTATATCAAGGTAAGCTGTCATGCGTTTTTTTCTCTTTTGCACCTGATTCGTTTTTTGCTTTACCTGGATTCCCTGGCTTTTTTTCTGCCGGTGGTTTTTTTACCGGTTTTTTCACAGCGGTGCTTTTTTTCGTTTTGGCAGCGGGAGGCCCGGGTTTTTTTTCGGTTTTTATTACGGCAGTGGCTGTAGTCTGCTTTGAATTTTGATTTTTAAGCTTTTCCGATAAAGCCAACTCGGTTTTTGCAAGGTTTTTATTTCCGGCGGCTGATGCCCATTTCCCGGCAAGCGCATGAGCTGCCCAGTTTTTTTTACCAACAACTAACAGTCTGGGAATAAGAGCCTCCAGCTCTTTATATTTTTTTTCTTCCAGGAAACGGTTTCCGCCGTTAATCCATCGTTTGAGAGCTTTCGTATTTTTACCCAGTTTTGCCCAGGCATCAGCGGCGTGTACAGCATACAAACCATTATTTTTGTTAAGTTTAAAGGCATAATCCCAGGCGATTGCGGCAGCTTCGTAATCATCCAGATTCCAGCAGGCATACCCAAGTAACGAGTAAAGCAGAGGCAGGCTTTCACGGGCAGCACCGGTTGTACCCATTCGAATAATTAACTCAGGAAGAAGCTCCGCCAGTTCTTTGAATTTATTCTGGGCGCTCAGAACAATAACTTTCTCGGAAAAAAGATCCATGGTTTCTGCGCTGTAATCATTATCATCAGAAATCATTGAAATTCCGATATCAATGTATTCTTCCGCTGCAGCGTATTGTTCCAGTTTTGAAGCCATTTGTGCGGCAAAAAGAAGCTCTCCCCTGGAGCGCATTTCTGTGTAAGTAGCCATAACGCTCCGTGCGGCGTCTTCACGCTGTTTCCACACCTTTGTTATTTGGTCATACGCCAGGTCATAGCGGTCGAGGGCGGCATAACTTTCTGCAAGCTGCAAGCGGCTGTCGGCGCTAATGTCCGTAGCGTCATTCCATTTTATATAATCCGCTTCTACTGCAGCATTTCGGGAATCCACCGAAAGGTAATCAAGCCATGCCTTGCATGAATAATTTTCGTTGGGAGGAATATATATATCATCGGTATTTTTTTCTTCGGTATCCGCATCATAAGAAACCAGGGCAAAACCAAGGTGTCCGCCCGGAATGGACGAGTCGTATGTTTCGGCAATCCATCTGCCATTAATTATAAATATATGATGATCGCCCATGGATATTATGCAAATTTCAACACCCTGTTCATAAATATCATGCGATTCTGTCCAGCCGACAAGCGGACGGGGGATATTGTTGTTTACAGCATCCAGGCGAAAATAGCCTTTGCTGCATACAAGGGCGAGGTAATATGTACCCGTTTCTATAACCCGAAACATGATACCGGCAGCACAATAGCCTCCCATACTGTCGTACCGGAAGCGTGCCCTGATTACTTGATCAACATACACACGATCCGCCGTTTCAAGCCAGGCCATGCAGCTTTTCTTTTTCAAACCGATGAACAAGGCATTTCCCCTGGAATAATCGCTTTTTTTGAAAAATCCTGCCATTTTCCGCCAAAACCGGGGTTCACTTTCCGGAGTTGGGTTTTTTTCAAGGTTGGCATTATAGGAAATTTCTGATTTAATTATAAAACAGGATCTTTCGGAACTTGAAAAGTCTGCTATCCATTTTTCTTTCATCCATTCTTCTGGCTGTTGTTTTTTCTTGAGTCTATTTGATAGGATGTACAGGAGGCGCTTGAAAACAATGAACATACGTTATTATTACCGCAAATTCATTGAAAAGTCGAGGTCATTTTTCACAAAAATATTTCGCCGGTCTCCGGAAAAACCAAAGCCCCCTTCCGGTGTCTACCACTGGGCATCTGTGGCCTCCTTGTTCCGTACCTGGCTTGCAAAACCCAAGGCTTTTTTTGCCGTGGTTTTCCGCAGTGTCGCCAATGGTCTGAAGTTTGTCGCCGGAGGGTTCCGCCGTATACCGGAAAAATTAAGGCCTGTTGCCGCCGCTTTCCGCCGCTTACCTGAGAAACTGAAATCTGCCGCTGTAGCTTCCCGCCGCCCTGCTCCGGCTAAACCGAAACCTGCCGCCGCCGTTCGCCGCACTCCGGCTAAGCCAAAGCCTGCCGCCGTCGTTCGCCGCGCTCCGGCAAAACCGAAGCCTGTTTCCCGTACTCCGTCTCGTCCCCGTGTTCCGGTAATGCCAAGGGTCCGCGCCTGGTTTGCAACAAAGCCCAAGGCTTTTTTTGCCGTAATTTTCCGCAGTATCGCCAATGGCCTAAAGTCTTTTGCCGGAGGGTTGCGCCGAATTCCCGCAAAGTTAAAACCTGTTGCCGCTGCTATTCTGCGCATACCTGCAAAGCTGAAAACCGCCGCCGCCGCTATCCGCCGTATCCCGGAAAAACTGAAATCCGCTGCTGCTATCCGCCGCACTCAGGCAAAACCGAAGCTTGTTTCCCGTACTCCGTCTCGTCCCCGTGTTCCGGTAATGCCGAGGGTCCGCGCCTGGTTTGCAACAAAGCCCAAGGCTTTTTTTGCCGCGGTTTTCCGCAGTATCGCCAATGGCCTAAAGTCTTTTGCCGGAGGGTTGCGCCGAATTCCCGCAAAGTTAAAACCTGTTGCCGCTGCTTTCCGCCGAATTCCGGAAAAGCTGAAAACCGCCGCCGCCGCTATTCGCCGTATCCC
>Ga0099364_10003150_pt1 | contig 25842 bp, 24 predicted proteins | sample TergutTh196P3_FD_73070 | JGI IMG/M metagenome (GOLD analysis project Ga0099364, IMG submission 73070) | Microcerotermes parvus P3 segment gut microbial communities from Pointe-Noire, Republic of the Congo - Th196 P3 | ecosystem: Host-associated > Arthropoda: Insects > Digestive system > Gut ...
TGTCTAAAACCGTCCAGGGTAACAAATACAAGCATAGCAACCATATTTAGGTATTGTCCCAGGAGTGGATTTTCTATCTTGGACAGGGGATCGAAAGTTTCTGAAGCACCAAAACCCATCTGTAAAGAGAAGAACTGCCCGGCTGTAACAAAGGCCGCAAAAATAAGTGATAAAAAGAAACCAATTATAATGCCAATAATACCTTCTCCAATTACAAGAAAAACAAAACCAATCCCCATGGAGGAAATTTCCCACTGGCTTATTAAGGCGGAATTAAAAGAGCAATAGGCAACAAAACCCGCAAGCGAAATCTTTGCCACTTGAGGAATGGCATCAGAATTTAAAAGAGGTGCTGTTTGTACCATGGCGAGAGCTCTTGCGGCAATCAATAAAAAGATGGGTGCGCCTGCAATGATCTCGTTTAGTATATGCTCTTCAAACAAAATTTTATCCTTGCTACCTTGCCATTTCGGGAATTCTCATAAATAACTCCCTTGTATATTCACTAATGGACGTAAACATCCAGCCGCCAAGAAAGGCCAGTACCAGAAGTATGGTAAAAACCTTGGGCACGAAGGTAAGTGTCTGTTCCTGTATGGATGTAGTTGCCTGCAAAATTGCAATAACAAGCCCGACAGTAAGCGCAGAGATAAGAAGAGGGGCTGCCATCATTAAAACCTGCTGTATGCCGCCTCTTAGTATTGCTGTAACCTCACCTATAGTCATTTTTCACCTCTGTTAAATCGTCACATAAATGACTGGATCAACTGTCCAGTTAATAAACCCCATCCGTCTACCAGTACAAAAAGAATGAGTTTAAAAGGCATGGAGATCATGATGGGAGGAAGCATGATCATACCCATGGACATGAGCGCACTGGCTACAACCATGTCAATTACAATAAAAGGAATAAACAAAAGTATTCCTATCCTGAATGCCAATGTAAGCTCATTTAAAATAAAAGCGGGAATAAGCACATAGGTTGGTACATCGGCAAGGGTGTTAGGTGTATCCAAACCCCTCATGGCCATAAAGAGACGTATATTGTCGGGACGCGACTGCATCTGGCTATACATAAAAATACGCAATGGTGTCTCTGCTTCTCTAAAGGCGACTTCTACGCCAATTTCACCTTCCGCCATAGGTCTGAATGAATTTTCGTAAATTGTTGTAAAAGTAGGCCACATAATAAAAAGTGTCATAAAGAGTGCTATTCCCATCAGCACCTGGTTGGGAGGCACCTGCTGCAGTGAAAGCGCTCTTTTAATAAAATCCAGGACTATGGCAATACGCAGGAAACTGGTCATAAGAATAATAATGCTTGGTGCAAGGGCCAAAAGGGTAAGCAGTAATAAAAGCTGAAGCGAAAAAGCTACTTCCTCGCCGCTTTGGGGATTTCTTATTGTAAGGTCTATAAAGGGAGTCGGCGTCACAGATGGAGGAGGCGGAATTTCGGCAGTACCGGGAGTGCTCATTCCGGGAAAGAGAGGTATTTCGGTATCCAAATCCAGAGGGAATAGCTGCGCAAAGAGGGAAGAGGGAAGGAACAAAAGCATAAAAAGCAGCGTTATGCCAAAAGCGGTTTTTTTCATGTCAGGTATCCCTTAACCTTTGACGTCTTTTTCTAATATTTTCTACACCATTATTTACTGCGGGGTTTTGCCTGTTTGCCCCGGATAAACTGCCTATAAGGGAAGCAAAATTAAATACTTTTCTGTTTTCCGCCTGGGCTATCTTTTCTGCGTCTTCTATAAGCATGGTTTCCAGAGTTTGTGAATCTTCAAGTTCAGATATTAAATTTATGCCGCCGGAAGCGCCGCCCACTAGCCATGCTTTGGCACCTATAGAAACAACTGCCGCAAAGGTATCTGTAGACAGGGGGACTTTGGCAAGAACCCTTAAATTGGGGTCAAGGCTTTCGGGGGTTTTGGCAAGACGTTTAACAAAAAAAACAACTCCATAAATAGCCAGGGCGGCAAGGGCAAGTACAAGGATCATGCGCAACAAGACCCAAATGGATGATTCACCTTCAGGAACCGGTGCAACAGGAGTTTCTCCAAGTATTATGCTAGATTCGTCTATGGCAGTACTGCCTACTATAACATCGCTTTCCTGTGCAGAAAGCATAGTAATAGCGCTAAAGCCTGAATGAGAAAATAAAATAAACAGTAGGATAAAGCCAACAAAGGGCTTGAATACTTTCAGTTTTTCCCCTCCCAAGTTAAAACTGATTAATGCATAAACTTCCTGTTATTGTACTATATTATATAAATTTATGCTAGTACTTTCTTCAAAAAAATTAAGTTAACTCGTTCATCCTTTCCATTGGAGATACAATTTCAGTTACACGGACACCAAAGTTTTCGTCTATTACTACAACTTCTCCCTTGGCAATAAGCTTGTGGTTTACAAGTATATCAACAGGTTCACCAGCTAGTTTATCAAGTTCTATAATGGTACCTTCTCCCATGGAGAGTATTTCTTTAATTAGCTTTCTGGTACGGCCCAATTCTACGGTCATCTCCATGTAGACGTCCATAATCAGGTTAATGTTACCGGCTTCCTGGGGCAGATTATTCGGCATTAAATTGGGGAACTGTACTGCCTGTACATTCGCCGGACCGCCCATACCTGGCATTCCTCCCATACCTGCCATTCCCATACTCTGCATTCCTGTCATTCCTGCCATACCCATACCTGCCATATTTTGCATTTGTGCCATATTCTGCATGCTCTGCTGGGCGCTCTGCTGCATATTCTGCATAGCTGCCATACCCTGCATGCCGGCTGTTGTGCCATTTAATGCCCTTGCTATATCACTTGCAAGGCCGCCGCCGTAAACCTCCCATATCTGATGAGAGTTTCCATCTCCCAAGTCTATAGGATAAGTTGCACAGAGAAAATCCCCGCTTGGCAGAGCTGCGGCGGCTTTTCTTATATTTGCCGCTTCTGCGGGAACTGCGGCTATGGATTGATTATTTGTACTTTTTGTAAGGTCAGTGATTTGGGTTCCAACAAACTGGGAGATAACTTCACATATTACCGACATTGCCATTTCGCTCATTTCAATGTTTTCTTCTTTATTCATGAGACTTGCTATGGCTTTTGCAGTATCTTCGGGGAAGATAAAGCAATGCTCGCCGGGGAAACCGGAACTAAAATCTGCTTTTACAGCAGTGACCATTTCAGGAAGCTGTTCCAAAAGGGAATCCCTGTTTGTAAAAGACACAGTGGGTTCACCCATGGAAACAGTTGCGCCTGTCATCATGGACAAGTTGGATGAACCGGCACCTATATTACGCGAAAGATATACCTGGAAAGCTTTGGCATCTTCTTCTGAACCGTTACCGGGAACAGCAGTGGCTGTTGCAGTGGGAGCAGTTGATGAATCTACACCTGCCAACAGAGCATCAATTTCGTCTTGTGAAAGCGCACCATCACTCATTTATATACTCCTATCTTTTAAATAACTCGGAAATAAAACGAAGTTTTATATAAACTCCTCGCCGTCATTTAAAAGTTCGTCTAACTCTTCCTGCTGTACTTCTGCAAGTTTCTTGATTATCTGTACAGCCATCTTTTTACCGACAACACCGGGACGGCATAAAAACTTCTTTCTGCTGCCTACATTCAATGAATAAGGATCCCCTACCTTGGTATCGTAGAGCCTTATAACATCTCCTGTTCTTAGGGAAAGCACATCACGGATGGAAATATTTATTTTCCCAATTTCAGCTACTATATTTACATCGACAGTTGACAGTTTTTCCTTTAATACATTGAGGTTTTCAGTGGTAGTACCACGGTGTACGGTAGAAAACCAGAACTGTGTGGAAAGTTTTCCTATGATAGGTTCTATGGTCAGATAGGGGATACAGAAGTTTATCATGCCTTCCACATCTCCTATCTTTGTTTCCAGTGTTACAAGCACAACCATATCGGTAGGGGGGACAATTTGAGCAAACTGCGGGTTGGTGTCTATCTGCCCCAGCCTGGGTCTTAGATCTATAACCTGTGTCCATGCCTCGCGCATATTGCCAAGTATGCGGACTATAATGCCTTCCATTACAGACTGTTCTATATCGGTAAGTTCGTGCTGGGATTTTGTTCCCTCGCCTGTACCGCCAAAAAGCCTGTCTATGATGGAAAAGGTTATTGCAGGGTCTACTTCCAAAATGGCATTCCCTTTAAGTGGATCCATATTGATAATTGCAAGAGTTGTAGGCGTGGGAATGGAACGGATAAATTCTTCGTAAGTAAGCTGATCTACAGATGCAACGTGAACATGCACCATGGAACGAAGCTGTGCAGAAAGGCTTGTAGTAGTCAAGCGCGCAAAGGTATCGTGCATCATGGAGATGGTTCTTATTTGTTCTTTAGAAAATTTGTCCGGACGTTTAAAATCGTAAATTTTTATTTTACGCGTATCAGCAGCCGGTCTTAGAGCCTCGGGCTCAGTTTCCCCCGCACTTATTGCAGTAAGCAGCTGATCAATTTCGTCCTGGGAAAGTACTTCAGTCATTATTACCCCCAGGGGATCGCCAATATAACCAAAGAAATCCCCTCCCTTATTTCATCGGCCAATCTTTGGTTTTATTTAGGTTATACCATGTTTTTTAATTTTACAAGGTATTAGGGCATAGCCATTACTTCCAGCTGTATAAAGGCCACATGCCTTATCCTGCCTGTGTTAAGTATCCTTGTGTTGATCTGCTCAATTATCTCCTGCCGCAAACGGGGTTCATTTGTAGTTCCAAGTTCTATAGCTCTTTTTGATCTAAAGTAGGAACGTATAAAATCCTGCAGCTCGGGCAAACGGGCAGTTAACTCTGTTGCCGTGGCATTATCGTTCTCGTCATAACCCAACTGGAGATTTACCACAACAGAATGAGGAACAGTATCACTTGTAGTTGTCCTAACTACCCCAATCAGGGTAAAGAACTGAAAAGTAGGTCGTGCACCTGTAAAGGGGGAATTTATGGGGATAGCAGTCTGAGGACGCCCTCCCCTGTTCATTATGTTAAAGGTAATTACAGAGATGGTTACTATAAAAATTAATGCGCCCAATCCTATAGCAATAAATTTCAGCAAATTAGGAAGCAGGGCTGCAAGACCCGATGCCTTTTTTGGGGCATCTATACCAGGAGAGTCACCTCCATCAAGATCGAGATCGTCACTGTCACCCATATATGCTTACCTCCACTAAAAAATGTAAAAATCTACTCTTCATTCTTAAAACCGCCTATTCTACGCCGGTATTCAACTATTCTATTGATTACTTCATCAATTCCCTCTTTTACCACCACATATTTGCCGGAAAGCATAAGTATGGTGGTATCGGGACGGGTTTCTATGGACTCCATTTGGTGAGGATTTAAATAGTAATCAGTCCCGTTTAACCGGCTTAACTTAATCATAACTTAGCTTACCTTAATTACCTTTTAAGGGTTAATAGCTCCTGAAGCATTTGGTCTGCCGTTTGTATGGTCCTGGAGTTAGCCTGGAATCCCCTTTGGGTGATGATCATATCTGTAAACTGATCCGCCATATCTACGTTAGACATTTCCAGTACCCCGGCCTGTATAAAACCTTTGCCTGCCAAACCGGATGTACCTATATTGGCATTGCCGGAGTTGGTTGTCATCCTGTAGTTATTGTCTCCAATTTTTTCAAGACCGCCCTGGTTGGTAAAACTTGCCAAACCAATTTGACCTATTACACGCAGATTACCATTGTCAAAAATACCTGTAATAACACCGGCAGAGTCTATACGGAAATTCTCAAGATAACCCATGGGGTTCCCGTTTTGCTCGTTAATTCTGGTGGAGCTTCTTTCAGCATACTGTGTCATGGAGTTGGTTAGTCCGCCTACAGTACCCAGGTTAAGCTGGAAGTTATGTCTAGTCATGGTTCCGTCATCCTGCGGATTGGCAGTTTGAAGGTCATAGGCAACATTCATTATCAAGCTGCCGGCTGCATCTTCGTTTCCGGCTGCATCAACTACACTCATTAACATACCATTATTGTCAAAGTTTACAACAAAAACTGTGGGACCGCCGGGTGCGGGAGGATCATCTCCCATACCTACAGAAGTGTTAGTGGGAATTTCACTGTCCGGGTTTACTATAACTTCACCCTGCCAGCTATTATTGGTTCCCGGCACCCTTGTAAATACAACGCGTGCAACATGGAGATCCCCGAAAGAATCGTAAATATTAATGGATGTAGACCATGCTCCCGCACGTATCTCAGCTTCGCTGGCGTCATCTGCAATTTCCGGAGTTCTCTTGTCCAGGTTACAGGCAAAGTAGACCATGGTGGTCTCTCTTGCCTCATCTTTGGCACCAACAGGAATAACCAAAGATTCAAGACTTCTGGATGTGTCCAGAATTCTTGTTCCACCTATATCCTCTGCCATCCAGCCCTGAACCCTAAGCCCATTGCTGTTCACCAAAGTACCTTCTCTATCCAGGTAAAAGTTACCTGCTCTGGTATAAACCTCTGCTCCCCTGTCATCCAAAATGAAAAAGCCGTTTCCATTTATTGCCAGGTCTGTCCCTACGCCTGTTGACTGAAAAGATCCTTGAGTATGTATAGTGTCTATAGATGCAATTGTCATCCCAAGACCAACTTCTACGGGGTTTACACCGCCCAGTACTTCTGTAGGACGCGCGGCTCCCTGCATCTGCTGGTAAAACATATCCTGAAAGTTCACCCTACCCCGTTTAAAGCCGGTAGTATTTATATTTGCGATGTTATTACCTATAACATCCATTCTGGTTTGATGATTCTGAAGTCCGGAAACACCGGCAAACAATGATCGCATCATATCGTAATATCCTCCTTAGTCCTCTATCTCGTTGATAAATGATGTATCGAAAACTGCTGTAACCTGCTCCCAATTAAAGTACCTGCCATTAACCACGATCCTGGGCACTTCCTCTCTTGTAACAGCCTGGATCACTCCCTGAACTATCTGATCATCCGTGATTATTTCTACTGATTTGCCTATAGCACTAGTTGCATCGCTAAGATGAAGCATGTGAGCCATTCTGGAAAAATCTGCTGCCATATTTTGCATTTGCTCCAGACTGGAAAATTGAGCCATTTGGGCTATAAATTCCCTGTCCTGCATTGGAGCTGTGGGGTCTTGGTAAGTTAACTGGGTGATCAGAATTCTTAAAAAATCATCCTTACCCATACCCTCATTGGGGTTTGGACTTCTAGTGGCAATTTCATTAGAAAGCCTTCTGTTTTCTGCTTCTACCCAACGGCTTGCTTCTGCTCTTTCCTGTGGACTCATTACTGCTTGTATAGCCATTTACTCTCCTATACCAATAAATTAATTGGTGTTCTTTCTGCTTTCTGGGTATATACGGCATCGCTTTGGATAATTACCTCTTCAACTTCTGCCTGATAACTTGAGGCTGCCATTGCGTAGGAAAGAGGATTTAACTCCTCCTCCTGTTCTCTGCCGTGAAAATTCCATCCATCCTGTGCAAGAGCTAGGGACAATTTGGCCTCGCTAAAACCGGAGTCCCTGAACGCTTTTTCAAGAGATGCTAATTCCCGTTCAAAAGCCCGGAGCGCATCGTTTGATTCCAAAACAATTAACCCCGTAATCTTGTTTTCGACCATTTCCAGGTGTATCTTTACATCCCCCAAAAAGGCCGGTTTTAGAGAAAGACGTATAGTACCTTCTCCGCCGTCACGAATAATTATCTGGGCATTCCTGATTATATCAGTCGATAATTCCCCACGCAGTTCCCTGGCAAGCATGTTTTCAAATTTATTTTGTACTATCTCTTTGCCTGATGCTCTAAGATCAAGAGGGTATTCCATCTCCAATGTGTTTGCCGCATCAACTTTGACCGCATTAAACACATTATTGCTCGTTTGTAAGTCCTGCCTTTCTGTTCTTAAGTCCCGGATTTCCATATTGGATCTTCCCTTGTTGACAGGCCTATTTATCTGGATTTCTCCGTTTTTGGCAAAGCTCCCTTCACTTACCCTTTGTTCTAAATTCTGGAACTGTTCATTTTGTAAATTAATTCTGTCTTCTAACTTAAATTCTTCCTGCATAAAAGCAGTTTGGACTTTGTTGTTTAAAGTTGCTTCGTTTTCTTCATGGCCAAGCTCTTCCATTACAAATTCCTGTTGGATTAACGCAATTTCGCTTTCTCCACCATCATCTGCAGGAAGCCCATCAGTATTTTGCACAAATTGATGGCTTTCTTGCCTATCTACATGATTATTACCGGCAATATTTTCCGTATTGGTAAAGTTTACTGCCAGTTCCCCGTTTATTTCATTATTATCTTCTTCCGTAAATGTAAAACTGCCTGTTAATGCTTGATTTCCCTCTATTTCAAGAGTATTTTCTTCAATAATAGAGGAATTTTCCATCTGTATGGCTGTTAAAATGGAATTTTCTGATAAAAATGAATTATTATTCCAAATCTCTGTGCTTTCCTGCTGTTTTTCGGCAATTGATGTAAAAACAGTTAAATCTTCACTTTTCTCTGCTTCTTCTGTTATGCTGCTTTCTGCATTTAACTCAGCGCTTTTCTGCCCTGAAATTTCGTTTTCGTTGGAAGAAATTTCATATGACAGCAATTTCGCAAAAGCGCTGTCGTCGTTTATGCTATTATTGGCAGTACTATGAAGCAAATCAAAGCCTGTTGGAGAATTTGAAACTTGCGGGGGACTTGATAAATGTATCAATCCCGGCCTCCTATCTACAAACTTAAGTTTGTTTTATAACTAGGAAAACCGTGGAATTAGCTGCTTAGAAAAAAGAGGGACGTGCTACCATTTTGCGGCTTATTTCCGCTGCTCTGACAGGATCCATTAAAGACATCCAGTAGGGCACTATAGAAGTTCTTCCGTCAGCCTCCGACAACTCATCGGTTTTCCTGAACACGTCGATTATGTCCTGATCATCCATGGCTGCCAAAATACCAACCGCTCGCTCAGGCGGCATATTGATCAGATTGATGGCATTCCTTTCAACGGTTCTATCTCTAATTTCGGCATCTGAAAGGATAACATTGAAGGAATTTATTTGTTCTTCCAATGCTCTTCTTTGCTCGTCCAACTCCTGTATCATCTGCTCCATCTGTCCCCAACGATTTGCAAGATCCTGATCCCGCCTGTCCAGCTCCATTCTCTGCAGTTCAAGAGCATCCAGGCGTGCTGCAAGACGCTCAGAATCAAGGTTAATAAAATTATCATCTGTTTGAGTATCTGTCCTTGGATCTCCCGGAGGAATTAAATTGCCAATTAGGGGAACAGCTCTTAGAAAATTTAGCACAGGACCAGTAACATTTTTAGCATCTATTACATTGAGGTAGTCAAACCAGAGTACGCCACCTCCCACTAAGATCAAAATTAAAAAAACCAAAACGACAATTCTACCTGTCACAATAAACCTCCCAATTTAATGCACTATAATTATACATCGACATAAGAATTAAGTCTATTAACAGAACAGAATTATTCTGTTATGGTGATCTTCAATGAACCTTATTCTCTGTGCGGATCTTCATCTTAAAGAAAGCGAAAAAGAGTATTCATTTTCTGTATTAAGGGAAATTATAAGCCTGTGCAGGGAAAAAAACTCTGGCGCTTTGCTGCTGGCAGGAGATATTTTTGACTCACGGCAGGATCTTATTGCACTGCGCTCCGATTTTCGTAATGCCATGGAAGAATTACCGGCATCCTGTACTGTATTATTTCTTCCGGGTAACCACGAGGAACTTAGGGCTTTTAACGGAGAGAGCATAGACAATTTTGATTTTGGCAGAGCCTTACTCCTTTCAAAAAAGCCCTGGTCACTTTACGATCTTACAGAAGATATAGAGATCCTTGCCATTCCCTTTCAGAGTAATTATTCAGATTATAAAGATTATGATGTTCCTCCAAAAAACAAGAAATTGCGTATACTGCTTGCTCATAGTGCCATTGCAGGTATGACATATACAGGTGAAGACGAAGAAAATACAAGTATAATGGACGAGGAAATATTTAATTTCTTTCAGATAGACATGGCAGCAATGGGGCATATTCACAAAGGTTTGAATATAAAAAGAGATAAATATAGAATCCTTTATCCCGGTTCAGCCCGTATTTGGCGGGAGGGAGAAACAGGCAAAAGATGTGTATATTACTGCAACATGAAAAATCCGCAGGCTGCTCCGGAAGCTCTGTATCTAAAGTCAGCAGGTGAATACAGAATACTGCCTGTATATGCCAACCCTGAGGGGCAGTTAAAGGTAGATATGGACAGCGATTTTTCCGCTCAGGACAGCCTTATGCTGGAACTATATGGTCTTGTGGAAGATGAAAAAAGCGTGCTTGATAGCCTTGAAAAAATGAAAAAAGAGCTGGAAAAAAATTACAGAAAAGTAAGTTCTAAAATAGATAAACTCTCTGTGCTGTCAGGGATATCTACTCACCCTCTTGCTAAAAGATTTCTTGCAGAATGGGAAGCAAAAGCGGAAAATTATCAAAAAGAAGAAAAAGAAGTATATGAACTTGCCCGTTTAAGGGGTCTTTTGACATTAAAAAGCATACTGGAAAAAAGAAAATGATTAAATCACTTAATCTTGAAAATTATGGGCGCTTTAAAAAGGCTGTTTTTAATTTTTCCCCTGTAAGCATATTTTACGGACCAAATGAAGCCGGAAAAACCACCATCTTTGATGCATTGTTAGACGCAATTTCTTCTCCAAAGGCCAGTACTACAATGGGAAAGCACCTTTTGGAACGTTACGGAGCGGAAAGAAGTTCAAAGCCGGATTATGAGGGAGATAAAATCATAATACCAACAGATGATTTTCTTAACATCTTTGCCGTAAGGTCAGGCATAATAGAACTTAACATAGACAAAAACTCACAATGGATGAATAAAGTAAAGGCATCCCTCTTTTCAGGCGGTATAGATACTAAAGATCTGTTAAATGAGCTGGAAACTATATTGGCAAGCAAGGCAAGAAACACATTAAAGGGAGAAGAACAAAATCTGGAAAGCAGCCTGGAAAAAATAAACAGCGAAAAGAAAAACTATTTAAGCATAAGGGAGAAGTGCATTGCAGAAGAAAAATTAATTAAGGGCAAAGAGTTAAAAATGCAAAACGCAGCTCTGGAAATTAACGATCTTGAAGCAGAAGAAAAAGAACTGGATAGTTTTCTGTATCAGCAAAAGCAGATAAAAGAAGAAAAACACCTAAAAAGCATACTTTCTTTATTGGGCGAAGCATCCCGAAAAAAAGACGAAAACGAAAAATACAATAAATATAAACAGGATACATTAAGCGAAATTCAAAAAACAGAAAGAGAACTGGTAAATGCAAAGTCTGAACTTACCAAAATAATTGCACTGGAAGAAGCAGCTTTAAAAGACCTTGGCAATACTGCAAGAGAAAAATCTTTAGCAGAAGAAAATAATAATAATCTTGAAAAGAATAAAATTCTCTCAGACTTATTAAAAGAAAGCCTAGTACCCAGGGACAAACTAATTAGCGAAAAAAATGAGCTTATCATTAAAAAGCATTTTTTGGCAGCGGGAGCACTTGCACTTATAACCGGAATAACATTATTTTTTCTGACAAGTTTTAATTTTGTGTTTCCCGCAGCCGCTCTGGGAATAGGCATATTATGCTTTGTACTGTCACGAGAAAAAAGAATCTTGCAAGATTATAGCAGACTGGAAGAAGCGATATTATCTGCAAGCAAGAAGTGGAAGGCAGAGACAGGAGAAGAATGTCCAGACAGATATGATGCAATACTGGAAGTTCTAAATAGCGCGGGGGAAAAAGCCAGGGCGGCGGCGGCAGAGCTCGAGCGTTTAAGGCGGCGCAGGGAAGAATTTGAAGAAAAAGCGCAAGTCTTTCTTATTCAGAAAAACAGTGCAGGGAACAATGCAGATGCCATTCAGCGCCGCCTGCGGGAACTATTGGATGAAGCCGGAAGCCGGGATCTAAGTGAATATTCAGCTCAACTTGAAAGGAAAAAGCAGCTTATAGCCCAATATGCGGATTTAAACTTAAAAATAGAAAATTATGCATCAGAATATGGTGCCAAAGGAGCAAATGATCTTTTTGACACAGTAAACCGAAAGCTTAAAGACATAAGTTTAAACATAAGCGAAAAGGAAGAAAGCGAAGTTGAAATAAGGAATTATGAAAATAAACTAAGAACAGTAAAAAGTAAGCTAGAACAATTACGGGTATTGAATATAGAGTTTACAGGCGGTTTTAACAAGGAGCTTGGACTAATAAGAGGCCAGTTAAGGGGCTTGCCTGAAAAAATTTATGAATGCGAAAAGAATGCGCAAAAAATTGAATTGCGGCTTGAAGAAATAAAAAAAGAGTTAAGGGCGGCAAAAATTGCCCATGAGCTTTACACTTCCCTGGCGGATGATTCAGAAAAGATGCTCAAGGAGTTATCAGGCGATATAGGAGAAATTTTTAAGGAAATAACAAGGGAAGATCGCAGGGTAGAAATGGCAAATTATTCCGCCAATGAAATGGAAGTAATTGATGCAGGAGGAGAAATGCGTTATATGAATATGCTTTCTGCCGGTACCAAGGATGCATTTCTCCTTGCAGCCCGTCTTACCCTAGCATACAGATCCATGGACCCTGCACAAAAAGCAGTTTTGGTATTGGATGAACCATTTATTGCGCTTGATAGTGAACGGTGTAAGAGCGCACTTGCAATGTTAAAAACATTCAGGGAAAAGAGCGGCTATCAGATAATATTATTGACAAAGGACTGTGAAGTAAAAGAAGAGGCAAAACTGCTTTTTGGATCAGAGCTCACTATACACGAACTGTAATATTAAATAAAACTTTCTATACAACAGCAGGATTTACATGTATGTTACAGTGTTTTATTTTTGGAAAAATCGCTTCTATTGTGTCATGAACTTTCTGTGCAATATCGTGGGCTTCGTTAAGATTTTTACTGCCGTCAATTGAAATTTCCACATCTACGTAGATCCTGTTGCCAAAAAGCCTTGTTCTAAACATATCTATGCCCAGAACCTGGCCCTCTTCCAGAATCTTGCTGCGTATATCATCTTCGGTTTTTTCGTCAGCGGATTTATCTGTCATTTTTCCTATTGCGTCACGGAAAATATCTATAGAAACTTTTAAAATAAAAAGACAAATTACTATACTGGCTATAGGATCCAGTATAGGGAAACCCAGTCTTGCTCCCAAAATTCCGATAAAACCGCCTATGGAAGAAAGTGCATCCGACCTATGGTGCCAGGCATCTGCCATTAATGCTGCTGAATCCAGTTTTATGGCTGCAGCTCTTTTATACCAGTACATTGCCTCTTTTACAGCAATGGAAATTAGCGAGGCAATGAGTGCTATTACTCCGGGTACAGCCAGTTCCGGTGTAGCCCCCTCTCCGGAAAAATTGGCAATTACCTTTTCCAGTCCAGCCCAGCCTATACCAGCTCCTGTTGCAAATAAAACAAGGGCAAGAAAAATTGCCGCAACACATTCAAAACGCTCATGACCGTAAGGGTGCTTCCTGTCAGATTTTTTACCTGCAAGCTTTACCCCTATCATTACAATAAAGGTGCTGAAAACATCGGAAAGAGAGTGTATGGCATCGGAAACAAGAGCGGTAGAACGTCCAAAAATACCTGCACTGAGTTTCAATGCAGAGAGACCTAAATTAGCAAAAATTGAGTTTAAAGATACCCTAATTGCAATCTGTTCATTTGTCTTTGTAGTTATTTTTTTCATAAATGCTCCATGGACATATAGTTATAATTTTCCATGGATGTAAATAAAAAAACACCCACGGAACCTTACTGTCCCGCAGATGCATGAATTTCATCCGCTGCCGTTTATTTTACGGCCCAGCCCCACAAATCCAGGCTTAACATCTTAAACCGGAATTTATCGCCTGCTCAGTTTTTAATGTATAATTCTATCATGATAAAATAATCTCTGCAAGCTTGCTATGCAAGCAGAGCTGCTATGCAAGCAGAGCTGCTATGCAAGCATAGCTTGACATAATTTTTAATCCCTGCTATGTTTCTACTAATAGAAACATTGAGATTTACAAAGGAGATTAACATGGCACCAAAAATACCAACCAGACTTTATCTTTCAGAAGAAGAGATCCCAAAATACTGGTACAATATAAGAGCAGACATGAAGGACAAACCGGAGCCTCTGCTTCATCCGGGTACATTGCAGCCTGTAACGCCTTCCGACCTGGAAGTGGTTTTTTGCAAGGAACCTATAAAACAGGAACTGGATGAGACTACACGCTTAATTCCCATACCCGAGGGTTTACAGGAATTTTACAAGGCCTACAGACCTGCTGCTTTAATAAGAGCTTACTTTTTGGAAAAAATTCTGGATACACCGGCGGAAATTTATTACAAGTTCGAAGGAACAAACACATCGGGTTCCCATAAGCTAAATTCTGCAGGTCCGCAAACTTACTATGCAAAAGAAGAAGGGTTAACTTCTCTTACTACAGAGACAGGAGCAGGACAGTGGGGAACTGCCATGGCTATGGCAGCAGCTTTTTACAATATAGATCTTACTGTTTACATGGTAAAAGTTAGCTCTGAACAAAAGCCTTACAGAAAAGCACTTATAGAAACATACGGAGCAAATCTTATTCCCTCACCTTCAGATACTACAGATTCCGGCAGGGCGATTTTGGCAGACGATCCCGGTACAGGGGGCTCACTGGGCTGTGCAATTTCCGAAGCGGTAGAGACAGCAGTAAAAACAAAAAACTGCCGCTATGTACTGGGCAGCGTGTTAAACCATGTGCTCCTGCATCAGTCTATAATAGGGCAGGAAGCAAAAGCAGCTCTGGAAAAATATGGAATTAAGCCTGATATAATTATAGGCTGTGCAGGCGGCGGCTCTAACCTGGGCGGATTAATTGCTCCCTTTGTGGGAGAAAGACTTGCAGGAAAAACGCAGACCCGTTTTATCGCTGTAGAACCTGCTTCCTGCCCAACCTTTACAAGAGGACGCTTTGCCTACGACTTTGGTGACACAGGCAAAAGTACGCCTCTTATGAAGATGATGACCCTGGGCAATAGTTTTAAACCATCGGGCAGCCATGCAGGAGGCCTGCGTTACCATGGCATGAATTCCACACTGTCCAAGCTTTACAAGGATGGCATACTGGAAGCCAGATCAGAAAAGCAGACAGAAACCTTTGAGGCTGCTGTAAAGTTTATGAAGACAGAAGGTATACTCCCTGCCCCGGAATCTTCACATGCAATAAAGGCAGCCATAGACGAAGCTTTGGAATGTAAAAGAACCAAGGAGAAGAAGGTAATTTTATTTGGATTAAGCGGCACAGGCTACTTTGATTTAAGTGCATATACAGCTTATAATAATAAGACCATGGTAGACCAAATACCAAGTGATGCAGATCTGGCAGCAGGTTTTGCTTCTATACCGGATATTCCTCAGAACAAATAGGCATATGGTGTTTTATAAGGGAAAAAACAAACTTTTATTATTTTTAGCTTTTTCTCTTATCTTATCTATAGCATGGACTACGGTTTTTTCCCTGGCTGACAATTTAGGCCAGGGAGAATCCCTGCTTAAGGCAGAGAGCTCAAACAGGCATTTTGTTGTTCAACGTTTTTCCATAGATTGGTTTGCGGTGGAAGTCCGCCCTCTTAACAGAAACAGGGATACAATCTTTTCTCTGTTACGTAATGGAACAACAAGAATTTTATCCTTGCCGGGCTTTTTCCTTTCTTCTGCACTTTTATTGGCATTTTTTTCGTTTTCATCAATAAAGACATACTATCCAAACAGAAAAGATAAAATTTTTCTTAATCTCCGAATTTGATCCTTTTGTTGTAAGAATTTCAATTTCATTATTTATCTTCTCAACATGTCGAACAAGTCAAATTAAGGAGTTTTTCATGACTATAACAGAGATGTTACAGCAAAGCGGAGTATTATCATTAGTAGGTATGTCAGTGGTATTTGGGTTTTTAAGTATAATGGTGGGTACTATTATACTTTTAGGAAAAGTATTTAATAAATCTGACGAAAACGAATGAAGCTGAATAAAAAAAACCACAGGAAAAAGGTTGTCTGAATATCAAGACAACGCCTTCCTGTGGGAAGTAATTTTGTTCTATTACTTAAAATACCTGGCGAGTAAGCCTCTAAAACCGGCACAGTGACGGGCTTCGTCCCTTGCCATTTCGTGGACTGTGTCGTGTATGGCATCCAGGTTTCTTTCTTTGGCACGTTTTGCAAGATCAAACTTACCGGCACAGGCGCCATGTTCGGCTTCTATACGCTTGGTTAAATTTACCTTGGTGCTGTCTGATAAAACCTCACCCAAAAGCTCGGCAAATTTGGCAGCATGTTCGGCTTCTTCCAATGCCGCTTTTTCCCAATATTGGCCAATTTCAGGATATCCTTCCCTTATTGCAACACGGGACATGGCAAGGTACATTCCAACTTCCATACATTCACCATTAAAATTTGCCCGTAGATCTGTTAATATATCTTCATCTACTCCACTGGCAACACCTAATACATGAGTTGCTGCAAAATCAGCGCCTTCTTTCATCTCTGTAAATTTGGAAGCCGGAGCCTTGCACTGAGGACAGGCTTCAGGAGGCGTATCTCCTGTGTGAACATAACCGCAAACTGAACAAACCCATTTTTTCATAATCTTCCTCCAACCGTAATAATATTTTTAGATGGTCATCTATAGTAAATTATAGCAAGATAAATCCATATTTCAAAGTCCAATAAAGAGAAAAGAGCAGAGAAAAGAGTATTGTATTAAAGAAAATTCCTTAAAAAAAAAGAAAGCACAATAGCTTGAAGCTATCTGCTTCAAAAGGTAATATGGTTTAGTATGCAATCATTAGGGATAAATATAGGCTCAACGAGCTTAAAAATGGTTTTAACAGAAGGCTCCACTCTTGTATGGAGTGCTTCACTCCCGCACGAGGGAGATTTTGCTGCAGCAATAAAAAAGCTCCTTGAAGAAGGAAACATAAAAGAAGGCACCAGTGCACTTGTAACAGGGAACGAGGGACGTTTTATGTTTAATGTGCCGGGAACTCTGGAACCTCTCTGTGTAGAAGCAGCATTAAAAACGTTGGATATGGAAGCAGATGCTGTAGTAAGTATGGGAGGGGAAGACTTAATAGTTTATTCCCTGGAAAAGGGGAAAATCATAAACAATTTTTCCGGAAGCAAATGCGCCTCGGGTACAGGTGAATTTTTAAAGCAGCAGCTTGCCCGTATGGATATGAACCTGGATGACATAGCCCATGTGCCGGACAGTGCAAAGGTATATCCCCTGTCTACAAGGTGCTCAGTTTTTATGAAGAGCGACTGCACTCATAAACTAAATAAAAAGGAAGCTACAAAATTTGATATAGTACTTTCCCTTTCCGATGTAATGGCAGTAAAAGTAATAGACTTTCTTAAAAGGGCAAAGCTTAGCTCAGAAGAGAAAGAAAAAAGGCCAAAGGTTATTTTAACAGGAGGTATTACCCTTAACCGCCATATAATACGTTTTATAAAAGAAAAAGCTCCGGGAATAGATTTTATTATTCCCGACTCCGCCGCTGTTTTTGAAGCCCTTGGAGCTTCCATATTGGCACAGGAGGAGGGAAAAGCCCTTCCCTCTTTTGAAAAATTACTTAGGCATAATCAAATTCAATTTATGAAGCTTGATGCACTAAAAAAATCAACTTCCATGGTAAAAACTTTTGATAAAACAGAAGGAAAGGTACAAAGGGGGAGAAAATATATACTGGGAGTTGATGGGGGTTCTACAACAACAAAGGCCTGCCTTGTAGACATGGAAAGCAATGAAATTGCAGCTAGCCATTACGGAAGAACACACGGAGACCCTGTTAAGGCCCTAAAAGAATGCCTATTAAAAATAAAGGAGAAAGCTTGCGGTGATTTGGAAACTGACAGCATATCCCCCGGGGACATAGATATAAGGCTGGTATCGGCAACAGGTTCCAGCAGGGAAATACTGGGAGTTTTTCTGGAAAGCAAAGGGGTATATAACGAAATTATTGCCCATTCAATAGGCACAACTTTTTTTGATCCGGAAGTGGAAACCATTTTTGAAATAGGCGGCCAGGATGCAAAGTATGTCCTTTTGAATAATGGGGTGCCCATAGATTACGCAATGAACGAGGCCTGTTCTGCAGGGACGGGTTCCTTTTTGGAAGAAAGCGCGGCAGGTGACCTTTCAATAAACAGCGCAGCGGAGATAGGTCCTATTGCGCTTGACGCAGATAGCCCGCTTAAGTTCGGCGAGCACTGCTCGGCATTTATTAACAGCGATATACGCAAAGCCGTTCAGCAGGGAGCCGGCAGGGAGAATATAACAGCGGGCATAGTCTGCTCCATAGTTGCCAACTATCTTAACAGGGTTGTAGGAAACCGCAGCATAGGAAAGAAAATATTCCTGCAGGGAGGGGTTGCAAAAAACCCGGCAGTACCTTTGGCATTTGCAATGATGCTTAACAAGGAAATACTTGTTCCCCCGTCGCCTGAACTTATGGGCTGCTTTGGAGTTGCTCTCCTTGCAAAGAAAAAAAATGCTGACTCCCTGTTAGACGAAACAAGTGTTGATATTGATGAGCTTTTATCCAGGGAAATTGGCTACGAAAGTGTTTTTGCATGCAAGGCCTGCGAAAACCTTTGTCCTATACAGGTACTTTCCATAGAGGGAAGAAAGTACATGTTTGGCGGCAGATGCAATAAATATACCAACATGAGGAAAACCATTAAGGACATTCCGGTTTTTGATTATGTAGAGAAAAGGCAAAAACTCCTTTTTGAAGAATACGCCCCACCTCCCCTGACAGCACATAAAATTACAATAGGAATTCCCCGAGCATTATCTGTTCATTCACTATACCCCTTATACTCCTGGTACTTCCACGAACTTGGTATTAATACATATCTTTCAAAAGAGGTGGCTCAGGAAGGACTTGCAAGAACAGAGTCCGAGTACTGCTTCCCGGCGGAAATTGCACATGGAGCCGTGCAGGACTGTCTTGATAAGGGAGTGGATTTTGTACTGCTCCCCCACTTTAGGGACATGCCCAGTTACGAAAAAAATGTTCATGCAAATTTCTGCCCCATTACCCAGGCATTACCCTACTATATGGAAAAAGCATTTCCGGACATAAATAAAAAAAAGTGGCTGCCTCTTGTAGTAAGTTTTAAATTCGGAGACGAAAAAGCACTGGAACTTTTCCAGTTGATGAATGATAAACTTGGCATTAACGAAGAAAAATCCAAAGCCGCCTTTACAAAAGCTCTTGCCATGCAAAAGGCTTATTTTTCTGCAGCAAGCAAAATGGGACTTATGGCTCTGGAAGAAGCCCGCAAAGCAGATAGACCTGTAATTGCGGTCCTTGGCAGACCATATAACGCATTTACCCCGGAAGCAAACATGGGCATTCCAAGAAAATTTACAAGCCGGGGCTTTTCCATAGTACCCTTTGACATACTGCCCTTTGAAGATGAAGAAATTTTTTCCAACATGTACTGGTACTACGGCCAGCAGGATGTAAAAACCGCAAGCCTGTTAAAAAAAGAAGACAATATCTACTTATGCTTTGTAACAAACTTCTCCTGCGCTCCCGATTCCTTTATCCTGCATTACATAAAATGGAAGATGGGGCAAAAACCTTTCCTGGTTTTGGAACTTGATTCACATTCGGCCGATGCGGGAATAGATACCAGGGTAGAAGCCTTCCTGGACATAATAGACGGTTACAGGGCAAAAAAAGATAAACTTGAGGAAGAAAGATACGAAAACGGCTGGAAATTCATTTACGACAAAGATGCTCCCATAGAAGATCAGCTTAGAATAGATAATTCTCTTAGCGGAGAAAAAGTAAGGATACGCAACAATAAAAGGGTAAGAGTGCTGCTCTCCAATATGGGAGCAATTTCCACTGAATATATAGGTGCTGCCCTTAGAGGCCAAGGTGTAAATGCAGAAGCTCTGCCTGTTGCAAGCGGAAAAACAGTTCAGATAGCAAGGGCTCATGCATCGGGAAAGGAATGCGTACCCAGCCACCTTGTTCTGGGCAGTGCATTGGAATTCTTATGGAGCGATTCTTACCGTAAAGATGAGCTTTACCTCCTTTTTGTGCCAATAACTACTGGCCCATGCAGAACAGGGCAGTACTATATTTACTACGAAAACCTCTTTAAGGATATGCGTTTAGAGAACGTAGTAGTATTTATACTCTCCGCCGATAACTCCTATACAGAACTTGGACCTAACTTTGCCAAGGAGATGTGGAAGGGTCTGGTTCTGTCAGATTACCTAAAAGATATACAAAACAGTCTTTTAACAACAGCGGAGCATCCAAAAAATGCCCTTGTTGAATACGAAAAATCCTGGCGTTCCTTGATGCATGCAGTTGAACACAAGCCAAAGGATATATGGAAGGTACTTTCACAGCTTACAAATGATGTAAAGAAAATAAAGCTAAAGAAAAAAGTTTCTAACTGTCCCAAGGTGCTTGTGGTAGGTGAAATTTATGTACGCAGGGACGACTTTGCCGTAGGGGAACTTACCGAGCTAATGAGCGAAAAGGGAATAATAGTAAAGGTAGCAGGCATTTCTGAATGGATACATTATCTGGATTTTGTCAGGGAGTATGCGCTAAAAAAACTTATTAACCTGAACAAGAGCAGCAGAAAGAGAACAATCTTTTCCAAACCATGGAAAGATCTAAAAAAACTGAACCTGGAAATGTGGTGGAAGCATACTGTAGAAAAAAAAGTTATATCAATTTTAAAACCCACAGGTTTAATCCCGGAAACGCCTCATGACATGAAACTTATAATGTCATATACGCAGGAACACTTTGTAAACCTGGAACTAAATTCCGAAATTGCAGTATCTTCGGGCTCTGCCGCCGCCGCAATGGATACAGATTATTCAGGAATAGTTAACATAGCTCCCTTTGCCTGCCTAATAGGACGCGTAATAGAGGGCATTTTTACACCATGGGCAAGAGATAAAAACTATCCTGTAATGTCAGTCGAAGTAGACGGCAATCTGCTTCCTCCCAACATTGTTAATAAGTTAAACATTTTTATGGTAAACGTACTCAGGTTTAAAGGTGCCAATGACATGTCTGCCTTAATTGACAAAAGCACGGTATAGTGTTATGCCAAAGTCTGCTGTTGTGGCTCTTGTTGGCCGCCCATCGGTTGGTAAATCTTCCCTTGTAAATTTGCTCTGCAAGGCAAAAGTGGCAATAGTAAGCCCCTCTCCGCAGACTACAAGGAATGCAATAAGAGGTATAGTAAACAGGGAAGAAGGACAACTGGTTTTTATAGATACACCGGGGCGGCATATTTCGGAAAAAAAATTTAACAAAAAGCTAATGGATCTTTCTGACAGAACCCTGGAGGAAGCAGAGTTAATTTTGTATGTACTGGACTGCTCCCGCCCTGTCGGACCGGAAGAAGAAGCTGTAGCAGAAAAGTTAATCCCTTTCCAGGATAGATGCATAGCGGTAATCAATAAAATTGATCTTGCAGAAGATACAAAGCTGCATCAAAATTTTTTGGATTTAAAGCTTCCCGGTATAAAAACAGAAAGACGTTTTGAAATTTCCTGTTTTAACAGGGATTCTCCCGAGACTATACTGGACTGTCTTTTTAAAATGGCACCCATAGACCAGCCCCTTTACCCGGAAGATTACTATACAGATCAGGACATGAATTTTAGGATATCAGAAATCATAAGAGAAAAGGCAATTAACCGCCTAAGACAGGAACTACCGCACTCAATTTATGTGGAAGTAGCAGATCTGGAGCTAAAAGACAGGGACGATGGCAGTAAAAGGCTCTGGGTTAGGGCTTTTATAATTACAGAAAGGGAATCCCAAAAAGGGATGATAGTTGGAAAGGGCGGAGAAAAAATAAAGGCAATAGGCGAAGCTGCACGAAAAGAACTGAATAAAATTTTTGACTGGAAAGTAGAACTGGATTTACGGGTAAAGACAGGTAAAGACTGGCGCTATAAAGATCATCTTTTAAGAAAAATTATCAGCTAAAAAAAGATCAATTTTTTTCCCCAGCTCTGTAAAGCTGTCTGTAGAGTCGAACTCCTTATAGGCATTTTTTATGGCAGGCGGAGCCCGGAAGAGACAGCCAGAGTCTGCTTCCCTTAACATTTCCAGATCGTTAAACGAGTCTCCTGCGGCAAAGACCAGATAGTTTAGGGATTTAAAAGCTGCCACAGAAGATTTTTTACCGCTCTCCTGACGCAGCACATAGGAAGAAACTGCACCGCTTAAGTCAGTTTTAATCTGGTTACAAAAAAGTGTTGGGTAAGAAAGCTTTGCCATTAAGGGCCAGGCAAACTCCTGGAAAGTATCCGAAAGAATAATTACCTGAGTTTTTTCCCTAAGCTCTTTTAAAAATTCAAAAGCGCCCGGTAAAGGCTCCATTATCCCTATGGCTCTTTGAATATCTACAAGTTTTAAATTATGCTTTGATAAAAGATCCATGCGGTATAGCATTAATTTATTATAATCAGGCTCGTCCCTGGTAGTTCTGCTAAACTCCGGGATTCCAACCAGTTCAGAAAATGTAATCCAAATTTCCGGTACAAGGACTCCTTCTAAATCCAAACAAACAAGATGCAAAATATTCTCCTTTTAGCTGCGAAGCGTTAATTATAACTCCTAATGTGCAGACTAACATAGTAAGCAATATTATACAACGTCCAAAATAGGAAAAATTGCTATTGACTTTTCCGTAAAGCAGTCGTAAAATGTGTCTATGAATCTAAAAACGGTGCTTACAAGGGATGTAATAAAATTAAACCTCAAAGGGACAGATAAAGAAGCCATAATTAACGAATTATTGGATATTCTTGTGTCGGCAAAGAAGATTGGCGACAGAGCCGCAGCTTATAATGCCATTATTGAGAGAGAACAGAAGATGTCCACCGGTATGAAGCATGGGATTGCCATTCCTCACGGGAAAAGTCCAACCATAAACGATCTTGTTGCCTGTATTGGGGTCTCAGATGCTCCTGTAGATTTTGATGCTCTGGATCATGAACCCTGCCGTATTTTCATTATGACTTTATCCCCTGTAGAAAAAACCGGACCGCACCTGCAATTTTTGGCAGAGATAAGCTTGCTTTTTAAGAGTGAAGATAAAAGAAAACAGATCATCGATGCAAAAAACACCGATGATGTGTTAAAAGTCTTAACTGAATAGATTCAACTTCTATTTATAAACCTAATCCTCTTAAAGCATTTGTTGCCCAGCTCTGTTCAGTCCAGGTAAACTCACTTGCGTGCTGTAAATTATTAAGAAGAACAATGGCATCGCTCATGGTAGTGCCCGAAGAACCCAGTGCAATAAGGGCATATTCATAAATTGCCCTTTCTCTATCCACCCTCCAGGGGCCAACCTGGCGTCTATCCTGAAGTCCTCTAATAATTTCCAGCAGTAATCTTACAGATTCATCAGTACCAAGAGCAGATAGGGTATCCAGAGTCTTTCCAATTTCCTGCATATCAGGAGAGGTGCTGTTGTAATTGTTAAAATAAGAACGCCTTAGGTCCGGGTAAATGGAATTACTGGCAGCCCCATAAATGCGTATTGCATCTATAGCCGCTTTACGCATCTCTCCAAGTATCCTTTGCTGTGCTACATTGGTGGTAGAAAAATACCAACCTGTTTCCAGAGCCGCTGCAGCTACTCTGGCAATTGAAGTGGGAGGTGCATTTGTTCTAAGCATTTCATGGAAAGCTTCATTTTTTATATCAGGATTGTTTGAAGGGTTTTGTATAATACCAATTATTATATCACTGGGATCTTCGGCAATATTTGGAAGGGCAACAGAAGCCATTGCTTTAATACTTGGATCGTAAGCTCCTATGGATACAAAGAATACAGGACGGAAACCTAGAGGATCGGCTAAATGTTCCAGAGCAAATACACAACCAACAACGGCTCTTTGTATTCTTCTTCTGGTTTCTATATCTGTCAGAGGTTGAGTGTTTAAATCGTCCAGACGCTGAATAATATGAGGAAGGAATTCTATAGCTCCAATTTGCCCCAGAGCTATCAATGCATCCTGCATTTCCAGTCCCTGATTTACATCTCTAACTACATCGAAGAGCAGGACAAGCTGCCAAAGGTCCTGTGCTGCTTCCCTGTACCTTTCCTCTCCCAGTCCCTGAGCCAAAATTCTCGCTGATGCTTCTGCAGCGCGTCTGTCTTCTATGCTTCTAATATCAGAAGCCCTAAGAAGAAAGAACTGTAGCGCCTCATGATAAAAATCCCCTATACCTATGATTCCTTCGTCTCTTACCGCTTCCAGTATTGCCAGCCTGTCTGTAAAACTGCCTTCAGGTCTTTGATAGTCCCTTAACATTAAAGACATATTCATATTCTGAGCGAAAACTGACATTCCCAAGAGTAAAATTGATATTATTAATATTTTTCTTTTCATGAAGTCATTATCCTATAGTATGCTGAATTTTACAATAGTAAATTGTAAGGATTAAAATTACAATGAATTATGACACAGCTTAAATTAAGTAACCCTTTTAATGCTCCAATTTATCATGAAGAAAGCGTTGTAAGCACCATGATCAGTGCCAGGGAGCTATCCAGGAAAAAAGAAGTTCCCGGGACTGTTATATGCAGCGATTTTCAAGAGGAAGGCAGAGGCAGGCTGGGAAGGAAATGGCATACGGATAGAGGGCAGAGCCTTATGTTTACCATCTTTTTAGCCTATGAAAAGCTTTCATCCATACCCAAGGCACTATCTCTTAGGACAGGTCTTGCCCTTTCCTATGCACTGGAGGATCTTTTCCCTAAACTTGCCGGCAAAATTAAGATTAAGTGGCCAAATGATATTCTTTTGGATGCAGCCAAGACAGCAGGTATTTTAATTGAAACAGATGGAAAAAATGTTTTTATAGGAATGGGGGTTAATATACTGCAAAAGAGTTTTCCTTTGGATTTAAAGTCCAAAGCAACAAGTTTAATTTTACACATGGATAAAGTAAACGAAGAGACAAAATTAATTTTGCTTGAAAAAATTTTATTTTTTCTTCATAAGGAGCTGTTGGATGCTTCAGTATCCTGGGAAAAAGCTATGCCTCTGCGTCTTTATAAATACAAGGAAGAAGTAATTTTTGCACCCATGGGTCCCGATTCTGCTTATACAGTTAAAGGCATAATTTCCGGCATAGGCAGGGATGGAGAGCTGTTGATTATACCCGAAGGAAAAGCCAATGCAGAAGCATTTTTTTCCGGTGAACTTAGGGTTTATATGTAATTTCTGAGGTTTAACATTATTTTTTAATAAATCATAAAATAATATTTTTGATATTACTTTGATGTTTTAAAAACAAACCACTTTTTCCATTTCTCAATAAAAAGTATTATACCTATATTGACGTTCATCCCATATATTTTTTATCTCATCTTAGAATACACCGTTTGGTAAGGAAACAGCGTATTAATTTCATACGTCATGCGCCATCAATAAACATAATTCCATCCTCCACAAACAATATAGAATCCCGTGTTTCTATGAGAAAGAATTCCATGTTTAGTACTTCAGCATATCTATTGCCGAGAAAATAGTGAGCAGTGTATAACCGTAAGTTCCATAATCAACAATATTCTATTTTAATATTTATTATTATTCCTGGAACAGTAGAAGATAAAATCCAAGAATAATACATTATGCTGTAATTTTCTATTGCAAGACCTACGATAATACCCACTACGAATATAATAACTGTTGAAACTATTAATG
>Ga0099364_10000464_pt2 | contig 25840 bp, 21 predicted proteins | sample TergutTh196P3_FD_73070 | JGI IMG/M metagenome (GOLD analysis project Ga0099364, IMG submission 73070) | Microcerotermes parvus P3 segment gut microbial communities from Pointe-Noire, Republic of the Congo - Th196 P3 | ecosystem: Host-associated > Arthropoda: Insects > Digestive system > Gut ...
GAATACACCAAGCTAAATTTACGTGACGAACGAAACAAAGACCATGCAGAATTTATGGAAATACTCAAAAAACCAATATTCCAGCATGAAAAGGTTGCTTGGGGCTTTGCGCTTAAGGAAGAGTAGCGAATAAACTACCATTAAAAAAATTGAATTAAGCAAACGAGGTGATATATGTGAACAATAATGACATCTCCCCACGCCCCCTTGAAAAGAAAGATGCACCGCTAATGCTTGAATGGATGAAAGACCCAGAGGTTAATCGCTTTTTTAGGTTTAACCCTGAAAGAATGAGCATTGGAAGCGTTGATGCGTTCATCGATAACAACATTACACATCACACTACAAACGAATACAATACAGTACAATACGTCAACCTTGCTATTGTTGACGACAGTGACGAATACTTTGGTACGGTAAGCCTAAAAAATATCGACCATGACGCATCAAATGCCGAGTACGCTATCGCACTGCGAACAGTAGCTCAAAGACGAGGAATCGGATGGACGGCTACGGCTAAAATTCTTAACCTTGCCTTTGATACATTGGGACTAGAGCGTGTTTATCTCAATGTTTTATCAAACAACGAAAGTGCCATTCGATTTTATAACAAATTCGGCTTTATTTATGAGGGCGAATTTGTAAACCACTTGCGATTGCGTGGCGAGTTTGTGTCGCTAAAGTGGTATAGAATATTGAAAGCGGAATGGGACAATTTTAACTGGTGAAAGATGTAATAATTGATACTATAGCTGTCTAAGCTATAAAAAAGGGAATGTAAAATGCAAGATTTAATTCTCTAAAGTGCGGGCATTAACTGTAAAGATTCACATAACCAATTACAGCGTGAAGAGCTGTAGTATTTTCTGGAGATGTACTCAAGTGGCTCAAGAGGTCGCACTCGAAATGCGATAGGTCGGGTAACCGGCGCGGGGGTTCAAATCCTCTCATCTCCGATAGCCTCCAAAAATCCACTGCGAGCGGTTGGTTTTTGGAGGCTTCATAGTATTTTAAGGAAGCAACCATGAAAGTTGATTTTTGGAGGTTTCATAGTATTTTAAGGAGGGGCAACCATGAAAAAAAGAGAACAAATCCTGCGTATACGCCCATTCAATATGGCTAATTTTTCTAGCGGCTCTTATATGATGTTTTGGGTATCTCTTAATGTGGTTTACTCATTGCCTGCCGCATTACTGCTCTGGTCGGGGCTGGCTGTTTCGCTAAAAAACGAGGATGGGAAATTAAACTACTCCATACTAAAAGAACGGCTAGACAAAATTGTATTGCCGATATGCGTAATTGCCTCAATTCTGACTGCGATTCTTTGCATACTCTCACTCTCGTCTTTTAGTGCCTTAGAAGTTGTGTTCGCCATATTTGCTTCGATAATTCCTCTCGGGGTGTACTTTTCTATATACCTTTCGGCTAGATTGCTTGATAAGGAAGATAGCTTAACGAAGGGAAAATGGTTTTTGCTTACCTTGACGTTTTCTGTCTTGATGTTGCTTGTCGGGTTGTTTATTGTAAGTGCTTTCGGCTGAAAAGGTATAGCCGCACATGAAAAATCGCCGAAGGCGAGCCAAACAAAGGGGGCAACCATGAAAAAAAGAGAACAACTCCTGCGTATACGCCCGTTCAATATGGCTAATTTTTCCAGCGGCTCTTATGTCGCTGGGTTTATTGCGACTTTGAATTTGTTTCTTTCATTGCCCGCCGTATTACTGCTTTGGTCGGGGCTGGCTGTTTCGCTAAAAAACGAGGACGGGAAATTAAACTACTCCATACTAAAAGAACGGCTAGACAAAATTGTATTGCCGATATGCGTACTCGGCTCAATTCTGACTGCGATTCTTTGCATACTCTCACTCTCGTCTTTTAGTGCCTTAGAAATTGCGTTCGCCATATTTGCTTCGATAATCCCTCTCGGGGTGTACTTTTCTATATATCTTTCGGCTAGATTGCTTGATAAGGAAGATAGCCTAACGAAGGGCAAATGGTTTTTGCTTACCTTGACGTTCTCGGTCTTGATGTTGCTTGTCGGGTTGTTTATTGTAAGTGCTTTCGGCTGAAAAGTAGCTTAAAACCGCGAAAAATCGCCGAAGGCGAGCCAAACAAAGGGGGTAACCATGAAAAAAAGAGAACAAATCCTGCGTATACGCCCGTTCAATATGGCTAATTTTTCCAGCGGTGCTGCTGTCATGGCTTTCTATGCACTTCTTAATGTGCTTTTCTCATTGCCCGTCACATTGCTGCTTTGGTCGGGGCTGGCTGTTTCGCTAAAAAAAGAGGACGGAAAATTAAACTACTTCATATTAGAAAGACGGCTAGACAGAATTATATTTCCGATATGCGTACTCTGCACAATTCTAACTATAATTCTTTGCATAAACTCGCTTTCGTTTTATAGTTGGGACGAACCCGACACTATTGTGTATGCCGTGTTTGCTTCGATAATTCCCCTCGGAATGTACTTGCCTATATCTTTTTCGGCTAGACTGCTTGACAAAACCGACAGACTAACTAGGGGCAAATGGTTTTTGCTTACTCTGGCGTTTGCCGTTTTGATGTTGGTTGTCGGTTTCGTTATGTGGACTTTTCTCACACAATGATAACCGCAAAAAAGCACAAACCAATTGTAAAAACAAGGCGCGAGCATTTTGGCGGACTTATTTTTCGGGAACGTCCCGCTTTTGTGGCGCATGTAAACAACGAGTACGCAGACAAGTATCACATTGCCAAAACAGAGGGCGCGATTTTGCAAGAGGGTATTTTTTCCGCACCGATTGATGCCCACATAGCAATCACAACAAGGTGCAATATGCTTTGCCGCGGGTGCTACAATACCAGCGAAAGGGACGAGCAAAGGGATATTTCGCTCGACAAGGCAAGGCGCGTGATTGATAAGCTGTCGGCGTTGGGCGTGTTTTCGTTGTCCTTTGGCGGCGGCGAGCCGACCCTGCACCCCATGCTTTTTGAAATCGCCGAATATGCGAGAAAAAAGCAGGTTTTGCCGAACATGACCACCAACGGACTTGCCATGACGCAGCAGCTCGCCAAAAAATGCGCCGTGTTCGGTAATGTTCATTTTAGTATTCACAATATGCAGGACATGCCGCATGTTTTTTCGGCTATACAGCTGTACAAGAAAGCCACAGGCAAAAAGCCAGGGATAAACCTATTGCTTACGACAGAAACCCTTCCGCGCCTTGACGAAATTTTATATAATGTAAGAAAATCGGGGGTAAGGGTAGTTTTATTTTTGCGATACAAAACCACAGCCAAAAACGCGGACACCAACGAGCTATCCATAGACGACAAAATAACCGAGCTTGCCGCACGTTTCAAACAGCTACAGCAAGCAAATAAGCGGATAATGTTCTTGTGCGACTGCTCCCTTTTTGAGGTCTTGGCGGAAAATAATTTTGCGGATATAGGCACGTACTACAAATACGACAACAACGGCTGCTTGGGCGGAAACGCCTATATCGCCATTGATGTAAACGGAATGTATAAGCCGTGTTCCTTTTGGCATGAGCCGTTTGGCGATGTGCTGGATATTACCTTTGAGAATTGGGCGCATGACCCGAGGCTAAATGAGTTTCGGGCTAGGGTAAGAGAGAAAGCCTGTACTAGCTGTGAGTATATGAAGCTCTGCCGCGGCGGTTGTAGGTTATTGTAGCGTGTTCTTGGAAATTTTATGTGAAAGGAAAATAAAAATGAAGTATTCAAAAAGAACGCTTGCGTTTATTTTTGCGGTTATATTTTTGCTTGCTGTGACCGCTTGCGGTGGTGAAACGGCAAATGAAAGCGGTAGCGCGGAATTGCCGCTCGAAACGGAATTGCCGCAAGAAGCAACAGCGGAATTGTCGCAAGAAGCAACAGCGCGAGAAGAAATTGCGGAAGCACAGCCACAGCAAGCAGACGACATGGCGGCACAAGGCGAGGACGTTCCAACTATTCACGAGAACGACATTTCAAATATCGACAAAAACACCGACGAAAATACCGAGGTCTACACAGACGGCGAAACGACCGTAACGGTAGACTATTCGGCGAGAAAGATTACCATTCGCGGCAGGGGTAACGCGGTATTTTTTGACTTTACGGAAGCGGGCAATGTGATAAGCTCGTATGCTAATCATGGGGAATTTGAAGCCCCAGACGGAAGTATGCAGGGGCAAGAAACCTTTGTGACCGCGACAATTGACGGCGATACCATGTATTATGAAAGTGTTTTCATTTTGACCGTTGGGGGACGCGGCATAACTGCCGCCGTTCCAGAACATGCGGTTTCCGTTGTGTTGCGACGTGTGGAGTAGGAGGTACTAGCATGGATTTTTCATACAAAACCCACCCCTCGCTCGAAATTGCGCCAGTATGGAAAAGACTGGTGGCTTTTTTAATCGACCATTTTATTTTTTCTTTCGTTTTTGTAGCTCCGTCTGTTTTTTATATATTGCTTAGCGCGCGTGTACTGACTGGCGAAATGCCAGTTGACGTAACGAGGATAGTCATTTCAAGTATTCTCATTACGGCGGTTATTCTTCTAATATACTGCCTTAGAGATGTTATAAAAGGGCAGAGCATAGGCAAACGCCTGCTTGGCATAGGGGTAAGGGATATTTCCGATAACTCGCTTGTTCCGTCTGTGCCGAGATTATTCTTGCGGCAAGTATTGATATTCATATGGCCGATAGAGTTTTTGTCACTTGTTTCCAGTGACGAGAACCAGAAAATAGGCGACAAGCTCGCGAATACTGGCGTGTATAATTTACAAAAATCGCCACGCACGAGCGAGCCTCACGCCGAGCCGCATAAGCCCCGAAAGCCCAAAATCGCAATAATAATTACTGGCGCGTTTGTAGCGTTTGTGCTGTTTATTGTTATTCTAGTTTTTAGCGTAGGCGCGATGCTGAAAAACCACCCCTCATATCAGACGGCTACGGAATATATACGAAATAGCCCCGAAATTGCGGCAATTATCGGCGAAGTGGAGGGCTTTGGTTTTATGCCAAGCGGCGGCTTTAACGTCAGCCCAGGGCATGGGGACGCTAATTATTCTATTGTTGTAAAAGGCACGCGCGGCAGTGTCCGCGTTTTTGTAGAGTTGCAAAGGCGTGACGGTGGGGATTGGGAGGTTGTGGGGTTTTTGCAAAGCAACGGCAACACCGCCCCAAAACCAACGCCAACGCCGCCTTCCCATTTCTCAACACAACAAACGCCCACTTTCCCTGCATTTGAATGGATTTTGGAAGCCGAATATGACGAGCAAGCCATGCTGTCAACAGGGCAAGCGAAGTTACAATTGCCCGAATATCCCGATGTGGCCTTTGAATGGCAATATGCGTGGAATCACAACGGCGGCGGCTTTAATATCAATAATATTACGGCGATTTACCCTAGCGGCGAGGTTAGGAATATTCCCATGCCCTCAACTGACGTATTTGTCGCAGACGTAAATCAGGACGGCTCTCCCGATTTTGCGTTCACCATTTCGTGGACTTCGGGCGTTTACAGTAGCGGCGTGGTTGTTTATGATTTGGCTAACGATGAGTTTCATTTTTTGGACGGCTATGGAACGGTTAATACGCTCGATATTGAGGACGGCTGGCTTGTGGTGACGCAGTCGGCTTGGGGAGGTATGGAAGAACCGCTATGGAAAGGCGGGCTGTCGCTAGTAAACGGCGAGCTTATGGTGGTTGGTGTTGACAGGATAGACGATGTGCCTATTCCTCGTGCAAGTTGGTATTGGAGTGTTTCGGAGTTGTCCTAGACTCCATCAATTCCCCCAAGCCAATATTTTCATAAAATGCAAGCCTTGCTTCCTTGGCGTGGTTATATAAGGCTTCTATTTCCTGCTTTACTTCGTTTTCTGTTTCCGTTAGCGCGGCGGCGTATTCTTTTTGTTGCTCCAAGGGCAGGTCTGGTATGGGGATTGATTCTATGTCATTTAATGCTAATGTGAAAATTGTCGAGCTTCCCACCTGCTTGCTTTTCAAAAGACTTTGACCTACTGGGCTATTTAAATAATGCCAAACATATAGCGGCTCGAATTTGTATTTGTTTACACGTAACGCCGCAAAATTGGCGGACAGCACAGTATTTTCACAGCCGCGAGGGACTAAACTTAGCTTCAATGCCGAGCCTTTGCAGGCGATTAAAATATCGCCCTCTTCGACTAAATATTTTTCAGAGGAAAAATAATCGCACCGCGCCAAGGTTTCTATGGCTATGCTATCGTTTTGTACATCTGTATAGTTGATTATGCGATAATCGCCGTGTTCGTTGAGTGTAACGGTTTTCCTTGCGGGCGACGAATTTATTCCGCGGTAGATAATGCCTGTGTCCTTTAGCGTTGCCCACCCGTCCTGTGGCGGCGGCTTGATGTGCAGTGTTCCAAATTCCGAATCAATAGACGAAATGCTCATATACCTTGTTGGAATTAAAACGCAATCGTTTTCGGTAAGGTCTTCGTTGCGGACTACTTCACTTACGCCCGATTTGCAGTCATGCGATTGGTAAATTTCGGTAATTTGTTCGATAATGCTGTCGCTTAGGTTTACCTTGTCTTTCCAACGGACGGGCATGTCTTTTTCAAACAGATTGGTCGCGTCAAGCATAAGTATTTGCGAATTGACCCTTGTGCCGCCGAGTATCAATAGGCTGAGAGGCAACTTTGTATTGGCGATTATGCCAGGGGGCAACGATACAACACATTCTAGGCGGCCAGATTCCACTAAGCCCTGTCGTATTCTTTTTGTTGAGGAATGATAAAGCGCGCCCGAGGGAATGGCAACGATTCCCTTTCCGCTTTTCTCTAGCACGGCGCATAAATGCTGTACATAAAGCCAGTCCGCACTGCTTATGCTTGGAAGCCCTAGCCAAAATTGGTGAAAGGTGTCTTTTTTTATTTCGCGCTCGTAATTTTCCCACGAACGACCAAATGGCGGGTAAAGGACGGCATAATCGAATTTTTGCACGGTGGTTTCATTGTATAAAAACGGCTCGGTTAATACTTCGCCCTCACAAATATTAGAAAAATCGACACGATTCATATTTGCCCGCAGAATGGAAATAGCGTGGCATAAGGGGTTTTTTTCTTTTGTGAATAGTGTGAGATTTGGTGTGTTTTTGTGAATTTCTATAGCGGTAGTGGCTATTCCCGCCGCGCCTACGTATACAGTTCCGTTCACTGGGTCTAGCAATGAAATAATTAGCTTAATCAACGGCTTGGGCGGCTCGACAAGCAAGTCTTGACTGTACCTTAAAAATACATCTTGCAATAGGATTTCCGTGAAATTGTTCCAATCTTCGCAGGGCGGCTTTATTCCATGTAATACGTCTATAAGCTCCGACATCAGAGCATCTGTAACTAGATGAGGGCTTAGGATTTCTAGGGCTTCTGTTAGTTTGTTGTTTTTTTGGGGGGGTGTTTTTAGGGTTTCGCTTGTTTTTAGGGTTTCGCTTGTTTTTAGGGTTTCGTTTATTTGAGAAAAAAAACGCCTAGATTCAAACTTTTTAGATTCTAGCTTAATACCTAGGTCAAAGGCAAACGCTAGGCATATTAAGCTAATCATTGCATTGATTGGTTGAAATGGTTTTCCGTTTTTTGTTCGTAGTCGTTCAAGTGCGTGTGTTAGTTGGTCGGTTAGGGGGTTGTTCATGGGGTTGCTAGCAGGGTTGTTATTAGGGTTGTTACTGGGGATTACTCCTTTCGGTGTGGTGTGGTTGGGCAAGCGAGTGTTCATGGGGATTACTCCTTTCGGTGTGATGTGAGTGTTTACGTGATTGTTCAAGGGGGTTACTTCTTTCGGCGTGGTGTGATTGTGTAAGCCAGTGTTCATAGGGATTGCTCCTTTCGGTGTGGTGTGATTGTTTACGTGATTGTTCAAGGGGGTTACTTCTTTCGGTGTAGTGTGATTGTGCAAGTGAGTGTTCATTGGGATTACTCCCTTCGGTGTGATGTGGGTGTTTATGTGAGTGTTTACGTGATTGTTCAAGGGGGTTACTCCTTCCGGTGTAGTGTGATTGTGTAAGCCAGTGTTCATAGGGATTACTCCTTTCGGTGTGGTGTGATTGTTCAAGGGGGTTACTCCTCTCGGCGTGGTGTGATTATGCAAGCCAGTGTTCATAGGGATTACTCCTTTCGGTGTGGTGTGGGTGGGCATGAAGGCTACTTCTTTCGGCACGGTGTGATTATGCAAGTGCGTGTTCATTGGGATTACTCCTTTCGGTGTGATGTGAGTGGGCATGGGGATTACTTCTTTTGATGCAGCGTGATTGTGCAAGTGAGTGTTCAAGAGGATTACTCCTTTCGATGTGATGTGAGTGTTTACGTGATTGTTCAACGGGGTTACGCCTTTCGGTGTGGTGTGATTGTTCAAAGGGGGGTGTACTCCTTTCGGTGTAGTGTGATTATTTGTTTGATTGCTCAAGGGCGTTTACTCCCCCTTCGGGTAAGTGTAACCATGTTACACTTAGGGGGCTAATAAAAGAATATCATTATTGATAAAACTTGTCAATCAAAATTCCTAGCTTGTGGCTTAATGCCCAAGTCAAAAGTAAACACAAGCATATTAAGCTAATGATTGCGTTGATTGAAAGAATTTTTCGCTTTTTGCTTGCAGTCTTTCAAGTGCATATATTGCGTTTCGTTTTGCGTTCGTAGTTGTTCAAGCGCATATGTTATGTGATGTCCGTAGGGTTACTCCTTTCTGTGTGATGTGATTGTGCAAGTGGGTGTTCATGAGGATTACCCCCTTCTGGCAAGATGTAATTATATTACACACCGGAGGCTGATGAAAGAATATCATTATTGATAAAACTTGTCAACCATAAATTATAGTGGTTTGCTATTAACTTATGATAATGTCCCATTGTAATTATCGTGAAAAAATGTTTCGTTATGAGGGAAACAATCACGATGAATCGAAAACAGTTAAAACAAGCCCATGTATTGCGAAAATACAATGGGGGCTACTAAGCCAAGAGGAAGCGGCAGAAGCATTGCGTCTATCGGAGCGACAGATAACACGCCTAGCGAAAGGAATGAGAGAACAAGGCGGGGAAGCTCTAATACACAAAAATACAGGACGCAAGCCAGCCCATGCCATAACAGCAGTAGCAAAAGAAAAAATAATAAACATAAGAGCCTGTTTAATATCTCCATTCCGACATCTTTTCGGCAAATTTTCCGTTATGCAAGGTGTGTCGACACGATAAAATTTCCGTTTGACGTAGCCCCTCTACTTCGCAATAATGGGCTTAAAACCGCCGATTATTGCTCGCAGATGGGCAAGTCAGACTGGAAATACTATAGCGTAATCTCTCCGTTATGCGGTGGTTGCGAATCCTTGCATAACAAAAAATCTGCTCTAAAATCTGTCGAAATCGGGTATTGTTTCAAAGTCCTCGTGTCTTGATAAATAACGAGTTATAAGGACTACATCAGCAGAGGTTACAGACCCTTTACCACCTAAATAAGCCGCATCATAGCATAGCCATAACGGCGTTAATTCCGCACCCTCGGTGGAAGCCTCGTTCTCGGAGCGAAGTCTACCTTGCTTTTGCCGTCTATGCACCAATGGTCAAATACCCACTCCAAGTGTAATAATTTGTGGGCTATTATTGCGGTAGCTGTTTCGCCTATCAAGATTTCCTGTACAAGACTGCTACCGCCTATGTGTGTGCCACCTGCGGTGAGGAGAGTAAGCGTGATTATGTCGGCGGGGTCGTCCGTGGTTGTGTCTAAGGCTCCTTTTGGCGAGGTGTTGTAAGACAGGTCTACTACTTCCGAGGGGAATACCAGTTAAATGTCAAACCTATATCCCTAACAATATCCTCTGTTGCGGTATCAGAGTCCCACACAACAAAAAAAGCGTATTTTTTTTCATTCCACCCAACACCACTACCCATACACTCAATAATAAGATGTTCCGTCGTTTCGTTGTCTATAGTAACCTCGTACCGCCACACATAAGCGTTATTATCCAGAACAGGTCTTGTATACACTGTTTGCTCAATCTCTATTTCACTATCGAATAGTGTGTACGGAAAAAACCGCTTATCTGACGGCACGTCCTCATATTTGAGTGTTGTTCCTGTGAGATAGGTATTATACCCCTCATACTGCCTAGGAATATCCGTTACAAATATAATGCCGTTTTCTTCCTCTACAACCCATTCTGGCGGAAACTTGATAGTTCCTACTTCCTCCGCAATAAAAACAGTCTGCCATGTTTTTGTTCTTTCACTTGGTTGTTCAAAATTAAGGAGAAACGATATAAATATTAAGAGGAGTTTAGGCAAGATGAATATACATAAAGGAAGCAATGCTAAACACATTACCATCACTAGCTTTTTCCTATTCATGGCAGACTTACCCCTCACCCTCCACCACCAACCGCGTAACCGCCTCCATCTCATCATCAGTAATAGAGGTCACTCTGCCGCCCTCGTACTGTGCGTCTACCCAGTCCTTTAGCTTCAAAACGGTGGGGCTGTTTTTTTCAAATTTGTCGTTGCCTGTTTTTTTGTAGAAATCGTTTAGCCAATGTGCTATTCCTGCAAGCCCCGAGGTGTTGGAAATAACGATTTTCCAAGGGCGGTTTAGGATTTTGTTTGTGTCGAAGGCATTGTAGATTTGTTCGTTTTTAAGCAAGCCGTCGGCGTGTATTCCTGCGCGGGTTACGTTAAAATTCTTGCCCACAAAGGGTGTCATGGGCGGCACGGTGTAGCCTATTTCCTTCTCGAAATATTCCGCAAGCTCCGTAATAATGGCAGGCTCCATGCCGTCGAGCGTTCCGCGAAGCTGCGCGTACTCAAAAATCATGGCTTCCAGCGGCGTGTTTCCTGTGCGTTCGCCTATGCCAAACAGAGAGGCGTTGATTGCGCTCGCGCCGTACAGCCACGCGTACGAGGCGTTATTTACAGCGCGGTAAAAATCGTTATGTCCGTGCCATTCCAGCAGCTCATGCGGTATTCCGCCGTGGTGCGTAAGGTTGTGGATTACGCCCTGCACCGAGCGCGGCATTACCGTGCCTGGGAAGGTCACGCCTATGCCCATTGTGTCGCAGGCGCGTATTTTTATAGGTACGCCTGTTTCCTTGGACAGCTTCATCAGCTCCTTCACAAATGGCACAACAAAGCCGTAAAAGTCGGCGCGCGTGATGTCCTCTAGGTGACAGCGCGGTCTTACGCCTGTTTCGATACATTCGCGTATAATCGCCAAATAATGCCCAAGTGCCTGACGGCGTGTCATTTTCATTTGCATAAAAATATGATAATCGGAGCAGCTTACCAAAATGCCTGTTTCCTTTAGCCCGACCTCACGCACTAGCTCAAAATCCTTTTTGGACGCGCGAATCCAGCCCGTAATTTCGGGGAAATCGTAGCCGAGGTTCAAACATTCGTACACCGCGTCCCTATCGCGCTTCGAGTATAGGAAAAACTCGCTCTGCTTGATTTTGCCCTTCGGCCCGCCCAAGCGGTGCAAGCACTTGTAAATATGCTTGATTTGCTCCACCGTGTACGGCTCGCGCGACTGCTGACCGTCACGAAAGGTCGTGTCGGTAATCCAAATTTCCTTGGGCATGTCCACGGGAACATTGCGGTAATTGAACGCAACCTTGGGAACCTCCGTATACGGAAACTGGTCGCGGTATAGGTTTGGGTCGTCCCTGTCGAGGTCGCCGTGTGACGACGCGCCGTGCTCGATTAGATGTGTTACCTTGTTGAATACAAATGGCATGAGAATTTCCTCCTAATTTTTATACAAATTTATCAAACACCCTGCCAACAACGCCTCCGCCTCAGTAGCGGTAAGCACTAGCTCCAGTGTAATCTCCCTTGTACCGCCGTTTTTGCCTATTACAATAGCAGGTATTTTTTGCTCCAGCTTCTCCACCTTTTCGCGGATATTTGGAATATACACAAAATCCTCACACTCAAAGGGCGGTTCTTCCCCGAAAATAAAGGGAAGCATACCCCAGTTAATTAAATTGGAGCGGTAGCGTTTTGTGGCGTATTCCTCGGCGATATTAGCAAGTCCGCCAAGCACGCGTTGACAGGAAGCCGCTTGCTCGCGCGCAGAGCCGTCGCCAGGCTTCCTTGCGTATACAAGGCTTCCCACGGCTAAATTCTCCGAAAATTCGGGCAGAGCCTTTACTGCGCTTGGAATTTCCACGGTAGCCGCCCTCTTCGCGCGCCCCACATACTCGGGGTCTTTGCGTGACAGCGTATGCTCCGCCAGCGCGTACGGATTCGAGCGGAACGTGGACGTTTCGCCGGAGGGAATAAGCTCGTCCGTGGTGGTGACTGGGTCGGTAATAACTGATGCTACATATAATAACATATTTTCGCCCAAGGGCTTAAACTCGGGCCAATCTCGTATGCCCGGGCCGTATGCCAGCTCGGCGGCCTTGTCGGGCTTGTTTACGCCCTTATATATCTGCTTGGCATAAATTTTGGAGTCGAAAAAGTATCTTGGTATTTGGGAAATTAGCTTGTCCGCGGGCGTTAGCTTGCCTCCGTTGGCGGCGGTGGCGGCAATCGAAAGCGCGTCCATAAGCGCGACTGATGCCTCTTGATTCATGTTAGGCTTCGCGCCCTCGCGGTTGGGGAAATTTCGCGTTACGTGGCGAATGGAAAAGCCGTTGTTCCGCGGAACATCGCCTGCGCCAAAGCACGGCCCGCAGAACGCGGTTTTTACGATTACGCCCTCACGCATTAGCTTTGCAATTATGCCGTTTTCGGTAAGCGATAAAAACATCGGTTGGCTTGCAGGGTACACAGCAAGCGGAAAGCCAAGCCCCTTGTCCTGCAAAATTTCCGCCGCGCCGCAAATTGATTCGTATAAGCCGCCTGCGCAGCCTGCGATAATGCCTTGGTCTATACGCATGTTCCTGTCCATGTCCTCTATTTTAAACACATTGCTTGGGTGGAACGGCATGGCAATAAGCGGAACTACCTCCGATAGGTTGATTTTAATAAGCCCGTCATAATAGGCTATTTCCGCAGGCGCAATTTTTTTGTAGTCGCTTGCACGATTATGAAGCGCGTAAAATTCCTCGGTTTTTGCGTCCGTTTCCCATATACTGGAAAGGCAGGTTGTTTCCGTGGTCATCACGTCCACGCCCATACGGAAATCCATACTCAAATTGGCTACGCCCGAGCCAAAAAATTCCAGCACCTTATTCTTGACAAAGCCGCTCTCGAAAACCGCGCCGATTAACGCCAACGCCACGTCCTGCGGCCCTACCCCTGCGCGAGGCTCGCCCGTGAGCATAACGCCCACCACCTGCGGCCGCGCGACATCGTACGTACGCCCAAGGATTTGCTTAACCAGCTCGCCGCCGCCCTCGCCTATTCCCATTGTGCCTAACGCGCCGTAGCGTGTGTGGCTGTCCGAGCCTAGCACCATTTTGCCGCCTGCGGCGATTTCCTCGCGCACGTACTGGTGGATTACCGCGATATGCGGCGGTACAAAAACTCCGCCGTATTTTTTCGCGGCGGACAGCCCAAAGGCGTGGTCGTCGCTGTTGGTCGTGCCGCCCACGGCGCATAGGCTATTGTGACAATTAGTCAAAACATACGGCACAGGAAATTTGTCAAAATCCTTTTCCGCGGCGCGTACCGTTTGGATTACGCCCACATAAGTAATATCATGCGAAGCAAGCGCGTCAAATTTCAAGTGCATAAGCCCGTCCGATTTTTGGCTATTATGCGCGTTTAGTATGCCGTACGCCATCGTATTGTTTGCGGCCTCGGTTTTTTCTATGGTTGGGTTGGTTATAATTTCTCTGCCGTTTCTTACAAAAACGCCATCGTGTAAAATGTCTAGCATTTTGAATTTTCCTTTCTTTGTGGGGGTTGTTTTATGTGTAAACTTCATTATAACTCTATTTTGTATATTGTGCAGTTGTTTTTTGAAATTTGGGGAGAATTTTTTCTTTGAAGTTTATTAGTTACTTTCTGCGTAGGTTGTGGCATAATGATATGCGTAGAATCGTAACATGAAAATTGAGGGCGGTTGATAATAATGAAACAGCTTAAATCCATTGACTTGTTCGCAGGTATCGGCGGTATAAGGCTTGGCTTTGAGCAGTCCTTTGGCGGAAATATCAAAACTGTCTTTGTCAGCGAGTGGGACAAGCACGCCCAAGCTACGTATAAGGCTAATTTTGGCTTCCCTGCCGAAATAGCGGGAGATATTACGGAAATAGACGTATCGCAAGTCCCCGAATTTGATATATGCTTGGCAGGGTTTCCTTGTCAGGCATTTAGTCTTGCGGGTCAGAGGAAAGGCTTTAGCGACGATTATAGGGGCATGGCGCGCGGCACTTTGTTTTTTGACGTGGTGAGAATTTGTGAAGAACGCGCGCCGAAAGTGATTTTTTGCGAAAACGTCAAGGGCTTGCCGATTCACAACCAAGGGCGTACATACGATATAATCAAGAGGTCGCTCGAAGAAATAAACTATACCGTCTATGAAAAAGTGCTAAACAGCCGCGACTTTGGCGTTCCGCAAAACCGCGAGCGTATTTATATCGTTGCGTTCAGAAAAGATATTGACAGCACCAGCTTTAAGTTTCCCGCGCCCACGGACACGACCAAGCGTATAAGCGATATTATCGAAAAAGAGCCTGTGTCTGCTAAGTATTATTTAAGCGAAACATATATAGAAACACTACGCAAGCACCGTGCAAGACATGAAGCCAAGGGTAACGGCTTCGGCTACGAAATAAGGGAATGGGACGATGTGGCGGGCGCGATTGTTTGCGGCGGTATGGGCAGGGAGCGTAATCTGCTTATAGACAAAAGGCAAACCGATTTGACCCCTGTTACACATATAAAGGGCGAGATTAACAAAGAGGGTATCCGCAAAATGACCCCTCGAGAATGGGCGAGATTGCAGGGCTATGACGATAGCTACGTATTGCCCTTGGCTGATGTACATTTGTATAAACAGCTTGGCAACTCGGTGTCTGTGCCGGTAATAAGGGCGATTGCGGAGCGGATTAAGGCTGTGCTTGAAGCGCAAGCAGTACAAAGGCGTGTTGAACCTCAAAACGCTATTATAGAGCATAAAGCTAGAGTAAGGGTGGCAGTATGATGAATGGAAATATCGGCGAATGGAGCGAAATATATATATTCTTAAAGCTGATGTACGACAGGAAAGTCTATGCGGCTGATAAGGATATGAACAAAATTAACGATGTGTTTTTAAGCATTATAAAAATTATCAGAGAAGAATTTAAAAACCAAGTTTACGAATATTACACTGGCGATTCAATCAAAATACACCTTAACGATACGGACACAGGGCTAGATATACCCGCTCGCGAATTTAGAGAGAATAAAGACAAGCTCTTTAATTTAATGCTGACTAACGCAAGCGGTACTTTTGGCAGTAGCGATATAGAGCGTTTTTTGGGTTCTATTTATATCACAAAGCTAAAAGCCCCAGCGTTTAACAAAAATGAGTTTTTTGGGGGTACACAAGACATAACGATGAGCGTCAACGACTACAAAAGCGGCATAATAAGCACCGTTGGATTTTCCTGTAAATCTGATTTTGGAGGCAGAGCCACACTATTTAACGCAAGTAAGGATAATACAAACTTTATCTATGAAATTACTGGCGCTATAAACGATAGCGTTATGGACAACGTTAATTCATTGTTTATTATACGTGGAGGAAGCCCAAAGACAGCAATACAGGACAGAATACGCTTGTTAAAAGAAACGGGCTGTGACTTGAAATTTGTTTCACCCTGTACACAAGCCGCAGAAAGAAATTTGGTTCTGTCCGGCGGTAACGAATTGCCTGTAATCGTAGGCAATGCCTTAAAGCACTACTACTGGGATAATGTTGCACCCATTAGCAATGTCCTCGAATATATCATTGAAAGTAATCCTGCCAAATACAATTTTGACGATACCGAAAGCATATATAAGAGAAAGTTTTCAGATTTATTGTATAATATGTTTACAGGCATGAGATTAGGCAAATCATGGGATGGTCGCAGCAATGTAAACGGTGGATATATTGTTATGAAAAATAACGGTGATGTTCTTGCTTATCACTCATGTATTGCTGACGAATTTAAAGATTTTTTGCTAAATAAACTAGCTTTTGAAACACCGTCAGCAAGCAGACATGACTTTATGCAGATTTATAAAGAACAAAATAAATATTATATGAAATTAAATTTGCAAGTGAGGTTTATATAATTACCCCCAAAGGAGTCCCCATGAAAAAACCCCACCCCCACCCCAAAAAATCCCCCCTCCCCCACCTAGACCTACTAATCGCCATAACCCTCCTACTAGCGGTAGCCATAATGCCCTTAATAGTAAAGGTAGGCATAGTAAAAATCTCGCCTGAGATTCTAACGGCGTATTCCACCAAAAAACACCCGCAAGAAACGTATTTAGATGTTTTTTCCTATTGGAAAGGGCTGCTTTTGGTTTATCCTGCCGTTTTTTTGGTGTTCTTTTATATCAGCGACCTGCTTGTGAACGCCAAAATGCCTGATTATAAGGCGTTTTTGAAAAAGCCGCCTGTTTATTTGTCGTTGGTGTATATTGTGTTTATGCTTGCCTCGGCCATTGTGTCGCCGTATGCGCGTACGTCGTGGCTCGGCGCGATGGACCGCGGCGAGGGCGTTTTTATGTGGCTTTCGTACTTTATTCTTATGTACGCCGCCATGTATTTCACTAATGCCACTAAGCGCGCGGAAATAATCCTGCTTGGGCTTGCGTTTTCTTCTATTATAATGGGCGCGATTGGCGCGGGTCAGTTTGTCGGGTACGATTTTTTCAAGACAAAATTTGCAAGCGACCTGGTGACCCTCGGAAGCACGATAAAGGGCGTAAGCCCAAATTTTGAAATAGCCCACGGCACGCTGTTTAACCCAAATACCTTTGGCAAATATACGGCAATGGCAACGCCCCTGCTGTTGCTTGTCGCTGTTTCCTATAGGGGAAAAAAGCCCATAAATGCCATTTTTTTCATGGCGGGAGCTTTAATGTTTATCGGTATTCTCGCGAGCGGCTCGCTCGGCGGACTTATCGGGGCGATTACCTCCATGGTCGTGCTTTTTGTTACGCCGCTATTTAGCAAGGGGAAAAAGAAGCTATTTGTATGCGTTCCGCTTGCGTTTTTGGCAATGGCGGCGCTGGCGTTTGTTTTTGTTACGCCTGTGAATACGCGTGTGATGTCGCTGTTTAACCGCATGGAACGACAAGCAAGCCTACGTACGGACAATATTCCCGACTATCTTTTTGAAAAAAATACCATGCGTGCAGTGAACGCAGACGGCGAAATTTTTACGCTAACGGTCAACTCCGTTTCCAGAGCGGCTGACGGCTTTGTGGTGAAGGACAAGGCAGGTAACGAAATCGAGCCGTCACGCACCTTTTATAAAGACTCAACCGTTCTAATCTATCAAATTCCGAGCTACAGACGGCTTTTGCTAGACGTATTCGACACACACTATGTGTATCATTTTCCGAATGACAAATGGATAAATTATGCCCTGCACGAGGGCGAAATCTTTGGAATTAGCATAAGCAGAAATTTAATCGATTTTAAGCAAGAAATCCCTGCATGGGGCTTTGAGGGGCGTGAACGCTTCGCATCTAACCGCGGCTATATCTGGTCGCGCTCGTTGCCGCTTATGCCTAAATCGTTTTTTATCGGCAAAGGCCCCGACACCTTTATTGCAATATTTCCGCAAGACGAGGTAATCGCAAAGCAACGCTTTTTACGTTCCCCATATCAAGTGGTGGACAAGGGGCATAATTTGATTATCCAAACATGGCTCACGACTGGCGGAATTTCCGCAATCGCGTTGTTTTCGTTATTTGTATTTTATATAATTACTACGTTTTTTTCGCTTATTCGTGCCAAGGACGAGCCTATATTTTCGTACGGCTTGCGGCTTGGGCTTTTGGCGAGCATAAGCGCGTACTGCATGTCGAGCATGGCTACAGACACGACCATTGGCTCGGCAGGCGTATTTTTTGTACTGCTTGGCATGGGCTATGGGCTGAATACGGCGAGGTTGGGGGACAAAACATGACGGAATTAAACTTGGCTACGGCTTCGGGAATAAAGGCCGTCATGGCTCGCTACGAAATATCACAAGCCAAAAAGAAGCTAGGCCAGCACTTTCTAATAGACCAGTTTGTGCTGGAAAAAATAGTAACCGCGGCGGAAATCGGCGCGGGCGATTTTGTTTTGGAAATCGGCCCGGGAATAGGCGGAATGACACAGGCGTTGTTAAACCGCGGAGCGAGTGTTCTCGCTGTAGAGCTGGACAAACAGCTTGTGCCGGTGTTGCGTGAATTGTTTCTCGGCGAACAATTCGAGGTGGTGCAGGGCGATATTTTAAGGCTTGATTTGCGTGAATTGTTAAACGCGAAAAATGTAAAGGTAGTCGCTAATTTGCCGTATTATATTACCACGCCAGTCATTTTCCATTGCCTAGAAAGCGGAATAAAATTCCAGTCAATTACTGTTATGGTTCAAAAGGAGGTCGCGCGTAGAATGAGCGCGTCGCCTAGCACAAAGGACTATGGCTCGTTGTCCTTGGCGGTGCAGTATTATGCCGATGTAGAGCTAGTGGCAAACGTGCCGTCCAACTGCTTTATGCCGCGCCCAAATGTGGATTCCGCGGTGGTTAAGTTGCTTCTTTTGCCTACGCCGCGTGTAGCTGTGCCGCAGGACGCGCTGTTTAAGGTAATTCATGCGGCGTTTGGCAAACGGCGTAAGACCTTGATTAACGCGCTCGATTCCGAGGGAATCGGCGGCGGAAAAGCCGCGTTGGCTGAGGTGTTGGAGAAGCTAGGGCTAGACCCGCGTACCCGCGGCGAAACCTTGGACTTGGGGCAGTTTGCACGGTTGGCTAAGGAGATGAGCTACGAATGACAGCATTCACACTAAAAATAATCGCAGTAATCGCTATGGTGCTTGACCATATTGCGGTCGTGTTCCCTAGGCTTTTTGACGGCGTTATTTATTTTAGGGTAATCGGGCGGTTGGCGTTTCCTATTTTTGTTTATTTAATTGCGGAGGGCTTTCGGCACACAAAAAGCCCTGTAAAGTACCTCCTGCGGCTTGGGGCGTTTGCTGTTATTTCCGAGGTTTTTTTCGACTGGGCGTTTAATGACGAGCTTAATTTTTTTATGGACACTAATGTTTTCTACACGCTGTTTTTGGGCGGCTTGGCGATTGCGGCTTATAGGGAAATTTGTGGGAACGCGCGCCCTCTCACTAAGTCTAGGCGCGGAAAATCGGCGGGGCTACGGTTGCCGAGCTACGGCAATCTAGCCGCATTTTTGCCGCTGCTTGTGCTTATGTGCATTGCCGAGCTTGTTTCCTCCGATTACGGCGCGAATGGTGTTATTTTGATTTTTCTAATGTACGTAGTACCGCTAAAATGGCGGTTTTTGACTATGGCGGCGGTATTTATTTGGGATTATGCGGCGATTGCGGCGCGTGTTTATCAAGGCAAGAGCAGTATCAAGCCCGAGCTGCTGATTATGTATGTTTTGGCTACCCTTGTAGGCGTAGCGCTTGTTTATTTTTATAACGGCAAGCGCGGCAGGAGCTTAAAATGGGCTTTTTATGTGGCTTATCCCTTGCATTTGGGGGTGTTGGCTGTGGCGGCTATCTTATTTTCTGCTTCTGACGCGGAAACGAAATCCGCCGAGGATTTTAACGTGCGTGAAGTATGGCAGGAATCATTCGCAACTGAAGCACGGCAGGAATCATTCGAGCCTGAAGCGCGGCAGGAATCCTTCGCGCCTAAAGCATGGCAGAAATCATTCGCGCCTATTCTTAATGCACTTGCGGAAATAGGGCAGAATGGCTATGATGCTTACGACAGGAAATTACTCCTCGACACTAATGTAATAAGGCGTTATGGCTGGTTTGCTATCGACTCACCGCCTACTCATTATGCTTTTCTTGACATAAACGGTGATGAAATACCCGAATTATTTATATTAGCCGACTGTTTCAACGACCGTTTCTGCGACCATTTCATTGATATTTTCACACTAAAAAACGGCGTGCCAGAGGTAACAGTGCAACCCGAGATACATTATTTTTTGGGCTTGTATAAGGATATAGACGGCGATTATGTAATAAATGAACGCGTAGCGCGTATGGGCGAGTTTGATAATTATTTTTTCAAGATTGACGAAAACGGCGAAACGGTTATGATTGCTCGGCTTTACGCAAATGTTCATGCCCCCGATACTGTTGCTGAACATGGTGACTGGGGCGACGGCTCGTACGTATACTTTACACATGAAATAAACGGCGTGGAGGTTGAAATAACCGAAGAAGAACACGATTTGTTACTTGCGGGTTATCTTGCGGAGAGTGTTGAGATTGAATGGGTTGAGTTGGGTGTTGAGTAGTATTATAGTTGCCTAAGCTAAAAAACGGCACTGTGCTTGCGGTCTTTTTGCCTCAAGCACAGTGCCGTTTTCAATTTAAAAAGCCCTTATTCCTTACCCTTAACCATCTTATACCAAACCGACCCCGCCAAACAAACCGACGAATACGCGCCAAACAACAGCCCGACCATAATCGGCAAGGTAAAATCACGGATAGTAGCCACGCCTATGATATACAGCATAAACACGGCGATAAAGGTCGTACACGTAGAAAACAGCGTTCTGCGTAGGGTTTGGGTTACGCTGGTGTTGACAAGCACGGAATACGGCGATTTTTCCATGCGGCCGCGGTTTTCGCGTATGCGGTCGAACACAATGATTGTCGCGTTGATGGAATAACCGAGCGTGGTAAGCATAACGGCGATAAACGCGTAGTTTAGCGGAATACGCAAAACGCCGTAAACGCATAAGACAACCAGTGCATCGTGCATTTGTGCTATTACCGCACTCACGCCTGTACGCAAATTGCGGAAGCGGACGGAAATATATACCAGCATGAGAAGCGTAGAAACCGCAATCGCCAAAATCGCGGAATTACGCATGGCTTCGCTTACGGCGGGGCTTACGTTTGCGTAGGTGAAATCGTCGGTGCTTAGTCCGTAGCGTTCCGATATTTGAGAAATAATTTCGTCGCGCGCCTCGGTGCTTACTTGCGTTGTGCGTATCATTACTGCGTTTGTGCCGAGAATTTGCTGTACCTGCGGCGCAGATTCGCCTGTTACGTCACGCACAATGGCTTCTATGTCGCTATTGTTAAAGTCCTGTCCGATGTTTATTTCAAACGAAGTACCGCCCGAAAATTCAACGTCCAGGTTAAACACGCCGCGGCCGCCCATGCTATGGAAAAGCATAACCGCAAAGCTAACCAACAAAATGGCCGCCGAAAAAGCAAAATACATCTTGCGTTTTTCCACAATTAGCTTAGGCTCGGGGTTGGTAATCGCTTGGGCTACTTCCTCGGGCGATTCCTTATATTTCTTAGGCAGAACATGCTCCTGCTTTACTATTCCCAAATCCATTAGGCAGAACGTAATAGTCCTTGTCACAAACAAGCACGTAAACATGCTGACGAGAATACCGATAATAAGCATGTGTGCAAAGCCCATAATCGGCCCTGTACCAAGCCAAAACAGCACGCCGCCCGCAATAAGCGTGGTTACGTTGCTGTCGACAATCGCGGGTAGGGCGCGGCGGTAGCCTACGTTCATAGCGGAACGCAAGGATTTACCCAGGGCTATTTCCTCGCGAATACGCTCGAATATGACGACATTCGCATCTGTAGCCATGCCCACCGATAGGATAATTCCTGCTATGCCTGGCAAGCTAAGCGTTATGCCTAGCGCGGACGTTAAAAATAAAACGAGAGCCGAATAAATAATAAGCGCGATACTGGAACAAATCCCTAGAGTACGGTAAATCGCCAGCATAAACACAATTACCAGCGCAAGCCCGATTGCACCCGCTATTATGCTTGTCCGCAGCGCGTCCGCGCCGAGCCGCGCGCCGATATAGTTGTAGCTCAACACATTTAGCCCAAACGGCAAAGAGCCTTGTTGTATGGAAAGTGCAAGCTCCGCCGCCTCGTCCATAGTCATAGAGCCGGAAATCACGCCCGAGCCGTCATTTATTACGTTGCGGATTACTGGGTCGCTTAGGAGCTGAGAATCCATATAAATATAAATTTGGCGGCCGAGGTTGTCGCGGGTTACTTGTTGGAAAATGCTCGCGCCCTCGCTATTGAACGTAATGCTTACGCCCGGCCCGCTGTTGGGGTCCATTACGCGGAACGCTTCCCGAACATATTCGCCCGACAAAAACTCGGTGCCGTCCGCGTCTACAAAGGACAGCCGCGCCGTCGCGCCTATTCCGTCAATCGCTTCCTGCGCGTCCTCTACCCCTGGAATGTCCACGCGAATTTGCCCCGTACCCTCTTGTATGGCGGTGGCCTCGGTGTAGCCGCGCCTGTCCAAGCGACCGCGAAGCAATGCCTGCGCCGCGCTCATGTCGTCACTTGACGGTGCGGCAATGTCCGCCTCGTACAAAATACTTACGCCGCCCTTTAGGTCTAGCCCTTGCTTGATGTTAAAAACGCTCCACATGGTTTCCCCGCGCTTGCCGATATTGGGAACACCCACGGCGTTGATGGCGAGAAGCCCCACCATTGCTACTAAGATTAGTAACAGGATTAGTGAGCTCTTGCCTTTTGGTGAAAGTTTGGTTTTCATACATGCCTCCATTTTTTTTGTCGAAAGGCAAGCTCCGCAAACTCGATTTTTAAGTTTTCGTAGATTGCCAAATGGGATTGTATCACAAAATTAGGAATAGTACATAGAGTAAAGTAAAAAAAAATACGACAACCGTACGAATTAGGAAATTGTTACGAACGTGATTTTATAAAAAAGGTAATGGAACGCGGATTTTCGCGGATTTAACGGATTTACGCGGATTCTTTCTTGCAATAACAAACAACGACGGAACGTGGGTTTATGCCACGCTCCCTCTGCTTTGTGCCTCTGTGTGAACTCCTGTGTGAAAAAATCTTTTTGACAAATAATGAACGTGGGTAAAGCGTATAACTTCCTACCTTAATTTAAAAGAATTTTTCACACAGAGGCACAGAGGCACAGAGGGAGCGTGGCACAGTAGGCAATGAACGCGGATTTGGTGGATTTTAAAGACAATTGAACACGGATTTACGCGGATTACGCGGATTTTGTCCGCGTAAATTTACTGAACGGCGATATATTTTCCCACGAGCCAATCCGCTAAATCCGCGTAAATCCGTTAAATCCGTGTTCCTCTACCTTAATTTACATTGATAAAAGCTGTATTCCACTGCCGTCAATTTACACGGAAAAAATCCGCGAAAATCCGTTAAATCCGCGGAAATCCGCGTTCCATAATCTCTAAAATCTCACGTTCCATAATCTCTAAAATCCATGCGCTTGCCGCGTAAAAAAAGGTGAAAATTATGCTAAGGGAAGCCGCGATACTCGCAACAAGCCTTTCTGTGGACGCGCTGACGGCGGGATTTGCTTATGGCAGTACCAAAATAAAGATTCCTATGCTGTCGGTGCAGGTAATAAATCTAATCTGTTGCGGCGTAATCGGCGCGGCTATGCTGCTTGGCGGCTTGCTAAAGCCGCTTATGCCCGAAAATTTCGCGCCGTGGGTCGCGTTTGTTATTTTGCTGATTATGGGGATAATCAAGCTGTTGGACGGCTTAATCAAAGCATGTATTAGAAGATATACACAAAAGGAATTTTCGTTCTCTGTGTCCAACGTAAAATTTATTTTGCATTTGTACGCCAATCCCGAGGCCGCCGACGCGGACGTTTCGGCGGATTTGTCGCCGCGCGAGGCGGTCATGCTTGCTATACCGCTTTCGCTTGACGGAATGGCGGTGGGCTTTGCGGCGGTTTTGGCAGGAATTAGCCCGTGGGCGTTGCTTGCGTGGTCGTTTTGCACAAACACGGCGGCAATTATTTTGGGGCATAGGGTCGGAAATTGCCTCGCTAAAAAAGTACCGTTTAATATTTCTTGGCTTGCAGGAATCGCGCTGATTGCGTTGGCTTTTGGGAGGTTGTGAAATGGAACATTTTGGAATAAATGAAATCCGCGGCAGCTTAATTACCATAAAAAACGTAAGCTGCGCCTTTGACGAGATTGTTACTATAAAGAAGAAATCCGAGCCGCCGAGAATGGGGCGAGTAATACAAATAGTGGGCGATACGGCGGTTATTCTAGTGTTTGAGGGGACGAGCGGGCTTACGCTAGAGCAAACTAGTGTAAAATTCACAGGGAAATTACTCGAAACGAAGCTAAGCGAGGACATGCTAGGACAGGAATTTGACGGATTGGGCAGACCGCGCCGCGGAGCAAGTCATTTTTGGAAAAAAAAGCGCGAAATAGACGGGCAGGCGTTAAACCCTGCTACGAGAATTTACCCGAGAAACTACATACATACTGGCTTTTCTGCCATTGACTGCTTGCTTACCCTTATTCGCGGCCAAAAGCTACCGATTTTTTCGGCGGACGGCTTGCCGCACAATCGACTGGCTGTAGACATAGCCACACGCGCCAAAATCGCGCCTGATGAAAAATTTGCGGTGGTTTTTGCGGCAATGGGAATAGGACACGAAACGGCTAATTTTTTTAGGCGCGAATTTGTAGAAAGCGGCCAGAGCGAACGCACAATTATGTTTTTGAACATGGCGGACGAACCGCCCGCGGAGCGAATTGTAACGCCTCGCTTTGCCCTAACGGCGGCGGAGTTTTTGGCATACGAGAAAGGCTACCATGTACTGGTAATTCTCACTGACATGAGCGCGTACGCCGAAGCCCTGCGGGAAATTTCGTCCACTCGCGGCGAATTTCCAGGGCGGAAGGGCTTTCCTGCCTATATGTACTCCGACCTCGCTTCCATTTACGAGCGCGCAGGCATACGCAAGGGCAAGCAAGGCTCGATTACGCAAATTCCCATTCTCACAATGCCTGCCGAGGACATAACGCACCCCATACCCGACCTCACGGGCTACATAACCGAGGGGCAAATCGTACTGGAGCGCGGCTTGCACAACAAGGGCATTTTTCCGCCGATTAACGTACTGCCGTCCCTATCGCGCCTCGCGAAAGACGGCATAGGCGAAAATTTCACGACAAAAGAACACCCCCTGCTCGCGGCGAAATTATTCGCCGCATATGCGGAGGCGGTGGACGTGCGTTCGCTTGCTTCGGTTATTGGCGAGGACGATTTGACGGAGCGGGATAGGGCTATGTTGCGGTTTGGGGAGCGGTTTGAGTGGGGGTTTTTGAATCAAGGGGGTGGAGGTGGGCGTGGGGGTAGCCAAGGGCGTGATATGGGGGAAACGCTGGGGATAGCGGAGGGGTTGTTGGAGGGAGTGGAGTACGGCGATTTGATTTGAGGCAACAATTACCAGTTTGTAAGGTTTTTTGTAGGGGACGGATAAGCAGGCAGTAAGGTGTTGTCTAAGTGGTTTTCTTAGACAACACCGCACGCCGACCAAAATCGCCTTTGGGGTTTTGTAGGGGACGGATTTATCCGTCCCGAGATTACCTCGCTCTGCGTTAATGGACGTTGCCCGTCCTCGAATTGACGAACGTGCGTACCTCGGGACGGATAAATCCGTCCCCTACAACACAACGACCCACGAAGTACGCCCCTGTATGTTCACACAGCAACCGCACGAACAATAAAACCTGCACGTTCTATGTAGGGGACGGATTTATCCGTCCCGAGATTACCTCGTTCTGCGTTGGTCGGCGTGCGGTGTTGTCTAAGAAAACCACTTAGACAACACCTTACTGCCTGCTTAATGGACGTTATCCGTCCCCAAATTGACGAACG
>Ga0099364_10003151_pt1 | contig 25838 bp, 20 predicted proteins | sample TergutTh196P3_FD_73070 | JGI IMG/M metagenome (GOLD analysis project Ga0099364, IMG submission 73070) | Microcerotermes parvus P3 segment gut microbial communities from Pointe-Noire, Republic of the Congo - Th196 P3 | ecosystem: Host-associated > Arthropoda: Insects > Digestive system > Gut ...
AGTTTTTACTTCTGTCGGCGATTGTGCCAACAAAGTTTGCATAAATATGCAAACCATTGATATTAAGATTATTCGCTTCATCATTATTTATTATAATTTTAATTAGAAAACAAAATTAGTAATTATTTTTGATTTATCCTATTGTTTCTTCCGAAAGGTCATTTTGCTTTACCACAAAGGTCACAAAGTGATTTCACAAAGTACGCAAAGCGTAAAATATGAACATATCAACTTGTTACTTTGTGTACTTTGGGGTTGAGAAATTTTAGTGGTGAGCTCATTGTTGAAATCTATTTATTTTTGCCATATAGCGTATTAATTATTTTTTATTTTTTTGCGGCGCAAAGTTAATAATATTTTTAATATTTTTAATAATTCTATCAATAAAAAAATTTTCAATGGAAAAATAGAAACAATTATAGTGAACTGTTAGGAATTTATTTATTTTCTAACTGCTATTTACCACTATTTTTTTACCACGAAGGAACACAATGGTTTTTTCACAAAGTCGCACAAAGTTATTTTTCAGCCACGAATTTGTTATTGAATTTATTGAAATACACGAAAACACGAATTATTGCTTCTTTGCGTTTAGATTCTTTTTTACCACAAAGGCACACAAAAGGTTAGTTTTAAACCACTAACCACTAATCACTAACCACTATTTTTGCCTCTTTGCGTTTAGATTCTTTTTTACCACAAGGGCACAGCAAAGGTTTTGGTAATTGAATTTATTAAAATATAAAGTTTTTGAAAACAAAGGTTTTTTAGCCACAAATTACACAAAGATGCACTAATTACTTGATACTAACCACTAATCACTAACCACTAACCACTAACCACTAACCACTAATCACTAACCACTATTTACCGTACAACTTTACTCCTCGCCCCACATTATGATATATATCTCGTTGAATATCTACATCGGGCTCAAGCAAAGGTTTTGAAAAATCGGGAATAAAACGACAATATTTAATAAGGACTCCATGTCCAATAAAACGCTCTTCGTAATATGTTTTGATTTTCAATATGTTGTCCGATGAAATTTGGCTATGGACATCATCATACTTTTCGATAATTTTAAAGTTGTTCTCTTGAATAAGCGCCATTGTATAAGAAAATTGGAAATTACTATCTGTTTTGAGATGAATTTCACCATTTTGCTTGAGAAATTTAGAATAAAGGGTTAGAAAATTTGTAGATGTTAATCTTTTTCTTGTTTTACTCATTTGTGGGTCGGGGAAGGTGAGCCAAATTTCGTCAATTTCATTTTGCGAAAAAAATGAGTCAGCCATTTCGATATGCGTTCTGACAAAAGCAACATTTTTTAATCCTTCTTGGTATGATTTCAATGCGCCTGTATATATTCTTGCTCCTTTTATGTCGATTCCGATATAGTTCTTATTTTGATTTACTTTTGCTAATGCAACCGAATATTCCCCTTTTCCGCAACCAAGCTCAAGTACGATTGGATTGTTGTTTTTAAAAAATAGTTCGTTCCATTTTCCTTTCAAGAAATAATTTTTTCTAAAAACATCATCAAACTTAGGCTGAATAACGTGCTGAAAGTTTGACATTTCAGCGAATTTTTGCAACTTGTTCATATTTTCAAAAATTAAATTCTGCTTCTGAAAAGAGAGGTAATGCAAAATCTTTTTCTGAAACTACAGCTTCATTTTTTGATATTTTCCAATCGATATTCAAATAAGTGTCAAAAATGTTTATACCTCTTTCACATTCTTTATTATATTCATTATCACACTTATATAAGAACAATGCTTCTTTACTTAAAACGGAGAAGCCATGAGCAAAACCTTTGGGAATCAACAACTGCCATCTGTTTTGCTCAGATAATTCGACTGAAAACCATTTTCCAAAAGTGGGCGATTTTTTTCGTAAATCAACAACCACATCTAATACCTTGCCTTTGATAACAGTTACTAGTTTTGCTTGCGAGAATGGATTTAACTGATAATGAAGCCCTCTAATAGTTCCTTTTTGCGACAATGAAATATTGTCTTGAACAAAAATATTTTCAAAATTTTCATTAGAAAATCGTTTTTGGTTGTACAATTCATAAAAAAAACCACGACTGTCCTCGTAAACAGTAGGTTTAATTATATACAAATCAGGTATATTGACCGTTTCTATTTTCATTGGTTTCTATTTTTTTAAAGGTACACGGTGTACGGTACAGGGTACACGGTGTACAGTGTTTTTGTTATTATTCTAATTTACTCATTTTTTCTACTAACATGGTGGGAAAACACGCAGGTTTGCCCCTACACTCATTCACTCATTTACTCATTTACTCATTCACTAATTACTGATCACTAACCACTAATCACTAACCACTAATCACTAACCACTAATCACTAACCACTATTTTTTCTCTTTTTTGAAAATGCAAAGGTAATAAAATAAAATAATAAAAAAAAATCAGCTTTATAATTTTTTTTGGGGCTGCATTGGCAGTTCATTTTTTTCAAAAAAAAAGAAAAAGAATTGAGAAAAAATTTGAGAAAAAACAATAAAAAAAATCATAAACAAAATTGTTTTAAAAAAAAATAATTACCTTTGTATAAAATTTGTAAATATCGATTATGGAATATCGTCAATTTAAAACAAAAATAGGTAAATGTTTTTCTTACCCGTTCCGCTGTTACAACAAACAAGGTTACTATTCCGAAGAGATGAGCATCGCAGGAATGCTTGATTTATCTCAAAAAGAAATAATTCAAAATTTGGACAATAAAAATTATAATGCCGCTGTCCTCGAACTATTAGCAATAGTTGAAACAATAGGCAACTTGTACGAAAATTACGATGATTTAGAAGGCATTATTTCCAATGAATGTCAAAAATCTGTCTCACTTTTGTTAGATATTTTTAAGAACGAGCTTGAATGTCCTAAGGATGTTAAAGTTAACGCATTAAACGTAATAAACAGATTAGTTCAAAATAGCATCTACGAAGATTTTGATTTAGGAGATATAAATGGATTATTATTGTTATTATCAATGCAATTGTCATCTTTTGAAGATGGGTTGCATCTTTTAGAAGAAAAAATTTCGAGTTCTGAAAGTTGGAAAAAAACTGTTCATATTCATACAAAAATTGAGTTGTTGATAGAAAATGGAAAAATTTCAGAAGCCGAAAAATGTATTGACGAAAATATCGAAATCCCCGAAATCAGAAAATATAAAATTGGAAGGCTAATTGATAATGGCGAGATTCAGAAAGTTGCCGAGTGTTTAAAAGAAGGACTGATATTAGCGGAAAAAGAGCACTCGCAAAAGCTAGAAAACGAATGGAAAGACCTCTTATTAGACGTTTATGTTGACCAAAATGAAATTGAAAACATAATTTTGCTTGCAGAAGATTTGTTTTACCACGGTTATGACCCCCGAAGATATTTTTTAGTTTTAAAAAGGTATACTCACCCCGATGAATGGGACACAACTTTGAGACGAATTGTTGCCTCGTTCCACGAACCTAAAAGATACGGTGGCATCAACAATATTAAAGCATGGATTTTCATTAATGAAGAAATGTGGGACGCTCTTTGGGAATTAGTTTGTAAAGGAAACATTGACACTATTTTTAAGTACGAGAGAGAATTAATGCCACATTTTGCAGAAAAAATGATAACAGCAATAACTATTAAAGTGAAAGATTTTGCAGAACAAAGCAGTAACACAACACATTACTTGTTTGTTGCAAACGTTTTAAGAAAAATGAGACTTTATCCAGATGGAGATAGCATTGTCGATAAATTATTAATCGAGTTTTTCTTTAAATATGAACAACAAAAAGAATTTTTAGATATTTTGCGAGGAGTTTAAAGATATTAGAGTGTAGAGTGTAGACATTAGAGTTTTGAGTTTAGATATTAGAGGTTAACCCTGATTTTTAATAATATTTGTTTTAACGCAAAGTCGCAAAGTTGAGAACGCATTAATAGTTTTCAGTTTTCAGTTATTAATAGTTTTCAGTTTTAATAGTTTTCAGTTTTCAGTTATTTTTTGTGTTCCTTTGTGGTCAAAAGATAATTTCATGTTCAATGAATTATGCAAATAAAATGAAAAAAGTTTGTTTATAAAATTTTGCGTGTACAAATTAGTGTAAAGTTATGTGTAAAATGACGCAGACCAAGATTCCTCGCTACGCTCGGAATGACCATTTCATTCCTTTAATGTGGCATGTTTCCGCTGCGACGCTGCCGCAGCGGAACCTGAACTACCCCAAAGTATAATTCGTCATTCCGAATGAAACGAAGTGAAATGAGGAATCTGAAAATATGCAATTTTACAATTAACATAACATTAGTAATATTTTTATAAATTCAATATTTAAATACGTTTAATAATAAACAGATTCGTGTCCAAAAAACAGGATAAAAATAATAAAAATAATATATTCACGTTATAAAAAAATTAAAATATTAAAAAATAAAATTTATGAAAAAAAGAACTTTTTTATTAATAGTATGTAGTTTCATCGCTTTATGGGCGTACGCTCAAAATGGTATTTTTACGATAACATCCTCCAATCAAAATTTTTGGCTTTTTATTGACGATGTTTTGCAAAATGAATATTCCACAAACTCTATTCGGATACAAGGTTTAGAATTCAAAACATACAAAGTTAGGGTTGAGATGGATAACGCTGATTATAATTGTGTTGGGCAAACGATACAAATTTATAATCAATCAAATCAAAATAATTATTTGGTTAGCCACGACAGGCAAAATAATTATCAGTTTGGAAAAACTAATGTTCAGTCCAATCATGCATTAGTTCAAAATTTAATTCTGCCGAATTATAGTTATTATTCTGATTATCAACAATTTTTGTATCCCGGTTTTAATCAAAATGCCAACTATGGACAAAATCAAAATCGAGGAAATTCATACCGTGGATATCAAAATCAAGGTGGACGTGGGTATGGAAATAATCAAGGATATGGTGGAAATCAAGGGTACGTTGTTAATCCCGGAAATACGAAGCCTATTCCATGTATGCAAGCGAATGATTTTAATAAGGCATTATCGGTTATCAAAAGCGATTCCTTCGAGAGCTCAAAATTAAGTACGGCAAAGCAAATTTCCAATTCTAATTACCTTTGTGTTTCACAAATTATTCAAATTTGCAAACTTTTTGCTTATGAACAATCAAAATTAGAATATGCAAAATATGCCTACAATTCTTGCGTAGATAAAAGTAATTATTTTCAAATAAATGAAGTTTTTTCATATACCAATTCAAAAGATGAGTTGAGACAATTTATTGAGAGAAGATAGTTTGCGTTAGTTTTTATGAAAAATTATGAAAATTCATTATTCAACAGATAACATAAAATTAGAGACTTCGTTAGATAATAATTCATTTCCGTTAGAGGAAACGATTCGTGATTTACGTGGAATAACACCCGTCGTAACAATTGGCATTTTTGACGGCGTACATACAGGACATGTTGCATTATTAAACAAAACAGCCGAACTTGCCAAATTATACAATAAAGAATCTCTAATATTAACATTTTATCCTCATCCTCGGATAGTGCTTAGTCAAGATAAAGGAAAATTAAAACTTTTAACAACGCAGAGCGAAAAAATGAGACAATTAGCCCGTCTCGAAATCGATAATATTCTAATACTCCCATTTACATTTGAAATAGCCTCTTTGACCGCAGAACAATTTATTGAAGAATTTCTTGTTAAACAATTGAATGTTAGTAGATTAGTTATTGGAAATAATCACAGATTTGGAAAAGGAGGCATATCTTTTGGCAAATTGGAAAAAATTTGTAAAAAATTTAATATTGGATTAGATAAATTCGCATTGATTGATATTTCCAACTTAATTCCAAGTTCCACAAAAATCAGAGACTTACTCTTAAAAGGGAATATTCAACAAGCAAATAAATTACTCGGATACAACTATTCGATAGAAGGAAAAGTTATTGAAGGCGACAAAATTGGGCGAGAATTATCATTTCCAACGGCTAATTTATCGGTTAGCGAACCGAAAAAACTTGTTCCAGCAAATGGAGTTTACGCTTGTTACGTCAAAGTCAGGGATAAAACTTATAAAGGAATGGCTAACATTGGTTTTCGTCCGACAATTGTGAAAAAAAACAGACATAGTTCCATCGAAGTGCATATTTTAGATTTTGATGAAAATATTTATTACGAAAACATTGAAATAGAGTTTGTTGAAAAGATACGGGACGAAATTCATTTTCCAAACCTGAAAGATTTAATAAAACAGATAGAATTAGATAAATTATATTTTCCTCTTCATTCCTCATAGATTGCGGGAGTACGGATAGGAAGTTAAACCATTTAAATTATGGATTATAAAATAAAAGATATTAAAGAAGCCGAATATGGAAGGAAAGAGATTCTTTTGGCTGAAAAAGAGATGCCCGGATTGATGGCACTTCGAGAAAAATATGGAGCCGTAAAGCCCTTAAAAGGAGCAAAAATCACCGGTTCTTTGCACATGACCATTCAAACGGCAGTGCTTATTGAAACATTGGTCGAACTTGGCGCAACGGTACGCTGGGCAAGTTGCAACATCTATTCGACACAGGACCACGCAGCAGCAGCAATAGCAACCGTTGGAGTACCCGTTTTCGCTTGGAAAGGTGAAACATTAGAAGAATATTGGTGGTGTACCGAAAAAGCACTCGACTTTGGAAACGGTACTGGACCCGACATCATTGTTGATGACGGTGGTGACGCTACTCTTATGATACACAAAGGAGTCGAAATTGAAAAGAACCCAAAAATCCTCGAAAATGATTACTCAAACGAAGGCGAAGATTTTATTGAACTAATGAAATTAATGGGACAATTGTATAAAAACAACCCAAATCGCTGGCAAAATGTGGCATCTAAACTAAAAGGAGTTAGCGAAGAAACCACAACGGGAGTTCATCGTCTTTATCAAATGATGGAAAAAGGCGAATTGCTTTTCCCCGCCATTAACGTTAATGATTCGGTTACTAAATCTAAATTTGACAATTTATACGGTTGTCGTGAAAGCCTTGCTGACGGAATTAAGCGCGGAACTGACATTATGGTCGCTGGAAAAACAGTTGTCGTTTGCGGATATGGTGACGTGGGCAAAGGGTGCGCACAAAGTATGCGCGGTTTTGGCGCAAGAGTGATTGTTACCGAAATTGACCCTATTTGTGCATTACAAGCAGCAATGGAAGGTTACAAAGTCGATAAATTAGATAATGTTATTTCTGAAGCCGATATCTTTGTTACTGCAACTGGAAATAAAGACGTTATTACATGCAACCACATGGAAAAAATGAAAGATACTGCTATTGTTTGCAATATCGGACATTTCGACAATGAAATTCAGGTAGAAAAATTGGAAAAATTCCCAGGAATTAAAGAAATTAATATCAAACCACAGGTCGACCAATTTATTTTCCCAGACGGACATTGTATCATTTTGCTTTCACGTGGACGGTTAGTGAATCTTGGCAACGCAACCGGACATCCCAGTTTTGTGATGAGTAATTCGTTCACTAATCAAACTTTGGCACAAATAGAACTTTGGACAAAAAAATATGAACTCGGAGTTTATACATTACCAAAACATTTAGACGAAGAAGTTGCCCGCCTCCATTTAGATAAATTAGGCGCTAAACTTACACAATTAACTCCCGAACAAGCAGACTACATTGGCGTTCCCGTGCAAGGTCCTTATAAATCGGATTTGTATAGATATTAGTGAATGAGTGAATAAGTGAATAAGTAGTGAGTAGTTTTTTATTGATTTTTATATTTCTATTTGGAAAATTTAAAAATAAAATATACTTTTGCCCCAAAATTAAACCGATATGAATTCAAAAATAATTAAACGTTTACCTTACGGAAATGCAAATTTTGAAAGCGTAATGTTAGAAAATTTTGCCTACATTGACAAGACAAAATTTATAGAACAATTAGAAAAAGAGAGCAATAAAGCACAATTTTTCATACGTCCTCGTAAGTTTGGAAAAAGTTTGTTCTTTTCTACTTTGTCGTGTTATTATGATATAAATCGCGAGGTTCAGTTTCAGAAATTATTTGGCGATTTGTATATAGGCAAGAATCCTACGCCTCGAAAAAATTCTTATGCAATGATGGAGTTTGATTTTTCTGGTATTGATACACATACCCCCGACATTTTTAGGAACTCTTTTAAGCAATATATTCAAAGTGTTGTTATACAATTCATTAAAAATTACGCATCAATTTTCGATGATGCCCAAGAGATAATTAACGACCTAAGAAATCACAAAGTTGAAGGCATTGGAGCGTTAAGTGTTGCATTTCAAGCCACAAAGGTCAAAATTTTTGTAATAATTGACGAGTATGACCATTTTGCTAACGACCTTATTGCAATGGGAGTAAATGAGGTATATAAAGAGATGGTACGTTCCAACGGCATTGTACGTGATTTTTATGAAACTCTCAAAAAAGGTGCTAAAACAGTGGTAGATAGGATTTTCATTACAGGTATTTCGCCCGTGATGCTTGACGACCTCACAAGTGGTTTCAATACTGCCGAAAATCTAACACTAAACAAACGTTATAATAATATGCTTGGTTTTACAAAACAAGAAGTAGAACAATTAATGGATGAAACGGGAGTAAACCGAGATTTTATCAATGTAGATATGGAATGGTATTACAACGGTTATCTTTTCAATAAAGATGCAACAGATAGGATTTACAATCCATCAATGATGATTTATTTCTTTAAACAAATTATAGAAGAAGAAAAAATACCTGAAAAAATCATAGACGACAACCTGAAAATCGATTACGGACGCATTCAACGCTTAACCTATAACGAAGCAAATCGCGAAACACTTTTGCAAATAATTAAAGACGAAGGCATTGTTTCACAAATAGTGTCAAAATTTTCTATTGACGCACTCAATCAAAATGAATATTTTGTTTCTCTATTGTTCTATTTAGGATTATTAACAATTGATAAGCCGTCATTTGGGAATGTACATTTACGTATTCCAAACTATTCCATAAAAACAGTGTTTTGGGAATATATAATGAAGTTAGCGAAAGAAAATGCAGGTTTTACAATCAATACTTTCGAACTTGAACGCGCAACGACCGCATTAGCAATGGACGGCAAAGCTCAACCATTCATCGATTATATTGTCCGAAACATTTTTAGCCGCTTATCAAACCAAGATCTGAAAAATTTTGACGAAAAATATATCAAAATAATGCTCTTAAATAGTTTATTTCAAAGTAATGTATATGTACCGGTTAGCGAACAAGAAACAAATAATGGATATATTGATATTTACTTGATGCGTAGTCCTTTGATGCCACAAGTCAAATATGAATGGATTTTCGAACTAAAATATTTTAAAGCAACAAAAAAACTTACCCTTTCGCAGCGAGAGCATGCTAAAAGCCAATTGAAAAATTATAACGGCTCATACCACATGAAAGATAAAAAGGATTTGAAAAAAGCCGTGATATTGTTTGTAGGGAAAAATAAATATGAAATATTTGAGTAGTGAGATTTGAGTAATGAGTAGTGAGTAGTGGGTAATGAGTAATGAGTAGTGAGTAATGAGTAGCGAGTAGTGAGTAGTGAGTAATGAGTAGTGAGTAATGAGTAGTGAGTAATGAGTAATGAGTAGTGAGTAATGAGCAGTGAGATATTAGAGTTTAGAGATTAAATACTGAAATCTTATTACTGAAAACTGACAACTGATTTTCTACTAAGGTTGTTTTGTAGAACAAATGAGCTTAATACTATATTGAATTATTCATAAGAAGTGAAAATATCTTTTTACCACAAAGGAACACAAAAAATAACTGAAAACTGAAAACTATTAATGCGTTCTCAATTTTGCGACTTTGCGTTAAATTAATAATATGAATAATGTAGGATAATTTAAAAAACTTATTTTTCTACCAAGCGATGCATTCCCACGGAATGCTATCATTCACTCATTCACTTCTGAAAACTGATAACTGAAAATTGATAACAAAAATAAGGTACTAAACACTAAAAAACTAAAAAGATTTACGAATTGAAAATACATATTCACTCATTTACTCATTTACTCATTCACTTACTGAAAACTGATAACTATATAACCCAATGAAAAAAGGAAATTTAATAATCAAAAACATCGGTCGTATTTATCAGACCGATAACAATGACCGCAAAATGGTCAAAGGTGAGGGTATGGCACAACTGCCATATTTAGACAATTCTTTTATTCTGATTAAAAATGGAATAATTGAAGATTTGGGAATAATGGATAATTGTCCAATCATAGAAAATATTCCCGAAATAGATGCCCACGGCAAAATGGTACTTCCCGCATGGTGTGATTCGCATACTCATATTGTTTATCCTCAATCGCGTGAAATTGAATATATTGATAAAATTAGAGGATTAAGTTACGAAGAGATAGCCAAACGAGGGGGAGGTATCCTAAATTCTGCAAAAAAAATGAAAGAAACGTCGGAATCGCAATTATTTGATGATGCAATGCAACGTTTAAAAACTATGAAATCATTCGGAACGGGTGCAGTCGAAATAAAAAGCGGCTACGGACTTGACACACAACAAGAACTGAAAATGTTGCGAGTTATAAAACGACTTAAAGAAGAGAGCGATATTACTATCAAATCAACTTTTTTAGGTGCCCACGCTATTCCGCAAGAATATAAGAACGATAGAAAAAAATATATTGATTTGATTCTCAATGAAATGATTCCAGAAATTGAAAAAGAAAATCTTGCCGATTTTATTGATGTGTTTTGTGATAAAGGGTTTTTCACCATTGACGAAACAAAACGAATACTCGAAGCTGGAATAATTGCAGGAATGAGTCCTAAAATTCATGCCAACGAATTGGACTATTCGGGCGGGATTGAAGTAGGAGTAGAATATAAAGCACTCTCGGTTGACCACTTAGAATATACGGGCGACGCACAAATTGAGGTTTTAAAAAACTCGGAAACCATGCCAACAATACTACCCGGTGCGGCATTCTTTCTTGGGATGGTATATGCTCCTGCACGTAAAATGATAGAAAAGGGTCTCCCAATTGCATTGGCAACAGATTATAATCCGGGCAGTTCGCCGTCGGGGAATATGCAATTAATTATTTCAATGGGTAGCATCCTATATCGTATGTTACCCGAAGAAGTAATTAACGCAGTTACTCTCAACGGTGCGTACGCAATGGGCATAGAAAAAGAATTAGGCTCAATTGCCAAAGGTAAAAAAGCCAACATTCTTATTCTGAAAAATATACCCTCTCTTGCGTATCTACCGTACGCATTTGGAGAAAATAAGATAGAAACAGTAATCATTAACGGAATATATCCGTAATGTACCTATTTCTTACGTATTAATCTGCATTGGCATCAGCAGCATCAATTCGTCTTCGTTTTCTTGCTTATCAAAAGGCAAAATCAAAGCGGCTCTTGTCGGGTCGTTCATTTCGACAATGATGTCAGCGGAACTGATGTTGTCCAAAATATCAGAAAGAAAAGCAACTTTAAAGCCAATGTCTAAATCATCATTTTCATATTGGCAGCTAAGTTCTTCTAAACCAGACAGAGATAAGTCTAAGTCTTGAGCAGAGACCACCATTTTATCGGTTGATAAACTGATTTTCACAAGTTTACTGGAACTTGCAAAAGGCGAAACAAGTTTCAGAGCGTTAGACAAATCAACTCTGTCTACAATGATTCTGTAAGTGTTGTTCTGCGGAATAACTGCACTGTACATTGGGTAATTTCCTTCGATAAGTCTACAAACTAATTGATAGTTAGGCATCTGAAAGAATGCATTTTTTTCGTCAAAAGAAATGGTAACATCACCAACTTCTTTTGGTAGAACGCTTTTGAGCAAACCAGCAGGTTTTTTGGGCAAAATAAACGAAACATCAATTTCGTTCTTGATATCTTCGCGCCTATACCTGACTAATTTGTGGGAATCAGAAGCGACAAAAGTGAGGTGGTCGTTCTTAATTTCAATTAAGATGCCGTTCATCACGGGTCTAAGGTCGTCGTCGGCGGTCGCAAACAAAGTTTTGTTTATACCGGTCAACAAAGTTGATGCAGACAGTTCAATTTTGTTCGAGCCTTCTTCGTCAATTTCAGGGACAACGGGAAAATCTTCCGCAGGAAATGCGATAAAGTTTTTGGTTCCTCTCTCTGAAACTACTTCCACAGAAAGCGTATCTTCAGTGATATTGAAAGTTAAAGGCTGCTCCGGAAAATTCCTTAAAGTTTCGAGCAAAATTCTTGACGGTAGTGCTATAACTCCGTCTCCACCAGATGAGTCTACTTCCATTTGGGTTGTCATTGTTACCTCTAAATCGGAAGCAGTCATTTTTAATGTAGTTCCCTGTAAATCTAATAGAAAACATTCGAGAACTTGATACTGACTCTTGTTGGCAATGGCTTTACCTATTGCTGATAAATTGTTCAGTAATTCTAAACTTGATACTACAAATTTCATAAAATTATCTAAATTATTGGATTAATCTACTAATTATCAATGCAAAACAACTGTTTACATTTTTTGCAAAGATACAAAATATATTCATATAAAAATTTTTTTATAATTATTTTTTACAATTATTTTTAACAGTTATTTTTAGCTACAAATTGTCAAAACTAAATTTCTTGGTCCGCCGTAGTTTCTAAATTCACAAAAATAAATACCTTGCCACATACCCAGCGCAATACGTCCATTGGCAATTGGTATTGTTATTGATTGACCAACCAAAGAGGATTTTGCGTGAGCGGGCATATCGTCTAAACCTTCCATATCGTGCAAGTATGCGGTGCGTCCTTCGGGTGCCAATTTGTCCAAAACTAAATTCAAATCTTTGCGAACTAATGGGTCTGCATTTTCATTTAAAGTTATTGCCGCAGAAGTGTGCTGCAGAAAAATATTTAATAAGCCCTCATTAGGCAATTTGCCAAGTTGAGCCTCAATATATGACGTTATCAGGTGGATGCCACGTGCCATCTCAGGTAATTTAATAAATTTTTGTTGTATCATATCAGGTTTTTTGCCACTAATTACACGAATGTTCACTAATATGTTGCAGGCTAAAGCCAGCGGGGGATACACGGATTTGACGGATTTGACGGATTTTCACGGATTTGACGGATTTTCACGGATTTTTTTCTTTTTATTTTTTATATATTTTTCTACAAATTTTATTTCCCTAACGGCTACTAAGAAAGCATTATAACAATAAGGGATAATATGACATCATTTTTTTTATATCATTTTCTCATTCATTTTTTTAACGCAAAGTCGCAAAGTTGAGAACGTAAAGAACGGAATAAATTCAAAAATTTTATTCTCTTCATCACTCATCTTCTCATTCACTCATTTACTCATTCTCTTTTTTACTCATTCTTCTATTAAGGTTTTATTCTAATATCAAAACTCTATACTCAAAACTCTATTCTCAATACTCTATACTCTATACTCTACACTCAATACTCTAATTTCCTTTTGTCCAGCCATCTTTAAGTCCTACGGTTTTGTTAAAAACAGGATGTTCTGGTGTGGAATCATAGTCTACACAAAAATATCCTACCCGCTGAAATTGAAATTTTTCAAGCGGTTTTGCCTCTTTTAAAAATGGTTCTATTTTACAGCCGTTCAAAGTTTTAAGAGAATCGGGGTTTAAAAACTCAAGAAAATCTGTCTCTTTGTGTCCGTCTGGTTCTGGGTCGCAAAATAGTCGGTCATATACTCTGATTTCAGCATCAATTGCATGTCTTGCTGAAAGCCAATGTAACGTTCCTTTTACTTTACGCTGACTTTGTGGCATTCCGCTACGAGTTTCAGGGTCGTAACTACAAATAATTTCGATAACGTTTCCGTCATCATCTTTCTCAAAACTTTCACATTTAATTATATATGCGCTTTTTAACCTGACTTCCTTTCCGGGCGCTAATCTGAAATAATTTTTTGGAGGATTTTCCATAAAATCATCCCTTTCGATATATAATTCTCGACAAAAAGGCAAAAAACGGGTGCCTGATGCTTCATCTTCGGGATTATTTTGTGTTTCTAAAAATTCAATTTTATCTTCAGGATAATTATTAATTGTCAGTTTTACAGGATTAAGAACGGCATTAACGCGATTGGCATTTTTGTTGAGGTCTTCGCGAATACAAAATTCCAATAATGAAACATCAATGACGTTATCTCGTTTGGCAATTCCTACTTTCTGTGCAAACATTTTAATTGCTTCGGGTGTGTAACCTCTTCTGCGCATACCAGAGATTGTAGGAAGTCGAGGGTCATCCCACCCAGAAACAATCTTTTGTTGTACTAATTGCAACAACTTACGTTTGCTCATCACAGTATAGTTGAGATTTAGACGTGCAAACTCGATTTGTCGCGTGCGCACTTCGGGCGGTGGTTCATTTTCAAGTATTTGGTCTAAATACCAATCATATAACGGTCGATGTACTTCAAATTCTAATGTACATAGGGAGTGAGTGATTCCTTCAATAAAATCGGACTGTCCGTGAGTATAATCATACATTGGATAAATACACCACTTGTTTCCTGTGCGGTGGTGCGGTTTATGGATTATCCGATACATAATAGGGTCGCGAAGGTGCATATTTGGAGAAGCCATATCAATTTTAGCGCGTAAAATTTTTTCACCTTCTTTAAATTCACCGTTCTTCATTTTTTGAAACAAAGAAAGATTATCTTCTATGGAACGGTTTCTAAATGGACTTTCTGTTCCGGGCTCGGTCGGTGTGCCTTTTTGAGAGGCTATCTCTTCGGGAGATAATTCGTCAACGTATGCCTTTCCTTGTTTTATAAGCAAAACAGCCCATTCGTATAACTGTTCAAAATAATCTGACGCATATTTTTCGTCGCCCTCCCATTTGAAACCAAGCCAAAGAATATCTTCCTTGATAGAATCAGTATACTCGGTGTCTTCTGTGATTGGATTTGTGTCGTCAAACCTCAAATTGCACCCTGAACTGTAATGTTGAGCAATACCAAAATTCAAACATATTGCTTTTGCATGTCCAATGTGCAAATATCCGTTCGGTTCGGGTGGGAAACGGGTCAAAAGTTTCCCGCCGTTTTTTCCAACAGCTAAATCATTGTCTATTTCTTGATAAATAAAATTTTTTATTTCTAACTCTTTTAGATTCATAAATTTACATTTTTATACGAAAAGACAATTCTTGTGAATAGAGGTTAATTAAACTGCAGCCTCTTTTTTCTTACTGTCAAAATGTTTTTGGTAACGGTTCATAAATTTATCAACACGACCCGCTGTGTCAACTAATTTCATTTTTCCTGTGTAAAATGGGTGTGATGAACTTGAAATTTCAAGTTTTACGACAGGATACTCAACGCCGTCAACCACTTCTTTTTCGCGTGTGTTGGCAGTTGAACGGGTAACAAAAACATCACCGTTCGACATATCTTTAAAAGCAACTAACCGATAATTATCGGGATGTATTCCTTTTTTCATCTTTTTATTATTAATTTTTTACAATAATCAAAAAATCGGTAAATACCGAATTATCAACTCTTTATATAAATTTTTATTACAAAATCGGGTTGCAAAGATATACATTTTTTATAAAACAACAAATTTTTTCTTTAAATTTAAAAATATTAATTTTTTAGATCGCTCCGAAAAGTGTTCTGCACAAAGAACTCTAGTTGATATTTAACACTTTGTGTTCTTTGTGTTCTCAACTTTGCGACTTTGCGTTTAAATAAATATTATGAATAATGAAAGATAGAATTCGTTGTCTTATTCTATCAATTCCACTATTCTCCCGCCGAGGGTTTCTTTATATTTTACTTTTGTGGGGTTTCCTTTATATTCGACTTTTGCGCCGGAGCCGGCTGTTGCGTCTAATAATTTTGTTACCCAAACTGATGCGGATCCGCCGGTATTTGTTTTTACGCTCGCTTCTCTACACTCAAGTTCGCTACCAAAAAATTTTCCACCCGTTGATGTTTTGACATCAATATAATCAGCCGTTCCACTGACTTCAACTCGCGCCGCAGATGCAGAAACTACTAATTTTTTTACCTCTATTTCTAATTCTATTGAGGCATCTAATCCGGCTGTCAGAACTAATTGGTCTGTTTCGAGAATATCATCTGCATCAAGGCTTCCCCCCAAGCCTGCGTGAATTTCCCTAATTTTTTGATAAGTAATGTAGACCTGAACGGCTACATCCTTATATAGTTTGGTTTTCATCTTAATTGCGACCTCTTTTCCTTTTTGTTCTATTAAAACATCTTCAAGTTCGGCGTTTACGATAACAACCTCGGCTTCGGGCATTTCGCCCTCTATCAGAGTAACATTGATGCCTTTACTGATTTTTATCTTATCGAAAGATTTCAAAGGGCGAACTTCTTTTTTTTCAGCACCTTGACCTAAAAGTAAAATCCCACAAAATATAAGTGGAATAAAAATTATTGTTTTTTTCATGTAAATAAAAATTACTTAAAATTATTTTGCAAAGGTAATGAAATTTTTATTAAATTAACAAAATAAAAAAAAAGAATTATCTTTGCGCCAAATTTCGTTTATATTTTTTATAAAAATTAATTTGATTACCATGCAAGAAAACATTGATACAATGAAAGTTAAAGCCGAACCGATTCAAGTACAAGAACGTATTGAAGTTCTCGATGTAATTCGTGGATTTGCATTATTTGGAATATTACTTGTCAATATGGCTTGGTATAGTAGCCCTGTTCTTTATTACGAACTTTTGGGCAAAAGTGTGCAAACAGGAATTTGGGATACTATTTCTTCCTCTTTTGTGAACTTTTTAGTTCAAGGAAAATTTTACTTAATCTTTTCCTTCCTTTTTGGTATGGGCTTTGCAATATTTTTTGAAAGAGCCAAATCTAAAACCTCAAAACCAATCCTTCTTTTTTATCGAAGGCTAATTATCTTATTATTAATAGGATTGGCGCACTTATTTTTTATTTGGTACGGCGATATTCTTGTTACTTATGCCGTACTCGGCTTTTTGCTCCCTCTCTTTTTTAATCGAAAACCAAAAACTTTGATTAAATGGGCAATTTGGCTAATAAGTATTTTAATTATTGTTACGACAATAATGATGGGCTTTATAGAATTAGGGAGAATGTTTGACGAAAACGCTGTGAATCAAAATTTGCAACCATTTTTTACACAATTAGAAAATGGAATAACGAATTCTTATCAAGCTTATGGACAAGGAACTTTTTCCGAAATTATGACTCAAAGAAAATCCGATGCACTTTTCTCACTTAACCAAATTTTTGGAGGAATTTTTGCTATTTTTCCTATTTTTTTGATAGGTCTTTATGCTGGTAAAAAAGGTATTTTTCATAATATTGAAGCAAATATCTCTTTTATAAAAAAAACAATGATATGGAGCCTTATTATTGGTATTACTTTGAGCGTTGTGAAATTTTATTTCAAACACATGATGCAAGCCGAATTTTATTCTTTTAATACTGCAATACATACGGCAGCGGGCGCAATTGGAGACCTTGGACTTTGTCTTTTCTTTATAACTTCAATTGTGATTTTGTATCAAAATAAAAAATGGATACTAAAACTAAAACCGTTAGCAAATATGGGAAGGATGGCATTGAGTAACTATCTGTTACAATCAATTATCTGTACAACAATATTTTACAACTATGGTTTTGGTCTCTATGGAAAACTCGGATATACATTAGGATTTACAATTGCTCTTGCAATTTTAATCATTCAACTCTTTTTAAGCAATTATTGGTTTAAACATTTTCGATTCGGTCCCGTAGAATGGTTGTGGAAAAGTTTGACTTATGGTAAACTGAAACTTTAATATTTTGCCACTTACTGCACGAATTATCACGAATTTCTTTGTGAATCACTTGTGTTCCTTTGTGGTAAAAAATAGTGGTTAGTGATTAGTCGTTAGTAATGACAAAATCGTATGATTTCGTGTAATTCGTGGTCAAAAATCCTTTGTGTATTTCAATAAATTCAACAAGCAAAATCTTTGCATTCCTTTGTGGTTAGTCTTTTTTAACGCAAAGTCGCAAAGTTGGGAACACAAGGTACGCAAAAAAGCGTCAGGTAATCTAAATTTCAAGCGAAACGGTTAACTACCTCCAATTTCTCTTGCAGGATTTCGCATCGCTGCTCTTAATGCTTGATAGCCTACTGCCAACAAGGCAACAAGACAAGAAATTACCAAAGCAGATATAAAAATGTCAATTCCAAGTGAAATTCGATATGCATAGTCTTTTAACAGTTCTTGTGCAAAAAACCATGCTACAGGTAGCGCAATTAAATTAGCAATCAACAGTTGTATTCCTGTTTGTTTGAGCAACATAAATAGTATATCGCCGATTGATGCTCCCATAACTTTTCGTATTCCTATCTCTTTTCTTCGTTGCACAACGGTGTATGCCATTAATGTGAATATTCCTGATGCCGCAATAATTAATGCTAACAACGAAAAGACAACAAATAATTTACGAAATACCTTTTCTTGATTGTATAAATTGTCATAATATTTGTCTGAAAAATAATACTCAAAAATAACATCGGGGTTTATTTCTTTCCAAATTTTTTCGATTTTTTCAATAAATGCCTCTATATCTGAAGTGTTATATTTTATTGATAATAAGTTGAAACGACCTTGCCACGGATAGTTTGTTATTATAAGAGGTTCAATTTTACTATGAAGTTTTGAAAAATTAAAATCTCTTACTATTCCAATTATTTCGCAAGGGTCGTCTCGTTCTATGGTTTTGCCAATGGCATTGTTTTCCCAGCCGAACTTTTTAACAAACGCTTCATTTACAATGTAATACAAATTTTCGTGTTCGTTTGCCGAAAAGTAACGCCCTTCTTTAAGTTTTATATCATATACATTTAAGAAATCTTCGTCTGTATCAATCACATTAATAATTATGCTATGTCCAATTCCTTCGGGTCGATAACCGTTTGCCGTAAAACCATAGCCAGGTATCGCAGAAGTTGCCGAAATATATGATACTTCTGATAAATGCAAAATTCTCTCTTTTAAAATAGATGCACGTTCAGCGGCTTTCACTCCATTAAAAGGCAAAAATAAAATGTTATCTTTGTTAAAACCTAAATCCATATTTCGCATAAATGATAGTTGTTTTGTTATGGTTATTGTGGATACTATCATGATAACAGAACATACAAATTGTGTGATTATCAGTATGTTTTGCATAGTTTTTTTGTTACCTTTTACAAGAATTGTACTACTTTTATCAACGTATGAAAGTTTTAAGGTCGATAGTCGCATGGCGGGATAACTGCCTCCAATTATGCCTGTTATGACTGTTAATAAAAATACAACAGATATTGCTAAAAAAATCAAACTTGCATCGGGTAGTGTTCCTGCTATTTGTTCGTAGTAGGGTTGAATAATTTTGAACAATAATATTGATAAAACAAAAGCCACCATTGAAATAAATAAAGATTCACCAAGAAATTGTCTTACCAAACCTAATCTGCTTGCACCAAAAGCCCTTCGCATACTTGCTTCTTTAGTTCGTTTTAAAGACCGTACAGTTGTTAGGTTTACGAAATTGATACACGCTATTGTGAGTATAATTAATGCTAAAAAAGAAAAAATAATAAGTGCCATCCTCAAAACATCTGACCCTCTTTCATAAAATAGATATAAATCGGACAAAGGGTGCAAATTGCTCGACATGTGCCACCCTCCTTCTGCATAATTTTTACCCAGATTATCCCAAATAACTTTTTGTATTTTTGTTTTTGCACTCTCTAAATCTGCGTTTTTATTCAGCCTAAAATAGGTAATATAGGCATTCCCTCCATCCCAATCCAACGCAAGATTAGGCAATTTATACAGTGTTGAAAATGAGGTCAAAGCATCAAATTGAAGATGACTATTAATAGGAGGCTCTTTTGCAACACCTGTAACCGTATAGTTATACATATCCAAACTTATTGTCTTTCCTAAAGGATTTTCATTACCAAAAATTTTACGTGCCGATTCCTCTGTAAGTACCACAGAAAATGGAACAGCCAACGCAGTATGCGGATCCCCTTCAATTAATGGAAATGTAAAAATATCGAAAAATGATGTATCAGCATAGCAAACTGCATTTAACATGATAAAAGTATTGTTAAAAGAGGCTATAAATCTGTTGTCGACAGAAATGCGCGTATATTGTTCTACTTCAGGCACTTCTGCTTTTACAGTGGGACCAACAGGAGGGGTAAATTGGCAATTTTCTTCACTAATTCCATCGCCTGAAATGGCTATACTGAGTCGGTAAGTTCGGTCTCCATTTTGGTGAAAACGGTCGTAATTTATTTCACGTACCACATAAAGTGAAATGCACAATACAGCGGTTAAACCTACAGCAAGCCCTAAAATATTAACGTAAGAGAAAACTCTATCTCGTTTTAAATAATTGAATAATTGAGCAATAGAGTATGTAATTGTGTTTATCATTGAGTATAATTTTATTAATTTTATATAGTTTTTAGTTTTTAGTGTCAAAAAACAACTTTTATAATCAAAAGATTAAATTGTATAAATTTTCAAACTTTTCCACTTATTTTCAATTAAATATCTGTATTTTTCTTTTAAATTTTTACTCAAAAAAGAATTTTCAATAAATAATAACCATTTAGGAATTATTTTTTCAAAATTTATTAATAATATTTCGGCAACTTTTTTGTCTAACCCTGAAATTATAAATGCTTTTAGAAAATCGTTGAAGTTTATATTTCTTTTTTTTCCATTCAGTGTCAATGCTAATTCTTCTTTATCTTCGGGCATAGCAATATTTGTAGAAACCATGTCGTATGCGGGTGAAAGCAAAAAGTTATTTTTTGTTGGACAATAAAGTGAGAAATTTTTCAGATGCATATCTGCGTTTCCTGTAAGCCAACAAAAAAGCAGTTGTTGCCAAAAATTTGCCAAGTCTAATTTGGGAGCAGCCGAAAATCGTAAAATTAATTTTGCAATTTGTTCGTATGACCCTTTATATTTGTGTTCTGTAAGCCGTTCTGAAAGTTGGCACATATCTTCCATTGGAAGTTTGTTACCTTTGTTGTCTCTGTCAATGCGTTTCGTGATATAGCAAAGTTCGCCGTCTTTAAACCGAATCAATGAGTGAGGAACGGTATTTATGCCAGCAATATTTGCTAAATGCATTGTGAGGTCTTCGTTTTCGGGCAGTTGTTTAAACATTTCAGTTTGAGGTTTCAGAATGTATTTTCCCCATAAACCAACAATAGTAAATCTTTGAGTGATATTTTTACCATTGTTTTCCAAGTTTAACGACAATTTTGGTTGTGCACCTGTTATTGTAGTTTGACTGCGAATAATCTGATCGGCTAATTCTGTTAAATTTTTACGTTTATATGGCAAAATAGGAGGCTGTTCGGTACCAAAAAATTTTTTTGAACACCCTAGATGAAAATCTTTTTCACCTGACTGCAATGCTTTATAACAAGATAAACATTTTTTCATAACTTTTTTGTTTCTATTGGAATAACACTTACTGCCCCGATACAATCTTTACAACATGCAAGTAACAAAGAAAATCTGTCGCGTTTATCGATTTTCCAACTTCGACCCGCAATATCTAAAAGCCAACCCTCAGGTATCAAGCCGTCAAAAAATGGAAATAAAACATTATTTATAAATGTTTCTTTTTGTAGAGGCAAAGTTAGGGAAATGGCTTCTGCAGAAGTATCATTCAGGTACATTTTATCATAACAAAAAAAATAACCATTTTCATCTTCGGTTAAAATACCAGCAAATGTGTTTCTCATATATATTTTTGCCTGTTTCATTCAAAAAATTTATTTCTATCCATTGGCGCAGGAGATAGTTCCGAACCAAATAGAGATAGGACTTGATTTACTTTATCCATTCTTAAAGTTTTTTTTCCTTGTTCCAAATCACGAACAAATCTCAATCCAACCCCCGATTTTTCAGACAAATCAATCTGTCGCAAACGGTACTGTTTGCGCATTTGCTTGACATATTTTGATAGTGAAATGTAATCCATAATAATTTCAATATTTTTTTTAAAACGCAAAAATATAGATTTTATTATATATTATACCTTTTTGGGTACAAAAATATTAATTATTTAAAATTTATACCTTGTAGGGTATAGTTTTTATTCTTTTTTAGAATTTATACCTTTATGGGTATATAATTAGAACTCATGACTTGGTAGTTCCTATTTTCTTAAATTACAAACGATTATGAAAATGATACCGGAAACTAAAGTATTAGGAGATTCCCCGAATTGCGCTTATTGGGCGACCGCGAGGGTACGCCCCTACCGGGTTATCTACATTGCACTCTACCGAGTGCTGCTGTGTATGATACAGAGAATATGTGGGGTTTGTGTTTTGGGGGATACCCCGAATTGCGTTTACGCTTATTCGGGGGATATCCAAAAAAAGGAATGCATTCATTTCAATAATTTCAATGCACTGCTTTTTCAACATGCTCAAAGCATCCCCAAATGGAAAGAAAAAACTCAAAATAGGACATTTTGATTATGTCGCATTTTCGACAACATTACGCTATTGAAATACATTTATAAGCCTTATATTTGTCAAAGGAGTACAATAATTATGAGCGCAATTAGAGATTCTATTTTGATGAAAAATGCGACAATCCATTTTGCGCCAAGTTAGGAGTTCTGAATTTTCTACTTAGTGGTTAATAACTTATTTTCTCTTTCACTCATTTTCTCATTTCAGATTTCTTTTATTCATTTCCTTAAATATTTGATATTCTGGATTTAACACATTTTCATTTTGGAAAATTGTAATCCCTACAAAATTATTGTTATGAATATAAAGGCCTGATAAAGATTCCTCACTTCGTTCGGAATGACTGTATCAGCCTGGAAATGATGGCAGGAAAAAGGGGGCGGCGATGCCGCACCCTTTTTCCTGCCATTTCCCTAATAACGGACGGTCATTCCGAATGGAACAAAGTGAAATGAGGAATCTAAATATATGCTTTTACAATTTACTAAACAAAAAAATGGTTGTAAGTAAAATTCTAACAATAAAAGAAGTCTGCATTTTCTCATTTTCTCATTCACTCATTCACTCATTCACTCATTAATAAATTATGTCAAAAAATTTGACACTCACTGTCTAATTTTTTGACACATTATAATTTCCCGTAATTGTATCTATCTATATATCAATAATTTATATTTTTGGCACTAAAATTGTAAGTATTTCTAAAAAGTATAAATAATTTGATAAATTGATAAAATAAAACAGATGTATCCAATTTTAAAAAATTTAATAAGTGTAATTCGCCGTTTTCAATTAGCGTCTATCCTGAATGTATTAGGACTTTCGGTTGCTTTTGCTGCTTTTATGGTAATTATGATTCAATTAGAGTATGATTATAATTTCGATAGGTTTCATAAAGATTATGATAAAATTTTTCGGTTAGAATCAGGTTCAAGTTCGACTGAATTTCATGCACTTTTTGTGCGTCCTTTTGCAGAACTATTTATAGAGTCATCCCCTCATATTGTTGCAGGAACAATAGTTGGCGGTTCAGGAAATTACTTTTTTTATGTTGTTGAAATTGACGGCAAAAAAAATTATTACATCGAATGGGCAAAAAATGTATCACCAGAATTTTCTTATGTTTTTGATTTTGATTTTATAGATGGTGATAAAGATGCGCTAAAAACTCCTAATACGGTGATGATTCCTTTGAGTCTTTCTCAAAAAATATTTGGAAGCGAATCTGCCGTAGGAAAACATTTTAATTTCGGACCAAATTTCCATCGTACAGTAGGTGCGGTATATAGAGATTTTCCCAGAAATTCAATCTTACAAAACGCGATATATGCCCCAATCCCTGATGACGAAAATAAGGATAATTGGGGCAATAGTAATTATGAGGTTTATATTCGTGTCAATGAATCATCCAATGCTTCGTTATTGTTTGATAATTTTAAACTAAATTCTTCACATGCATTGAAGGCGGGCTTTGGTGAAGATTTTGAGTGGGATGACCCTGAAATTGAAGATTTTCAACTCCGACTTACATCATTGCCTGATATTCATTTTGCTACGGGAGTTATATGGGATAATACTCCAAAAGCAAGTAAACAAACAATGTTGATTCTCTTTTCCATTGCTATTGTAATAATAGTTATCGCAGGAATTAATTTTACAAATTTCACAACTGCTCTTTCACCTATGAGAATCAAGAATATCAATACACAAAAGGTTTTTGGGGCAAGTCAGACTGCATTACGTTTATCAATCCTTTTTGAAGCGGTATTCTTTTGTTTAATATCGTATCTTATTGCAATAGTGCTAATTTCAGAGTTAAATGAAACTCCTTTGGCAAAATTGGTAGATGCCGACTTGTCAATATCGGCTAATTGGCTGATTGTTATAGGAACTGCACTGATTGCACTACTGACGGGCATTTTTGCAGGAATTTACCCAACCTTTTACATGACTTCGTTCCCTGCGGCATTTGTCCTAAAAGGTAGTTTTGGATTGTCCCCAAAAGGTAAACAATTAAGAAATACATTGCTTTGCATTCAATTTATTTCATCGTTTGCATTGATAATAGGAGCATCTTTTATGTATCTGCAAAATTATTATATGCGGCAATATAATTTGGGTTACGACAAAGATAAATTATTAACGGTTAATGTGGATATAATTCAAGGTAGTAGTGATGCACTTACCGATAAGTTAAAAACACATTCGGGAATAGAGGATGTTACCTACGGTGCGTGGTTATTGTCAAGTGGAGATAGATATATGCTGTGGGGCGGTATTAATTACAAAGGCGAAGAAATTGATTTTCAAGTATTTCCTGTTCATCACACATTTATTAAAGTATTAGGAATTGAGATTATAGGTGGGCGCGAATTCCGATATGAAGATACTCAAACATTGCACGGAGCCTTTATATTTAACGAAACAGCGCAAAAAAAATATAATTTAGAAACCAACACGAACCTTGAGGTTTTTGGCACCTATCCGGGCACTGAAATAGTCGGTTTTATGTCTGATTTAAAATTTGCCTCTTGTAGAACAACGATAGAACCAATGGCATTTATAGTGTATGGTACTGAAAATAAAAGAAATCAACATTATAATGCTTATATTAGGGTAAAAGCAGATACAGATATACGTGAAACAATGTCGTTTATTAAATCAACACTTGCCGAATTTGATGCGAATTATGATTTTAATGTGCGTTTTTATGATGATATATTGCAGCGATTGTACGAACAAGAAACTTCACTTAGTTCGTTGATATTGATTTTCAGTTTTATAGCAATATTTATTTCAATAGTAGGAGTATTTGGTTTGGTAGTTTTCGATAGCCAATGCAGACGTAAAGAGATAGGTATCAGAAAAGTACACGGTGCAAAGTCAAATGAAATAATTTTTATGTTTAATAAAGTATATTTCTTGATTTTGATAATCTGTTTTGTAGTTGCCACACCACTTGCATGGTTTGCCGTTGACCGATGGCTCCAAAATTTTGCCTACAAAACCCCGATGTTTTGGTGGGTATATCTAATTGCTTTTATTTCAGTATCTTTAATAACAATAGGTACGGTAACATTTCAGAATTGGCGGGCAGCTAATGAAAATCCTGTTAGGGCGATAAATAGTAATTAGTAGTTAGTAGTTAGTAGTAAGTAGTTAGTAGTTAGTAGTAAGTAGTTAGTATTTAATGTATTTAATAATATTTTGC
>Ga0099364_10003152_pt1 | contig 25821 bp, 20 predicted proteins | sample TergutTh196P3_FD_73070 | JGI IMG/M metagenome (GOLD analysis project Ga0099364, IMG submission 73070) | Microcerotermes parvus P3 segment gut microbial communities from Pointe-Noire, Republic of the Congo - Th196 P3 | ecosystem: Host-associated > Arthropoda: Insects > Digestive system > Gut ...
AAACACCCGATACTGACTATGGCGAAAAGTATGACATTTTCCTGTCTTATCGGCGGGATGGCGGAGAGGCTATGGCAATTCTTCTGCATGACCGCCTAACCCAAAGAGGTTATACAGTTTTTCTTGATATAGAGAATCTGAACTCAGGCGGTTTCAACACAAAACTATTTGATATAATTGACAACTGTAAAGACTTTCTGCTGATTTGTTCGAAGGACAGTCTTGAGCGTTGCAATAACGAGGACGACTGGGTGCGTTTGGAAATCGCTCACGCATTAAGTAAAAATAAGAACATTGTTCCCGTGATGCTGCGAAATTTTGAATTTCCCGAAGAACTGCCCGCAGACATTGAAGCAATCCGCTTGCAAAATGGTGTAAACGCAAACAATCACGAGTATTTCGATGCGGCAGTTGACAGGTTAGCGGAAAAATTCTTGAAATCCACGCCGCTTTTGAGTGTTCCTGAAATGTCGGAAAAGCTTCGAGAGCTTATAGTCAATCAAAGCGTTTCTGATAGGCAGAAAAACCCGAAAAGGCGCAAAACTAAAATTACAGGAGCGATTTTTATTGTTTGTATTATTGTTTTAGTTGCTGTTGCTATTAAGACTTTTTATGCTCCCAAAGAAGAAACGGCAGAAATTATGGTTTTCAACAACACAGGGGATTCTATTCAGAGTATTTATATAAAACGCTCTGACTTAATTGACTGGGGAGATAATATTGTCAGCGGAAATCCGCTTATACCCGGTGAAAGCGTAGTTGTCATTATTCCGCTCAAAGAAACCGAGTTAATTTACACTTGGGATATGCAGTGTATATTTCAGCTTGACGAAATAAATCGTACTTACAGGCTTGAATCTTTTTCTTTGTATGAGATAGGAAGCATTGAAATATACATGGACGAAAACGGCGAATTGGAGCGAGCTTTTCACCGTTTTGTTCCGACAAGATGAGAATGTCGGGGAAGAGAGTAAAAATGTTTTCTTTACACACACAAAATTCTTGAAAAACTTGTCTATACTAAAGTTCGGTGGTATAATAATCAGGAAAAGAGGGGAAGATTTGCAGTTTAATCTTCTCAAATCCACAAGGAAAACAGGGGGGTTAGTATGAAAACCAAAAGTAAAACTATTGCGTTGACTTTGGCAACTCTTATGATACTGACTGTCGGACAATTTGCGCTTGCCTTGCCGTATACGCCCACGCCCAAGCCGAACGAGGGCGATGAGAATGATTTAGGCGTGGTAGAAACTACAGAAACGAGGCATATATACTATAGAGAATCAGAGGGTGAATGGTGCTATGGGCCTCCCTATTCCTGCGAACACAATCAACAACTGATAAATTCCTCATTGTTGAGATTATCAGAAATCATAGAAATTCAGCATACATACCATAGAGATGTAGAGCATGAAGGCGGCTATGTACCTCCCTATTTTTGTGAACACAATCAACAGCGGATAAGTTCCGCACTGTCGAGCATAGAAGCGAGCCTTCAAAATCCGAGCGAGAGTGTTATTTATTCTGTGGAGATAGATTTGAACTGTTGCGCACCGCTGAGTAATGAAGAAGCTGAGGGTTCAGAAGTGCATTACAAGTATAAGACGTATAAATCAAACATAATAACATGAAGATACAAGTAACATGAGGACACAAGGCTCACCCATAACCCGCGTTGCTCTTTGTTAGCCGCAATGCGGGTTTTGATTTGTTTTATCAGAGTGCCCGCCGCTGTGGAGCTTATTGCGAGAATTTACTACACGCCCCGCCACGCTCGCACATCACGTCCACACACCAATACGCACAAGAAAAATATAATTTGCATTTATCTTCAAACTGTAGTATAATTATTTCCGCACGCTTGTTGTTACTTTCTGTTACTATTTGTTACTTGCTGTCACTCTTTTGTGAATTTGGCAAGACAGGGGAGCATAAATGGGAAAAATAGGAAAAATTATTGCTGTTGCAAATCAAAAGGGCGGGGTCGGCAAAACGACGACATGTATTAGCCTTTGCGCCGCACTCACCGAGATGGGCGTTAATATACTGTTGTGTGACATGGACCCGCAAAGCAACGCAACGTCGGGAATGGGTGTAGGCAAGGAGAAAAACACCTATAGTATATATGATGTGCTGATAGGCGAAATCCCTATTGCTGAAGCAGTAGTAAAAACCCCATACGGCGACTTACTTCCGTCAAGCAAAAAAATGTCAGGCGCAGGCGTTGAGCTTGTTGCAATGGAGGGGCGCGAATACGTCCTTAAAAACGCCCTGTCGTCAGCACGAGAGAAATATGACTACATTTTTATAGATTGCCCGCCTTCGCTTGAAATGCTGACCCTCAACTCGCTATGCGCGGCGGACACGGTGCTGATACCGGTTCAGTGCGAGTATTTCGCGCTTGAAGGGCTATCCGACCTCATGTCAACAATACGCATGATAAAGAAAACACTCAACCCGCCGCTCGAAATAGAGGGCGTGTTGCTGACAATGTTTGACACCCGCACAAATCTTTCGTCGCAAATCACGGTAGAGATAAAAAAATACTTCAAGGAAAAGACTTACAGCGTTGCAATTCCGCGAAGCGTTCGGCTTGCGGAAGCGCCAAGTCACGGAAAACCGATACTAATCTACGACAGGGGCTCGCGCGGCTCTCTTACATATCAACAGCTCGCAAAAGAATTTATCAGGAGAAACGGATAACGGATAACGGGAAAGGAAAGGTCAATGCCATGAGCAAAAAAGGCTTGGGAACAGGGCTTGAAGCGTTATTGGGAGATGCTGCGGCAGATACAGCGGCGCGGGATTTTGAAATGATACCCTTAACGCGAATTGAGCCGAGAGAAGAACAGCCTCGCACCGTCTTTGAGCAAGATTCGCTCACAGAGCTTGCAGATTCAGTTCGGGAGCATGGGCTTCTTTCTCCGATTTTGGTACGCGGTATTGGAGATAAGCGTTATCAGATTATCGCGGGAGAGCGCAGATGGCGTGCCGCCCGTGAAGCAGGATTAACAGAAGTTCCTGCCCGCGTTGTGATAGCGGACGATAAAAGAGCCCTTGAACTTGCTTTAGTAGAAAACTTGCAACGCAAGGATTTGAGCCCTCTTGAGGAAGCTCGCGGCTACAAAGCTCTCATGGATGAATTTAACATGACACAGGAAGAAGTCGCAAAAAGCGTCAGCAAATCGCGCCCGTCGGTTGCAAACTCACTAAGATTACTCGCGTTGCCCGACGAGCTGAAAGCACTTATACTGCGGGACGAGCTTTCTGCGGGAAGCGCACGCGCCTTGCTTGCGCTTCGCAGTGAAGAAGATATGAAAAAAGCCGCGCACATGGTTGTCGAAAGAGATATGAACGTGCGCGAGGTTGAAGCGTTAGTTAAAAAATTAGGACGGGAAAAGTCTGTCAGCTTGGACGAGCTACGCGGACGTGAAGTAAACTACCTGTTAGAAGCGCAAAAACAGCTAACCTCTCAGTTGGGAAGACGTGTAACGATTAAACAGGGCAGAGGAAAGGGCAAAATCGAAATAGAGTATTATAATCCTGAAGATTTTGATGTTTTGTTTGACCTGCTTTGCGACAAGAGCGGCGGTGACGGTAAATAGAATGTCCCCCTTGCGCTCTTGTGTCCCCGCTCTCTTCGCCCCTTTGCACCCTCGTTACTTCCCCCGCTTTCTTCTCCCCGTGCCCCCGCGCTCTCACTTCCCCCCTGCGCATCCCGCCGCGCAGTCATTCCGAAAACGAAAGGAACTGTCATTACCATGATTGATATAAAACGTATACGCGAAGCACCCGAAGTCTTAAAGCAGAGCTATTTGAAAAAAAACAAGGATTGCGGAGCAGACATTGACCGCATTATCGAACTCGACTCAAAACGTCGCATACTTATTGCCGAAAGCGAAGCGGACAAAGCCGAGCAAAATGCGTTGAGCAAGCAAATCCCGCAGATGAAAAAAGACGGTGTTGACACAACGGAGCTTTTTGGAAAGCTCAACGCCCTGAAAGAAAAGTTTCGCGTTGCGGACACATCTTTGCGCGAGGTTGAGGAAGAATTAAACGAGCTTATGCTCGGACTGCCGAACCCTCCCGACGACGACCTCGCACACGGAGGAAAAGAGAACAACAAGCCGCTCAGATACTACGGCGAGCCGCATACATTTGATTTCGAGCCGAAAAATCACATAGACCTTTGCGCCCGACTTAATTTAATTGATTATGAGCGTGGCGTAAAACTTGCGGGAAGCGGATTTTGGACATATCGCGGGCTTGGCTCACAGCTTGAATGGGCACTTCTCAATTACTTCATTGATACGCACATTGCAGACGGTTACGAATTTATCATGGTTCCGTATATGTTGGAGTATGAGTGCGGATTAACTGCGGGGCAGTTCCCCAAGTTTGCCGACGAGGTGTACAAAATCGCGAATCCGACAGATGACAGACTTCACTATATGCTCCCGACGGCGGAGGCGGCTCTCGCATCTTTTCACCGTGACGAGATTTTAACGGAAGCGGAGCTACCGAAAAAATATTTCTCGTATACCCCGTGTTTTCGCCGTGAAGCAGGCACTTACGGCTCTGATGAGCGCGGAATGGTGCGAGGTCATCAGTTCAACAAGGTAGAAATGTTTCAGTTTACAACGCCCGAAGGCTCGGATGCCGCATTTGACGAGCTTGTCGCCAAAGCGGAAACTTTGGTAGCAGGGCTTGGCTTTCACTTCCGCACCGTCATGTTAGCCGCCGCCGACTGTAGCGCGGCAATGGCGCGAACAATTGATATAGAAATTCAAATTCCGTCCATGAACGGGTACAAAGAGGTTTCGTCCGTGTCAAATGCGCGGTGTTATCAGGCAAGGCGCGGAAATATACGTTTTAAGCGTGAAGCCGCAGGCAAAACGGAGTTTGTACACACTCTAAACGGGTCAGGACTTGCTACAAGCCGAATTTTACCCGCTCTCGTAGAGCAAAATCAGCAAAAGGACGGTAGCGTTATTGTCCCCGAAGTTTTGAGAAAGTATCTTGGTGGCATAGAAGTAATCAGGTAGCGGGTACAGCCGCGTCTTTTTGACGGACAAAGGCGAGCCGCAGGGAGATTATCTATGAAAAAACAAGTAGTTGGAAGTTTAATTGTATTTTTATTGGTATTGATGAGCATACCGGGAACGCTCAGTATTTATCGTTTGAGAGCGGACACATTTTCAAGTCGCGCTGATTTGTCCGCCCAAAGCCCCGCAACTGAAAGTCCCGCGCCTGTAGAAACGCCCGCAAGCTCTGTCGAAAATGCGGATTCTCTTTCAGGTACGGACAGTCTTTTGGGTGCGCCGTCTGCTTTGCCGTCGGGGTCTTTACCTTCGGAACCTTTGCCGCCGCAGACACAGCCGACTGAAAACGACATCTTACTTGCACAAATGCAGGAGCGCAGTGAGAATTTGCAACAAGCGTTTAGCGCACACATGGAGCAAAAGCTCTTAGCCCCCCCCACACCTGAGCCAACTGCAAGACCCACGCCGAAACCAACTCCCGCACCAACACCCGCGCCGACACCTACGCCGAAACCTGCGGCGACCGCGTCAACAACGACCACAGCCACAGCAACCCCCGCCCCAACACCTGCTCCAACTCCCGCACCCACACCTGCGCCGACCCCTACACCCACACCAACGCCCGAACCCTCAAACGAGCAGTATACGGACACCGAAATGTTGGCGCGTATGATTCACCACGAATCCCACTGGGAGGAATATAACGGAAAAATCGCCGTAGGGCAGTGTGCCGTTGACCGCTTATACAACACAAGCCGACTGTCGGGACAGTCGGGGGCGTGGAATCCCGGCGGCAGGCTGTCGCTGTCAGAAGTTATTACAGCTCGCGGGCAATTCGGACTCTCAAGTTTTGACCGAGTTTGCAGTAACTGTATAAAAGCGGCAGAAGAAGCTGTCGGCGGAGCAAAAGCATTTCCGAATCATGTGATAACCAACTTCAGACCGACAAAAAGCACAGAGGATTGGGGCTCAGTGCCTTATGTAGGGCACATTGGCGGACATGCGTTTTATGGGTTTGACCGCCCTTGAATATGGGAGAGTCTACGAACATGGGCGTGACCGCGAACATGGGACTGCCCGCGAACGTGGGGGTGACCCTTTATGAGAGGAACTAAGAAAGCTCTCTCCAACAATAAAGCTGACAAAAAGTAACAGGAAATTATGAAGATTTTAGTAATGTCTGATTCACATAAAACCGCAGACACCGTGCTTGAAGTAGTATCGTTTGAGAAACCGGACTATATACTTCATCTTGGCGACCACGAATACGACTGTAACGCCACCCGCGCCGAGTTTCCCGACATTCCGCTCCGCACGGTAAGAGGGAACTGTGACGGATTTTCAAAAGCACTTGATATTGATGAGTTTGTCCTCGAAAACAAGCGATTTGTTATGACACACGGACATCTGTTCGGCGTAAAATTAAGCACTTCAAGAATCATCAGCTTTGCCGAATCAAAAGAAGCAGACATTTTGCTGTATGGACACACGCACAACGCACACATTGACACTTGGCAAAAAATGCAAATACTTAACCCCGGCAGTATTGGCTACGGATTTAACAGAACCTATGCTATTATCGAAATCAATAACGGAACAATGGCTTGCGAAATCCGCCGCCACCTTTCCTGACTTTCTGCTTGATATATACTGACAATATGCAACAGCTCTTGAAAATAAACTTTTGATGCTTTTGAATTGAAAATTTCGCACCTAATGATGACAACAGTAACATAAAAGCGGTTTGAGCGTGTCGGGGGAGGGGAATCCTGTTGAAAATAATGTTGCGTGTAGCGGGTGTGTTTATATCAGCGGTCATGGTTTTTACTACGGTCGCCTGCGGCGCAAGAAAAATCGACAGTGCGAGAAACTCTACCGAGAGAAACTCTGACGGAAGAATTGAGCTTACGCTTGCCACGCTATTTGAGTTTAGCATAAGCTCTGCTGTTGCCGAGTTTAACAACACAAACCCTGATTACTATATAAGGGTAATAGACTATTCGGGATTCACACCTACTCCCGGTCAAGCGGACGTTACTGTTGTGGTGTATAACGCCAACGACGGACTCAAACGCCTAAACACAGAAATGCTCTCCGGCAATATGCCTGACATTCTTGACACAAGCTCCATACCGCACGCACCTTTCGTCGCAAGGGGGTATCTTGAAGACCTATATCCATATATCGACTCCGACTCGGAGATTGAGCGCGGCGACTTCTTTGAAAATGTCTTTCGCGCCGCGGAAATAGACGGCGGGCTATATCAAATTTTCCCGTCATTCGGAATAGAAACAATAATTGGCAACCCGCGAGTTTTGGGCGTGGACATGGACTGGACTTTGGCTGAATTTACGGCACTTTTAGAGGAAAACCCGCAAGCCGACATACCGCTTTCCCCGTGGTTTACAAAGATGTACTGTCTATCGACGTTTTGCAGGGAAGATGCAGAAGGGTTTATCGACTGGCAGACGGGAACAGCGCGCTTTGATACTGCGGAGTTCGTAAGGCTTCTCGAAGTTGCGAACACTTTCGCGGAAGACGTTGACTATAGCATATATTATGGGAGTGATACTACCGAGATTAGCTCGGCTTCAGATACCGCAGGCGGTGACACCTTCGTGATTTCAAACACAGAAGACGTGGAGATAGAGCTTGTTGCCACAGGTCGTCAGATTGCTGTTCCGACGAGCATTATGAGTTTTGATAATTATCTGTGGTATGAGGCTTTGTTTGGAGGGGAAATTGTTATTAAAAGCGCACCCGCCGCAAAAAACGACGGACTTGGCTTTGATACTGTGCGCCACAGCTATGCCATAACCTCAGCTTCTGAGAACAAAGAGGGCGCTTGGGAATTTCTTCGCATGTTTCTCGGCAAAGACCTACAGCTCTCCGACACGATAATGGGTTTTCCGACAAACAAAGAGGCTTTTAACGCAAGAGCTAAACAGACTATGGACCATAGCGGGGGAGAAACACCGCCGAACGATACAGAAACGTCGGGTGGCGGTGCGGCGCGACCGAAAATTCGTGAGCTGACACACGCAGATGTTGAGAATATATTATCCCTCATAGATTCCGTATCTTTCAAATCAGGAGCGTGGCTCACCACAGAGGTTTGGAACATAATTGCCGAGAGTGCGCAAGACTACTTTAACGGGCTCGTCAGAGCGGATGTTGCCGCCGAAAGAATACAGAGCAAGGTGTCTATACACATTTCTGAGCTTAGATAGCGGCGAAGTGAAAGGCAAGGACGACGAACGCCCCCCGCGCTATCGCAAGCGCGGCTCACAGAGCGGTTCTCACAAGCGGCTCACGCAGTCGCCGCAAGCGCGACGCAAAGAGTTCGCCCGAAAAGCAGTTCTGCTTGACATGTCGTTTGATTTGTGCAATAATAACTTCGGCAAAGACATTACCCGCTACAAATAGGGCAAAATGTTTCACGTGAAACAATATATAGTGTTTCACCAAAGCCGCTTGTTGCGGCACCTTGCAAAAACATTACAAAAACATTGCAAAAACCCACCGCTCCGCAAACCGCCCCACAAGCATCCGCAAAAGCCAAAAAACACGCCAACACACAACATGTAGCATAAGAATGTTTCACGTGAAACATTCTGTGGTGTTTTGCAAAGTCTTTAACGTCGCACATTCTCAATAATGCCCGAAAAACAGGGCAATGCGAGGGTTGATAATAGAATATGCTTTCACTATCGAAATCGCTGTTAAAGGATTCCGGCTTTTCTAAGCTCGTATCGAGCATAAAAGGCGGTGCTTGCCCTGTTGTTATGTCGGGGCTGTCGGAGATTCACCGCGCACACGCCGCCGCCGCAATTAGGGTGACAACCATGCGCCCCGTTGTGGTGGTCTGCGCGAACGACGACGAAACAGAGCGGCTTGCTCGTGACATATCGGCTTTTACCATAGAGCACGCGCTGACACTCAACACCAGAGATTTCACGTTTCATAGTGTTGACGCTATTTCCCGCCAAGCCGAGCAATCAAGAATTGCCACGCTTTCTGCGCTGTGCGAGAAAAAAGCCCCTATCGTTGTTGTGTCCGTAAGCGGCTTGTTGCAACGCACATTGCCGCCAAGACGACTTTCTGAAGCCACGTTTTCGCTAAAAGTCGGCGTTTCTTACAGCATGGACGAGGTTGCGGAAAGGTTGGTGCTGTGCGGCTACTCGCGTAGCGAGCAGGTTGAGGGCGCGGGACAATTTGCTGTTCGCGGCGGTATTCTCGACTTCTTTTCGCCCGTACACGAGTTCCCCGTGCGCTGTGAGTTTTTCGGCGACACACTCGACTCTATGGGGCTTTTTGACGTTTCCACTCAATGCAGAACAGAACCGCTCGACATCTCTCAAATTGTTCCTGTAGCAGAAACTCTACCCACCCTGTACGTTGGCGCGGCAGAGAGCGGCGTAGTCGGGTTGTCAAGTGCCTTAAAGTCTTATGTTGCCCGCCTTGAAAAAAGGTCGTCAACCAACCCGCTTTTGCTTGACAACATTCGGGCGGACATTGAAAAGTTAGACACAGGGCGCAGTTTTTCCGTTGCCGACAAGTATATTGAAATTATATCCCCAATGGCAACCGCTCTGGATTATATTCAAAACGATTCTGTTGTGATTCTCTGCGAACCTTTGCGAATAAAGGAGCGGGTCGATACATATCTTAAAGCTCTCGCCCTTGAAAGTATATCTCTTTTGGAATCGGGAGAACTCGAAAGTGGGCTTGTCAAGTTTTCTGAGGACTGGGAGGGAATGGCTCTGCACATTGAAAAATTCCCGCTAATAATGATTGACAGCTTTTCGAGCAGCTCTTATCCAATTTTACCGCGCACACTACTAAGCATTGATGCGAAACGTCTTCCCTCTTATGGAGGAAGCCTTGAAACTGCCGCATCTGAGGTTGCTCACTACCTTGAGTCAGGGTACAGGACTGTAATTCTTTGTCAGGATAAGCGCAGGTCACAGAGAATGCAGGAATATCTCGAAGAACGCGGCATTTCCTCTACGCTCGACAGCACCTTGCAAACCCTACCTGAGCATGGGCGTTGTATCATTACAATCGGCGAGCTTTCGGCGGGCATGGAATACCCCGCAATACGCCTTGCGGTAGTAACCGAAGGGCAAATGATTATTAGTGCCGCACCGCAACGTGAGCGGAAGTCAAAAGCGTCATCATCGTCACGGGAGCGGATTCAGAGCTTTGCCGACCTTTCGCCGGGAGATTGCGTTGTTCACGACCAGCACGGAATCGGGCGTTTTGTCGGTTTTGTGAAGCTACGCGTTGACGAGGTGGACAAGGACTATATCAAAATAGCCTACGCAGGAGCAGATTCTCTGTATGTCCCCTCAACACAGCTTGATATGGTTGCAAAATACATTGGCGCAGGGGCGGAGTCCGCTCCCGTGAAGCTCTCGAAGCTCGGCGGAACAGAGTGGGTAAAAGCGAAATCTCGCGCAAAAAGAGCCGCAAAAGAGATGGCAAAGGAGCTGATTAAGCTCTACGCGGCACGTCAGCGCACGCCCGGCCATGCCTTTGAGTCTGATACAATCTGGCAGTCAGAGTTTGAGGACAAATTCGGTTATCAGGAAACGGACGACCAGTTAAAATGTACTGCGGAAATAAAGTCGGACATGGAAAAGGCTGTACCTATGGACCGCCTTCTTTGCGGCGATGTCGGATATGGCAAAACGGAAGTCGCGCTTCGTGCCGTAATGAAGTGCGTTCTCGGAGGTCATCAGGCGGCAATATTAGTTCCGACAACGGTTCTTGCAGAACAACATTATGTTACATCCGTGCGCCGCTTTGCGGGTTATCCCGTAAATATAGAGGTGCTCAGTCGCTTCAAAACGCCCGCTCAGAACAAGCGCGCACTTCAAGACATTAAAGCGGGAAGCATTGATTTTGTTATCGGCACTCACAGACTTCTTCAAAAGGACGTGGAGTTCAAGAAGCTCGGACTGCTTGTTGTGGACGAGGAGCAACGCTTCGGGGTTTCGCACAAAGAGCTTCTCAAATCAATATCAAACCAAGTTGACGTACTCACGCTTTCGGCAACTCCTATACCGCGAACCTTAAATATGGCACTTTCGGGTATTCGTGATATGTCAACCATTGAAGAGCCTCCGCAAAGCCGCCGCCCTGTCCAAACCTACGTTATGGAGCATGACGACTCTGTTTTGTGCGATGCAATCAGGCGTGAAATATCACGCGGCGGGCAGGTTTACTATCTGCACAACCGCATAGAGAATATAGACCGTGTCGCGGTGCGCCTGTCCGAAATGCTTCCGAATGTCCGCCTTGCCATTGCTCACGGTCAAATGGACGAGGACAGTCTGAGCGACGTTATGCAACAAATGACTTCGGGCGAAATTCAAGTGCTTGTTTGCACGACCATTATTGAATCGGGAATAGATATACCGAACGTAAACACGCTTATTGTTGAGGATGCCGACAAGCTGGGGCTTGCACAGCTTCACCAAATACGCGGACGTGTCGGACGTTCGCCGCGCCGTTCTTATGCGTATCTCACGTTCAGGCAGGGAAAGGTTTTGACGGAGATTGCGGAAAAAAGACTGAGCGCGATTAAAGAGTTTGCGGAATTTAATTCAGGCTTCAAGATTGCAATGCGCGACCTTGAAATAAGGGGCGCGGGAACATTGCTCGGCGCGGAGCAGTCGGGGCATATGATAAGCGTAGGCTACGATATGTATTTGAAGTTGCTTGAAGAAGCCGTTCTCGAAGAAAAAGGCGAAAAAGTGCTGAAGCGCGTGGACTGCTCGGCAGACCTCACGGTTTCAGCGGGCATACCTGAAAAATATATACCGTCAGCACAGCAACGAATGGATGTGTATAGGCGTATCGCGTTAATTCGCAGTCAAGAGGATTGCGACGATATGGTAGCAGAGTTGGTTGACAGGTACGGAGAGCCTCCGTCCGAAGTGCTTGTGCTTACCTCTGTTGCGTTGCTTCGCAGTGAGGCTTCGCAGTTTGGCATTACGGAAATCTCGCAAAAAGAAGGCTGGTTAAGCCTAAAACTTACCGAATTTAACATGGACAGCGTAACACGGCTTTACTCTTTGCCTGATTACAGCGGGCGTGTCAAGGTTCTTGCGGGCACAGACCCCGCAATAGCTCTCAAACTGAAAGGCGATTCAGTCGTCGATGAAGCGGTAAGGTTTGTAAGGAGTTATGGTTACTCAGCGCGGTGATACAGTGCGGTGTCGCATACGCGGTGACACGGTGCGGCATAAATTTGCATATATCGCGGCAATGTGATACTATCTATCGCAACGCAGCCCCACAGTAGCGCAAAATCTCAGCGAAGCAAAAGCGGGGTCAGGCGCACCCCGAAAAAAACGGGCGCACCCCGATAAAGAGGGGCGCACTCCGACAAAGACAGGCGCACCCCGAAGCGAAAAGAAAGGGTTTCCTATGGACAAAAATCTTCAAACAGATATACTAAGATTACTTGCGTTACTTTTTTGTGTTATATTTCTACTCGGAGCAGTTGCGGGGGACTCCGCAAGGTTAGGCGCGCTCGCACCCTCCGAAGGAGGAGAGAGCTTTAACCCTGACGAGATACTGTTAGGCATAGACACCGTTGCCGCAATGGAAACCTACGCGCCCGACACAGTAATGCTTTCCTCTGGTGATTTGGTGATAACATGGGGATTATTCTATTATATCCTGTACAACACAGCCGCTCAGGTAACCTATGGATTTCAGGACCCTTTGGACTGGTCTGAGATGTCGCCGTACGGCGGAACTTGGGGCGACATGGTAAAAGACTATGTTATTGAGCAAACCACACAAATCTTGGTCTTTTTATACGGAGCTGATGTCAACGGGCTATATATCACCGAAGATGAGCTTGAGGAAATTCAAGAAGTTATTGATATGATGATTGCCGAAGCAGGAAGTGTCGAGAACTTGGAAAGAGATTTGCGCGAAGGCGGATTTTACAATCTTTCTGTTTATGAGGAGCTGATGAAGAGTTTTTCGCTTCAAGAGAAGCTGCCTGTTTCGTTGTATGGTAATAATTTAGACGAAATCTCGGACGAGATTGTCGCCGAATTTGCCGCACGCGAGGGCTTTATGCGCGCAAAGCATATACTTCGGATGTTCCCGACTGAGGATTCCGAAAAAACAAAAGAAGATGTATACGCAGAAATTGAAGACATTCTCGCACAGTTAAACGAACGCATTGACGACGAGGATTTTCTTGACGTGTTTTACGAGCTTGAAAAAGAGTATAGCGAAGACCGGGGCAGGTCCGACTACCCCGACGGCTATCTGTTCCAACAATATGATATGATGACGGAATTTTTTGATGCCTGCGCAGAGCTACAGCTCGGTCAGATAAGCGGCATTGTCGAAACAGGATACGGCTATCACATTATTCTCAGGCTTCCACTCGACTATGACAACATCGTCCCTGTTTCAGTTGCAAGTCAAGGGCAAAACTACAACTTGCGCCAGCTCGCCGTCTTTGAAGATTTTGATAATATGTATTTTATGTGGCTTGACTCGCTTGACATCAAGACTTCGCAGGAGCTGGATACCCTCGACATCGCCACACTATTCGCCTGGCGGTAGAGCGGGATTTAGCAAACAGCTTGAAAAGTTGATAAAATTACGCGCAATATATTGACGTTGCGCGTAATTTGTGCTATCATGCCGTTATCCGACAAATAAACGAAAGAAAGGTGATTGCATTATGTCCGGAACAACAAATTTGAATATTAGAATAGACAGAGAACTAAAAGAGCAGGCTGAGGTTTTTTTCGGTGAATTGGGATTGAATATGTCATCGGCTTTTAATATTTTTGTGCGCCAATCATTACGGCAAGGGAAAATCCCCTTTGAGCTGTCTGTCGTAGCTGACCCATTTTATAGCTCTACAAACATGGCAGTCTTGCGGAAATCTATTCAAGAAGCTAACGAGGGGAAGTTCGTCATAAAAACACTTGACGAATTACAGGCGATGGAAGTTTGAAGTGCCTCCTTCGGAGTCACCGTAAATTTCAAACAGCGTTGGTCTTTTCGACTCAGAAGATCATAAACGCAAATCTTCTGAGTCGAAAAGGATTGTATAAAAATGAATATCTGCTTTACGGAAACAGGGTGGAAAGACTATCTATATTGGGAAAGTCAAGACAAGAAAACACTAAAGCAAATAAATAAGCTGATTACCGATGTCGGGCGAAACGGATACGAGGGCGTTGGAAAGCCCGAACCCTTGCGAGGCGATTTATCCGGTTGGTGGTCACGCCGCATTGATGAAAAGAACCGTTTGGTTTATCGGATTATTGATAATGGAGCAGTAGAAATCTCGCAATGTAAAGGACATTACGGAGATAAGTAATAATCTGACAAAAGCTACTCGGCTTCCCGCATAGCTTTAAGAACAGGAGGGCTACGGCGAAACAGGCACACTATAAACAAACAGCAATACGAAACAAGCCGCTTCACCCCCTGTGGAACAGGCGTTTGTATTGGAAAACAGGCTCGCACGTTATTGTAACGCCAAGCTGACGAAACACGGCAAGGTCCATTTGAGTCAAAATAACACTGGAGTGAGCCTCAGTCCCCCTGAGCTTGGGGAGCTGTTGAAGAACCAACTCCGGTGTTTTATCCGTTGCGGCGTTCATAGCAAGAGCCAGCAACACCTCGTTTGTCTGCAAGCGCGGGTTCTCATTGCCGAGATAACCCACCTTCAGCTTCTGAATCGGCTCAATCTCCTCAGGAGAAATCAAAAGCTCGGCATCGTCAACCCCTGCAAGATGTTTCAGCGCGTTGAGAAGTGCCGCCGAGGACGCGCCCAAAAGCGACGACGTTTTTCCCGTAATAAATGTCCCGTCGTTTAGCTCAATAGCCACACACGGAGTTTCTGTGTCCTTTGCCGTATTGAGCGCAGGTAGTACGGGCGGTCTTTCATACGCGGAAATGCCGGAGTTGTTCATTAAAAGCTCTAACTTTGACACAGCCGCCTTGTTGACCTTGCCCCTTGCGTAGTCAAGCTGAGTGTTGAAGTATCGCCTGATTATCTCCTGTCTTGATGCTCCCGCACAAACCTCATCATCAATGCAGAACCCAACCATGTTGACACCCATATCTGTAGGCGACGAATACGGGCTCTCGCCCCAAATGCGCGTGAACATTGCGTTTAGTATCGGAAAAACCTCTATGTCCCTGTTATAATTGACCGCAGAAATATTGTACGCCTCCAAGTGAAACGGGTCAATCATGTTTACATCGTCCAAATCCGCTGTCGCCGCTTCATAAGCGAGATTTACCATGTGTTTTATCGGCAAGCTCCAAACGGGGAAGGTTTCAAACTTTGAATAACCCGCCTTTACCCCGCGTTTGTTTTCGTGGTAAAGCTGTGAAAGGCACGTCGCCATTTTGCCGCTGCCCGGTCCGGGCGCGGTAACAACGACAAGCGGGCGGGATGTCACAATGTAGTCGTTGTGTCCGTAGCCCTTGTCGCTGAGTATAATTTGCACATTCGACGGGTAGTCGGTGTCGGGGATATAGTGCATTATGTAAACCTTTACGTCAAGACTCTCCAAATGCTCCTTAAAAGTAATGGCGGCAGGCTGTTCCAGATATTGACTGATAACAACACTACCGACATATAAATTCTCGCTTCTAATGTCGTCTATAAGGCGCAGAACATCATCATTGTAAAAAATGCCCGTGTCGCCTATTTCTTTGCTTGAATCAATGTTTGAAGCGTTTATGACAATGACGATTTCCGCCTTGTCCGCAAGCTGTTTGAGGAGCTGAACCTTTATGTCGGGCGCATAGCCGGGAAGTGTTCGCGCCGCGTGATAGTCATAAAATAATTTTCCGCCAAACTCCAAGTATAGCTTATTCTCGAACATCTCCACACGCTCAAGAATTTTCTTTGACTGCATTTCCAAGTATTTGTCTATATCAAATCCTGTCTTTTTCACCGTATACCCCCCAAAAATCGTGCGCTTTGTTTTACGTATTTTATCAAAGTAAGCGTTTAATGTAAACAGTAAAAAGCAAACATGCAGAAAGTTTGAGAATTGTAAGTTTAATTACCCAAACATACAAAAAGCACACAGCGAAAGCAAAAAGTTGAGATACGAGAGCTATGTGCACTGCTCTCGTATCTCTGAGAAAGGAATAAGAGGGGGGCTAATTTAGGCTTGTACCAAGCTATATGTCGAATTTCTCTTTTGCGGTGACGAGAAATCGTGGAAGAAAGACGGGAAATCACGGAGAAAAAGACGGGAAATCACGGAGAAAACGCGGATTTCGGCACATTTAATCGGGAGTGCGGGGGTTCGGTGTCTGAGAAGTAGGTGCGGCGGGTCTGCCTGCGTTCAAATCCTCGTCAAACGTGATAGTTAAGGTTACACTCTCTCCGCCCCGCGAAACGGTAATCGTTGCTGTGTCCCCTGCGCGATACTGCCGCAAAGCAAACCTCAAATCATCAAGGGTGAGGACTTCTTCATCTGCAAGGGCTGTAATTATATCGCCTACCATGAAGCCTGCTTTTTCAGCTGCAGAACCCGGATTGACACTTGTGACGTAAATTCCAAGCACTCCCCAGTTGAAGTAATCCGCGTGTGCGCTCGACACGGGCTGAACAGAAATTCCGAGCAGAGGACGACCGGAAATATAGCCTTTTTCGATAAGCTCTGTCGCTATGTTTATGGCATCATTTATAGGTATGGCAAAACCAATACCCTCGACGTTGCCGCGAATTACTTTTGCGGTTACGATACCGATAACCTCACCCTTTGTATTATAGATAGGACCTCCTGAGTTGCCCGAATTTACGGCGGCACTAAACTGGAACGTGCTGATAGTCTTACCCTCAACCGTAACAACACGGTCAAGAGCGGAAACAATGCCGTCGGTCATGGTGTAAACCAAATCGCCGAAAGGATTACCCACAGCATAAACCGCTTGCCCCACGCGCAAGGTGTCGCTGTTGCCGATAAACGCAGGGGTAAGATTCGTTGCATCAATTTTCAGAACTGCGACATCGCTGTTTGCTTCAAAACCAACGACTTCGGCTTCGTAAGTCGAGCTGTCGTGCAACACAACGGTTATCGGAAGCCTCATAGCGTGAGCCATTTCGATAACATGATAATTCGTAAGAATGAAGCCGTCGTTTGAAACTATAAAACCTGAGCCGACTACTGAAGGACCCTGCGTGGAGGAAAAGAATGGCGATTCAGGCTGAACTATGCTGATACCTACAACCTGTGTTACAGCCATATCGTATATATCTTGCGCGGAAACCTCGCCCTCAGCCATGTCTGCCAGAGATGTTGTATAAGCATCATCTTGCGGTTTGTCGGACGGTCTGTTGCCGAGAACAACTTGATTTGTGGTGGGGGTAAAATCACCCCTGTTGAAACGGTAATCTGTTACGATATATGCCGCGGCGGCACTAAACAACGTACAAACAAGCACAAGACATGCCGCCCGCACAAAAGCCCCGAATCCGAAGCCTTGCGTTCGCCGAGTCTTTGGCGCGGTGTCCGTGTCGTCGCCGCTTCCATGAGAGGGGGGGCTTGCGTAGAGCCCCGGGGAATACATATTCGGCGGATTATTCGAATGAGCTTCCGACGGCTTGCCGAAAACGGGAGCTTGCGGTCGCGCACCATATACGGGCGTTTCCGACTGTTCGTGATAAACGGGAGCTTGCGAATAATACATATACTCCGGCGCAGGACTCGACACGGGCTCTGACACAGCGCCCGACACAGACTCCGACACGGGATTTTCCCCCGTCATAGGGTTATAACCTTCTACTTTTTCATTTTCGTTGTTCGGATACATATTGCTCAACCTCCTCAAGCATTGGTTATTTTCGCTACAGAGAGATTTTACCGAGAGTATATGTATATTACGTGAACAATTTGAGAAATATTTAAGAATTGTTACAGGTCTGCCGCAAAAAAGTATTCGGAAAATATATGAAAATTGTCATATTGTGCGGCAAGTTGTAAAAAGAAATACCCAAGAAAGCGGCAAGCTGTAAAACGAAATGCCTGAGAAAGAAAAAATTAACCCAAAATTGTCATATTGTGCGCCGCTTTGCATTGACACCGAACCCGTAGCGGGTTAAAATAGCAGGATATTACTATGTCTAAGTAAAGAGAGGAGCACGACCATATGGCGTACTTTTTTGAGGATGCGTCGCACACCTTCAACGAATACCTGCTTGTCCCCGGCTATTCCGACGAGGGGAGTGTCCCTGAGAAAATCAGCTTAAAAACCCCCATCGCCAAGCACCGCAAGGGCGATAATTCGCCAATATACATCAACATTCCCTTTACTTCGGCAATCATGCAATCAGTGTCTGACGACAAAATGGCAGTCGCGCTCGCAAAAGAGGGCGGGCTTTCCTTTATTTACTGCTCGCAACCGATTGAAAACCAAGCGGCAATGGTTGCAAGGGTAAAATCCTACAAAGCAGGATTTGTCACGAGCGATTCCAACATGAGCCCTGACTCCACATTAAATGACATTCTCTCGCTTAAAGAAAAAACAGGACATTCCACAGTTGCGATAACATCAGACGGAACATCAAACGGAAAGTTAGTCGGACTTGTCACCAGCAGGGACTACCGCATAAGCCGTATGGACGGAGCGGAGCCTGTGCATACATTTATGACACCGATTGAAAAATTAGTAACAGCTCCCTCAAAAACAACGCTGAAAGAGGCTAACGATATAATTTGGGATAATAAGCTAAACTGTTTGCCCGTTCTTGACGAGCAGGGCAGACTTATGCACATGGTATTTCGCAAGGACTATGAATCGCACAAGGATAACCCCTTTGAATTGCTTGACGAGCATAAAAAGTACATGGTAGGCGCAGGGATTAACACCCGTGACTACAAGGAACGTATTCCCGCGCTTGTCGAAGCGGGGGCAGACGTGCTCTGCATAGATTCCTCAGAGGGATATACCGAATGGCAGAAGCAAGCTATAACGTGGGTGAGAGAAAAATACGGCGAATCGGTAAAAATCGGAGCAGGCAACGTCATAGACGGCGAAGGCTTTACTTTTCTCGCCGAAAGCGGAGCGGATTTCGTCAAGGTCGGAATCGGCGGCGGTTCGATTTGCATAACCCGTGAGCAAAAAGGAATCGGGCGCGGACAAGCAACTGCGGTAATTGACGTGAACGCGGCGCGCAATGAATATTTTAAGCGCACGGGTATTTACGTTCCGATATGCTCTGACGGCGGGATTGTTCACGATTACCACTTTACGTTGGCACTTGCTATGGGAGCAGATTTTCTGATGATGGGGCGTTATTTTGCGCGGTTTGACGAAAGCCCGACCAATCGGGTCAGTATTGGCGGCAGCTACATGAAGGAGTATTGGGGCGAGGGCTCGGCGCGAGCGCGGAATTGGCAGCGATACGACACGGGCAGTGCAAGCGGAGCGCAAAGCTTTGTTTTTGAAGAGGGTGTTGATTCATATGTTTCATACGCGGGAGCGTTGAAAGACAATGTGGCACAGACACTCGGCAAAATCCGCTCAACCATGAGCAACTGCGGAGCACGTACAATCTCCGAATTGCAGGAAAAGGCGAAGCTGACGCTCGTATCATCAACTTCGATTATCGAGGGCGGCGCACATGATGTACTGCTTAAAGAAAACGTCACCCCAAAAGGGTATTCACAAGCATAGAAAGGCTATCGCTCACGATTTCTCATAATCGTGAGCGATAGCCTCTGCAAAGTTGCGGCAGACCCTGTAAAAAAGTCAGCGTTGCGGCACATTTGCGGCAAAAGGTTCTTGATTTACCGTATTCATGTTATTTCATACACAGCCGTTACTTCATTCAGTTGTATTTTATTAAAATAATTTTCAATTGCCGTATCATAATTTTTTATATATAAGAATGATTTTTTGCTCAAACTGAATCTGGTTTCTAAAGAAATCTGTCCTTTGTTCTTTTCTAATTCGTCAACAATCTTTTTGTAATCTTTCGGTTCACTAACACAAGCTACACGTAAATAATTTTTACTTGCGGCTCTTATTAAAGTAACCCCACCTATATCAATATTTCCTCGCGCATCTTCGCAATTATTTTTACTTTCACTTACAACTGTTTCAAATGGATATAAATTACATATAATCATATCAAATTCCACAGCATTGTTCGTTTTAATATCATGCTGATGGTCTACATTATACAGCTCGCTTAGAATCCCTAAATACAACTTAAAGTCCAGCGTTTTTACAAGACCACCCTGCATTTCGTTATGACCCGTGTAGTCTGATATTTCAATAAAATTTTCGGCATTTCTGAAATTATCTTTTAGAAATTGATAAGTGCCCCCTGTTGAAAATATTTTTATATCAGAATTTATATTGAGCAAATTTTCTACAATATATTTTAGATTTGTTTTATCATATACGCTTATCAATACATTTCTTATTTCCACCATATTTTTTACAGTTTTTACAATATTCATATTATCAACCTCCAATTCAAAAAGAATGTTGCACCGAAATCATTGTACACGTCCTGACACAAAAGCGCAATATCCATTCACCGCCGCAGGTGTAGTTTTCGCACATAAAATCGAAGCGTATATCAGAAAAACGTGCCGCAAGCGCAAAAAGGCTGTCGCAAAACGATTATGAGAAATCGTGAGCGACAGCCTTTGTAAATTTGCGACAGCCCTTGCAAAAAAGTCAGCGTTGCGGCAAATTCGCGGCAAAAAGTATTTTCGAATTATTCTCCGAAAAGCCGCTGAACCTCGTCAGCCACAGCATTTACAATGTCGGTGATATTGCTCAGTTGGCTTCCGCCTATGGTACTCCATCCGCTTGTAACAAAGTCTACCGCCATATTTTTAATTGACGGTTTAGCCGCTTCGGCTACAGTAATTTTATTCTTTGAAACCGTAATTGATACGTCGTGGGTTTTTGTTGCGGGGACATATATACCTTTTAGCATCAATACTTTGTGAATGTACGGCTCTGCGGGGAGTGTTGCTTCTGCTTTCAGTTTCTCATAAACTTCCTCAAAGGTGTAAATCCTGTTCGCTGTAATTGTCTTTGATGTGGGCATAACTTTCATGTTCATTCTCCTTATAATTAGATAATTTAGGTTAATATGTATTTCGTTTCCTGTGGTGGGTTTCGCAGGTTTAGCGGATAATGTACACAGTGGGGTTAGCAGACAACGCACACAGCAGGTTTAGCGTACAACGCGCACAGCTTCACAAATCATGCTTTACCAATCATAGGAATACAGTAGCGGCTCAGTCCAGTATACGTTCTGATAAATATCATAGAGCAGATAATACACTAAGCAGTCGCCGTCCCCTACGTCCTCATAGCTGACCTCTATTTCGCCATACACAGTCAGCCCGCCCCAATAATACTTGCCTATATGTTCCTCGTCATAGGTGTAGTATTCGCAAATAAATAAGATTTCGTCGCCGTCACGCAGGTCAAACAAGCCCTTTCCCGTCACCGTGCCGTCGTACACGTTGCGCGCACCTGCTACATAGCCGTCGGGGTTATCCTCGTCCCAAATCAGAACAATCTCAATCTCCCTGCCGTCCAGCTCCGCAGGCACAACGCCCCAAGTGTACCAAAAACCGTCCTCTTCCACGTCTTCCATAGCGTAGAAGCACACGAGCTGTCCGTCAAGAGCCACCCAAGTGTTGTAAAAATCTACAATAAGCTCGCCGTCTTCATCAAAACTGTACAGATTGTCCTGACCGAGCTTAATATATCCCTCGCCGTCGTCAAGGTAAACCTCAAGCTCTATAGCGGTTATGTAATCCCAATCGTCATCACTTAGGCTAAGTGCGTAATAGTCGTCCTTCAAATAGATTTCCAGTTCGCCGTTATAGCTGTTTTCGTCGTAATAATCGCTGTATTCGTCGATGAGGTCATAATCCACCCAGCTTTCCTGTAGGCTGTCCGTGCCGTAATCATCTCCGAAAGGACTGCCGCTTCCGCCGCCGCTGTGTATCTGTCCCCCCACCATTAAGGTTGCGAAGGTGGAAATGAAGCTCTGATAGCTATCGTCTATGCCGATGTTGTCATATATTTCCAGCGCATCCTCCACCCCGTTTAAGTCTGTGTAGGGGAAATAAAGGCACAATCCGTTATGATTCGCGATTGTTACGCCGTTGTATGCAACACAACGCTCAAGGCTCTCTATCAGCTCACGGCTCTCCGCTACCTCCATATTGCTTACAAGGTAAAGGAGGTCAACCTGCTCCTTGTTACCCGTGAGTACGCGGCTGTCGTATCGCGCCCTGCTCATATCAGAAAAAGCCGCATCGTTTATAAGCGCGTACTGCGCGGATGCGAAATAATCGTAGAGATAATAGAACAGGTCGCCTATATAACTGAGGTCGATTACCGAAAGTGTCAGCTCATTGCCGTAATAGCTGTGCCTTGCCTCGCGGATATAGGTGTCCACGATTATGCGGCAAAGCTCCAACGTGTCTATAGAAGTGTTGGCGGACAAAGCCTCGATAAAATCAGTATAATACCAACCCATGCCCGGTTCGACACGCTGAGAAGCAATCATATAGTCGGCGTGCTGTTCCACCATAAAGGCAGTTTCGGCGGTAGCCATAAGACACGCGTCGAATCCTATAAAATCGAATTTTACGTCCGCGTAATAAAGTGCCGCGTTTATTTCGCCTATGCTCATAGCGGGAGAGTCGGGAAAATGCTCGTCAACCGCGAATCCGCCCAAAGTTCCGCCGCCATGGTCCCACATAATCAGAGCGTAGCGGTCGGCGGGGAAGTTTGCTTCGCAGTACATAATGAAATCGGCGAGAGAGTCAGGGTCTGTCATATCCCGCAGACCGACATCCTGCAAATGCTCAAGACCGTCAGCGCCCATTCTCCACCGCTGATTCTGAGAGCTGTCTATCATGGAGATGTCCCATTTTTTAGCACCTCCTGTTTCCACGATAATATTTAGATTATCGCTTAGACCGCCGCTTAGTCCATAGTATATCTCATATATGTCCGCCGATGCGGAGCTTCCGTCGGTTTCAAGGTCACTTCCGCATATGTAAAGCATGAGCGTAAACACGTCACGACCGCCGCCCTGTTTTTGGGTGTAGAAGCTGCGGCGTTGTACGTGCTGTGCGGCTTCCGCCGCAAAAGACCCGTTACTCGCGCCGGAGTCGGGAGAGGAATCGGAAGGGGTTGCGGCAGTTTCGGGGGTCTGTGAGGTGTCCGTGTCATCAGCCGCATTTCCGCAACCCGCCAACGTCATCAGCAAGGCGGCGGCAAGCCAAAATACAAGCCCAATCGTAAGTAGCTTTTTCGCAGTTGTTTTCAACACACAAACCTCCTAAAGAGTATTGCAGGGGGCACACCCGCTGTTGCGGGTGTGCCCCCGCAGTTTACCCCCCCCCTCCGCAAAGGCGGCGGGGCGCATTAGTTTAGTACCCGACAGCTTCCGCCCACATCTCGGCGGCGGCGATGAGGTTTCCGACAAACAGACCCAAGCCCTCAAAGAATGAATCTTCGTCGCCGGACACTGCGGCATCAACGGCAAATTCAAACCCTGTCATCGCATCGTATATCGCCGCTAAGGCAAAAGTTACTAAAAGATGTGACTCCACGTAATCTTCGGGAGCAAGCGGCGCAAGCTCCGCTAATTGGTCCGCCGCGAATCCCACAGCGTTCTTGGTTTCGATGAAAAGATAGCACCACACCTCTAATTCCTCTTCTGACGAGATATAGTCAGCTAACTCCATTAGCTCATCTAAACCCTCCATCAGCGAATCAGTACCCGTGATGAAATCGTTCATTGCATCCAAATAAAGCTCAAGACCATCATCGGTGTCGCCGCCGTTGTTTACAGTCGGCGGGTCTTGTTCAGAATTGGAAGGCGGGGCTTGAGGGGCTTGCGGCGCAGGCTCTGCGGGCTCTTGCGACGAACCACCGCCGCAGGATACCAGTGCAGTGCAGAGCATGATTGCCGCCAAAACCACTATAAGTATTTTCTGTGCTTTCATTAGAGAATCTCCTTTACAACATACTACAGCCTATAGACAAATCTTTTTTTGATTAGTGGTCTGCAACCTTTAGATGTCGCAGACCACTAAGCCTTACATTTTAGCCGATTTATACGAGGTCGTTGCCCTTGGCATCTTTTAGCTTGCCTGTAGCAATCAAAAAAATGTCAACTACCCACCAGATTCCAAACCCGCCGAACGTAATCAGCTTTAACACACCAAGCCCTGTGTAACCAAGGTAGAATCTGTCGATTCCAAGCTCTCCCAAGAAAACGGAAATCAACAAAGTGGTCATTTTACTTTTACTCATTGAAAAACACTCCTCTCATTATTGTTTGTACTCCATTGTTCGCGCTTCGTTTTAGTCTATAGCTGTTAAGACAACATCAATTATATATATCCGAAAATAAAAAAGACCGAAAGTCACAGATTTGTGACTTTCAGCCCTCCGTCTGACAGTTTTCGTGTCCTTGCGCCGAGCCCACATGAGGCGAAGAAGTTTATAGAAGTGCTCTAACCGAGCAAGAACAGCCTGTACGTTACCCACCTCACGCCCGCACCGAGCGAAGAATTTACTCAGGCTCTAAAACGTATCCCTGCCCGTATTCGGCAAGAATATCATACCCTGAGCCCTTTATCTTTTTCCTAAGACGGTAAACCATAGTCTTCAGCGCACCAAAATTATCGTTAATCGGCTGACCCCAAACCTTTTCATATAGATAGTCAGCACCAAGCACCTGCGTTATATGTTGCGTGAATACCAAAAGAAGAGCAAATTCTTTTTGCGAAAGAAAAATCTCGTCACCGCACAAAAAAACCTTTCCGCTTAATACATCTATTGTTAAAGAGCCGTATGTTATCCGACTCGGCAGTTTTTCCGCGCTTTTCAGCAAACGCTCCAAACGCGCTAAAAGCACTTCAAACGTATAAGGCTTGGACAAATAATCGTCGCCGCCGAACGTGAAGCCCCGCACAACGTCTGCATCCTTCGTATACCCTGTCAGCAAAAGCACAGGGACAGCGGAGATTTTACGCAGCTCGCTCAGAAAATTCAGCCCGCTGCCGTCAGGCATACCTATATCAAGTACGATAGCATCAGGCATCCGTGCGGCGACACATTCCCGCGCACGGGCGATTGTCAGAGCGGTTTCCACCGAGAAGCCTCTATCCTCTAAGAGAAACCTGTTGAAATCCTGAACGTCCGCATTATCCTCTACTAATAAAATCGTTTTGTTCATTGCGTATGCCCCGCTTCCTGTCCGCCGTACACAGGGACGGTGAACGTAACAACCGCTCCGCCGAGCTTGCCGTTCTCAATGATTATCGTGCCGCCGTGGGCTTCCACAATGGTTTTGCATATGTAAAGCCCGCGCCCCGTGCCGCCGTAGCCCGACACACCCTGAGAGAATAGGCGCGGGAGCAAGTCAGGGGCGATACCGTCGCCTGTATCGGTCACGCGGACGGTAATATAAGCACTATCATATTCCGCAGTAACGGAAATTTTGCCGTTTCGCGTATACTTCGCCGCGTTGGTCAACAGATTGGCGAACACTTGGATGAACCTGTCCTTTTCCACAAAGACATCAGGCAGATTCGGCGCAAAATCTATATGCAGGGTGTTCCCGTTCTCTTCGACATGGGGGGGGGGGGGATCGTTTTCAAATAAAAATGCAAAATTCACGCGCTCTCGGTTTTCCCCCGGGTCACCCATGGCGGGCAAAAAAACCCAGCCCTCCCCCCAACAGCCCGGCCCTTTG
>Ga0099364_10003153_pt1 | contig 25811 bp, 21 predicted proteins | sample TergutTh196P3_FD_73070 | JGI IMG/M metagenome (GOLD analysis project Ga0099364, IMG submission 73070) | Microcerotermes parvus P3 segment gut microbial communities from Pointe-Noire, Republic of the Congo - Th196 P3 | ecosystem: Host-associated > Arthropoda: Insects > Digestive system > Gut ...
CCCTCGCTGGCGGTTTAGATCTATGTATTTGTGATGAAGCCTGGGCAAGGAAAATTTAAGCTCCGCCAGTTCAGATTGAAGTACAGCTTCTTTGCTTCGTGCTCGGCTCTTAAAAATCTGAATAATCAATTCCTGCCTATCTATCACAGATAAACCTGTTAATTCTTCCCAATTTCTCTGCTGAGATGGGCTTATTTCTATATCGAAAATCAAGCATTCTACACCAAGTGCAGCGGTCTTTTCTGCCAGTTCTGCAGCTTTTCCTGTTCCCATTCCATACTTGCTATGATATTCACGGATATAGATGATTTCTTCAGCTATTATATCTAATCCCAGGGTTCGAGTCAGACTTCCAAGCTCCCGGAGAAGGGATTCACTTTCGCTTTTATTGGTTTTATCGTCTCGAATTCCTGCTAATAAAACCCTCAGAGGTTTTTCTTCAGTTTCGATTAGTTCCTTCATGATCTATATATAGCACTAAACAAAGGTTTTTTCTATATTATAAGTATTATTTAACCGATACAGATCATATAAAATCAGGATTACAGGATTAAATAGTTTGACCGTATTGCAAAGAATAGCTTTAAGTCTTCTTGTCTCTGTCCTGCTTTCTATTGGATTTTTATTTTTATTTATTACCGGGGTTTTTAGCTTCCCGGCAGCAATTATTGTTCTTCTTTTAGCATTATTTTTTTTAACTGTTTTCCTTACCTTATTTCTCATCTTAAATATCCGGCAGGACCCAATAGTTATTGCCGAAACCCGGTTTAAACAGCTCTATATAATCATTAATGAATTTTTTTACGAAAAAAAATTCTGTATAGATTTGAGCCGTGAACTTGAAAAACAGAAAGAAGCTACCCGGAATATTATAAAAAAAGGGATTAAAATCCAGGATCAAGAAAAAGAAAAAGATATTGATGTTCTTTTTAATAAATTCTGGGATCAATTGCTAATAATGATAGACAGCCACAGAATAAGCGGTATAGATGAGGAGAAATTAAAGAACATTTTTTGCAATGCCTTGCAGGATGTAATAAAGAAAGAACCAGAACAGAATGGCGATGTAATAGAAATTCTGGATGAACTGGAAGCAGTCCAGGAACCAGAAGAAGAATTAGAAGAATTAAGCTCTGTAGAAGATGTAGAGGATGTAGAGGAGCTTGAGGTATTGGAAGAAGTTGAACCAGAGATTATTACTGAAACAGATAAAAAATCTTCTTCCAAGCTTGATATTGCCGAAATTGCCAGTTTAATTGAGTTTGGCGAATTATCTGCAAGCAAAGAAAACGAAGAGGATCAGCCACTGGAAGAGGATCTGGAAATAGCCTCGCCCTTTGCGTCCATGTTTGGGAGATCTAAAGATACTGATCAGGAATCGGGCTCTGTTGAAACATTTAATTCAAATGAAGGCCTATCAGTAGTTCATAAGCCTTTCCTTACAGTTACACAATCGGAAATTCAAACCCTTGAAGCTCTGCCAGGCGAGGATGATATACCGGTATTGGAAGAAATAATTGATGATCCGGATGGAATTGACGATGCAATTGAAGAACGAAACGGGGTTTACTATGTTAAGAAAGGGGAATTGGATTCTTCAAGCTCCCCTGCTTTAAATAAAGATCTAAAGAAACTGGTGGACTCTGTGATTAGTTAGGTCCTATCTCATTAAAATCCGGGGGTTTACCGTTACTCCGTCCTTATAAACTGTAAAGTGCAAATGCGGACCGGTAACAAGCCCTGTAGTACCCACCTGGCCTATCCGTTCTCCTGTTACCACATTAGCTCCTGGCCTAACTGAAATTGTATTCATATGGGCATAAAAAGTCCGGTATCCTGAATGATGAGTAATTACCACAAAATTTCCATAAACCTCGTTATAAGCTGTGGACAGTACCCGTCCTGACATGGCTGCTCTGATTGGAGTCCCTGATGAGGCGCCTATGTCAATACCGTTGTGGAATAGCCGCCCTCTCCCAAAAGGATCATTTCGCATGCCATAAGGGGAGGTAATACGGCCTGTTACAGGCCAAATAAAGAGGTCTCCGTTGATTTCCTGCCGTGCAATCCAGTCCATTCGTGCGCTGGGTATAAAAACACTGGAATTTATAACTAAATAATCAGAAAACATTTCGTTGACGATTTTAATGCTGTCTATTTCGGCATTATATCTCTCTGAAATTGAAGAAAGAGTCTCACCGCTGGAAACATTATGATATATCCCGTCCTGGTTTGGGATTTTTAAGACTTGATTTATTTGGAGTAGTCTGGAATTTCTTATCCCGTTTACAGAAAGGAGTGTATCTTCATTAAGACCCATACTCATAGCTATTTCACTAATCGTATCTCCGCTTTTCACCCTGTAAGTATCAAAAACTAACAGTTTGGGCCTTGAAAATTCGGCTGGTTCGAGTACCCCAAAGAGGTCCAGGTCTTCTTCGAACAAATCAAAGTCGAATTGTACCGTAGTAAGTCCACCCCCCATACCTTCTTCAAGCTCTGTAGCTCCGGCCAAACGAGTATTCGCAGCAGGAAGCAGGGGAAGGCTTAAGGTATAAACCAGAGTAATAAATAATAATAACCTTAAAGGAAATTTATCCTTTTCGATGCTCACTTCTCTAAAGAACTCCTTTATCAAGTTATTAAATATAATATAACATAAAATTAGTTATTTTGTTACTGATATTAAACACATCGGCAGTATTTTAGTTTAGCTTGAAATAAAGTCCAAAAGTCCCCCAAGAAGCTCCCGGCTTCCAGGATCTAGGGTGTTAATTCCGGTTAGAATCTCCCGACTTTCGCTTATAAGTCCTCTACCTCTTACCAAGGCTTCTTCTAAAACAGTTGAAGCTTCCAAAGCCTTAATCAATTCCTCAATTTCTGATGCTCCAGAGCCAGAAGAACGGGCTGCTTTTAAACATTTGAAGGTAAAATCCCGTTTTTCCGGGTAACGATGCAGAAAAAGCAATATTGGAAGGCTTTTTTTCCCTTCTACAATATCATCTCCCCGCTTTTTCCCCGGAACCCCGGTGGTCAGGTTTTTTACATCATCAAGAATTTGAAAACCCAGTCCCAGTTTTTCTGCTCCCTTTCCCAGTTTTTCTGTTAAATTACTATCCAGTCTTGATTCAGTGCAATATAGGCCTAAAACAGCTGCCAATCGTGCAAGGCATCCGGTTTTTAAGTAACACATACTTTCGTATTCCTCTATCCCAGGAAAAGAAAGATTGTCATTATGCCAGCTAATATCCATAGCTTGCCCTAAATGCAAACGCCTCATGTACAAAGCATAAGTTCCAAAAAATAAGTTTTTTTCTTCAGTTGATATATTCGACGCGGATATGCAGGTTTGAGCCAGAAAATAAAGGAAAGACCCGCTATTAATTGCAGAATCATTCCCGTAAAGTAAATGAACAGCCGGCTTTCCCCTGCGTTCATCTGAATTGTCCTCGATGTCATCGTGAATTAGGCTTGCATTATGGGCAAATTCCACCAAGGGACTTAAAGAAAAAGCCGCAGTCTCTCCTTTTTCACCTCCAAGGGCCCCGGCAATCAATACCATTAGCAGCGGCCGCCATCGTTTTCCCCCCCGGTTTACCAAATCCCAACCGGGAAGAGAAAGATTTTTTAATAATGCCGGTTTAATAGCTTCTGCGGGCATCAGAAAAACCTTTTCAAGCCATGAGGAATCCGGATTTTCCGGCAACCAAAAACGGAGATGCTCTTCAATTTTTTCCAGTCGTTGTGTATACTGTTTTTCCACAGGTTCTAAAAATTATCGCAGATTATATGATCCTTAGGAAGAGGGGAGGAATGGCAGATTATAGTAAGCAGGATCATTGGTCTTTGAAAGCTCAAAAAGAAGGGTATCCGGCGAGGTCGGTATATAAGTTTAAGGAAATAGATGAAAAATTTGGCTTATTGAAATCGGGGCGTCCATTAAAAATCCTGGACCTTGGAGCCGCCCCAGGGAGTTGGAGCCTTTATGTGTTAAGAAAACTTAAAAGTTTGACTTCCCTGGTTTCTGTTGATCTTTCGTCCCTCTCCCGTGCTTATGACCAGGGCCTTTTTGATAGGCCTGAATTCTGTTTTATCCAAGGCGATTTTACCTTAAGTGAGATTCGTCAAGCTATTTTATCCCATGGCCCCTTTGATCTATTGGTCAGTGATGCAGCTCCGGCTACCACAGGGAACCGTTCTGTGGATACCCTGCGTTCTCTGGAGCTGGCGGAAACTGCCCTGGATTTTGCTAAAGCTGCTCTTGTTCAAGGGGGCAATTTGGTGGTTAAGGTCTTTCAGGGAGGAGAGACAGGGGATTTACTAAAAACCATGCAAAGTCTTTTTATAAACGCAAAAAGCTTTAAGCCTCGCTCTTGCAGGCCTGGCTCTTTTGAAACTTATTTCCTTGGCCTGGGGAAGAAATAATCGGACAAGGTAAAATCATGACGGGCCGCTTATAACAGGCTTTAACGTAGACAGGGGATCGCCGGCATTATACTTCAGGCTGATCATCAAGTTTTGTCCAGGGTAAACCTTTACCACTTGTTCCAACGGCAGAATTAGATACTGGTTATGCCAATCAATGGCTGAATTTGATTCCTGCACAATTGCCAGTATGTTTTTTGTGATAATGCGAAGCGCATTTAAAGTACCTTCTATCGTGATGGGTACGGTTCCACTCCACTCGCACGTGAGTCCAAATGGAGGTCCATACAGCATTTGGTGGTAGATCACGGGAGTTCCAAGTTCGGTAGTTCTGGGATCGGTGCTATACGGATGCTGGAAGAGAACGATAGGAGCATAGAAGCCTTCGAACATAAAATCATGCTGGACAGGCTGGATGGCTTGAATTACAGCTTCCGGAACAAAAATCGGTAATGGGCCTTCGAAACGGTTCTGATAACGGCTTTTGAAGGCATCAATCATTGCCAGCTGTTTTTCTCGTAAGAGGCCTACATGAAGCATTTCGCATATAACGACATCGACAGGTTCAGGGGGAATATACTTAAATGCGTCCCCGTGAATAAGTTCTATTTTATCTTCATGGGGGTTAAGTCCCAGAAGACGGCGCGATTCATCCACCAAATCAAGGTTGAGTTCCACAGAATAGACTTTGCGGGCCTTTTCTGCTGCAAAAAAAGACAGGATTCCCGTACCGCTACCCAGTTCGAGTACTGTGGATTCGGGCTTTACCACATGATGAATGGCCGCACGGAATCCCTCTATGCGGGCCTTATCGTATAACATTTGATAGTGGTAATGAAGGGGAATAAACTGACCTAGTTCTCTTGTTTCGTCCAAAATTATTTATGCAACTCCTTTCAATGGCACTTCATAATATATTACAACTTAAACATGAGACCAGGTCAAGTGTACGCTTTTGCTAATCCACCTTAAACCGGGATACTTCTTTGACCAAAAGATCGATGTTTTCCCGGTTTTTACTGCTTAGTTCATTGACTTTGTTTACCGCTGTGTTGATCTGATCCGATCCTGCGGCCATCTCATTCATGCTCCCGGTTATCTCCTGGGTCATTTTTTCGAGGTTTCTACCTTCATTGATCACTTCTTTTGAACCTTCAAGCATTTCCATAGAACCGCTTTTTACCTGCCGGGTGATATCATTCACATTACCAACACCTTGAAGAAGCTGCTTACTGCCAGAGCCTTGTTCTTCCATGGCGTTACGAATGTTTTCCTCCTGATCGGCTACTGTTTTTATGCATGAATCAATGGACTCGAATCTGCTGAGAACATTGTCAGTAGAAACCATGATCTTATCTATTGACCCTTTGATCTTTTTAAGTACTGTACTTATAGTTTTGGACTGTATGCTTGAATTCTCTGCAAGCTTGCGAATCTCGTCTGCTACTACCGCAAAGCCTTTGCCTGCTTCTCCTGCATGAGCTGCCTCTATTGCGGCATTCATCGAAAGCAGGTTTGTCTGACTTGCTATATTTTGCATTACCGAGTTGATTTCAAGAAGGCCTTCAGACTCCCGAGCGATTTCCTGGATATCTGTAGCAACTTCGGATAGACCTGAGCGGCCTACTTCTGATGCACCCATTAATTCTTTTACATTCGCGGCATTCTTACCTAGAGTTTGATTAACCGATTGAATATTAGCAACCATTTCCTCAACAGCTGAAGAAGCCTGTGATATATTCATACTCTGGTCCTCTACATGGTCATTTAACTTGTCGATGTTTATTGTTATTTGTTCCATGGTAGCATTAGTCTCAGTAACACTGGCACTCTGGTTAATTACCCTGCCTTTGACGCTTTGAACGTTAGCTGTGATTTCGTTAATTGACGCAGCAGTTTCATTCATGTTACTTGCTAGTTCGATTCCTATATTGGAAAGCACTGCCGCTTGTTGCTTGATGTTAATAATCAGGCTCTTAATCTTTTGTAAAGTTTGGTTAAAGTAAAGAGCTAGATCACTGATTTCGTCATTGGAACTGACAGTAATACTTCGGGTCAAATCTCCTTCTCCTTGGGCAATATCTTTAAGGGTGTCTGCTACCTTAACAACAGGCAGTGTCATATAGTGAAAAATAATTAAAAGGACTACTGCGATAATCAATACTACCACGAGTGATAAAATAATAATAAAGAAGGTTAAAGCATTGGCTTCTCTGAAAATATATGCGTCCACTGTTGCCACTAATACCGACCAGTACTTGTCAGAACTACCGATTTGAAAAGGTTCCATAAAAGATTCTATATTTGTTCTCAAGTTTGGATCGTATATTCTGTTGTAAAAGGGCTGTCCGTCCCGCACTGCCCGGGATACAGACTGCAAACTGTCGCCATGCTCAAAATCTACTTCGGTCATTTGCCTGCCTATTCGCTCAGGTAAAAAATGCGCCAAAATTGTACCATTGTTGGAATAAATAATCATCAAGGAAATTTCTTCCCGTTCTCTTATTGTCCGTTCCAAATCAGGTTGCATGGCACTGACTGTTAAGAGGGCGCCCACGCCCCCTACAACTTCGTTGGTCCTGGGATTTATAATAGGAGACATTACCCTGAATACAAGTTGGTTTCTTCCTTCGATTGGTACAAATATGGGGTCATCTACCCGGTCTCTCCTTGCATTAGGACTATTGAAATAAGCCATTGCATCTGCTATGTCGGTAGCTGCGCGGGATTCCATCTGTCCTGTTTCTCTTGTATATGTGATCGCATATTGTCCTGTTGAGCTTGAGCCTGTCCGGTCAATAAATTGGCTATCCATACCATCCAGGGCATTGGGCCTCCAAACAGTATAAAGGCTCACTATGTTCGGCTCTCCTTCTATGGCGTTTTTGATTACCTCGTCATAAAAGTCCCGTCTTGTTTCAGGTGCCAGACTTTCATATCCAGCCATTACATTTGCCAGGGTAGATAAAACCCGAATATAAGCGTTTTCCCGGCCTTCCCAGTAAGTGGATTCTTTTTCAGCCACTGTTTTTAAGCTCCTTAAACTTAATTCAAGGCTTATATTCCGGGCTTCTAATAAGGCGATTATAGAAAGACATGTCATGGCGATAAACATAATAACAATCATCATAATGCTTAATTTGTATTTTATTTTCATAAGGCCTCCAAACTACCATTATTACCCTTGCAATATAATAATTCAATAAAGCCAAAAGAATGATGTATGTATACTGACAGGATAGTGAAGGAGATGCTTAATTTGCATAATTGTCCCCTTCTTCCTGCTTTAAACAAAAAGCCAAAGATGAAGGGGATTAAAAAACTGATTTATAGTGATTTTCCGGTACTAAAGTATTTTTTAGTAAGTGCAAATGTAACACCGGAAAGCATCAGCAATCCAATAAGGTTAGGTATAGCCATTAAGCCATTTAATGTGTCGGCAACTTCCCAGGCAAATTCCAAGGCTGTATTATCATGCAGGATGTTTGTGGAAGTAGAAATTGCGCCAACAAATGCTAAAACGACAAAAACAATACGGAAACCAAGATTAATCGCTTTGTTATTATTGGTAAGGTAACCCCAGCAGCGTTCACCATAATAACTCCAGCCTAATATTGTGGACAGTGCAAACAACATTAAAGCTATACGAACGATAAAATCACCTCCGGGAAAAACACTGCCAAATGATGTGGCTGCAAGTGCTCCACCCCTTAAGGTTCCTGTATACTCACCGTTAACAAATTGACCGGATGACATTAAAGATATTACAATTACGAGACTGGTAATCGTACAGATTATCATAGTATCAATAAAGACTTCAAAAATACCCCAAAGACCCTGCTTGACAGGATCTTTCATTGAAGATGCCGCGTGAGCAATAGGCGCGGAGCCAAGGCCCGCTTCATTGGAGAATACACCCCGGGCTATACCTCTGCGCATTGCCCTCATGATCGCAAAGCCGAAAATACCTGAACCAATTGCTCTAAAACTGAAAGCCTCTCTTACTATGTACGCTAAAGCAGTGGGAACCGCAGTTATATTCATAATAATGATTATTAAACCGCAGATTATATAAAATATAGCCATAAATGGTACAAGGTAAGAAGTTACCAAGCCAATACGCTTGATGCCTCCGATAATGACCAAGCCTACAAGTAAGGCCAGTATTATGCCGGTTATTAAAGAAGAATCAAAACTGCTTCCGGTCAAATTATTTACTGCAACGGAGATTTCACCGGCCTGTGTCGCATTGCCAATGCCAAAACATGCAAGTCCGCCAAAGATTGCAAACACAATGGCCAACACTTTTGCAAAGCCTTTCCAGTTTCCTCCCCTGTCGCCTATCCCTTTTTCTATATAGTACATTGGGCCGCCGTAATGAGCCCCTTCTTTCGAGATCTGGCGGTAGTTAACTGCAAGTACTATTTCTGAGTACTTGGTCGCCATACCAAAAAAAGCTGAAAACCACATCCAGAACACAGCTCCGGGACCACCAAGGGCGATTGCACCGGCGACACCTGCCACATTACCAACTCCGACAGTACTTGCCATCGCTGTACATACGGCCTGGAAGGGTGTAACATTTGTACCATCCGACCTTTTCGCCGTACCGTCTTCACCCTTCTTGAACATCGTCATTATGGTGTTTTTCCAAGTATGTCCAAACTTGGACGCTTGTATGAACTTAACCCCAAAGGTGATGAAAATTCCTGTTCCCACAATCAAGATCAGCGCAGGCGGACCCCACACCAGATCATTGACAAAACCGTTAATACTCGCCAATAGTTCCATAAATTTCTTGCTCCTTAAGCACCAGTTTTAATTCTCTATACCTGGTGCTGCTTTTCATCCAAAAATATCTATATAACCCATTACAAAAATAAACAGGATAATCACCGGAAGGACATAGGTAAAGTAAGGCCGTAATGCGGCAGGAAAGCGTATCCCTTTTCCGGTATCCGCTTCTTTAATAAAGTTATCCCAACCCCAGCCCATTTTAGATACGCAGAAGAGGACGTAGATAAGTCCGCCCAAGGGCAGAAGGTTATTGGAAAGGATAAAGTCTTCCAGGTCAAGTACTATGGTTCCCGGCCCCATAGGATTGAAATTGGATAGTACATTAAAACCCAAAGCGCAGGGTAATGATAAAATGATCATTGCAAATAAATTAATGATAACAGATTTTGCTCTGCTGCAGCCGGTTAAATCCATGGCAAAAGCAACGATGTTCTCAAAAACAGCTACAACTGTAGACATGGCGGCAAAAGACATGAACAGGAAGAACAAGGTTCCCCAGAACTGTCCAAGAGGCATATGATTAAAAATATTCGGCAAGGTAACAAATATCAAGCCAGGGCCGGCGCCGGGCTCACCGCCAAAAGCAAAAACTGCGGGAAAAATCACCAGGCCTGCCATGAAAGCAGCTGAGGTGTCCAGAGCCGTAACAACCAAGCTCTCGCCAAAGAGCCGTTTTTCCCGGTTAATATAGCTGCCGAAAATAGCCATACTGCTAATCCCAAGGCTTAAAGTAAAAAATGCCTGACCCAGAGCGGCAAATATTACTCTGAATAAACCATGTTCCTGGATGGCACTCAGATTTGGTCTAAGATAAAAGTCCAATCCGGCTGCAGCGCCTGGCAAGGTTACTGAACGGATTGCCAGAACTATCAATAGTATAAAAAGGCCGGACATCATGAACTTCGTTATTTTTTCCACCCCTTTTACCAGCCCTAATGAACAGATCCCAAAGCCAATAACGCAGACGACGATCATCCAGCTTATCAGAGTACTGGGACTTTCCAAATGGGCACCAAAAGCACCACCCACTTGATCTGGACTAAGCCCAACAAACTCACCTCTGGCCATTTTTACCATGTAAGCCAGCATCCAGCCGGAAACAGTGGTATAGAACATCATGAGAAGGTAGTTACCACCCATAGCTGCCCATGAGAATAAGTGCCATTTGGAGCCTTTTGGCTCCAGTTCATGGAAGGATCTGGCGGCGCTTCTTCCGCTGCCCCGGCCTACGGCAAATTCCATGGTCATTATGGGTATTCCAAAGATCACCAAGAATACCAGATAAATAATGACAAATAAAGCTCCCCCATATAGACCGGCAATAAAGGGGAAACGCCATACATTGCCCAGCCCGATTGCGCAACCAGCTGAAAGCAAGAGGAATCCCATTCGTGAAGAGAGTTTCTCTCTATTAATAGTGTTGTTACTCATGAGATGATAATATAGCTGTATTTGCCTTTATGTCTAGGCGTTTTTTGAGCCGGAGCTGCCGGGTATTATTCTCCCATCACCCTAATATGGACTTTCCTGCTTCGCGGTCCATCATATTCGTTAAACCAGATACCCTGCCAGGTTCCAAGGAGCAGGCTGCCACCGGAAACGATCAAGGTAATTGAAGGCCCAACCAGGCTTGTCTTAGTATGGGCTGCGGAATTCCCTTCGTTGTGGCGGAATTCTTTCCTGTCCGGGGAGATATAATCCAGTGCCAGGCCAAGATCATGGGGGACATCGGGGTCAGCATTTTCATTTAAAGTTACTGCTGCCGTAGTATGGGGAATGAACACAACGCAAATGCCCTCTTTAACACCGGAAGCAGCAACTGCCCGCTCTACTTCCCTGGTTATATTGATCCATTCATTTTTTTGAGAACTACGGACTGTGATGCTTGATAAACTTGTCATATTATTTTTCTTCCATATTTATTTCAAGTATTTTAATAATGTCAGTAAAATTTTTATTTTTTGCATGATTTAACGGGGTGATTCCATCTTTATCAGGCAAATTAATGTCTGCTCCGGCATCAACTAACATACGTACAACTTCTGTATGTCTCTTTCCTCCGTCACCTAATATTATTGCTTCAAGCAAGGCAGTCCAGCCAAGCTTATTTATATGATTGACACGAATATCTGTTTTTAAAAGTGTTTTTATGATTTCAACGTGTCCACGGTCGGCAGCACGAATCAAACCTGTTCCATTATAACTATCCGTACTATGGACATCTGCTCCAGCGTTGAGGGTTTTAGTCAGCAGCTCTGTATATCCTTCGGAAGCCGCAATTAAATAGGCGTTTTGCAGTGTATTGTCTTTCATATTGACATCCGCTCCAGCTGCAATTAATAAATCGACAATATCAAGCTGGTTTTCATAAGCAGCTGCCACAAGGGCACATTTACCTTCTTTATTCTGAGCATGTATATAAATGTTTTTTGTTAATAAAGTTTTAACGGTTTCAAGCTCCCCTTTTTCTGAGGCACTTATAAGATGTAAAGAATTTTTTATTAATTGTTCTGAGTAATATGTTCCTTTCATTGAATTGATTTCCTTAAAAATATTCTAACCAGCTCGTATTATTATTAGCTACTCATTATTTATTGTTTTGGCTAATCTGTCAATGGTATACTTTATTGGAAAAATTTGTTAAAATTAAGAAAATGGGAGTAGGAGATAAAACATGAGTGTAGAAATAACTAAGGTTTATAAACAGGAAGTACCGGCTTTACGTTTTATTGGTAAAAAATATGGAGACAATGATCGCGTTAATGGAATGTTTGGTAAGCTTTGGGGTGACTGGTTCCAAAATGGCTGGTTTGATGTAATTGCAAAGCAAACAGATAAAGATCTAAAGGCAATTTATGAGGATGGAGATGCATATATTGGACTAATGCGTGATTATAAAGGTCAATTTGAATACTGGATTGGTATTCTTATGCCAGAAGGTACTCCTATTCCGGATGGTTTTGAATACGTTGATTTTCCAAAAGCAGCGTTGGGAGTTTGCTGGTTATATGGTAAAGAAAATGAGGTATATGGCCTGGAAGGAAAATGCGGTGAAAAACTTGAACAGGCAGGATATATACCTGGAGACTGGTGTATGGAAAGGTATGGATGTCCAAGGTTTACAACACCCGATGATAGTGGCAAAATTATCCTGGATATTTGTTTCTATTTAAAATAATCTATTTTCTATGTTAATAAAATGAAAAGCCGTTATGGTATAACTCCGTGGGGCAAATGGTTTATCGATGTCCTGGACAGTTATGAAATGGGGGCGCGGCTTGACCGAGGTAGAAGTTATGCCAATACTGGAAAGGTGCTTTCCTTGGAGCTTGACGAATGCCGGGCCCTGGCTAAAGTAAAAGGTAATTACCGCCCCTCTTACCGGGTTGAGATAAAGTTTCCCCCTCTTAAAGAAGCGGAAAAGGTATTCCAAATGATTGAGGATGATCCGCCTCTTTTAGCTTTAATTGCTGCAGGTGAATTACCGGAAACATTTTTACAAAAGCTTAAAAAAAAGGGAATTAACCTAATCCCACGGCGCTGGGGAGAAATGAAACGAAGCTGTAATTGCCCTGATTACGGTGACCCTTGCAAACATCAGGCTGCTCTTTATTATATAATTGCCAGGGAAATAGATGCGGATCCCCATATACTTTTCCGGCTAAGGGGTATGGATCTGGCTGGCCGTTTTGGGAAAGCAGCAGTTCACCAAATTTTACCACCTTTTACAGTAACATTGACCCCGAAAAAAAAGGCTACTCAATCAAAGTGCGATGCATTTGAGTTTGAGACAATTCCTCATTGCAGGGAACTTATCTCTGCGCTGCTTCCTTCGGTTTCACCTTTTAGCGATAAAAATTTTGCGATGGTAATGGCAGAATTTTATCACCGCTGTGCACTTAGAGAGACTTGGGATTCAGCAAAGATCAATGATCAAAATAAAACGGAAATAGAACATCATTTTTCTCGTTCCCATTGGACGGTTCATTGCTCAAATCCCAAACCAGGTGCAACGCTACATCTATTGGCAGAAGATATAAATGGTAACAAGAAACAATATTCCCTTCACGATGCTTTTGACTATTTTGTACATTTTTCTTCAGAGGATGGAACAGAATCATACAATTTTCTGTTTTACCTGTTTAAATTTTTAAATTTACTTTGTTCTGCAGGTGCTTTTATCCCTTATGTGTTAGTTGAAAATGAACTATTAAAAATTATCTGGCAGCCTTTTGAAACACTGCCCTCAGCAGCTGCAATGTTAAGGTCAATAGCTTTAAGGGAATGCGGAATGCTCTCAGTTAAAAAAACCAATCAAACTGTAAGCGCCCAGAGTGTAGTTTCTTTACTTACATCCGCATTTTTAAACGAGTGGGTTAAAAGGCAGTTTCTTTTTTTTCAGAGTGCATTTAATAAGCTTGGAACCGGAGATGAATTTTATGAACAGTTAAATTTATTTTTCATAGGTATTGGTGTTAATGTTTCTTCTCCTGCGAAACGTAGCCTTCCTGTGGCAATTGATCAATGGCTTTCGGTACTGCATATAGATTTTACCGCACACCATTACAGCCTGACAGTAAAACTAATTAATTCAAAACAAGCTCTCATGGAGGAGGATTTTAGATTTGCACTTTTTATGGATGTGCTTAGCGAAGAAAATGATGGTGTAAAGAAAACTCCGATTTCGCAGATTACAGATTTGGAAATACTTAGAGCACCTTTAGCCTTGTCCAATTATTTACCTGAGATTCGCACCCTTGCCTCTTTATCTAAGGCAGCGAGTAAAAAAGGGCTTGAGCTTTCTGAAGCCCGTCTGGTATCATTTTTGGAATCCGCTTCTTCCCTCCTTACCCGGCTTGGTATGACGGTTACTCTTCCTAAGGCCTTGCACAGGGAATTAAAACCACGCCTTGCAGTTAAAGGAAGTACGAAAAGTGGATCGCTTAAAACTTACCTGAATTTGAATACCCTCCAAGATTTTGAATGGCAGATTGCAATCGGTGATGAAGTATTAACCCTTGATGAATTTAGAAAATTACTTAAGCAAAAGAAAGCGCTGGTTCGTTTTAAAGACGGTTTTGTTAAAATAAATACTGAAGAATTCACCCGCCTCTTAAAAAAAGCAAAAGATGCCGCACCGGATTTCAATGATTTTCTGCGGGCTCATTTCTCCGGTGATTCTGTGCTTGCCATTGACGCTAAAGAAACAATTGATAGCCTATTCCGGGAGCAGGACTTAACTCTTCCCCCTGCGCTTAAAGCAGAACTCCGGCCTTATCAGAAGCGGGGTTATAATTGGATCTGCTCCCTTTTATATTCAGGCTTTGGCTGCATATTGGCCGATGACATGGGTCTGGGAAAAACCATTCAATCCATTTCAACACTATTACGTTTAAAAGAAGAAGGGCTTTTAAGAGACGGCTGCCTGGTAGTTGCTCCGGCAGCGCTCTTGAGTAACTGGGAAAATGAGCTGGCCCGATTTGCACCTTCCCTGGGAGTGACCAGGTATCATGGCAGCCGCCGCCTCTTGGACAGAGAGCAGGATGTCTTTCTCACCACCTATCAAACCGCAGTCCGGGATGTTGAAAAACTAAAGGGAGAAGTCTTTTCCATGCTCCTGGTGGATGAAGCCCATTTAATGAAAAATGCTGAAACCCGCCTCTCTCAAACAGTAAAGCAGCTTCGTTCTCAATACCGCTTGGCTCTTTCAGGGACTCCGGTGGAAAACCGCCTTGAGGATCTCCGTTCTCTGTTTGACTTCATTCTTCCTGGCTACCTGGGAACCGCTACGAGCTTCAAAGAACAGTACCGCATTCCCATTGAAGTAATGCGTAATAATGAAAAGGCTGAAGCTCTACGAAAAATAACCGCTCCTTTCCTTTTGCGGAGGCTGAAAACAGACAGGACCATAATCAAAGACCTGCCCGATAAAATCGTAAGTAATGAGTATGCTGTTTTAGAAAAAGGACAGGCAGCTCTTTATAAAAGTATTGTTGACGAATCTATACGGAAATCAGAAACTGCTGAAGCTAAAGAAAGGGCTGCTCTGATCCTCTCCATGCTTACTTCCCTAAAACAGATCTGTAATCACCCAAGAGTTTTTGACAAGGAAAGCCCTGCTAAATCTGAACTTTCCGGTAAAGCCCAGCTCCTTCTTACCCTGTTGGAAGAGATTTTGGCCAACCAGGAAAAGACCCTGGTGTTCAGCCAGTATGTGGAAACCCTTGACTGTTTGGATCGGATTATAAAAAATGAACTTGGCGAGGCAGCTCTTATCTACCACGGCGGCCTCACACAAAAAACCCGTTCTGATATCATTACCCGTTTTCAAAATGATCCTGCTGCCCGCATACTGTTGGTCAGCCTGAAAGCCGGCGGCTTGGGCCTTAATTTAACCGCCGCAAGCCGGGTAATCCACTACGACCTTTGGTATAACCCGGCTGTTGAAAACCAGGCCACTGACCGGGCCTTCCGCATAGGCCAGGAACGCAGGGTCTTTGTCCACCGCTTTATTACCAGGAACAGCTTTGAAGAAAAGATCGATGCCATGATTTCCAGTAAACAGGAACTAGCAGACATGACCGTCAGCTCCGGGGAGTCCTGGCTTGCCCGGATGAGCCACGAGGAACTTAAGGCTTTGTTTGAGCGGTGAGAGCTATTTCACAAGATATATAAATCAACCAAGTTATTTTTCTGACCTTTTCTTGTATTCCCCAGGCGTAAAACCTGTCATGTTTTGAAACAATTTTATAAAATAGGGAATATTATTGTAACCTACACTCCTGCCCGTTTGGGCCACATTGTAATGCTCCTCTGTCAATAGATGCCTGGCCCGCTCAATTCGCAAGTGAATAATGTATTCTTTATAAGGTTTTCCGGTAATTCGTTTGACAATAGAGCCGACTTTACGATCAGAAAAACCGAAATGCTCTGCAACCTGGAAAATCGTAAAATTGGCAGCATAAAATTCTTTTTTTATATATTCAATCAGATTCTGTTCTTCTTCATTGCTTATTTGTTCTTTCCTTAATGATATAATTTTACAAATATCTTCTATAGCAACGATAAAATCCAGCTGGAACTTATCTATGTCATTTGCCATTAATAATCTGTGAAGTATTTTATCATCTATCTTTACATCAATTCCATGGAGAGTTTTTAACAAATTATTCGTGATATCACTACAAATGCAGCGCTGAAACAAAACTGAAGGGTATTTATCTTTTATTTTTATTATCATTGTGTCGAAATCTGCCTGCGCTTTTTCACTGTTAGCTTCTTTAATAGCTTCCATTACCAGCCAAACTTCGCGATCATCGTACCAGTTCCCTGTTGGTGTTATATCTTGTAATACTTCTTGATCATTTTTGTGCATGAACGCGCTGACAAGTGATAAATGAAGCATTGATATATCATCAGAAATATCACCAACTGTGACCTCCACATCTTCAGATTCAAGGCTCTCATGTAAAACTGAAGCTATTTCTTTTTCCTGTCCATAATCTGAAAAGTTTAATATCAATAAAAAACAGTCAGGTTGGAACAATCCGGCACTATACACATTCATTTCTTCATCGGAAATTGATTGAGCCAAAGCGCTTATACGCCCTTCTGTGACATTGTTGCCGCATCTGGCGATCAATACACAAAACAATGGGTGTTTCAGTGATATACCAGCCTCGGCCATTAAGTCATCCAGTTCCTCCGTTCGTGAAATATTTAATCTTGCCAGTAAAAGCCGCTTTGCGATTTCACTGCGTTGGTGTGCGGCTTCTTGCAAATTTTCTCTAAACTGTTCCAGGCTATAATGCTGGCTGTCTTGAAACTTTTTGATTTCCCTTTCAATGTCCTGAGCATTCCCGTCTGAAGGGATATTCAATTTTGTTATTATACTGGCGAAAGAGCGGTAGCTCCGTTTTCCCCAAAACAGCGCTATGATTATGAACAGAAAGGTTAATGCCATAAGTACAAGTAGATAATAATTCCGAAATGTCTTAGCTTGAGGGTAAATTTGCCTTATGTTGGCAGTGGAAAATAGATGGAATCCTCCATTATCCGAAGTAACATTAATTAAATTATTGGAAATATCAGTATCTTCCCCCCAAATTAAATTACCATTCCAGAATAAAATAAGCTCATCTGCAGATAAACCGCTTATGGATTCTATACGATGCCTAAAATCATTATGGGTAATAAAAAAAATTATACAGGCATTTGGTTGATCATACCCGTCGTACACAGATATACGCATAGGAATTATAGCAATCAAAACGTCGTCCCGTGTTGGGTGAGCCGTGATCCAAAATGTGTCTTTAGTAAAAAAATATTCTTCTGTCAGACTGCCATCCCTGATTCCAAGAGTATAACTAATAAAATCTGGGATTTCAATCTTACCTCTTCCACTATAGACACTGTTACTGTCCAGTAACATGCAGTAATATTCACTTACAATGGGAGAATAGTTCTGATATTTTGCAATGTCGTTAATAATATCAAGCTCATAAAAAGGATTACGCTCTGTATAAAATGGCCTGTAATAAGGGCTAATTCTTATATAGAATGAAACCAATTCAAGAATCTCTCGCTGCGTATCAAGGTCATTGACGGCCAGTGTCATTTTAGCGCGGTAATCCCTTAAGCTAATGGAATTGACTTCTATATTAAACATTACAAGCACTAATAAACCGATAAGAAGACAGGTAATGACAATAATGCTTACATAGGATATAATGTGACGCGTTCTAAACTTGAGTGTTTTGGTGAACATGATATCAAGTCCTTATTACCATAACTACCGCTTAGTATTTTTCCATTAATGAAAAAACAATATCTAATACTTCTTCAAGTAATTCTTCAGGAATATCTTCTAAAAACTTAAAATTACGAACTTTAATATCCATTGTTTTTATTTGATCGCACAAAATAACTCCTTTAGTTTTTGTTTTTTTATTTAATTTTATATGAAGAGGATGACTTTTATCGTTATTTGTTATCGGACATACTATTGCCATTTCTGAATACTTGTTAAAGAGTTCATTGCTAATAACCAATGCCGGGCGTCTGCCTTTTTGTTCGTGACCTAATTGCGGGTCAAAGTCAAGGAGAATTATATTACCTTGTTTTACCATTCTTCTTTTCCTACAGGCTTACCCCAGTCATATTCCTTTTGTGGATCTACAATTTTATCAAAATTTTCTCCATAAAATTCTAAAAGTCTTTGCTCAAGTTTTTTAAATTTTTTTTCTTCTATTTTTCTTATGATTATTTTTTTATTATCCAGTGTAATATCTACATAATCATTTTCTGCGATATTGATACTTTTTAAAAATGCTTTTGGCAGCCTTATACCATGGCTATTGCCCCATTTTACTACTGTTGTTTGCATAAATACCTCCATTTCTTTGGATATATAAAGTATATCCCGAAAGTATTTATTTGTCAACAGCTTTTTTTAGAATTTTCGTTAATTAGAGTCTGTCCACAAAGTAAGCACTGACTTTAAACTGCACTTTGTGGACAGAAACCACTTAATACCCTGTGGCCCTCCTATAATAATTCAAATAGTCATCAAAACCAAGCGCCCTTAACTCCCTAAGATATGCGTCAAATTCGTTGAGGTTACGTATACCAGTAATGAACCTGGCTGTTTCGGTTTGTATACAAAATTATTGCTATCTTCCTAGTATTTAGTATCCCGATGCCCTCCTATAGTTATCCAAATAAGTATCAAAACCCAAAGCTCTTAGCTCCCTAAGATAGGTATCAAATTCATTGATGTTGCGTATCCCCGTAATGAATCTGGCTGTCTCAGTTTCTATAAAAGGATTAATGACCGACGCTAAGTCGCTCATGATAATACCAGTTCGTTCATCGAAATAGATGAAATACGGAAAAACTTCTGTCTCAAACGGCGTTATATTTTGCAACATCGAAAAGCGGAAATGCGAGTCACCGCTCCTGTTGGGATCTATGGTGAGCTGTATGGGCGGCAAGCCATAAAACATTCGCGCAATATTAATTGTATCCGGAGTATCGGGACGTCCAACAGGACCAAAATAATTTCCGAATGCATTGGTACCAATTGTCTGCTGATAATTTCGAACTGTCGAACTTGGGAATGTGCCATCTGCCACTTCGACGTTTATATTCGTTCCACTCTCATTGATGATATAACCCTTTGATAAACCCATGAGGTAATCGCTGTCTGCCGGAGGGCCAAACCATAACAAAAGCCGGCCAAAATCGCCAAAAAAGACATCAAGCCAGCGCATGATTGTTTCTACCTCCCTGGCAGCAGAGGTTACAACACATCCGCCAATAGCGATTTTTGAAGCAGCAAGCCACTGCTGCCTGGAATTCCATTGACTGGTGAGCGGGAATCCACTTACCCATTGCTCGTATTGTTCCCTCCCGGCAAGCTGGAGATACGGTATGGTGGGAATAGCACCGTTTCTATCTTGAGAGATCATGGCATTAACAGCAGTAGCTTCCATGCCGAAAAAACTTGGATGAATTATTCCATTATCATACAGCCTCTTCATGATTAAAAGAAATTCCCTATAAAGAGGGTCACCTCCCGGGATAACCAGCTGGCCGTTGCGCAGTGCAATACCAAATCCATGGTCATTACCTCCTCCAGTCAAATAACCCATAGCATTCAGAATATATGAGCGGGGATCTCCGCCTCTGGCACCTCCGCCAAGGGGATACGAATCAGGCCTTGCTCTTTTAATAGCATATAAAGTATCAAGGAAAGCGTCTAAAGTCGTGGGAATTTCTCTTCCCAAATCATCTAGCCATGTCTTATTCCAAAAGAAGCGTTCTGAACTCCCAGGAAGACCATAGTTAAATTGAGGGAGAGAATAAATATTATTATCCGGCGCTTTGCAGATGGGTTCCGAGTCAGGGTAATCACTAAACCACTGTGAAAGATGAGGCATGATCTCTGGCTTAATATAATCATTGAGTGCCAGAATCTGTCCCTCGGTTTGGCCGTACCTGACAAGTTCGGTTGGCGTAAAACTAAAACCAATGAGTACTTCTGCAAGGTCACCGGATGCAAACATAAGATTTTTACGTTCAGGGATAGCCGCAGCTATAATTTGCTCTACTTCATATCTCAAGCCGCTTCTCTCTATCAGGAAATTCCAAGCCCATGTTCTATCCCAATCCGCCTGGTCGCTTGTAACCCGGGCTATAGCAATACGTAAAGGTGTGGTTTTGGATAGGGGAAATTGGCTGTGATGACGGTAATCAGTATAAGGATACTCATGAGCCGCTAAACGCGCTGCAGGAACAGCGCTTCCCGGCTCAGGCGAAGCATTATCCGTTCTACCACCAGCAAATAAACCCGTTACTAAAATAATGGTAAAAAATGATAAAAAAAGAACTCTTACTTTCATTTAACTTTCCTCCAAAAAATTATTTATATAAAACAGGTATATTCCTGTTTTTACCCTTTTAAAGAACCAATAAGAACTCCTTTAACAAAATGCTTCTGAACAAAAGGATAAGCAATTAATAAAGGCGCTGAAGCAATAAAAATCAAGGCATACTTCATACCTTCAGCCATTAACTGTCTTCGTGCGGCATCAAGCATTTCTTCCGGCTCCATATCTTCAATAGATAACATTATTTGATTATTAATCAAAATATTTCTAAGTACGATTTGCAGGGGATTAAATCTCTGATTTGATATATAAATTAATGCACTAAAGTAACTATTCCAGTTACTGACAGCGTAAAACAAAGCCATAACCGCGATGATGGCACTGGACAAGGGAAGTGCAATCTGGAAAAAAATCCGGAAATTCGAAGCGCCGTCAATGCTGGCACTCTCATACAGCTCTTCCGGTATAGAAGTTTGGAAAAAAATGCGGGCTACAATTAAATTGTACATGCTCATAGCACCCAGAAAAATCAAGGTATACGATTTATTCATTAAACCTATACTTCGCACCAATAAAAAAGTTGGAACCAAGCCCCCACTGAAATACATAGGTATTAGGAAGTAAAAAATAAGAAATTTCCGTCCAAGCATATTTTTTTTACTTAAAACATAAGCGGCGGGAATGGTCAGTGCCAAACTGAACAGTGTTCCAAAAATAGTATATCTTATGGAATTCATATAACCAAGCCAAATACGGCTATCCTCAGAAACATTGATATAAGCTTCAACTGTAAAGCCGGACGGTAATATGTAAACGTGACCATTAACCACACTATAAGGATCAGAAAAAGATGCAATAACAATAAAATACAAAGGATAAACCATTAAAATAAGTATTATGATCATTATTGCCATATTAAAAGAGTCAAAGACTTTATCAGGCATGGATTTTTTCATAATACTCACCAAAGACCAATGTGCGCTACACTGCGGCTGATTTTGTTAACTATAAATAACAGCAGAATATTGATTACTGTATTAAACAAGCCAATTGCAGATGCGTAACTAAATTGTCCGTTTCGTATCCCCATTTCGTATACATAGGTAGAAATAACCTGGGAAGCATCCAGATTTAGTGAGTTTTGAAGCAGAAAGATTTTTTCAAAGCCAAGCGACATGACCGATCCAAACTGTAGGATCAACAGTATAATTGCTGTGGGAGCAAGGGCGGGAATATTAATATGTAATATAATTTGTAATTTAGAAGCACCGTCAATGCGAGCAGCCTCATACAGTTCCGGCGACACCCCTGACAGAGCAGCGAGGAAGATTATCGTACTCCAACCGAGGCTCTGCCAAACTCCGGACCAGACATATAAGCTTGAAAATAATGAAGGCTGGCTCAACCAATCACCGGCACTGCCTCCCAGGGCTCTGATAATATGGTTAAACAAGCCATTACTTCGATCAGTAAAAAGAATCAGCATGGAACATACAACGACTGTAGAAACAAAATGCGGAGCATAACTTAACATCTGTACAGTTTTTTTGAATTTACGGTTTTCCAGTTCATTAACCAACAGGGCAAAAAAAATCGGCAATGGGTAAGTCGCTAAGGTATACAAATTAATCGATAATGTGTTTCCTACTATTTTCCAGAAATTTGGAAAATTAACAAATCTAATAAAGTGACTAAGACCAGCCCAAGGACTGGACCAGATGCCAAGGCGCGTGCTAAAGTCCTTAAACGCGATTTGTACTCCATACATGGGAATATAATTAAATATAAAAACATAGGTAACAGCCGGCAAAACCAGTATATAAAGCTGCCAGTCATTTTTAAGAGATTTAAGAATACGATTCCTAGAGAGTCTCAAATTACTTCCTCCTAAACCCACCGCGGTCGTATAACAATTTTTAATTTAGAACTCGAACTTACTAATTTACCAGCTAAAATATCTTCTTCGGTGATCCCTGACAGTACAATTTGTCCTAATTTACCTCTATCCCAATCGTTAACTGTGTATATCGTTCCATCCAGAGATTGTGTAGCATCCGGATAAGAGACATGGAAACGTTCATCCAACATCAGACCACCTTTCCAGCTTATTCCTTCATCTTCCGATAACCATGCAGATAGCTGATTCCGGCCATTGTATTGAGGATCATAATTATTGATAGTCTCACCATGTTTAATTAGAAGAATTCTGCCGGAGCTGAGCCGTCGTAAATGAAATCTTGCTCTGGGATGTGTAATATGTTTTTGCTCTATAGGACTTGACCAGGTTATACCCCTGTCCGTAGAAAAACTCTCTACAATATTACCCATGGTTCTGCCCATGAACCATAGGGATTTATCTTTCTTTTCTACTATCATGGATTCTGCTACTTGGTCTGGATTGAGGTGTTCGGGGATTTTTATTACACTCTGCCAAGCCCAAGTCGCTCCTTGATCTTTTGAAATGAAGATATTGGTACCACGGTATGGTTCAAGTTCCGGAAACAATCCCCAAACCCAAGGTGCATTAAGTGGAATTACCGGAATTTTTTTTTCAATAATTATTGAAGTGTCATTAGTGTGCATACCGGGAAAAATCATTTTATTGACCCAGCCACCCATGTTATACGGACCACCTGGTTTCTCTTCCGGGTACAAATCAATGGCTAGCATCCATTCACCTGTTGATAAAACAATAGGTTTATTACATGCCACTCCATGCCAAATCCTTTTTGGGAAAGACCACTTTGGGTTTTCTTCATCAGGGTTACTGCAACATGATACCCAAACTCCAAAACGCCCATCACAACCGTTAAGCATCTGGTTAAAAAAAATCCAAAACCTGTTTAGCGGGTCTTTCCAGATACAACTGCATTCAACCGCCCTGCTGACAGGTATGTATTGCGAATGATTGTTGATAACTATTTTTGTGTCAGACCAGGTTTCTCCGTCATCATCACTATAAACAAGAACAAAAAACTTGGACGGGCCATCCTCAGACACATTGAAAACACACCAGAGACGTCCATTTTCAGTCCGTTCAATACCTGCGCAGTGCGAATCTATTAAGTTCTTATCACTGTATTCCGGTGAAGGAGATGTATTAATTTCAGGTGGTATCAATGACAGATCAAGGAATTTTCGTACCATATCCCTTTCCACTTTAAATTTTTCTTCGGCTGTCTTTAAATCAAAACCATCAACTTGTATTTTTACCGGATCATAAATCATGGCTTTTCTCCTGTTTTTTACTTTAAGATACTATTGGTTTTGTGGATATAACGTTCTGTGTTTTGAATAGCAATATTGCGAAAATTTAATAACGTTTTATGGGATTGGGTAGTGTTTCCTGTCGGTGATTATTTTTCTCAAAAAAAAGACTAATAAAATGAGTATTCCAGAACGATGGGGAGTTTACCTGGAATATTTGACAGACAAGAGTAAACGTAGTAAAATAAATGAGATAGTTGAACTTGATGAGGGCATTGCGATGGCGAGTGAAGTGCTTCTTACGATCAGCAGAGACGAAGAAGAACGCGCCCGAATAATGCGGGCAGAAAAAACCGAACTAGATAAAATAAGTTATATGGCTTGGGCGAAAGAACAAGGAATTGAGATAGGTGAACAAAAAATAATCGACTTGTTGAAAAGTGGTAAGTCCCCGGAAGAAATAATTAAGGAATATGATCCGTGATGCCTCATAATAAAACCTAACCGAAAAGATCGGTTGCTTCAAAATAAAAATCTAACCATAGCTAGATGTCTTGAAGGGCTGAAGTAACGAGGGACTCCACTCCTTCAAGTTTCTTTATTTTGTTAAACTCCATTAAAACAACAACAGCTTTGTGCACCTGTTGTTGAAGCCGGACTGGATTGTACCGCTTGTAGCGTTTTGTAAGTTCAGTCTTAAATTTGTCATCAAGATCCGGCGAGGCTAAAAGCCTCTGATAAGGACTTAAAACATTTTTATCATACACCTTTTTTATTTTTGAGCCAACTCTTGTTTTGCTTAAAAGTTTTGAAGTAGGCATGAAATAATTAAGCAGAGGACAGAGGGAGTAGTATAAGGCGGCCAAAGCGTCCCTATGTTCTTCAGTTGTGAAGCGGTCATAACCTGTGAAGTTTCTCACACAGGAATTGTTTTTCTGCTCTATAAAACAGTTATCGTTTTTTCGATAAGGTCTAGTACGAGTGAATTGGATGCTCTCTGCTTCAGTCCATATGAGCAATGCATTATTAATAAATTCACTTCCATTATCAGTATCCAGGCCCAGGAGAGGGAATGGGAGGGAACCTTGGATGCCCTTAAGGGATTCTAAAATCCATTTTTGGGCTTTATTAAGAGTAGGACGAAGTTCTATCCAACCAGAATAGACATCGGTGCCTGAGAGGCTAAGGCAATACTCCCCTGACTGTGAATTACCACAGTGATGGACAGTGTCAAACTCGAAAAAACCTGGTTTTTTATCTTCTTCAGCGTAGTAGGTGCGGACAGGAATCTGCTTTTTTAGGAGTTTCCCCGCCTTAGTGCCGCTTTTCCCCTTGAGGGAGAGCTTTTTCTTGTCCCCTCGTAGCACTCGATCGATTGTGGAAGGGCTTATCTTTAGCAGTAATTCCATGACTTTTTTTGACATGGTAAAGTGAGGCTCAAGAAATTTCATCTGTTCCCTCATGAAGGGAGCAAGAATCTTACCGCAACGATACCAGAAAAAAGCCCATATTTTTCGTAAGACAACTACAACCTCGCCTGAGTATAAAGGCTTTCTACCTCCTCCTTTTTTCCGTTTCCTCGGTGTTGCCTTTAGCTTTATTTTTTCCCCATCAAGAATGACTGTTGTGGTCTTCCCCCAATTAATCAAAATGTGCAGAGCGTATTTTCTGTTATACCCTGTAGTTTCTACCAGTTCATCCAGGATCTTTGTTTTCCCTTTTTTATCTGCCTGTTGATACCGCTTACTAATTTCCCTGGTAAGCGCCTTTTTTTCTTGCATATTTAACCCCATTTTGCTTTCCGACCCCCTTTCGGATAAGCATATTTGGGTTAGATTTTTATTTTGAGGCATGGTTTCTTTTGGGTTAGATTAATTATGAGTCAACTCGTCCTCTTGTGGAAATTCACGATTTTATTGTATACTTAAATTCAAAAAAAAATGCATCAAAAGAGAGATATTTGTCTTGTATTGTTATCTTAGATGAAAAGCT
>Ga0099364_10003154_pt1 | contig 25809 bp, 18 predicted proteins | sample TergutTh196P3_FD_73070 | JGI IMG/M metagenome (GOLD analysis project Ga0099364, IMG submission 73070) | Microcerotermes parvus P3 segment gut microbial communities from Pointe-Noire, Republic of the Congo - Th196 P3 | ecosystem: Host-associated > Arthropoda: Insects > Digestive system > Gut ...
ATTTTATCGCTTATCCAAGACGAGTAGACATTATTAAGCGCATCAACAGGCGTTGCTCCGTTGTTAGCGGAGACATTCACGATTAAACGCTTGTAAACCTTAGCAATGTCAAAAACCGTAGGCACATTGAAATCGCCTGTTGTGTTGTCAAAACCGCCTGTGACGATGCCGTGTTTTTCAATCAAATCCGAAGCGGTGTTTTCTATAGGTTCGCAATGATATACATCGGCAAGCTCCAAATATCGGGCGAGTGTATCTTTCCCAATCGCAGATACAACATCAGCGCGACGGTTTTTTGTAGTTCTGCCGATATGCTCAATCAATGAACACACGAAAAAGATATCATTATCTGATTTTGGCTCTCTTCCTGTCATATCTTCACCTCATAGCTTTCTATATATTTTAAGCAATCAAGCGCAGGCGGAGTGCAATAGGCTATTTGATGCGTGGGGTGCTTGAATTTTGCCAGAACCCAGAACTGTTCGCGGGTCAATATGCCGCTCACAAAATCAGCGATGTAATTCCATACTTGGTCGTTCGCCATAGCGCCCTCGACAATCGCGTGATTGTGTGGTTTTCCGCTTCTGCAATCGACAATAAAGTCGAGCCATTCGTCGGTCATGGTGTCGAATTTCAGTAGGTCAAGCGTGTCGGGCGGGGTGTATTCATACACGCTCACGATGGGGGTATCATAACGCTTTGCCCATTTATCGGCTTGTGTTTGCAGCTCCGTACAGTAGAAGCCGTGCCCGAAGTCCTTTTTGTGTTTGGCTATGCGGATTCCCGGTTTTTCAATGGCGCAGTATCCGCCGTGATAGACAATCATGGGCTCACTTCTCCTTTCCAACAGTGATATTAATCACTAAAATTAATTATAGTCCGGATAATCGAAGAATACAAGCGAAAAATGTATACGCAGCTCTAGGCCATGAGCGTTACTAGTCACGCGGTTATTATAGTCTGTACCGTGCCTTGCGCTCGGACGGCTATTTCTGTGCCCCTTGTCGCTCAATGAAACGTCCTGTTTCAATTCGCGAACGCTCCACCATCTATGGTTGCGCTCTGCGGGGCACATAAATAGCCATCCTCACCGGCAGTAGCAATATCCTATGACCGCGTGACTAGTAACCCCTGAGCTTGCATTTTCGTCAACCCGGTTGATTTTTGTTTATTTTAATAACGTTCTGTGATATACTTATGACCGAGGAAGGGAGCCGGATGCAGCGTTATTTGCATGAATAACCCGGCGATTATTTCATTAATTATGAATTATGCATTGAAAAGGGGTTCGGTATGGATTATGTTACGTTAGGTTCCACGGGGATAACCGTGAACAAGAATGGGTTCGGGGCGCTGCCGATTCAGCGCATCAGCGTGGACGAAGCGGCTTATCTGCTTAGGAAGGCGTATGACAACGGTATTACGTTTTTTGACACTGCAAGGTTCTATACAGACAGCGAGAAGAAAATCGGCATTGCGCTGTCGGATGTCCGTGATAAAATCTTTATTGCGACAAAGACGATGCCGAAGGATGCGGATGGGTTCCGGGAGCAGCTTGAGACCTCGCTGGGGCTGCTCAAGACGGACTATCTTGATGTATATCAGTTCCATAACCCCTCGTTCTGCCCGAAACCGGGCGACGGCTCGGGGCTGTATGAGGCGATGCTGGAGGCAAAGGAGCAGGGGAAGGTCAGGCATATCGGCATTACGAACCACCGGCTGAACATCGCACTGGAGGCAGCAAGGTCCGGGTTGTATGAGGTAATCCAGTTTCCTGTGTCTTACTTGGCATCGGACAAGGAGCTGGACTTTGTACGGGTGTGCAAGGAACATAACATCGGCGTGCTGGGCATGAAGTCGCTTGCGGGGGGCTTGATTACAAACTCTGCTGCCGCGTATGCGTTTGCTATGCAATTTGATAACCTTCTGCCTATCTGGGGCGTGCAGTTTGACAGTGAGCTTGATGAGTTCATTTCTTATCAGGATGCGCCGCCTGTCCTTGACGATGCTCTTAGGCAGGTGATTGAGCGCGATGCTGCCGAGCTGAGCGGCGAGTTCTGCCGGGGATGCGGCTACTGTATGCCTTGCCCTGCGCAAATAGAGATTTCGAATGCGGCGAGGATGACGCTCCTAATCCGCCGCGCGCCCAGGTCTATGTGGCTCAACGACTACTGGCGCGAGGGTATGAGGCGCGTTGACGATTGCATAGACTGCGGTCATTGCAGGGAGCACTGCCCGTATGGGCTTGATGCCCCGAAGCTGATGCAAGCAGGCTGGCGGGATTATCAGGAGTTTATATAGGACTACTCTCTAATGCGGACAGGCCGCGGTTGAGAGTTGACAGTTGAGAGTTGACAGTTGTTGTGTCTGTTCCGCAGACGGATTTGATTTTATTGTTTTTAACATACTGAATTATTCGTCATAAGGTGCTAATGACGAATAATTCAGCAATATAACCAATGTTTTGCGCATATATTTTAATTTTACTTGACATTACTTTACAAAAATATTACAATGTTTATGCGATTATCAATAAAATGAATGGAGGATCTCTAAATGAAAATCAAACGTTTTCTCGCGCTTCTCCTAGCGGCCGGAATGTTGTTCGCATTGTTAGCGGCCTGTGATGATGTACCGGAGGTAATTGAAGGCGAACCCGGCGAAAATGGCGAAGAAGAAATCATCGAAACCCCGGAAACAGGGCTTCCCCGTAACGAAACCTTGTATGTCAACGGACTGCAATGGGGTATGTCCAACGGCTGGAACGTTTTCGGCGACAACATGAACAACCCGCTGATTAACGACCAGGCAGGAGGCGGCGCACGTCTGCCCATGTTCGAGACCCCCTATATGTACAATCCTCTTGACAACAAAATGTATCCTCTCCTTGCCGCCGGCGGCGTGGACGGCTATTCCTGGAACAGCGACATGACCCAGCTGACCTACAAAATCAAGCCCGCCGCCATGTGGAGCGACGGCACGAAGATCACGGCGCATGACGCGGCCTTCACCTATATGGCCGGTTTTGACTACAGCACCGACGGGAATGTTGGCTTTGCAGCTTTCATCGAGAGCGTAGTAGCCCTCGACGACGAGACAGTAGCGATCAACGCAGTCCTGACGGACGACGGCAGAGCTACCAACCCTCTTATGATGATTACATTCCTGGGGCAGAACTACATCCTGCAAAAAGCATGGCTTGAAGACCTTATCTCCCGTAACGGCAACGATATCGACCGCATTTCGCAAGACCCGGGCGAAGACATCGTCTACTCCGGCCCGTACGGCCCGCATCTCCGCAACGAGGTCGTTACAGCAGTCATCCGCAATGATGACTACTGGGGTAAGGATGCATCGATGTGGGGCAAACTCCCGACACCGAAATACCTCGCTTGCATCATATTCGCGAATAACGCATCCGGCGACGCCGCTTTTGAGAACGGCGAAGTGGACGTTTCCCAGCAGTTTATCGCCAACGTACACCTTATGTGGCTTGAACGCGGCTTACCGGTATCCACGTTCATTGACTCGCCGCCCTACGGCCTGTGCGTCAATATGCCAACAGCGTACTTCAACATGAACATCCCCCTGCTAAGAGACAATGTCGCGATCCGCAAAGCTATAGCGATGGCTGTAGACTACGACATGATCAACGCCAACGCCATGACAGGCCAAAGCCCGACATTCAGGGATGTTCCGCGCTCGCTGATGGCGCCCACGCCCGGAGAGCAGGCGATGTACAACAAAGCCGCTGTCGCGCATCTGCAATGGGCGGGCAGTGATATCGCCGGAGCCAACGCGCTGCTAGACGAAGCAGGCTTCACCGAAAGGGATACAGCCGGCTTCCGTACGCACAACGGTCAGAGGCTTTCTTTCAGAGCATTATGCCCGCAAGGCTGGTCTGACTGGGAAATGTCTATGGAAATCGTAGCCGCTGCCGGAGCCGAAATCGGCATCGAGATCACAACCGAGTTCCCCGACTGGGATGTCTATCAGAATGTTGTCACAGCCGAGTACCACGATGATTACGAAATCTTCATGATGTGGACATCCTCCACAGACCCGACCCAGCCGTGGGGCCGTGCGCGCGGTCTGATGAGTTCAGAGTTTGTCGGCGTAGCCAGCAACTGGGCAGGCAACTGGGGTCACTATGTAAACCCGCGCGCGGATGAGCTGATAATGGCCATCCCGCTGGAAGCCGACAATGCGAAAGTAATTGAAATGTACACAGAGCTCGTCGAAATCTATCTCACCGATGTGCCGTCGTTCTCATTGATGTACCGCCCGGATAAGTTCCACGCCGTCAATGAAACAGTATGGACAGGCTTCACCGACATCAACGACGGGCGCAACGTGCCGCCGATCAACGCCATCAGCGGCTATGCCATCTCCGACCTCTACAACCTCAGGCTCGTCAACCCGTAATCAATAACCACCGGAAGGCGGTCATGTTTAATCGTGAACATGACCGCCTTTCCTTAAGGGCACCTCGAAAAACCTCAATTCTCAACTCTCAATTCTCAATTACGGCGAAGCCGCATGGGGGGTGAACCTGCTTGAAAGGTTACGGAAGGTATTTTCTGAAGAAAGGCATGTGGTTTGTCATAACGCTCATTGCAGCCGTTATACTAAACTTCATACTCCCACGGCTTATGCCAAACGACCCTGTCGCCTCGATCACATCAAGGGTGGTAGGGCAAGGGGTACAGGACTTAGCGGCCATCAGGGAGATATACGAGGCGTATGAGCGGCGGTTCGGTCTTGATAAATCTTTGCCGGAACAGTTTTTTATATATTTTAACAATTTGCGGCAAGGAGACCTTGGGTTATCATTCTCAAATTACCCGCAGCCTGTTGCGGATATTCTGAGGTACGCGATCCCATGGACGATTGCCTTGCAGCTTCCGGCTATACTTGTGGGGTGGTTTCTCGGAAATATGTTAGGGGCGTTGGCGGCATACATACGAAAGGGGTTCGATGCTGCCATTATGCCCGTCATGCTGTTTCTGGGAGGAATTCCGGCTTTCGGGCTTGCGTATATCCTGCTTGCAGTGTTCTCGGTCGGGCTCGGCTGGTTCCCGATAGCGGGGGCGCATGAGGTGAGCATGGTACCCAATCTCAGCTGGGCATTCATTTCCAGCGTCATCCATCATTACTGGCTGCCGTTTATCTCTATAGTGGCAATAGCCATCGGCGGTCAGTCGATAGGTATGCGCTCGATGTCGATTTATGAGCTGAACGCGGATTATGTGAAATACAGCCGGTTCTTGGGCATAAAAGATATAAAAATCGTCGGTTATGTGTTCCGCAACGCAATGCTCCCGCAGGTAACGGGGCTCGCGCTCTCGCTTAGCACGATGATCGGCGCGACAATGGTAACTGAGATCGTCTTTAACTATCCGGGCCTCGGCTCTGTTATGATGCGGGGGATAAGGTCCGGCGACTACCCGCTTATCTCCGCCACGACACTGCTTATCACCGTCATGGTGCTGGTGTCCGTGTTTATCTTAGATATTGTTTACGGCTTTATCGACCCGCGCATAAGAGCCGCGCAATACGAGTAAGGGGGTGATGAGATGAGGCATCAGATACGCCAGGTGTTCCGTTCCGGCAAATTCCTGACAGGATTCATCATATTCGGGTTGATTCTGCTTCTCGTTATCATCTACCCGATCATCAATCCGGGAGACCCGCTTCAGATGATTGGCTTGGGGTCGTTTATACGGCCGGGCACATATGTGTCGCTGTATGACGGGTTTGATATCGAAGCCCACAGGGTAACGGATTTCAAACTGCCGGATGCGACTCAGAACCGCATAGACAGCAGGCTTTCTTACGAAAACAGGCATGAAATGCGAGATTACCTGCTACAGGCCGGCATTGATGAAGCGAGCATCGATATTGATGATATAGAGAGTTTGCTGGCGCTATGGTGGGACAATTACGACCCTGCGCTTAATCTGGGCAACACATTAGCCGAACGTAGGAACTTCACCCGGATAGACAACCGCGTGCGAGGGCTGTTTTACACCGATGACTATATTGTAATGGAGCTAGATCCGGATACCGGTGAATATGAGCATAAATCAAATATCACAACCGAGAATTACGTCAATGTAAGCGATATCGCCAATGTCGTGTACCTGCCGCTCGGCACGGATAATTTCGGCATGGATATGCTAAAGAAGCTGGTTGCGGCAATTGTTACCTCGCTGCAGATAGGGCTGATTGCAGGGACTATAGCGACGATAATCGGGCTTGCCTTGGGTTTGCTTGCCGGATATGTCAGCGGCATAGTCGATGATATAATCATGTTCTTCTGCAATCTGTTCACGGTTATCCCCGGGATTGTGCTGCTGATACTCATTTCATACGGGCTGGGGCAGGAGCAGCGCGGGGCTGTCACCGTAGCGGTTGTCATCGGACTGACGTCCTGGGTATGGACTGCCCGCTCGGTCCGCTCACAGGTCTTATCGCTCCGCGACCGCGACCATGTAAACCTCAGTAAACTCAGCGGCCATTCGATGCCGCGTATTATTGTTAAGGATGTGCTGCCGTATCTGGCTTCGTATGTTGTAATGGCATTCATACTGCAGGTATCCTCGGGTATTTTAGCAGAGGCGGGCCTGTCCATGCTTGGGCTGGGGCCGAAAACGACGGAAGTCCCGACACTGGGGCTGATGCTCAACTGGGCTATGACATACACAGCGCATCTGGCGCAGGCGTGGTGGGCATATGTCCCGATCGTTCTGGTCATCGCCCTGATTTCGTTCTCGCTAAACCTGATGAACACAGGCTTAGACCAGATATTCAACCCGCAGCTAAGAGACTAAGAGGCTTGGAGAAAGGAGAATTGAGAATTAGAACGGAGAACGGTTCTGAGATGATGGCGCACTAATCTTTGTTTTGTAAATCAAAAGTAGATTATTAAACTATAGTAAAACCTCGTAACCTAATTCTCCATTCTCAACTCTCAATTCTCAATTGCGCTCCGCAGAGCGCGTTAGGAGTGTGTATGGGTAACGTGATATTGGAGGTTAATAACCTTACTACTAGGTATATTACCCGTTTTAAGGAGAGCGTTTACGCTGTTGATGATGTTTCTTTGTCGCTGGAGGAGGGGCGCTCACTGGGTATTGCGGGCGAATCTGGCTGCGGCAAGTCAACGCTGGCTTTGAGTCTGATGGGGTACTATTTCCCGCCGCTTCATTACACCAGCGGCGATATTATCATCGACGGGAAGAACATATCGAACAGGAACCCCGACGATGTGCGCAAGAACGTGCTGGGCACTGAAATCGCGTATATCCCGCAAGCGGCCATGAATGCGCTCAACCCAACGCGGAAGATAATAAAGTTCATTGAGGATGTTATCAAGGCCCACGACCCTAAGGCAACAAAGAAAGACATACACGATCTTGCGAGGCAGCGTTTTGAGGTGCTTAATCTTCCCGCGAATACCCTGCTGAGGTATCCCGTGGAGCTCTCCGGCGGCATGAAGCAGCGCACGGTTATAGCGATATCCACGATCCTGTCGCCGAAAGTGCTGATTGCCGATGAGCCATCTTCGGCGCTGGACGTGTCAAGCCAGAAAATGGTGATAAAAATGCTCCATGAGCTGATGGAGCTCGGGTTTATCAAATCCATGATTTTCATAACGCATGAGCTGCCGCTCCTGTATAACGTCACGGATGATATTATGGTTATGTACGCGGGGCAGGTAGTCGAGCGGGGGCCGGCTCATGAGATGGTGTTCGACCCGGTTCACCCGTATTCAAACGGGCTGATGGGTTCGATGCTCGTGGCTGAGGACGGTATGCGCGACGTGAAGCTGGCGGCTATCCCCGGCACACCGCCGAACCTGAAGAAGAAAATCGAGGGCTGCAGGTTCGCCCCCCGCTGCAAATACGTCCAGCCCCAGTGCAAGGTGATGAACGTCTCATATAATGAGCTTGGCGAAGGCAGAGGAATACGCTGTGTATTCTCCGAGAGCGAACTTAGGGAAATGTACAATGTATAATTAATTCAGATTGGGTGTGAGGTTATGAGCGGTGGGGTTCGGGAGCTTTGTCTTAGCGGCAGGAACGTTACTAAGATTTTCGGGCATGGGAACAAGAGGACGGTCGCGGTCAACAGCGTTGATTTTGATTTCCATTCAGGGGAGCTTATTTCCATTGTCGGGGAGTCGGGCAGCGGCAAGACGACGCTTGCGAAAATGCTGCTGGGGCTTATCAGCGTGACCGGCGGAGAGGTCTACTTCATGGGTAAAAAGCGCGATATACGATCCCATGCAAGGAAAAAAGCGTACTGGAGAGGTATTCAGGCTATTTTCCAGGACCCTTACTCGTCATATAACATTTTCTCGAAAATCGACTCGGTCCTGCTCGACTGCATACATATGCGCGGCGGGCGTTCTTTGCCGAAAAGCAGGAAAATAGAACTCATGACAGAGGCGTGCAGCTTTGTCAACCTGAAATTCGAGGAGCTGACCAATAAGTATCCGTTCGAGCTTTCAGGCGGGCAGATGCAGCGCCTGATGATTGCGCGTATTTTCCTGCTCAAGCCGAAAATACTCCTGGCTGACGAACCCACTTCGATGATTGACGCTTCCTCGCGCGCCACCATTCTGGAAATGCTGCTGCAGCTTCGCAAGGAAACAGGCATGATGATTGTGTTCATCACGCATGATATCGGCCTTGCGTACTATATATCCGATTCAGTGTATATTATGGAAAAGGGGGAAATAGTAGAATACGGCACCGCTGACGATGTCATCCTAAACCCGAAAGCAGACTACACAAAGAAGCTCCTAAACGATGTCCCCAAAATCCATGAGCCCTGGGAGTTCAGCAAAAGAGCCCGTCAGCAAGCAGAGGGACAGATGGATTCGGAACTGTGGGGGAAAGGTGGGGAATAATTTCTGTTAATATGTTATGTAGTAAATCACGCACAATTATTTTTCTTTATAAAGAAATTGTGCGTGATTTGTTGCGGACTTTGATTATGAATTGTGGTATCCTATGGATGTCAACGCTACCGGCAAAGAAGGATGGCGGCGGTATTTTTTACAGTGGAGGTGGTTACCGTTGCGATGCTTGCAATACAATTATTGGCAACTGCGAAGTTGTGAAAGAGTGCAAAATTATTCATCATTTATTTTACATTTTGATGCTCAGAATATGAAAAAATCAAAGCATATTTAATTATTTTCACACTTGTTTTCAATGTTGTCATCGAATAATCACACTTATTCGGTTATTGACCTCTTTGCCTAATTAGCATATAATGCAGTTGTAGGTTTTCAAAGAGATTGGGAACGAAGTAACCATATTACAGATGGAAAGGACGTGATATCGTGGGGGGGAAATCCAGATTAGCCATATGCATTACGGTTGCGGTGCTGTATTCGTTAATATTGATATTGTTTGTTACTCCAATGTTGGAAAAAATGAAATATGAGGGAGTATTCGGGATTAGTTTTGATCAAGTCTCAGATGTCCCGCATATCCCTGACTGGATTACAACAGATGATTTGCCGAAATACATAGATATGGGCTTGACGTATCTTGCGTATATCAGGGATGATGAGATGCCATCGCAGGAAACTCTCGTTTATGTCTTCGAGCTATTAGCAGGTGAAATAGGGGTTGAGCTTGAGGAGCAAACGGCCGTTGAGTTAGAGGGTGATTTGAAGAAGACTATATTTGATGCTCTTAACTTAACGCGACATTTTTCACATATAAACTACGAATCACCTACATTTGCATACACCATAACGCCTGGTCTGTATAATATTTTTACGAGCAGAACAGAAGGTAACGTTGTCATAAACATGAACTATAGCTCTGACGGCAAAGCCGGGGGCGTCCAAAAAAGTATCACATACTCAGAGCGAGGCTACTCGTATCTGGTTACCAATATAAATAACAATTATCTGCAAAAATGGAACGGTAAGCAAAACACAAGCCGGTGATGGCATTTCAGAGAGGTCGTGAAATCATGGATAGGAAAAAGCCAAAAATAGCAGTATACATTTCGATTGCAGTGTTTTCCATAGCGATAATAGCGGTATTAGTTATGACAATGTCTGAAGTATCGAGTGTGTTTGACTTGTTTGTGACAGATAAACAGCGGTATGAGGGGGTTTTCGGGCTTGATTTTGACAAAGCCGCAGACATCCCGCATATCCCTGACTGGATAGTAGCAGATGATTTGCCAAAATACATAGATATGGGTCTTACGCATTTTGCCTATATACGCGACAATGAGAGGCCTTCGCAGGAAGCTCTCGATTATGTATTCGGGCTTGTGGCTGATGAGATAGGGGATGAACTTGATGAGCAATTGCTCGTTGAACTGACAGATGATTTAGCTGAAACCGTTGTAAATGCGTTTCGTGCCCCTCACACAGATTCGGCTATTTCAGCATGGGCATACACCGTCATACCGGGCCGGTATGATGTGCTCTTAAGAAACACGGTCTTCAATACCGTTAAGGATGGACGCGGCAACAGCATACATTACCGTATTTACATCCATACTCACTACAAGGCTAATGGCGAGATTACAAGAAGCGCCAGATACACGGAAGACAGCATAACATACATAGTAAGCAGCATGGACAACGACTATCTTAGTAAGTGGAACGGCAAAAAAAACACATACGAGGGTTATTTGAGGGATGGAGAGTATATAGCGTTTCGTGATGACATTTTTGCCGGGCTGGTCCCATCTAAAGGGGCAGGAGAAATATACCTCATTGAGTTCGTTAGGGACTATCTGGCAGCGAAGCGCAGCCGTACGCCAATGGATTCAACGCTCGCTATGTCCGATGTGGGCGAATATGCATATGTGGTATATGCGGCAGGTCCGATTGAGAACGACATATTCCCGGAGGTCTACAAAGATCCGTTTGTTTTTGGCAGAAGTACTCATGAAATACCCGGATCTAGCGTATACACAAATAATCCGACCGACGTTATCGCAATTCGAACATACTACACACGCGGGCATTACGCAGAGCGCAGCGCAGACCGCGAGTGCTTCACTGCGAACATGAGCATAGCGGATATTGTTTCGTTCGCCCTTGGAAAGCCAAATGCCGATGTCAATGTATTGCCTCTGCTTAAAACCCTCGGGAAATCTGTTGCCATTATTAATGGGAAGGAAACAGCGGGGCGCTGCATTGATTTTGCGAGAGAGGGTTCTTTCTCCGCGCTGGAAATTATAGATTTTGTGACATATGACAATAAATATGGGCAGGGGGATCTCTACTTGCAGCCGCTTCATAAGGAACTAAGAGTATCGTTAGCTCCTGTGCAGGATCCGTACTTCGATATGCGATCAAATTTGCGCAGATGGCAGAGCGACGGTCCGCCATGGGATGACACTCGAGTGGTGTTACCGATTGAAAGATATGCTGAAGAGCGGGCGGTTTTGTATTACGAGGCGTGTAAGGTGGCTTAACAGACTATAATACTGCGTTACCAGTAACTATTACTCCTATTCATTCTGATTATCCTCGTCCTGACTGTGCTGATTTGCCGTGCCTTGCTCCGGTGTGCTTGTCGTATTCTGAGGTGGGTGGTCTGGCGTATATTGCCCTTGTTGGGTTCTGTTGTAAAGAAGCATCCGGTTGGCGGCGGATTTCTTTATGCTGCGCCTTATGAAAATGATGACAACAACGACTATCGCGCCTAAGATTATTAGTACCGGCAGACTTTCGACCAGCCCCTTGAACAGCGCTGCGAAGAAGCTGCCGACTCCTCTGGCGTTCCTTACGAAACCGTCGCCCATCTGCTGCCAGTATGAACGCGCATCCGTCTCAAGCACAACCTCTGTGTCGGTAAGCAAAATAACCTCGTGAATATTCAATGTCAGTGTGCTGTAGTCAATCTGATTCTGCCAGTTTCTCAATGTTGACGTGCGCGACTCGATTGTATGCCTGACATCGGACAGGCGTTCTTCGATAATGATCATATCGGCTACTGTATCAGCAGCCCTGAGCATATTCAGCAAACTGGCTTCCTGAACCCTGAGCGCAGTCAGATGCGCTTCAACATCGGTAAATTCGGCGGTGATGTTTTTTGCGTTGCTCTCTGTGTAAATCACATTTCCGAGATAATCCAGGCTGTCTGTCATTGCCATAAAACAGTCCTGCGGCACACGGAGCGTAAACGAAGCCGAGCGGAAAGATGAGATTTTGTACTGACGCCGTTCATGGTCAATCCCGGTGATTTGGGAACTCTCGATAAAAGCACCGTTTATCTCGAGCATCTCATGAATCCTGTCAATAGTCTCGTCGAACTCGAGCGTTTCGATTTCCGCGCGCGCGGTATAGATTATTTTCTCGGCGAACCCGCTGCTGCCAGCAGACGACAGGGAAGCGCCCTCAGGCGTGTCGGCTGAACTCGTAAATGAGTAGCCTGTGCTTGTATCGCCAGAATGGTATTGAGAATACATTAATGGTGGAGCATACGCCACAGCTCCGGGATCGTTCAGCCATTCGCTTGTATCCATTGCCGCACATGCACTTGCAAGCAGGGAAAAGGTGATAATCAAAATAATAATAATCGGCTTTTTCATAATAACCGCCATTTCTCAGGCGACACTAATAACAGTAAGCGCGTGCTTATAACCTGTCGCCTGAGTAGTGATAAGCGATATGTTTTGGTTCCATACCTCTCCGGTGAAAAGATGATGGTGGCATGGATGACCAGCGTCCCTGTTAATACTAACTCCAAATATATAGCAAACATTACAACATAGCAATAAATATTTCGTAATTTCGCAAGTTGATGTATTTATGGTTGTGTTCATTGCTTTATTCGGGTAAAATAGCGTTATAATTTGTGAACTGAAAGGTGTATCTGTTTATGATTGCAGATTGCTTGACAAGTAGATAGACGGAGCATATAATCTATTTAACGACAATCTGCTAATAACGCAACGAACAATCTGCAAATAGCGCAAAATTATCGCTGCATTTTACGCAATTCGCCGGAGGTGGGAGATGTCTTTAAAAAAAGAGGGCTATTTACCAAGGCTTGTTGACCGCAAAATCGAACGGTATTTGCGTATATTTGGGGCTATACTGGTGGAAGGACCCAAGTGGTGCGGAAAGACGTGGACTGCGCTTACGCACTCAAATACTGTAAGATATATCATGAATCCATCCGCTGGTGTCAATTACAAAGAAACCGCCAAGGCAGACCCTTCGTTACTGCTCGAAGGAGAAGAACCCATATTAATAGATGAGTGGCAAGAAGTACCGGGCATATGGGATGCAGTGCGATTTGAGGTCGATCAAGGGCATAAACGTGGACGATTCCTTCTAACAGGATCGACAAAACCACAAATTGGATCAGTTTCGCACAGCGGAGCCGGTAGAATTGCCCATGTAATGATGAGGCCTATGTCGTTGTTTGAGGCGGGTGTATCAACCGGAAAAGTGTCGCTGTCGGATGTAATAGCCGGGCGTGATATAAAACCTTCCACAAACGAGATTAGTTTGATGGAACTGATTGAAATAACCTGTCGCGGAGGTTGGCCTGCCAACCTCAACACCACAAAGGAAGATGCTGCTGAGATTCCGGCGCAATACATTGAAACAATTGCGAGGACAGATATGTCGCAGATTGACGATGTACGCCGCGATCCGGAAAGAACTAAGAAATTGCTTCGTTCATTTGCGCGTAACAATTCCACGACAGTAAGCAACGCAACTTTACGCAGCGACCTTCTTGAGAATGGTGAATCATTTGCGCCAAATACAATTTCATCCTATATCTCGGCTTTGTCACGCTTATTCATTATCGAAGAGATTCCGGGGTGGCAGCCCGGGATAAGGTCACGCGCAAGAGTCAGGACTTCACCAAAGCGGATGTTCACCGACCCTTCCCTTGCGGCAGCCGCGCTCCGGGTAAGCCCTGAGAACTTAAAGTATGATCTCAATACTTTCGGCTTTCTGTTTGAGAATCTATGTATGCGTGATTTACTCATTTATGCGGATATTCTCGACGGAACAGTACACCATTATCGCGATAGCAACAACTATGAAGCAGATGTCATCATCGAGACTAAAGGTGGAAGCTGGTCTGCGTTTGAAATCAAACTCGGAGAACATCGTGTCGATGAAGGAGCATCCGCCCTTCATGCATTAAAAAAAAGAGTGGAAGCCGAAGGCGGGAAACCTCCTGTATCTCTCTGTGTAATTACCGGAGGAGGTCTGGCGTACCGCAGAGATGATGGTGTCTACATCGTACCAATAAATGCTCTGCTTCCGTGACTGCGCAACTATTCGCATATTATACAAAGGATAAAGTCGGGTAAAATAGCGTTAATTATAACTGAAAGGTGTATGAGTTTATGAAAAGGATTATTTGCGATAGCTATGAAGACATGAGCAGGGTTGCGGCGGATATTGTGGAGGCGCAGATTGCGTGTAAGCCCGATAGTGTGCTGGGGCTGGCGACAGGCAGCACGCCTCTTGGGTTGTATGAGGAACTGGTGAGAAGGCACCGGGAAAGCGGTCTTAATTTCTCAAAGGTTCGCTCATTTAATCTGGACGAATACTACCCCATCGGCAAAGACCACCCACAGAGCTATAATTACTATATGAACAGTAATTTATTCAGTAAAATAAACATAGCCGCAGCGTATCTGCCTGACGGCGAAGCAGATGACCCCATGAGCGAATGTAAAAATTACGATGCCAAAATCGAAGAAGCCGGCGGGATAGACCTCCAAGTTCTGGGCATCGGGGTAAACGGGCATATAGGGTTCAACGAGCCATCTGTTTCGTACACTATTACTACACATCTTACGCAGCTAACCGAAAGCACGCTCACTGCGAACTCACGCAATTTCACCGATGGGGAAGCCCAGCCGGAAACAGCCCTGACTATGGGGTTCGGTGCGATATTCGGAGCTAAGAGCATTCTGCTTCTAATAAGCGGTGGCAATAAAGCCGAGGTTGCGAAAAAGCTCTTTGACGGAAAAATACACACAGACATCCCCGCCGCCCTGCTGCACCTACACCCGGATGTAACGGTGATACTGGACAAGGAAGCGGCGGGCGGAATTAGTAACTTAATGATTGAAAACGCAAACTAAAAACAGAAAATGTTCCGTCATTAAGTTACAATTGAGAATTGAGAAAGGAGAATTGAGAATTTGGACGGGAACGGCTTTGAGATAGTATAAACTAATGCGGACAAGCCGCAGTTGACAGTTGAGAGTTGACAGTTGAGAGTTGTTGTGTCTGCTCCGCAGACGGATTTGATTTTGTTGTTTTTTATTTGCTTAATTAGTCATTAAGGTGCTATACACATTCCTCTTGCCTAACTCTCAACTCTCAACTCTCAACTTTCAACTGCGCTCCGCAGAGCGCTTTAGCGGTTAGGAGTTAGGGCGTCTCCTCAATGGCAGACTAATCCCGCTGCGGAACATGTCGCCATCTGCTGCGAAATCAGCCATGCCGCCGTAGCTCTTGGCTATGCGCATGACCGAGGCAAGGCCTGTTCCGAAGCCGCTGCGCTTGGTGGACATAAACCGTCCGCCCTTTATGACAGGCGGTTTGCCGCTAAAACTATTATCTATGGTTATCACTAGCTGATTGGCAGCTTGAATGCAGGCAACGTATATTCGCCGTTTTTCTCTCGGGACTTCCAGGCAGGCGGCGACGGCGTTCTCAAGGCAGACGGAGAAAATATCGGTCAGATCCACGTTTGATATGCCTGTATCGTCCGGCAGACTGACCCGGATGCTCATATCGGCGCCTATTTCCGCTGCTTTTGCTGCGAAATGCCGGAGCAGGGTATTCACGCGGGCGTTTTTGCAATAGGATTCGTTAATAACATCTGCCATCGAATCGGCATATTCCGACAAATGCTCACTTGCTTCATTATACTTGCCGCCGCTCAGAAGCCCTTGCAGCATTGTAATGTGATAGCGCACATTATGCCGGGCTTCTATCGCCCTGTTCGTGTTTTCCTCAATAAGCCTAAACTGCCGTTCCTGAAATACGGTACGGTTCTCAAGGGCGAGGCGCATATGGAACTGCCCTGCGATTTCCCTTGCCATGACAATGCCGATAGCAACGATGAATACAACCCCGGCGGTTTCGGAAAACCAGCCGAAGCGTACAGGCTCAAACAGCGGCAACGCCCTGTACATCACCAAAGAGACCGCGAACACCGCAGCCGCGACGAGCATGATACCCGAATCGTGCAAGCCTCTGATAATTCCATAAGCCGCGCTTGCCAACAGAAACAGGGCGCATATCCAATAAAACACAGTCAAAACATCCGAGTAGCCCATCATCAGATTAAGGCTGTCGCCCATTATCTGCGGAACGATAATCGAAAAGCCGCATATGACTGCGCCAAAGGTAGCGAATGCCCGCGCCACCCGCACGGGTATGCCGGATATCCGGGCCTGTATCAGCCCTGTTAGTAGGAGCATAGCCGCGTAAGCAGTCGTTTCGGCATAATACAGCGCCATGCCGCCGTGCCACAGGGTTTTCACTACAGGGTAACTGATGTAAACCGCGAAGCACACGCAGAGCGCGGCGTAAAGCGCGGGTAGGAAACCGTTGGCGGACGCGGCTTTGCTTTTGCGGAGCAGAAACCATACAACAAGATACAGCGCGGCGATGATAACGGCGACTGCCACCGCCGCTGAACGGACGGCAAAGCGAGCGTTCAGAAGCCCATCCACGGCCGCGGGGTCACCGAAGGCGGGCGGGTACACCATACCGCTGTAATAATGGCTATAGTTCGTGACGGCGATGATTATTTCCATGCTGCCCGCCGCTTGGATTACAGCCCTTGCGTTTCCTGTTTCGGCACGGTAGTTTTCGATTTGGCCGATTTCGCCCATTTCTGTGACAACCTCGCCGTTGATATAGAGCCTGTACGCGGAAAATATCTCCGGCAGCTCCAGCGCGTAATACCTCGGCTCGGGCGGCAAGTGTATGTTTAGCCTGTAGGTCGCGCTCCCGTGCGGGCTGCGCTGCGTGCCGTCTTGTGTGTTCCCTTCGAAGCCGCCGTACTCGCCTATAAATACGAACTCGTCCGCAGATAGAAGCCCGGAGATAAAATCCACAGGCGTAAGCAGCTTGCCTCGGTAGATTTCCCACCCTTCGGTCAAATGCATTACAGGGCGGTTCTCCAAATCCTTCGCCGATAATGTCAACACGCCGTTTTGCGCCTGCGTTCCACGCCTTGTATACTTATTGTCAAATTGATAAGAAGAATAGAACAAGGCGGCAGAACATGCCGCCGCCAAGATAAGCAGCATGGCAAGCCGCGCTGCTTTTTTCTTGTTTAGTATTGCGTTATTGAAATAACGCCACATATACTCTTTATCCACTGAAAACTACGCCGCCTTTTCCGCAATACTACGCTCCACCCCACAAAGACTGCGGCTTTGCGGTAATCCCCGGAGGGTCATCAGCCTCATCGGCCGCCTACCCGCTTTTTCCATAGCAAGGTGACAGCCACGGCTAATCCCGCTATGCAGAGCATGATAGGCGCGGCGGCGGCAGGGAACTTGTCGGTATACTCCGAGGCTGCGGGTGGCGGTAGTGGTGTTGATTGTTCTGATATGAGTGTATCATCTTGCTGCGAAGGCGTGAAGTTCGAAGCGGTATTGTTATCGGCGTCAGTATTGGCAGCCATAGCCGTGTCGAGGCTTAGTGTAGTGTCCGCTGAGTCAGTGAATAGGGAAGCAGTATCGTCTGTTAGCGGCAACGCTTCAATTTCGCTCTGCGGTATCTGCGGAAATCCTACGAGCGGAACCGATGTTTCAGGTAATGCAATCAATGCGGTTGCATCGGTGGTTGAGTCGGTTAATGTGTCGGCGCTTATGCCAGGATGCCCGTTCCCGCCCGGCAAACTGGGGTCATTATCGGCATTATCTCCGGGTTGATTATTCGAGCCTTGGCCGCCGGTAGGGGAGTTGTCTTGTGATCCTCCGCTCGGCTGTCCACCTTGCTGTCCGTCGCCCGGCTGCCCGTCGCTTGGTTGTCCGTTACCCGGCTGTTCGCCCGGTTGCTCTCCCGGTTCCCCGCCGCCCGGCTGCTCGTCTTCGGGGAGATCCTGCTGCCCCCGGTTGCGCAGATAGCGGTCGCCGCCGATACCGCCATATTCAGGCTCGTCGCCTGTCATATCAACGACCAAAGCGTCTATCGACCTGCTAATCTCATCGCCGTCTAAATAACGTATCTCAAATTCGTAGATAAAGCCGCGTTCCAGTTCGTAATAATCCAGTTCAAGGAACAGATGATTTGTCCGCGTCGCTTCGTCTATGTAGGTATCAAAGAAGTAAAAGAATTCACTATAAGGCACATACCGCCACTGCCCCATGCTCTCATCGTCTTCGCCCACAGATACCCAAAGCTCCGGCTCATCCACGATCATTCCCCAAAACGAGCGCAGTGAAAAGCCGGGGGTTATATCTATTGTCCTGATAAGATACAAGCCGTCTGGCGGCTCGTAGTTTTCATCCTCGCCGACGATAACAGTCACAGAGACAAAGGGATCAAGTGATTCGTCAAGCATTGCGCTCACAGCCACATATTCCATGCCGTTCCATACAACAGGCTCGAATCCCAGTTCGCCATATAGTAATTGATCTCCCGGCAGCGAACTGTCGAAATCATCATAGAGCCAGTCTATTGTGAGTCCGACTAAGTAACCTCTTTCCGACACTCCATATGCCCAATCGGACAAATCCAAATCGCGCGGGTCGGCGCTAAAATCCAGATAACGCGTTACGCCCATGGGTGGTTTGTGGTCCCAAGGTATCAATTCTACAACCACTTGCAAATATCCGTCATAACCCCATTCCCAAGTCGGCCCGCCACCGAGACCGCCGCCGACTCCGCCGCCGCTTCCACCGTCGGAGTTGCCGGGGCAGTCGGAGCAAGTGCAGTCGCATCCGCCCCCGCCACCGCCAAGGCCGCCGCCTAAACCGCCGCCGGGGTTGCCGCCCGGGTTGCTGTCACAGTCGCATCCGCAATCCGGATTTCCGATGCAAGGGCAGCAGTCGCCGCCTTCGTCAGGGTCAGGCTCGACACCCACATACACCGTAAGCTTTGCAAAGGGGTCGCAGTCAGGGTGAAACCGCGTGCCGAAGTTCTCTATGTCATAGGGGTGGATTATCACCTCGCCTCGAATGATATGTTTCCCGGCTTGCTGCGCAAGCTCGTCAAATTCGTCAAAGAGCCAGGACACAGGATAGGTCGCCACAAAGTCAGAGTCCAGCACCGCCGATACATTGTACGGTAATGGCAGATCGCGAGGATCGCCGCCGACTTCCATGTAAAGCGTGGGAACATACTGATTGAACTCAAGGCTCAGGATATACTCCACAGGACCGTCGGAAGCACGAACGTTGACGATGGGTATTAAAGGTATTATTAACACCAACACAAAAATAACCGCAAGAACTCTTTTTATCATATCTATACCTATCCTCCCGGCTCGAATGCAGAGCACAAATCCTTTTCCATGTGGAAAACGGTGAGTTCCCTGTCTATATGCCGCGTCATGCAGTATTTTTCAATCTGCTCAACAAGCGCTGCCGCCTCGCGCAGATTGTCTTCGACTACCGCAAACCTCACCTTTTCACTCAAAAATATCAATAGAAGCGTTGGACAAAACCGTAAACAACAAATAACACAAATAAATTGATTTGTCAACTCTGTTTTATCATCAATTTCTCGAAAATCAAGTGCCAATAGTGGTTACAATAACATTTTTTATGTGTAAAATGTTATTGTGTAGACAATCGCTAAAAATATACCGTGCCTTACGCACGGAGAGTTGTTTCGTTACTGTACAGAGCCTAATCAGGTTGCGTCGTTTGGCTACGGCTTTGACTACATTACGCACGGGCACTGCATCCGAAATATGCGATATGGAGTAAACTTGTGTGCGGAACTACGTCAAATCCACAGCCAAACGACGCAACCTGAACGGCGACATAGGTGTAAACGTTAAGTACGAGACCCCTGTGAAGTGTATCTCACTGAGTAGTTACATATTCTTATACAAATCCTCAAGCTGGTCGATATATGCTCTCAAAACCGGCTTAACCTCTGTAGAGCCGCCTGTGCTCATCTGACTCAACATGGAATTGAAGCTTTTTGCGAAATCGCTGATAACCGCGTTTAGCCGGCGGACTTCGGGTATAATAGATTCAAAAGCTGCATCAGCATTGGCTTGTCGGGAACTACGCGGCGTTTTGCCCTCGTATGTGCCTTCTTCTATCTCGGCGGCGATCGTTTCGATTTCGTCCTTGGATGCGCTTGATAATGCTTCCAGCTTATTTTTGCTGATTTGCACCTCTCCGTGAAGTATTTTCCGTTTAGCCTCAGGCGATGCTTCGCCAATGCTGGTTATAGCTTCGGCGAGGTGGGCATTGCGTTTTATTGTGATATGCGACACGTTATATTGCTCCGCTAAGCGGTTCGCTGTCGAGCCCAAGTAGATTGGAACATTTTGTGCCAATCTACTTTCTTGTGAGAATCGATTGTTTGCTCCTTGAATTTTCTTATCTGCAATATAATGAAGACCGCGATAATGGCTGAGCTGTATCGGCGTCAGATTGCGCCGCGATACTTGATTGGAGATGATCCATATCAGCACTGCCTCTCTGGAATCGAACTCCATACTGACAGTGCGATAAGGTATGTTATGATGGCTGCATATCTTATATCTGTTATATCCGTCAATCAATATCCCGTTCCAAAGCACCAATGGGTCGCGGCAGCCGTCTAGAAGAATGCTCTCCTCAAGCAGCCTGAATGTCTCCTCGTCAAGCATCGGCAATAAGACACGGAACTCCTCATCTATTACTATTATTGACTCCGTATTGGTTAAATCCCGGTTTTCCATAATAAAGACCTCCATTGCAAGTTGGTTTACTTTTGCATTAGTGACTTTATTATTATACAACCGGTGTGAGTAAAAAGATATAATCGTTTGAAATTCAGCATTTATGGGCGTAATGTATATAATATTAATGTTTATTCAAAATTATGTTGAAGAATTATGAATACGGAAACAGGAGCATCATGCGTACCATCATGCGGTATCTGTTCTTAGCATTGCTAAGATTAAAGCAGCGGTTATGTCCAAGTGTGTTGAGTGCTTGTCGCAGAGGCCTATTTTGTGTTTCTATGCGCCCTTAGGTTCCTCGGGTAGAGGAGTGTAGTTGTTACATAAAAAGCGCATAAAGAAAAACCGTTGATTCCGTTATCTAGCCTTCCTCGTTAACCGCTTTGCCATCCAGATATCAGGTTTGCCGATGCCGTTTGCATCCGGGAACACGCCGACGATTTTATAGCCTAATTTCTCATAAAACGGGTATGGATGTCCGCCGATATCTATAATCGCCGCTAATTTGCCGAAAGTATCATCATATAAGTCCTCACCGTAGAGCGAAGTCGTCCCGGTCTCGTCGTCGCTGCCGAGATAAATCATAACACCACCCCGCGCGGTGACTTCGCGCTCCAGCGTTTCCACCAGCAGCCTGCCTATTCCTTGACGCTGATGCGATTTGAGTACGGCAAGGGGATGCAACTCCCAACCGGTAACGCCATACTGTGGTATCGCGCCGATGATGCCGGCTACACAAAGGCTCTCATCCCGAGGGCTTTTTATTATTGCGGCAAAGGCGATACGCTTTGAGGAAAGCATACGCTTGACTTCTCCTGCGGCATCGGATTTGCTGTAACCCAATGCGTCACGCAAAACAGCGCAAGCACCCTCGGCGGCATTTTGAACAAGAGGTATGATGATAACATCATCGCGACACTCTGATGGGCGGGATGATTCCCCCTCAGGTTTTCGCGCCACATCAATGTACTCAATGCCGTTTTCCTCACACCATTCCCGCGCTTTTTCCACATAAGCGTCGTGTTTATAATCATACCATTCATCGGTTAACCCGACACAGTGGAGGGTATCTTTGAACCTCCGGAACGCGCCCCTGCCTTCCAGCGCTACAGAAAGCAACTCTTTAGCGCACGGATCGCTTACGGAATAGGCGAACTCCGCCATGATGTCATACTCGCGCAGATCCCGCTGGCTGGGCGCGGCAATCCAGCAGTCATCCTCGTATTTTTCGTCATCGTCTTCCGTGTCGGAGTATATGGAGTCAATGCAAAATTCAAATTCTCTGGTTTCGGTGTTGTAGAAAAGTTGATGTTCATCGCTTATCGCCTCAAACTCGTCCGCTGCTGTTTTAAGGTCTAATTTTTTCATGTATCGGATACCTCCTGTGTTATATGTTCTTAATTTCCGGTTATTAAGTAGACTAAAATCGGTATATTACTCTTTCAAGCAAGCAGGGGGACCAAGCAGGAGCAAGCAGGGGGGACGGTTCTCTTGCTTGATTCGTTATTTTTCAAGATTTTCGTAGCATTATAAATAGATGTTACTGGATGATGTGTAAAGGCAGCCCTGTGGTGTCCGGCAACGAAACGTAGGGCTGTCTCATATTGTGATTTATTCGCTTTTACCAAGCTGCGCGCGTAAATGCGTAATAATTGCATCTTTATCAGCCAGTGCGGTATCCTTATCAGCCAGCGCAGCATCCTTATCAGCAATCTCCGCATTGTGTACGGCATCCTTATCAGCTTCACGCGCTTCCCATTCCGCTCGTACGCGTTCTTCTACTTCTTCTTCCCATGCGGCTCTGGCCTCGTCCCAGTCCCATTCTTTGCAAAGCATGCTCTGTACCTCCGATCCGTACTTTTCCAGGTATTCGGTTAAAATGCCTTCTTTTACACAGTCGCGTATCGCTTTGTCGATTGCTTCCTCGCGGGTCATCCCGTTTGATTCGTTTTCGCGTGTTTTCGTAATAAACGCCATGTACTCCCTTAACGTTTCGCTACGATCCAGTAGTTCTTTGTTTTTACCCGGATTTACGTTATACACTTGCACAACCAACTCCAGCGCGGGATCTTCCCCTGGCGGCAGCGCGTACATTTCCGACAGCCTGTAGACTGCTTTCTCCGGGAACTCTTCAGCCCCGTTGTATATGACATAGAACTCGGGAGTCGGGATTGTTATGCGGCTTTTGGTATATATCCTTTTCTTCGGGACAATCATCTCATATACCCTGCCGCAGTACATCAGGTCGCGCAATGGCATGTTCTCGTTTATCGTGCTCTGATGCTCGAAAAACACCACCAGCTTGCCGCCTACGATAAATGATAAGTCATTGACCCTGTCCATGTAGAGAACGTCTGTCAGGGTTGCGTCTTCTACAGGGGTGCCGGGCGGGAAGCTTCCGGGTGCTACGGCGTTGTATAGTTCGTATTCCTTACCGGTTTCCCTGAATAGATGCGTGAAAACACTTGCCTTGAAGTTACGGTTAGTGTTGCTCATGATTGTAGCTCCTTTTCCCCGGCGGCTACAGTTTGATTTTACTCCTGCCGCCGCTGTTTGTCAATAAAAACGATAGTTTCTGCATGAGAATTATACTCCTGCAGAAACCCCTTGTCCATAATCGTTTGACTAACGTTTGCGCTGTATTTATGGTGATATTTTGCTGCTTTCGAGGTAAGCTGAGGAACCGTCCCTTTGCTTACTTTGCTTACTTTGCTTAGTCCCCCTGCTTACCTCTGCCTGCTTGCTTACCCCTACTCAACCGTCAACCGCCCTCGCCAGGCCTGTCAGGAAATCGTGGAGTTGGCGTTTGGCGGTTTTGCCGTTTTTCACTCGTACAAGGACCCGTTTATCGGTTGACATAACAAAATCGCCGTACTCGTCTATCCCGGTCACATGATGCATGTTTACAAGAAAACACTTATGGCATCGATTAAAACAATCGCTTACACCCTCGCCCACAGTGCGCAGCTCTTCTTCAACGCTGCCGAGTGTCTGGTTGACAGACAGCGCCTCACCGTTGGCTATGTGGATAATCGTCTGGTTTCGGTATACCTCGGCGCAAACTATATCTTTCAAAAAAATATCCGTTTTTCTGCGCTTGACTGATACTGTCACATAGCGGGCGTCGCGCTCCATAACGGCGCTCAGCCTGGAAAGCGCCGCGCTCACGTTTTCTTCCGTTGCGGGCTTGAGGATATAGTGCGTCGCATTTATCTGAAAACCGGCAGCGGCATACTCCGGGCTGACCGTGCAAAACACTATTTTCAGGTTTTTGTCCACAGACATGAACTCGGTGCCCAAGCTGACGCCCTGCTCCCGCTCTTGATCGAGGTAAACATCGAGAAAAATAATATCGAACAAGCCCGGCTTAAAAGACGAGCGTATTTCCCTTTCCGTGTGATATACAGCAAGGCAGCAGTCGATATAATGTCGGGCGCAATACTTTTCAATCAAAGATTTCAGCAAATCCGCTTCCTTCTTGATATCCTCAACAATCGCAAAGTTCATGTCCTCACAACCTTTTACTCAATGCAACAGGTTTTTCACAATTAGCATTATAACATAATTCACCGCTGTAGCGACATCATTTTTATCCCGTTTCGGCAGCCTGAAAAGGGATAAACGTTACAATTTCGGTCTCGCTCATGTTTTGCGCCTCGGGGATACGAGAAATAACATGATTTTACGCTTTCCACCCCTTTCACCCGTTTATCACGTTTCCTTGTATTGTTACAGGATTAAGCAGAGTTTCCTTTTGGTGGGAATCCGTTACAATATACACATGACGATAAGAAGGGAACAAGTATGCATAATGCCGAATAAATCAATTCAAGCGTTTTTCACAGAATACGCGCCTCCGATATTTTCAACGGTACTAGTCAAACGTACTGCAAAGCAACTCCGTAGGCATGGCATAGAAACTATGGACGCACTATGTATGATATCGATAGAAAACCTAAAAAAGATACGCAATATAGGCGAAAAGAGCCTTAAAATCGCAGTTTACATGCGCGAAAAATACTCAGAGCAAAGCATTACATGCAGTTGAAGGGAAAAACTAATGCGGACTAGCCGCAGTTGACAGTTGAGAGTTGACAGTTGAGAGTTGACAGTTGAGAGTTGTTGTGTCTGCTCCGCAGACAGATTTGATTTTGTTGTTTTTTATTTGCTTAATTAGTTATTAAGGTGCTAAAAGCAAAAATGATAGAGGAGTGAAAAGCATGAATATTAGCAAAATAATAAGAAAACCGCTCGCAGGGATGCTCGCGCTGATGATACTTGTGTCAGCGCTGACATTCACAAAAGCATCGGCAAATGAAACCGAGGAAATGTCCGTCGGAGAGCTGGCAGCGCAAACGCTCTATGCAATCGGGCTATACGGCGGCTTCGGTAATGACACTGCAAACGCGGATGTCGCATTGGATAAGGTTGCCACCCGGCTGGATGGTATTGTCATGCTGGTGCGGCTGATGGGCGCTGAAGTCGAGGCTCTCAGCGGTGACTATCGTTCCCCATTCGTGGATGTGCCGAGCTGGGGAGCGCCATACGTCGGCTACGCCTATGAAATGGGATGGACAACAGGCGTGTCGAGCACCCGTTTCAACCCAAATGCGACAATGCCTGCAACCCAGTTTCTGACATTTATCGTACGTGCGCTGGGATATGAGGACGAAACTGATTTTGTATGGAACGCTGCATGGGAACTGACAGACATTCTGGGTATCACCGACGGAGAATTCAACGCAACACGAACCACGCTCGTTCGCGGCGATATGGCGGTCGTGTCTCTGGCTGCGCTGTCCACTCCGCAAAAGTATTCCGGGCGCACGCTGTTGGAACGCTTAATAGAGCAGGGGGTCTTTTTCGAGTTTGCGAAAGCCGGGAAGAAATTTGACGAAACGAT
>Ga0099364_10003155_pt1 | contig 25801 bp, 20 predicted proteins | sample TergutTh196P3_FD_73070 | JGI IMG/M metagenome (GOLD analysis project Ga0099364, IMG submission 73070) | Microcerotermes parvus P3 segment gut microbial communities from Pointe-Noire, Republic of the Congo - Th196 P3 | ecosystem: Host-associated > Arthropoda: Insects > Digestive system > Gut ...
ATCCTTAATCATGCCGACAATCAATCAACTCGTTCGCAAGCCGCGCCAGGTGGAAGAGGCCAAGAACAAGGTTCCCGCGCTCGATGCGTGCCCGCAAAAGCGCGGTGTGTGCACTCGTGTCTACACTACGACGCCGAAAAAGCCGAACTCTGCGTTGCGCAAGGTCGCCAAGGTGCGCCTGACCAACGGTTTCGAGGTCATCTCCTACATCGGCGGCGAGGGGCACAACCTGCAAGAGCACTCCGTCGTGCTGATCCGCGGTGGCCGGGTAAAGGATTTGCCGGGCGTGCGTTACCACATCGTGCGCGGTTCCCTCGACCTGCAAGGGGTGAAGGATCGCAAGCAGTCGCGTTCCAAATACGGTGCCAAGCGCCCGAAGAAGACCTGATCAGGTCGGCGCACATTCATTTGAGAGGTTGTCATGCCGCGTCGTCGAGAAGTCCCTAAACGTGAAATCCTGCCCGATCCCAAGTTCGCGTCGCAGGATGTTTCCAAGTTCATCAACGTTATCATGCACTCCGGCAAGAAGTCGGTGGCCGAACGCATCGTCTATGGCGCGTTCGCGCATATCAACACCAAGGCGGGCAAGGATCCGCTGGAGATTTTCTCTACCGCAGTGGCCAACGTGAAACCAGTCGTCGAAGTCAAGAGCCGCCGGGTCGGTGGCGCGAACTACCAGGTGCCGGTCGAAGTACGCCCGTCCCGCCGCATGGCGTTGTCCATGCGCTGGCTGCGTGAAGCCGCGCGCAAGCGTTCCGAGAAGTCGATGGCGCAACGGCTGGCCGGGGAATTGCTCGAAGCGGCCGAGGGCCGTGGCGCGGCAATGAAGAAACGCGATGAGGTGCACAGGATGGCCGAGGCCAACAAGGCATTTTCGCATTATCGCTTCTGATCGCTTCGATCAGCAGCGAATCGGGCCCTTCTCAAAAGGGCTCGATTGTTTTTAACGCTCTTTAATAAGGCCGCTCGCAACGGCGGCAACCAGGATAGACATCGTGGCTCGCAAAACACCCATTGAGCGATACCGCAACATAGGTATTTCCGCCCACATCGACGCCGGCAAGACGACGACGACCGAGCGCATTCTTTTCTACACCGGCGTCAATCACAAACTTGGCGAGGTGCATGACGGCGCAGCCACCATGGACTGGATGGACCAGGAACAGGAGCGCGGCATCACCATCACATCGGCGGCGACCACCTGTTTCTGGAAGGGGATGGATATGAATTTCCCCGAACACCGCTTCAACATCATCGACACGCCGGGACACGTCGATTTCACCATCGAGGTGGAGCGTTCCATGCGCGTGCTCGACGGCGCGTGCATGGTCTACTGCGCCGTGGGCGGCGTGCAGCCCCAGTCCGAAACCGTGTGGCGTCAGGCGACCAAGTACAAGGTTCCGCGCCTGGCGTTCGTGAACAAGATGGATCGGTCCGGCGCAAACTTCGCCAAGGTCGTCGAGCAGATGAAGCTCCGCCTCAAGGCGAATCCCGTGCCCATCGTCATCCCCATCGGCGCGGAAGACAAATTCGTCGGCGTGATCGACCTCGTCAAGATGAAAGCCATCTACTGGGATGAAGCCTCCCTGGGGATGAAGTTCGAACAACGCGAGATTCCCGTCGAACTGCTCGATGAAGCCAAGACCTGGCGTGAACAGATGCTCGAAGCCGCTGCCGAAGCTTCCGAAGAACTCATGGACGAGTACCTCGAAAACAGCGATCTGCCCGAAGAAAAAATCAAGGCCGGCCTGCGCCAGCGCACGATTGCCTGCGAGATTCAGCCTACGCTGTGCGGCAGCGCCTTCAAGAACAAGGGCGTGCAGCGCATGCTGGACGCGGTGATCGAGTTTTTGCCCTCGCCGGTCGATATCCCGCCGGTGCAGGGGGTCGACGACCGCGACAAGGAGGTTCTCCGCAAGGCCGACGACGGCGAAAAATTCTCCGCGCTCGCCTTCAAGCTGATGACCGATCCCTTCGTCGGCCAGTTGACCTTCGTGCGCGTCTATTCCGGCAGCCTCAAGTCCGGCGACACCGTGCTCAATCCGGTCAAGAACAAGAAAGAGCGCATTGGCCGCATCCTTCAGATGCACGCCAATGAGCGCGAAGAAATCAAGGAAGTACTCGCGGGCGATATCGCCGCCTGCGTGGGCCTGAAGGAAGTCACCACGGGCGAGACCTTGAGTGACCCTGCCGCGCCGGTGATTCTCGAGCGCATGGTTTTCCCCGAGCCGGTGATTCACGTCGCGGTCGAGCCCAAGACCAAGAACGACCAGGAAAAAATGGGTATCGCCCTGGGGCGATTGGCGGCGGAAGATCCCTCGTTCCGCGTGCGTACCGACGAAGAATCCGGCCAGACCATCATCTCCGGCATGGGAGAATTGCACCTCGAAATCATCATCGACCGCATGAGGCGTGAATTCAACGTCGAAGCCAACGTCGGCGCGCCGCAGGTGGCCTACCGCGAAGCCATTCGCAAGGCGGTCGAACAGGAAGGCAAGTTCGTCAAACAGTCCGGCGGTCGCGGCCAGTACGGTCACGTCTGGCTCAAGCTGGAACCGAACGAAGCCGGCAAGGGCTACGAATTCATCGACGCCATCAAGGGCGGGGTGGTTCCGCGCGAATACATCCCCGCCGTCGACAAGGGCTTGCAGGAAACCCTGCCCAATGGCGTGCTCGCGGGCTTTCCCGTGGTCGACGTCAAGGTGACGCTCTTCGACGGCTCCTACCACGACGTCGACTCGAACGAAAACGCCTTCAAGATGGCGGCCTCGATGGCCTTCAAGGACGCGATGCGCAAGGCCAGCCCGGTTCTGCTCGAACCGATGATGGCCGTCACGGTCGAGACTCCCGAAGACTACATGGGCAACGTCATGGGCGATCTCTCCGGGCGGCGCGGCATCATCCAGGGCATGGACGATCTGCCGGGCGGGACGAAGGAAATCAAGGCCGAGGTGCCGCTGGCCGAAATGTTCGGCTATGCGACCCAGTTGCGCTCCCTTACCCAGGGGCGCGCGACCTATTCGATGGAGTTCAAGCACTATGTCGAAGCGCCCAAGAGCGTGGCCGAAGCCGTCATCAACAATCGCAAGTGACAACAACGACTAAACACGAGGAACCAACATGGCCAAGGGAAAGTTTGAGCGGACGAAGCCGCACGTAAACGTAGGCACGATCGGTCACGTAGACCACGGCAAAACAACGCTGACGGCGGCGATCACGATGATCCTGTCGAAGAAGTTCGGCGGCGAGGCCAAGGCTTACGACCAGATCGACGCGGCGCCGGAAGAGAAGGCGCGTGGCATTACGATCAATACCGCGCACGTGGAATACGAGACGGCTAACCGTCACTACGCGCACGTCGACTGTCCGGGTCACGCGGACTACGTGAAGAACATGATTACGGGCGCGGCCCAGATGGACGGCGCGGTGCTGGTGGTCTCGGCCGCCGACGGTCCGATGCCGCAGACGCGCGAGCACATTCTGCTGGCCCGTCAGGTGGGCGTGCCGTTCATCATCGTCTATCTGAACAAGTGCGACATGGTCGATGACGCCGAGTTGCTCGAACTGGTCGAGATGGAAGTGCGCGAGTTGCTCTCCAAGTACGAATTTCCGGGCGACGACATTCCGATCGTCAAGGGTTCGGCGTTGAAGGCGCTCGAAGGCGACACGGGCGAACTGGGCGAAGTCTCGATCATGGCGCTGGCCGATGCGCTGGACAGCTACATTCCGACGCCCGAGCGCGTGATCGACAAGCCGTTCCTGCTGCCGATCGAAGACGTTTTCTCGATCTCGGGTCGAGGCACGGTAGTCACGGGCCGGGTGGAACGCGGGATCGTCAAGGTGGGCGAAGAGGTTGAGATCGTGGGCATCAAGACCACGGTGAAGACCACCTGCACGGGCGTTGAGATGTTCCGCAAGCTGCTCGACCAGGGTCAGGCGGGGGACAACGTCGGCGTTCTGCTGCGTGGTACCAAGCGTGAAGATGTCGAACGCGGGCAAGTGCTGGCCAAGCCGGGCAGCATCACGCCGCACACGCACTTTGTCGGCGAAGTGTACGTGTTGTCCAAGGAAGAGGGCGGTCGTCACACGCCGTTTTTCGCCAACTATCGTCCGCAGTTCTATTTCCGGACGACGGACGTGACGGGCTCCATCACGCTGCCGGAAGGCGTGGAGATGGTGATGCCGGGGGACAACGTGTCGATCACGGTCAGACTGATCTGCCCGATTGCGATGGAAGAAGGCTTGCGCTTCGCCATCCGCGAAGGGGGCCGGACGGTCGGCGCCGGGGTCGTCGCAAAGGTTATCGAGTAACACCCACATCGGCGCGCAGGGCGAGAAGCCTCGCGCGCCCCGCTCTTTTGGAAAAATCATGCAAAGCCAGAAAATCCGCATCCGTCTCAAAGCCTTCGATTACAGGCTGATCGACCAGTCCGCGCTCGAAATCGTCGATACCGCCAAACGCACCGGCGCGGTCGTGCGTGGCCCCGTGCCATTGCCCACCCGCATCGAGCGTTTCAACCTGTTGCGCTCGCCGCACGTCAACAAAACCTCGCGCGACCAGATGGAAATCCGCACCCACCTGCGGCTGATGGACATCGTCGATCCGACCGACAAGACCGTCGATGCCCTGATGAAACTGGATCTTCCGGCGGGCGTGGATGTGGAGATCAAGTTGCAGTGACGCTGTGACTTGTTTGGAGGTAAAGGGGCCGGAGAATCGGCCCTTTTGGTTTCTTTCGACGACACCCAGAGGGTACGCTGACATCATTTTTCAGGGAAGGAAATCACGCTTGGCGTTGCCATCCAGGCGTTCTTGGCGCGCCCGCTGTGTTAACATGAAAGATTCGGACTCAGGCGGTTTTTTCACGAGCAAGAATCAAAATGCGCATTCTGATCAGTAACGACGACGGCTATTTCTCCCCTGGGATCGCGGCATTGGCGCTGGCGCTCTCCAGCGTGGCCGATGTCACGGTGGTTGCGCCCGAACGGGATCGCAGCGGAGCAAGCAATTCCCTGACGCTCGATCGTCCATTGACCTTGCGACGCGCGGCCAACGGTTTTTATTACGTCGACGGCACGCCGAGCGATTGCGTGCACCTCGCGGTGACGGGTATTTTCGAGACATTGCCCGAGATGGTGATTTCCGGCGTCAATCACGGGGCCAACATGGGAGACGACACGATCTATTCCGGTACGGTTGCCGCCGCCACGGAAGGCTACCTGCTGGGGGTTCCTGCGGTGGCGATATCGCTCGTCAGCCGCGACGCAATCGATTTTTCAGCGGCGGCACAGGTGGCGGTCGACCTCGTACATCGTTTCATGCGACAGCCGTTCCTGGAGCCGGTCCTGCTCAACGTCAACGTGCCGGATTTGCCTTACGATCGCCTTGGGCCGCCGTGTGTGACGCGCCTGGGCAGGCGTCACAAGGCGGAGCCGGTGGTGCGCGGCACGACTCCGCGCGGCGATACCGTCTATTGGGTGGGCGCGGCAGGCCGCGCCGCCGATGCGGGAGAAGGAACGGACTTTCACGCGGTCGCCAATGGTCTGATTTCGGTGACGCCGCTCCAGATCGATCTGACCCACACTGCGCAGACCGGATTGCTCACCGACTGGTTGTCCCAATGATCAATCCGATGCCCTCTCCGCGCACGCCTGCTCTCGATGCGGTTCGCGCCAGGGCGCGAATGATCGAACGCCTGCGCATGCAGGGCATCCGCAACGAAAAAGTGTTGGCCGCAATGGCCGCGATTCCCCGCCACCAGTTCGTCGAAAAGGGGCTGGCTTTCAACGCCTACGACGATAGCGCCCTGCCCATCGGCTGGCAGCAGACGATTTCGCAGCCTTTCGTCGTGGCGCGCATGATCGAAATCCTGTGCAACGGGCGCGAATTGGGCCGCACGCTGGAAGTCGGCGCGGGCTGCGGCTATCAGGCAGCCGTGCTCTCGCAATTGGCGAGCGAGGTCTACGCGGTCGAACGTCTGAAAATGTTGCTCGATCGCGCACGGGAGAACTTACGGCCGCTGCGTTTGCCTAATCTGAGGTTGAAGTGCTCCGATGGTACACTGGGGCTGCCGGAAGCCGCGCCTTTCGATACCATCGTCGTTGCGGCAGGGGGGATCAAGGTTCCGCCCGATCTCAAGACCCAGCTTGCGTCGGAAGGCAGGATGCTGATTCCGGTGGGGGATATCGATCAGCGTTTGTTGCTGGTCGAACGACAAGGGAGTGTTTTCAAGGAAAGTTGGCATGAAGCCGTGCGCTTCGTGCCGTTACTGACGGGGACAGAATGAACAAGGAAACATTTGCGAAACATTTGGTTATGCCGGTACTGGCAGGTGTGTTCGTGTTGTCTGCCGGATGTACTCACCAAAGCCATAACGCGCCTGTGCGCGATTCCAGTCCCTCGCCGATGGCAAGGACGACGCCAAGACCGCCTCCCGTAGAGACGCCTGTTGCACAGCCGGGAGAGTATGTCGTGCGCCAGGGGGACACCCTGTATGCCGTTTCGCGCATGTATGGCGTTCCGGTGAATGACCTCATTGCCTGGAACAAGCTTTCCAGGCCGGGACAACTCGAAGTCGGGCAGACATTGCGCGTGGCTGCGCCGGAAACGGTTGCCGTGCCGCTTGCCTCGGAGCAGGGCATGCAGTTTGAAGCAGCGAGCCTGCCGGAGGTCAAGCACGAGCCGCGCGGCGGCAAGGAACCCTGGTCGGAGGACGCCTGGGCGCGTGTACAACAGCCGCAAACGGCGTACAGTGCCCCGTCTGCCACTATCTCGCGTCCAGAGTTTAGCGCCCCGGAATCCGGCGTCCCGGAATCCGGCACCCCTGAATCCGGCGCTCCGAGATCCGGCGCTTCGGGTCCCAGTGCTTCGGAAGACTGGATGTGGCCGGTCAAGGGAACGATCATCAGCGGGTTCGATACGCCCCTTGGCGGAGACGGCAAGATGCGCAACCGGGGTGTCGATATTGCCGGAGCGCCGGGCACGCCCATACTGGCTGCCGCAGGCGGCAAGGTCGTCTATGCAGGCGACGCCGTGCGTGGGCTCGGAAAGATGGTGATTATCAAGCACAATGACGAATATTTAACGGCATATGCCCACAATCGTGTCATACTCGTGAAGGAAGAGGACACGGTGACCAGGGGTCAGAAAATCGCCGAACTCGGCAGTACCGACGCCGATCGGCCCAAGCTGCATTTTGAATTGCGCAAGCAGGGCCAACCCGTCGATCCGTTGAAATATCTACCCGACTTGTGACGAGGGACATGGAAGATTCGGACCATCCTGGCAATGTTGAATGTCAAGAACTGAATCTTCCACCTGAAGCCGAGGTGTTCCAGGAGGAACACCTCCTGACGGATGACGAACATTTCAGCGATGCAACGTATCGTTATCTGAACGAGATTTCTGCCAATCCCCTGTTGAGCGCGCAAGAGGAAGCCGCGCTGGCCCGCCGGATGCGCGCGGGCGATTTCGAGGCGCGCCAGACCATGATCGAGCGCAACCTGCGACTGGTGGTCAACATTGCCAAGCGTTATCTCAATCGCGGCATCCCGCTCCTCGATCTGGTCGAAGAAGGCAATCTCGGTCTCATACATGCCCTGGAAAAATTCGAGCCGGAGCGGGGTTTCCGTTTTTCCACCTACGCGACCTGGTGGATACGGCAAGGCGTCGAACACGCCATCATGAACCAGGCGCGCACGATCCGTTTGCCGGTACATGTCAGCAAGGAGCTCAATCAGGTCATGCGCGCCCGGCGCAAGATCGAGGCCCGCTTCCAGGGCAATTCCTCGGCTTCCGAGATTGCTTCCTGGCTCGACAAGCCCGTCGAAGACGTGCGCGCCATCCTGGCCCTCGACGAGCGCGCCGTCTCGCTCGATGCTCCGCTCGACATCGATCCTACCCTGTCGATGGGGGAATCGCTTGCCGATGAAACCACCGTGCTGCCGGATCAACGGGTACAGAACAGCGAAGTCGAAGCCCTGATGCACAGTTGGATCGACGCCCTGACCGACAAGCAACGCACAATCGTCCGCCACCGTTACGGTATCGACGATTGCGATGTTCTGACCCTTGGAGAACTCTCCGACAAACTCGGCATCACCCGCGAGCGGGTACGTCAGATACAGATCGAGGCGCTGGGGCAACTCAGGAAGATGCTCAAACGGCGGGGACTCAGCAAAGAGACGCTGCTGTGATTTGTTGCTACCATTTGCTGTTCAAAAATTGCTGCACAAGCCGGAAAAGGAATGAAAAGGAATATCGATGATGTCATTGTAGTAGGGGCCGGTATTTCCGGTCTGGTGACGGCGTACCGATTGGCCCGAAGAGGGCTTCGCGTTCAGGTGCTGGAAGCTGCACCACGCACTGGAGGCGCTATTGCTTCGGGGCGACATGACGGTATGCTCTGGGAGTCGGGGCCGGACAGCGGAATGGACACGACGCCGCTCATCAACGAACTGCTCGATGATCTCGGAATTCGTCAGCAACGCGTTGACGCGCGCAAAATCGCCGATCGCCGTTTTATCGTGCGTAATGAACGGTTGATTCCGCTGCCGATGTCGCCACCGGCTTTTTTTTCGACCCCGCTGTTTTCACTCGGAACCAAACTCGGATTGCTGCGCGAGCCGTTTATTGCGCGTTCGTCGCCCGAGGTTGAAGAGAGCGTTTCCGAGTTTGTGCGACGGCGGCTCGGATCGGAATTTCTCGACTATGCCATCGAACCGTTCGTTGCGGGCATCTTCGCGGGCAATCCCGATGAATTGTCGGTACGGGCGGCGTTTCCGAAACTGTTTACAATCGAACAACATTACGGCGGCCTGATTCGCGGGCTGATTTTTGGCGCGCGAGAACGCAAGCGGCGGCGCGAAAAATCGAAAAACAACGCCAAAAGTTTTTCCTTTGTCGAAGGCATGCAAACACTGACCGATGCGCTGGCGCGCGGTATCGCGTCTTCAGGCAGCGTTGTCGAAACGGATGCCCGTGTGACAGGCATTGCTTACGATGGGCAAGGGCATTGGACGGCGCGTGTCGTGCGTGGCAGTGGCGGCGAAGAAGCGGTGCACTGCGCCCAAAGCATGGTGCTTTCGGCGCCTGCCCACGCGACGGCGGAACTATTGGCGTCGTTGGAGGCGCCATGGGCGAACGATGCTGTGCAGGCGTTGCGCGACATTTCCTATGCGCCGGTGTCGAAAATAATCAGTGGTTGGCAGCGCGATGCGGTGGCGCATCCGTTGGACGGTTTCGGTTTTCTCATCCCGCGAAAGGAAAACAAGCGCATCCTGGGCGCCCTGTTTTCCAGCAGCATGTTCGATCATCGCGCCGATGAAAAGCATGCCGTGTTGACCACATACATCGGCGGCAAACGCGCCCCCGAACTGGCGGCAGGCGATGATGACGTTCTACAGGCGACGATGGAAACCGATCTGGCGTCGCTGATCGGTGTGCAGGGGAAACCGTTGTGGGTACGAATCAGCCGTCACCCGCAAGCCATTCCACAATACACCCTTGGGCATCTCGAACGTATGCGCCGGGTTGACGCCGTTCTGGCGCATGTGCCGGGGCTTTTTTTCTGCGCCAACTGGCGCGGCGGCATTTCGGTTGGCGACTGTGTCAGGAACGGTTGCCAGACAGCCGAAGAAACGGGAGCATTCATTGCATCTCGTTGATCCACCCACTGTCGGTTTTTTTTACATTCCGATGCTGCGAAAGCAGGCACAGACACGGGCGAAAACCAGGGCACAACCTCTGCCATGCCCGGTGTCAATGGGTCAAGTGGCTGATTATTAAGGTATTGACATTGAACAGCGTTCGAATATCACACACAGATACGAAGTTCTCAGGTATCATGGCATCGTTTTTGCATAGTTTTGAACTGCCGAACGTTTATTTGATTCAGTCGTCACACGACATAAATGCCATGAAAATGAAACTCGCCCCCGAAAGCCCCGCAGCAACCGGCAAACCATCCTGAATACGGATCAAACGCAATCCCTGCCACCGATGGCGGGGTGACCCGAAATCATTGGAGAACTCATCATGTCTCATCGTATTTTTACTATCAGCGTCGGCATTCTCACTTTTGTGCTCATTGCCTTGAGTGTAGCCAACGCATCGAATCGAGCCGCCAATCCCCCGGAAAGCGCCCAAGCCATCGAAATCATCAGCCAACCCGACAACATCGCGCAAAACGAAAAAGAAGAAACCAGCCAGAAAGCAGGGATCGGCAGAGATTCAGCCGAACACAGCGAAGAGATGAATCAACCCTAGACAGTGGTCAATTTGCAGCAGGTCGAACACAGCGAGCAATCGGCTATTTGCTCCGCAGTTTCTCCAGCGCCCGTTCAAGGATGAGTCGGTCGACAATGTCTTTGTCGCGCTGAGTTCGCTTGGTATGAATCAATCCTTCGAGATTGAGGGTTCGCACCGGCACACCTTCAAGATCAATGGTTTGTGCGTACTCCTTCAGCGTCTCAAACGTTTCTCCGCAAGCATTGAACATGATGTCGACCACGAAGGCATCTGCCACGCGGATATTTTCACCTTCCACAAACCACTGCGGATCGATGTCACGGGCCGTCTGATCAGGAAGTATCATCAGGGCTTGTCGCACCTTTATGCCTGTTTCCAGCGTTGCCGGAACCAACACATCGATGTCAGTAGTGGCACGGTGATAGCCGTGGGCGAACAAGGCGTACCCGCCGATCAGCAGATAATCAGCATTCTGTTCGTTCAATGAGGCGATGAGGGTTTTGAGATCTTCCAGTGCTGCGGGTCGGCTGTATTCTTCCATCAGGCGCGTTCCCCGGCAATTTTTGCCATTCCGGCGATAAGACAATCCTGCTGATGACAATTGGCGGCATCATGGGATTCGAAGCGATAAACGCCCTTTGGGATGAAGGTATTGTTTCCCGTCGGCAAACGATGAATCTCGTCATTGAAGCGCGCGCCTTCGATCAAGGCAACGGCGCAAGCTTCAAAGCTGATGGGGCGTTGGGTGCGTCGACCAATGATGCGCATACGGCGTGTCCTCGTTGTAAAGGTTGTGTAGTTGGGATGAGATCAGCGAATCCCGACATTTCCAAGCTTACCCACAAGCACATTATCACTCGTTATGGTTGGGTTCCGGGCAGGCACGGGAGCATGCCCCTGCGGAATGTCTGCCGTAGGGGCAGTGGTTGCCCCAGACCCCTCAGTATCATCCTTTGGTTTCCTGGAGGCGCGAGCCGGAGTCGAACCGACCTACTCGGATTTGCAATCCGGTGCATAACCGCTTTGCTATCGCGCCTCGAACCCATGTAACCAGACCGAGCGCAACCCCTGACCTTCAGCCGGGGCGGCCCAAAAGGAGGCGCATTATAAACGCGATGCCCTGCAAAGGGCAATGGCCTCACGTGGCAAGACGTGTATTGCGCAGTTTTTCTTCGTTTGTTGCGGTATCCAGTCCATAAAACATGACCAGTTGCGCGTAGACGGCGGGGAAATCGGCGCGAAGGCTCATGGGGGTCTCGAAGAAGGCTTCGGAAGCAACGGCGAAAAATTCGCCGGGGCTGGTTGTGGCGTAGGGATCGAGAATGGTGTCGATTCCGGCATTCTCCAGTCGGCACAGGCGTTCATAAGCGGCGGAGAAGGTTTTCGCCCATGTCCGCCGGGACATGCCGGGCGGCAGGGCAGGGCAGCCGGGGGCGTCTCCTCCGTTGCCCGCCATGTCGAGCTTGTGGACGAACTCATGGATAACGATGTTGACGCCGGGAGGAGATCCCTCGTCGAACCAGGCCAGTAGCACCGGCCCGTCATTGCGGGCTTCACCGAGGAGAATTTCTTCGTATTCGTGCACGACGCCTGCTTCATCCATCGTCTTTTGCGGGACGACGAAATCGCCCGGATACACCACGATGCCTATCCAGTCGCGATAGGCAGCCAGTCCCCGGTGGTTGAGAATGGGCAGGCAAGCCTGCACGGCGATCATGAGCATGATTTCATCGTTGAGTTGCAGACCGCGCGCGCCGTGGAACTCTTTTTCCGTCAGAAAGTCTTCGCTCAGGGCGCGCAGCCGGGGACGCGCCTCGTCGGGGAGCCAGTCGAGAAAGGGCAGACGCGCTTCGATGCGTGTCCATAGCCCGGCAGGCACTGGCGCGCCGAGCCTGCCGGGTAGAGTTAACCAGCGTTTCAGTTTGCCGAACATGCTTTGTTTACCTTTTATCCTTGTCTGGGTGCAGCAGGAGAAAGATAAATGATACGGAACCTTATGGGATAATCACGTACATGGTTTCCGTCAAACACGCCGTTGACCGTGATGCGGTCCTTCCCCCCATCGACCTGCTTGCCGAAGGAATGACCCAGGAGGAGCAGGTTGCCATCGAGCGCGCGCTCACGCTTGCCAGGGAGGCTTACGCGGAGCGTGTGCTCGCAACCGGAGAAGAGGTCTGGACGCATGCGCTCGGCTGTGCGCTGATCGTCTCTTCGCTGCGGCTGGACGTGGACGCCCGGATCGCCGCGCTGCTGTTTTCCATCGAGGAGTCCATCGAGGGGGCGCGAGACAGGATCGAGGCCGATTTCGGACTCCATGTCGTCAAACTGGTGGCGGGGCTGCGCAAGCTCGACGGCCTGCGAATACATACCCACGCCCACGCTTCCGAGGCTTCTGCCTCGGAGATTCGCGCCCAGACCGAAACCCTGCGCAAGATGTTGCTGGCGATGGTCGAAGACATTCGTGTCGTGCTGCTGCATCTGGCGTCGCGCACGCAGAGCCTGCGCCATTACGCCGATGCGCCGAACGAAGAGAAGCGCCATGAGGCGCGCGAGGCAATGGACATCTATGCGCCGCTTGCCAATCGACTGGGAGTCTGGCAACTCAAGTGGGAACTGGAAGATTTGTCCTTCCGTTTCCTCGAGCCGGAAACCTACAGGCGCATCGCCATGATGCTCGATGAACGTCGTTCCGGGCGCGAGGAATTTATTCGCAAGGCCATCGAGCGCCTGCACGATGAACTGGCAGCGGTGGGCATCCGGGCGGAAATCCAGGGCCGCCCCAAACACATCTACAGCATCTACAACAAGATGATCTCCAAGAAAATCAACTTTTCGGAGGTCTACGACATCCGCGCCCTTCGGGTGCTGGTCGACGAAGTGCGGGACTGCTACACGGTACTGGGCATCGTGCATCAGATCTGGCAGCCGATTCATGACGAATACGACGATTACATCTCCCGTCCCAAGGGAAACAATTACCAGTCCCTGCATACCGCCGTGTTGGCCAGCGATGGAAGGGCTCTGGAAGTGCAGGTGCGTACCCATGCCATGCACCGGCATGCCGAACTGGGGGTGGCGGCGCACTGGCGCTACAAGGAAGGCATGGGCATCGGAGCAAACGAGTACGACGACAAGATTGCGCTGTTGCGCAACCTGTTGTCGTGGCGCGACGAGGTGGCAGGTTCGAAGCAGTGGGTCGAACAGTTCCAGCTTGCTTCCCTGGGCGATACCATTTACGTGCTCACGCCGCAGGGCAGGGTGATGGACTTGCCGCGCGGGGCGACGCCGATCGACTTCGCTTATCGGCTGCATACCGATCTGGGTCATCGTTGCCGTGGAGCCAAGGTCGACGGGCATCTCGTGCCACTCAATACCCGGTTGGAAAATGGGAAGACGGTGGAAATCGTCGCAGCCAAGGAGGGCGGGCCGTCGCGCGACTGGCTGGATTCGCGTCAGGCTTACGTGGTAAGCGTGCATGCCAAACGCAAGATACGGCAATATTTTGCGGCGCTGGATGAAGCCGAAGTGCTCGCACGCGGGCGTAGTACCGTGATGCGGGAAATGCAGCGCGACGGTCATGTACACATCAACATCGAAGCTCTGGCAAGCCGCCTCGGCTTCAAGGATGCCGACTTGCTTTACCTCGCTGCCGCCAGGGGTGAGCTCGGTCCGCGCGCCTTGCAATCGGCGATGCGCGAGATGGATGCAGCCTCCGGCGCGACGGAGGCCGAAGGCGACGGCAAGCCGGAGATCGTCGTCAGTCGTTCGCGTGCCGGCAGCACCTCCGGCAAGGTGATGATCGTCGGCATGGGCGATCTGCTGACCTCGCTTTCGGGTTGTTGTAAACCGGCGCCGCCGGATGCCATCAAGGGGTTCGTCACGCGGGGGCGGGGGGTGTCGATTCACCGTGTCGATTGCCGCGATTTCCGCAATCTCGCCGAACAGCACCCCGAGCGGGTCACCGTTGCCGAGTGGGGAGAGCGAGCTTACGAAAAGGGGCAATCCACTTTCTCTGTGGATATTGTCGTTCAGGCAATGGATCGTCGGGGATTGCTGCGCGACATCTCCGAACTGCTGCTGCGCGAAAAGCTCAATTTGACGGCGGTCAACACCCAGAGCAAGCGGAACGTGGCGAACATGCGTTTCACCCTGGAAGTCGGTGGCATCGCGCAGTTACAGCGGGCGATTGCGCAGATCCGGGAGGTAAAGGGCGTTTTGGAGGCGCGGCGAGGGTAGGGCAGGCAACGCATCAGCAGTGCCCAACATAGCCAGCACTGGAAGATCCAGAATCGTCTGCATAGTCCAAACACCCGAGAACCGCCTGCATTGCCAGAAAAACCGCGTTCAGGTATAGTTCGCCCCCTTGCCGGTGTAGCTCAGTTGGTAGAGCAGCGCATTCGTAATGCGAAGGTCGACAGTTCGAGTCCGTCCATCGGCACCATAAAATCAAAGGGTTACGCAGACGCAACCCTGGTGAAAGCGGGGGTGCGGCGCAGTATCTGCCAGACTGCCCGCGTCGGCATCGCCAGTCCGGTTGCCGCGACCAGTGCTCTGCCACCATGTGCCCAGATGACGTACCGAGCGCCGAGTCGGTGCGCTGCGCCGTGGCCGAGCGCGTGAAGCATCAGGCAACTGACGGCGAAGCCCGCGCATTGCCTCAGCGCGGCAAAATAACCAGGTGAAAGAAGTTTTCGAGTTCCCGATGAATTCTCTCTGACTGCATGCCGCTCCTCAGATGATCCGTGACTTGCACGGAATAGCGGCACCATTGTTTGCTGCTGTGCTGGGCAATGGTGCGTGCTCTTTCCTTGAAGACGGGGTAGGGCATCTGTCTGGCTTCCTGCAACTCTTCGAGGCCAGGTATGACTGAGGCGCTGTCTACATGCATGCGAGGCAGAGTAAGGGGCTTGATGGCGATTTTTTCAGGGCGCCCCGGATGCAATTCAATGGCAAGCAGGGGTTGAACCTTGCTCGCAGCATCGAACCAGCAGGGCGGGGCGACACTGACGTCCAGGCGTTCACGCAAAAAAGCGATTTGCGCACGCAGGGCGCGCGGGTCGCTCTTTTCTTCCGCGCCGCTCGCGTCCTGTCTGTCCAGTGTTGTAAGCAACCATTGCTCCCACGCGGATTCCTGGCCCGGCACGGACATTACCCCAAGTTCCCGAAAAACCAGAGATTCGATACTTTGTCTTATGTCGATAGCAGCCTGCACGCGGGAGGCAATCTCAGCGTCCGAGTATTTGTCGGGTTTCTGGCCGGGGGGGGCGGCAGAGAGCAACGCCTGCTCCAGGCGTGCGCGCAGTTCGAGCGCCGAAATCAGCGCCTCTTCGCTCGTTCCGTCCAGGACGGGGGTTCTGCTTGAGTGCGTCAGCACTTTCCTTAATTCGGTGATCCCCTTCTGTTGCGCTTCGAGTTCACGTATCCGTCTCTTTTCGATGGAAAGTTCCGTCGACTGCGCACCCTCGGGGCTGGCATCCGTCTGCGGGTGTTTATCCTGAGAGGTAAGCTCCGCGCTTACGTCGGAAGACATCCGGACGAACAGGATCAGCAGAAAAAAAATGAGAAAGAACGCGATTCCCGTCAGGGAAAACCTGAAAACGCTGTCGTTGCCTCTATACATCGGTCGCTCGTTTCAAAAAAGGTCGTCCCGTTACTGTTTGTGGGTCTTGCCGCTCATCTCTTCCTGAATAAACCGTCGCATCGCTATGAGCGTCTGCTTGAAGAGATCCCTGTTCGATTGCTGGATGCTGGTCTGCTGCTCGGAGAGTTGGTGCAGAATGTTGGCATGCTGCTCGGCAAGTTGGTGAGTCTGCGCTTGGAACGTGGACGTTATTCCCTCTTGCTGCAAGCGGCTGGTTTCGATGATCTGCTTCTCTTCTTCCTGCATCAGACGGATGGCTTCGATGATTGGCTGCATGGTCTGCTGTAAGACCTGTCCATGCGTAGTAATTGCAGACGACATGTCGCCGTATTGTTCCTGACTGGTTTCAAGCTGTTGACGACTGGCTTTAAGCTGTTCGGCCAGAGCTTTACCCTGCTCTTTGAGCTCGGTCGACATGATGTTGGACTGTATCTGACTGGCTTCGATCTGTTGCTGATTGGTTTTAAGCTGTTCGGCCAGGGCTTTACCCTGCGCAATGACTGCGTTGGACATGTCGATGCGGTTGGATTCGAGCGCCTGTCCCTGCTTGATCATCCTGTCGGACACTTCGGCGTATTGCTTCAGACTGGTCTGCATGTGCTTCATCAGCGCCTGGGTTTGAGCCGAGACCATGCTCGAAATCCCCTCCTGCTGCGATTTATTGTTCTCACTTTGCTGGGCCAAAGAGGCAATGACCGCCTCCGAGGTTTCGGCGTATTGTTTCTGGCTGTCTTCGATACGCGCGGCCATGTCGGCATACTGTTCCTGACCTGCCTCGATCTGCTGGACCAGCACTTGAGTCTGGGCAGCGAGCAAGTCTTTCATGTTTTGGGCCGCGTCGAAGTATTGGGCCAGGGTATCTCCCTGAAGGCGAATTCTCTCCAATATTTCGGCCTGTTGCGCCCTGGATTCTTCGGCATTCTGCCCTTGGACAAAGATTGCGTTGAAGACCTCGTCAGATTGTTTTTTGTTGTCTTCGATCTGGCTGGACAATGCCTGATTGTGGGTAAACAGTGTTTGATTCTGTGCGGCAATTGCGGCGGCAATTGCGGCCGACATTTCGGACAGTTGTTCATGGCTGTTATCGACATATTGCCCCAGTGATTGGGACTGGGCTTCATGTTGTCTGTGGAGGCTTTCGACGCTCTTGGTCAAGGACTGTCCCTGGGCATGGAGGGTTGTCGATATGTCGTTGTATTGTTGAAGCAGCATTTCGTTTTGAGCAGTAATCGCGCTCAGGGTATCGGCATGTTGTTGCTGGTTGGTTTCCACCTGGGCAACGACGGCGCCTGACACGTCGGAGTACTGGTTGCGGATGTCCTCGACGAACTGCCTGAGCGCCTTGCTCTGGGCGGCAAAGTCAGCTTGCTGTTGTCGGGAGGATTCGCTGTTCCGGGACAACTCCTTGGTATGGGTAGCGATGGCGTTGGAAATTTCGGCGTGCTGCTCCTTGTTGCTTTCGACGTACTGCTGCAAAGCCTCGGATTGCACGATGACGCTCTCGACGAGTTGCTCAAGTTTATCGTGCCGTTGCATGTCGGCTTCGATCCGCGCGGCCAGTGCTTGTCCCTGCGCAATGACCGAGGACGATAGTTCGTCGTATCGTTCGCGGCTCATGTCGAACTGTTTTCCAAAAATTTCACTCTGCGTCATGAAAGTTTCGCTCTGTGCCATGATCGCGGACGAGGCGTCGAGCAATTGTTTCTCGATGTATTGCCTCAGCGTACTGGTTTGATCGGTCTGCTGTTCGCCCAAGGCAAGCACTGCGCCAGACAGTCCCGCGAGCAGTTCGCCCTGCGAAACGATGGCATCCGATGCTCCGAGATGCTGCTTCTGGCTGCTTTCGACATAATGGGCCAACGCTTCGGTCTGACGTTCCAGCGCCTTTGTCTGACGGCCCAGATTCTGTGCCTCGGACTGGACTGCGGCCAATAGCTGAGTTTGCTGCTCGACGTTCTGGTTCAGCACCATGCCCTGGGCCGAGATTTCAGCCAGCGCCGTGTCGTGCTGCTGCTGACTGGCTTCGGCGTACCTGTTCAACGCCTCGGTCTGGGCGGAAACCACGTCGGTTGCCTCGGTGTAACGCTGGGTGCTGGCGTCGATGTGCCTGACCAGTGCCTCGGTCTGTTTGGTAAATGCAGTGGCCTGTTGTTGCCGGTTGTTTTCGAGAGTCTCGGTCAGGATTCGGCTCTGGGTAATCGACATTTCGGACAATTCGGCCTGCTGCCTGGACAATTCCGCCTGCTGCTTGACCTGGTGTGCCAGCGCCTCGGTCTGGGCGGAAACTGCAGAAGAAATCCGTATCTGTTCATCTATGTTCTGTTTCAGCGCCTCGCTTTGGGTCTGCACTGTGGCTGAGGTGTCGGCATGTTCCTTGCGGCTGATTTCGATCTGTTCGGTCAGGGCGGATCCCTGGGCAACGAGCGCGTTGAACATTTCGGATTGTTGCTGTTGGTTAACGGCAACATAGGAGGACATGTCTCTGGCCTGAGAGGTTACTGCGTCCGACATTTCGGTGTATTGCTTGCTGCTGAGTTCGATATGCTTGTTCAGCGACTCGCCCTGGGTCTTGATCGAGACGATCATTGCGTTTTGCTGCTGCTGGCTGACTTGCACGTAATTGCTCAGTTTTTCGGTCTGAGCCACGACCGCATCCGAGACCTGGTCGATGTTGTCCTGCGTGGAGTTCAGGGATTGGGCAATGGCTTCCATCGTCTCGACATAGCCCCTGCTGTTGGCGAGGAGGTTTTCCTGCTCCTTGGCCAGTTGGATGACATGGCCCAGCGTTTCCCCGATTTTGATGGAGTTATCGCGCACTTCATGCAGGGCAGGGCGGACATTGCTCAGGGAGTCGTTAACGTTCTGGGTCAGGGACACCAGGTTTTGTGTTGTTTGCGTGATGCTGACCTCAAAGTCCTTCATCGGTTTTTTGAGTACGTTGATGAAGTATTCGTCGGGGAACAAGATGCCTTCCTGTACGCGCTTTTCAATCGCTTTCGAGTAGCTTTCGATGGAATTTGACAGCTTCTTGCCGGCGACCTCGATGTTGGTCATGCTCCGGGTGACCGTGTCCCTGTTCGATTGCGCCAGGTCATTGAGGGATTGGGTGATTTCCTTGATGTATTGGTTGGCCACGTCCTTGATGTCGTCGGAGACCACCGTCACTGCCTCACCGGCGCTGTTGGAGATTCGCGCGGTGACTTCGTTGGAGGCTTTCGTGACCCTGGAGATGTAATCCTGCAGTACCTCCAGCGCCTTCTCCAGTTGCCCCTGTAGCTTGTTTGTGGTGCTGTGGACGCTTTTATTGGTGTTCTCTATTGCGTCGGCGAGGCTGGGTTTGAAACCGACGTAGTAGAGCCGGGCAATGAGACCGAGGGCGGTACAGGCAAGGGCTGCCCCGAATTTCTGCACAATAACAAAAAGTTGCTGGGTGGAATCCTGCATGTCGTACAAACAGGCGGCAAGCGAGATGATGGTGGCAATAAAGCCGAGGTAATAGCACGAATCGCCGAAACTCTCGTCCGTGAGTTTCTGCTTGCTGGTAGCCTCTCCCTGTCGGCGGGTTGCCTCTCCCAGTCCGATGTACGCACCTACGACCAGCAGTGGAACAAACAACCAGTACATGAGATCGGTCCAACTGAGCATCACGCCGATCACTGCTGTGAGAACCAATATGACAACTGCAAGAAGAAAGAGGTGTTTGGCGTTCATGATCCCGGCTTTTGAGTCACTCCGCCCTGAAGACGGAGATTGAGTTCGACACGTATCCAACATTCAACTGACGCCGAATCGAGGTAAACAGGCGTTCCAGCAAGTAACGTTAGCGGAAAAACGGCTCGTCCGGAACCACCCTGGAAAACATTATCGGTTTTTCGGTTTCCAAAAGTCGTTGCGGCGCGACTCGCATCGCGGCAGGCAATTGTCTGCTCCGTTGTTTGACGTGCGCGCCGGACAATAAACTTGCCATTTTTCCGAAAAATGAATCAGCAATTCATGAACGATAGTCGGCGTTGATTTTCACATAGTCATATGAGAAATCGCAGGTCCAGACCGTGGCTTTAGCCTGACCACGTGCGAGATCGACGCGCACGGTGAGTTCGGGGTGCTTCATGATCCGCGCGCCGGCCTCTTCGGTATAGTCCGCCGCGCGACCTCCATGTTCGGCGACCAGGGTTTCTTCTTCCGGATTGCCGAGCCAGAGCCGCAGCCGTTCCACGTCGAGATCGTCGATGCCTGCGTAGCCCGTTGCGGCAAGGATACGCCCGAGATTGGGGTCGGACGCGAAAAAGGCGGTCTTGACCAAGGGCGAGTGCGCTATGGCGTAGGCGATACGGCGGCATTCTTCGTGGCTTGCGCCGCCTTCAACCTTGATGCTCCTGAATTTGGTTGCGCCCTCGCCATCGCGGACGATGGCTTGCGCCAGCCGGATGGCAACCGAGGTGAGCGCGCGGGCAAGCACGCGGGCTTCATCGCTGTCAACATCCGTGATTTCGGCGTTGCCGGCCTGACCGGTGGCGATCATGATGAAAGAGTCGTTGGTCGAGGTGTCGCCGTCGACGGTGATGCTGTTGAACGATGCGTCCGCAGCTTTTCGGGTGAAGACTTCGAGCAGGGAGGGGGCGATCGCCGCGTCGCAGGCGACGAAGCCGAGCATGGTCGCCATGTTCGGGCGGATCATGCCCGCGCCCTTGGACATGCCGGTGACGGTGATGGTCCTGCCGTCGAGGACGACTCGTTCCGAGACGGCCTTGGCAATCGTGTCGGTGGTCATGATCGCGTGCGCGGCATCGAACCAGGAGTCCGACCGCAAGTCGGCCATCGCGTGCGGGAGTCCCGCGAGCAGGCGTTCCATCGGCAACGGTTCGAGGATGACGCCGGTGGAAAACGGCAACACCTGACGGGGGTCGATAGAGAGGATTTCCGCCAGCGCCTTGCAGGTGGCGCGGGCATCGCTCAATCCCTGTTCGCCGGTTCCGGCGTTGGCGTTGCCAGTGTTGATGACCAGCGCGCGAATGTTCCCGCTGGCCAGGTGTTCCCGGCACACCATGACCGGCGCGGCGCAAAAACGGTTTTGGGTGAAAACGCCCGCCACCCGGCTGCCGGGGGCCAGTTCGATGACCGTGAGGTCATTCCGGTCGGTATAGCGGATGCCCGCCTGCGCCACGCCGAGCCGCACGCCGGGCACGGGCGTGAGCTCAATGGGGTTGGGAGTCTTCAGATTGACGGCCATGATCGTCTTGAAACCGTCAGTTCAGTTTGCCGTGACAATGCTTGTATTTCTTGCCCGAGCTGCAAGGGCAGGGGTCGTTGCGCCCGACTTTCGGCCCGGCCGTTGCCGGCATGCGCTTGGCCGTTCCGGCGGAGGCGAGGGCTTCATCGTAATCGGCATGTTGGTAGCGAACGTTTCTGGCCTGGGACGGAGCTTCAACGGCTGCCAGTTGTTCTTCGGCAGTCTCGGTGCGAATCTGGACGGTGAGAAGCAGGCGGGTGGTTTCCTGGCTCCAGGCATCGACCAGGTTGCCGAAGAGTTGGAACGCCTCGCGCTTGTATTCCTGCTTGGGATTTTTTTGCGCGTAGCCGCGCAGATGGATGCCCTGACGCAGCAGATCGAGCGCGGCCAGATGCTCGCGCCAGAGGTTGTCGAGGCTGTTGAGGGTGACGTTGCGCTCGAACTGATGCCAGCCCGCCGGGTCGACCAGGGCGATTTTCTGCTGATAGGCGGCGTCCGCCGCCTCGACGATGCGCTTGAGAATGGCGATGTCGTCGACGGAAGCATCGGCCTTGCTCCATTCCTCAACCGGCATCTGTAGCAGGAAGTCGGCTGCCAGCGCCCGTTCGAACGCGGGAATGTCCCATTGTTCCTCGATGCTTTCTTCCGGGACGTACACACGGAAAAGATTCCTCATCACTTCATGGCGCATGCCGCGCACGGTGTCGGCCACATCCTCGCTTTCGAGCAGTTCGTTACGATTCTTGTAGATGACCTTGCGCTGATCGTTGGCAACGTCGTCGTATTCGAGCAGTTGCTTGCGGATGTCGAAGTTGCGCTGTTCCACCTTGCGTTGCGCCGATTCGAGCGAGCGCGTCACCATCGCGTGTTCGATGGCTTCGCCCTCGGGCATTTTCAGCCGCACCATGATGGCGTTCAGGCGTTCCCCGGCAAAGATTTTCAGCAGCGGATCTTCCAGTGAGAGATAGAAACGGCTCGACCCCGGATCGCCCTGCCGCCCGGAACGTCCACGCAACTGGTTGTCGATGCGGCGCGATTCGTGGCGCTCGGTCCCGACGATGTGCAGGCCGCCTGCTTCAATGACTTTGTCATGAACGATCTGCCATTCGGCGCGCATGGCCTCGATGGTCGCATCCTTTTCGGATTCAGGCTGCTCCCCTGCGCGAACGGCGGTCACTTTCTTGTCGATGTTGCCGCCCAGCACGATATCCGTTCCCCGGCCCGCCATGTTGGTGGCAATCGTCACCTGACCCGGCAAACCGGCCTGTGCGATGATTTCGGCTTCGCGCTCGTGTTGTTTGGCATTGAGCACTTCATGCCGGATTTTTTCCTTCTTCAGAAGATTGGAGAGAAATTCGTTGTTCTCGATGGAAGTCGTGCCCACGAGCACCGGCTGACCGCGCTCGACGCAATCGCGGATGTCTTCGATGACGGCCGTCCATTTTTCTTTCGCGGTGCGATAGACCTTGTCGTTGCCGTCTGATCGCTTTGAGGGGCGATTGGTGGGAACCACGACTGTTTCCAGCCCGTAGATCGAATGGAATTCGTAGGCTTCGGTATCGGCCGTGCCGGTCATGCCCGCGAGCTTCCCGTACATGCGGAAGTAGTTCTGGAAAGTGATGGAGGCAAGTGTTTGGTTTTCGGACTGCACCTTGACGCCTTCCTTGGCTTCGACAGCCTGGTGCAACCCTTCGGACCAGCGCCGACCCGTCATCAGGCGGCCCGTGAATTCATCGACGATGATGATTTCGTCGTTCTGCACGACGTAGTGCTGATCCTTGTGGAAGAGGGCGTGAGCGCGCAGGGCGGCATACAGGTGATGCACGAGCAGGATGTTTGCCGGATCGTAGAGACCGGCCCCGTCGGCCAGCAGTCCCGTCTTGACCAGCCAGCCCTCGGCGGATTCGTGTCCCTGTTCGGTGAGCAGCACCTGGTGGGCCTTGAGATCGACGGTGTAGTCGCCGGGCACGGTGATGTTGTCGCCTTCGCCTTCCTGACGCTTCAGGCGCGGGGCGATTTCATTCATCTTTACGTAGAGTTCCGTGTGATCCTCGGCCTGACCGGAGATGATGAGCGGCGTGCGCGCCTCGTCGATGAGGATGGAGTCCACTTCGTCGACGATGGCGTAGGGCTGCCCGCGCTGTACCCGGTCGACGGGCGAATAGACCATGTTGTCGCGCAGGTAGTCGAAACCGAATTCGTTGTTGGTTCCGTAGGTGATGTCCGCCGCGTAGGCTTTTTGTTTCTCGTCGTGGGAGAGGCGTGTCAGGTTGCAGCCCGTCGTGAGACCGAGAAAGTTGTAGATTTGCCCCATCCATTCCGCGTCGCGGTTGGCAAGGTAGTCGTTGACGGTGACAATATGCACACCCTTGCCGGGCAGGGCGTTGAGGTAGGCCGCCAGCGTGGCGACCAGCGTCTTGCCTTCGCCGGTGCGCATCTCCGAAATCTTGCCCGCATGGAGTACCATACCGCCAATCAACTGGACATCGTAATGGCGCTGACCGAGGGTTCGTTTGCCCGCTTCCCGCACCACGGCGAACGCCTCCGGCAGCAGTGCGTCGAGCGCCTCGCCCTGTGCGAGTCGCTGCCGGAATTCGACGGTTTTGGCAGCGAGCGCCTCGTCGGACAGCGCCGAGAGCGAGGGCTCGAATTCGTTGATACGCGCCACGGTACGGGAATACTGACGGATCAGGCGATCGTTGCGTGAACCGAATACTTTTTTGAGCAGGCCAGTGAGCATGGAATAGGATCAGACGATATAGGGAAACAAGTAGTTTATCATGTCGATGCCCGCCCGCCCGGAGTAACACGTTCGATGAGTGCTCTGTTACATCGTTTCCTTGGAAGCGATGCGCAACTTTCCCGTCTTCAGGATCACGCTGCCCGTCTCGGGCGGCTGCAACGTGTGCTCATTGCCGCCCTTCCGGCACAATGTGCCAATGCCTGTCACGTTGCCAATCTGAAGGAGGAGGTGTTGACGATCAGTGTCCGTGGCAGCGCCATCGCGGTGCGGCTCAAGCAGATGATTCCCTCCTTGCTCGATCATTTTGCCCGCGCCGGTCATCCCATGCAGCGCATCCAGATCAAGGTGGGGTTGCCGGAGCCTGCGCCTGTGCAGCGCGCCTCTTCGGCCAGAGTCATTTCGACTGCCGCGCGCGCGCAAATCGGCGCCTTTGCCTCCACCTTGCCGGTGGACGCGCCGTTGCGCGCCTCGCTGGAAACCCTGGCGCGGCGCTCATTGCTCCCCGAGTCGGAAGCATGAGCATGAAACGCATCCATTTCCTTTGCTCGGGTGTAATTGCGGTCATGGCGCTGGCCAGCCTGACGCTTTTCCCCGATATGGCTTGTGCGGCGACTCGCACAGAGAAAAAAATAGTCATCCCGGAAGACCTGACGCACCCGTCCTTCAAGACCCTGACGGTCGGTATCTGTCCCGGCGGTCATAACGAGAAGGAAAAGGAGGAGGAGTGGAGGAAAACTCCCAGCAAATGTTCCCGCGCGCAATTGATGTATCCGTATTACAAAAAAACGCCCTGGATGAATGAGTTGATTGCCCGATCCATCATTCTGCCGATGCTTGCCGAGCGGCTGGACGAAAAACCGGCCAGCAGAGGCGGGGAAAATCTCTATAAGGGCAAACTGATGGATGTCGTGCGAAAAGGCGGCGAACGTGGCAGCGTGGAAAAGCCCCCACCGATCGAGTTCACTGCGAAACTGTCGGGCTATGAGAGCAGTTCCATTTCGCCGGCAGGGTTGCCGAGGCCGGAGATGTTTGGGCCATATCTGCAATTCATGCTTACCCAGGAAATGAGACAGCAATACGATACCCATCCGGCGGGACCACTGGTGGGTTTCGTCGTGATCGATATCCGTTCACGCAGGATTTTGACCATTGACGATCTCATTCTGCCCGGTCAGGAAAAAGTCCTCGAGAATCTCCAGCGAACAATTTTTCGCACCTGGATGAGAACGGAACGGAGTTTGCCGAACGAGGCCATCAAGGCGCATTATGCCAATCCTTCACATGCCTTTTTTCCCTTGAACAGGAATTGGCGCATTGCGGAAGGCGGGCTGATGTTTCGTTTCGCCACTTATGAAGTCGGCCCACGCCCTTTCGGTTCGCCGGAAATCTTCCTGGAAAAGAAGCGTTTGGGCAGCATCATCCAGCCGGACATCCTGAAACAGATTCCCGACATGGAACTGACGGCAGGCAATTGACGGTGGCGGTCAGGCCGTTTCCGCCAGCAGTTTTTCGAGCCGCGCATGCAACTCGTCGAAATCGGGTTTGCCCAGATATTCGCGGACGATACGGCCCCGGCGGTCGATGAGAAAAGTCGTCGGCGTCATCCGAACACCGTTGAAACCGAGCGCCGCCTTGCCGTCGGCATCCAGAGCCACCTTGAACGGCAGCCTGGCTTTCTCGGTATAGGCGCGCACCTGCTCCTCCGGATCGTAATCCATCGCCACGGCGATGGTCTCCAACCCGCGCATGGCGAATTTTTCGTGAGTCCTGATCAGATCCGGCATTTTTTCGATGCAGGTCGTGCAGGTCGTAGCCCAGAAATTGACCAGTACCACCTTGCCGCGTAGCGCAGCGGTGTCGAACCGTTCGCCTTGCAGAGTGGTGAAGCGCACATCGGGGGCAAGGGGTTTCTCGAAGTAGACGAAAACGCCCGCAACG